>Ga0299907_10002345_pt1 | contig 11591 bp, 11 predicted proteins | sample RVTome_16_FD_198680 | JGI IMG/M metagenome (GOLD analysis project Ga0299907, IMG submission 198680) | Soil microbial communities from uranium-contaminated site in the Upper Colorado River Basin, Wyoming, United States - RVT152D67 (version 2) ...
AAAGGCTGCTCGAGACGTGGCTCGCCGAGACGCGCGCGATCGGCCCCTGCGGCGGGCGCGGCGGAGCCGGCCGGCCCTGGCTCAGCGATGGACGGCCATGTGCGCCCAGAATCGGTCGGCCACCACTCGGCTTGCCCGATGAATCCACTCCACCTCCCGTTGCATCGCAGTCACAACCAGGCACAACGCTGTGCGTGCAACCGCGGCTAGCCTACACGCCGAGGTTCGTCGATGCGCCTCGCGGGCGGCACCAGCGCCTGCCAGAATCGTGTTCGATGGGCAGCCCGCCACGACGCACGACGGCGAGGCGCGACGGTGCGCGGCGCGATGATGGCCGACGTGATGGCGCGCGGCGTGGCGGCGGCCGGCCGTCGCACGGCGGTAGGGATGGCGCGCGGCGCGGAAACCGCCGAGCCGTCCCCGGTGCCGGCCGCCACCGCGAAAGGGTGGGCTGGTCGCGGCGGATCGGCGTAGCGCTGGGAGTGCTGGTCCTGGGCACGACCGCCGTGCTGGCCGGCCAGGCGCTTGACGGGCCAGATCAGCCGACGGGATCGCATCGCCCGGGATCAAACAGCGGTCGGACCGGCGACCCGCAGGAGTTCGCGGGCCTCGGTCCGCCGCCGGCGCCGGCGCTCGCCGCGCCGGCCGTGGCCACGACCACGGAATCGGAGATAGAGCTCACGGGCTCCCTGCCCGCCGACCTGGGTGACGGCGCCGCCGATCGCCTCCGGATCTACGTCAACGACGATCTGGTTCGCACCCGCCGCCTGCCGCGCAGCTCGCCCTTCACGCTGAGCGGAATACCGCTCGTGCCCGGCGAGAACAGGATCAGCGCGGCGCTGAGCGGCCCGGGCGGGGAGGGCGTCCATTCGCCGCCCGTCGTGGTCGTGCGTGACTCGGCCGAGCCGATCATCGTCATCTCGGCTCCGCGGCCGGAGACCGTGCTGACGGGCGCCGAAGTGACGCTCCGCGGCCGCACCGAGCCGGTGGCCAGCGTCAGCGTGACCAACGTTACGCTGGCCGATCAATCGGCGGTCGATGCAGATGCCGAGGGTCAGTTCCAGGCGATCGTGCCGCTCGCGCTGGGCAGCAACGAGATCGTCGTCGCCAGCCGGGATGCGGCGGGCAACCGAGGGTCGGCGCGGCTGGACCTCGTCCGCTCGGAGAGCATGGCGGCAATCGCCCTGACCGTCTCACCGGATAGCCTGCTGCTTGCGCGGCTGCCCGGCGAAATGGACATCGTGGCCACCGTCCAGGACGTGATCGGCCAGCCCGTCGGCGGAGCAGAGGTCTTCTTCAGCGTCTCCGTGCCCGGGCTGGCGGCGACGACCTACCGAGCGACGACCATCTACGGCAGGGCGATCTGGCAGGACGTCCGCGTCCCGCGCGACGGAACGACAAGAGGCCGAGGCAGGGTCACCGCGCAGGTGACGCTGGCCGGCGGCCAGCAGCTGGCAGAAACCGCCTCGTTCAGCGTCCGCTGAGCGGCGGCGCCCCCTGATCGGGGGCCGGTTGGGGGTGCAGCTCGAGCAGCCCGCGCTCGACGCGTCCCTCGCGGGACGGTTCGGCGCAGAGAACGAATATTCCCTCGGACTCCGCCTCGGCCTGACCAGTCCAGCACGGCCGCCGCTCCTCACCCGTCAGCGGCTCACGGCCGGGGTCAGCGGCGCAGTAGCCAAGGCCGCCGACCAGCGAACGGCGGAACCTGACGCACGTACCACAGCTGGTGGCGGAGCGGTTGCACAGGAAGCAACTCGACGCGTCTACCTGCACCGTCCGGCAGTTGGGACAGCGCCAGGTCGTCATGGACCAGCAGTTTAGCGGGCTATTCCGGGCACGGTTCGGCCGGTCCAACGACAAAGAGGTGAACAACCGTTCCAAACGGCACTTCCCCGGGGTCCGGGGACTGGCGACAGACCAAGTATTCGTCTGTCGCGTCGGGAGGCCATACGATCCCGAGTTGAAGGCCGCTTGCGGGGTCTGTGATTGCCGCTCGCGCGTTGCCGAGGGTGCTGCTCACGGTGAAATTGCCGAGCGTTACTGGGGGCGGCGGAACCGCCGTCGGCTCCGTGGTGAAGATGACCTGCGGCGTCGGTGGCGTCACCGGCGGGGCCGTGATGATGATCGGCGTCGGTGGCGGTTCGGTGCTCCCCGGCTCTAGAGTCACGACCGGTGTCTCAGGCGCGACGGTGGGCGTCGGCGGCGGCCCGAGCGACAGCACATAGTCGACCGCGGTGCCGCGTGCGACCTCGATGCCGGAACGCGGGTTGGTGCTGCCGACCAGCGTCGCAGGGACCTCTGGGTCGTACGCATCGACGCGTGCCCCGCGAACGAGCTGGCTCTCGGTCAGGATCCGTTCGAGCTCCGCCTCCGTGCGCAGGCGAAGGTCAGGCACGATCGTGGTGATCTCCTGCGTCGCGACCGTGACTGTGACTTCAGACCCGCGCTGGACCTGGCCGCCGGGTTGCGGATCCTGCGCGATCACCTGGTCCTCCGGTGCGTCGGTCGTTCGCTGGAAAGCGCCGACGGTCAGTACCAGCCCGGCGTCGGTCGCCTGCTGCCGGGCAGCCGGCAGGAGCTGGCCGACGAACGTCGGCATCTGCACGAACACGGGCGCCAGGCTGGGACTCGCACCGGGCGCGCCACTGCGCCCGCTGAGCAGCACGTAGAGCAGGACGCCGGCCGCCACCAGGACCAGGACGCCGAGGATGCCCGCGATCCAGCCCCACGGAGCGCCCCGCGACTCGTGCTCTTCCTCTTGGCGATAGGCGCGCGCCCGGGTGGCCGCGGCGCGCCGGGGCATGGTGCCATAGGTCGGCGAGTCGGCATAAGCGCCCTGCCTCATGGTAGGCATGACCATCGGCGGCGGCGCCGGCAAAACGGGCGCGGCGCCGGCCGGGTCGGCGATATAACGGCCGAGCAGTTGCGACAGCTCGGCAGCGGTGGGTCGATCGGACGGCGCCCGGGCCAGGGCGCGACGAACGATCGTGTCGAGCGCCGGTGGAACGGCCTGGTTCATGCTCGACGGCGCGGGCGGGTCGCCGGCCAGCCGAGCGACTGCCACGGCACCGGCCGAATCGCCGGTCCATGCCCGCCGCCCGGTGAGCATCTCGAACAGGACCAGACCGGCCGAGTAGACGTCCGACGCGGCCGTTACCAGCTCGCCGCGGGCCTGCTCGGGGCTGAAGTAGTGGACGCTGCCGAGGGTCGTACCGGGCATCGTCAGCTGCGCCTCGGAGAAAGCCCGGGCGATGCCGAAGTCAGCCACCTTGACCTGGCCGGCGCGGGTCAGCAGCACGTTGGTCGGCTTGATGTCGCGGTGGATGATGCCCCTGCCGTGGGCCGCGTTGAGCGCGTCCAGGATCTGCTGACCGATGCGCGCCGCGGCGAGCGGCCCGAGCGCGCCCTGCTCCTTCAGCACGCCGCCCAGATCGCCGCCTTCGACGAGCTCCATGACGATGAACGGATCGCCGTTCTCCATGCCGTAGTCGAAGACGTTGACCACGTTCGGATGGCTCAGCGCGGCAGCCGATTGGGCTTCCTGCCGGAAGCGGGCGACGAATGCGCTGTCGCGGCCGTACTCGGCGCGCAGCACCTTGACCGCCACCTCGCGGCCCAGCTCGTTGTCGTAGGCGCGGAAGATGGTCGCCATGCCGCCCTGGCCGAGCAGCTCGACCAGGCGATAGCGTTCGCCCAGCACCTGTCCGACTTGGGCCAACAATTCCTCCTTCAGTGCACTCGGCCTGGGGGCGGGCCCTCAGGTCAGGTCGAGCCCCGCAAGGTAGCGCCTGAACTCGGCGCCGATGTCGCGACGCTCGAGCGCGAGCTCGACCGACGCCTTCAGCCAGCCCATCGTCGTGCCGGCGTCGTAGCGCGTCCCCTCGAATTCGTAACCGTACACGTCCTGATCTGCCATCAGCGCCTCCAGCGCGTCGGTCAGCTGGATTTCGCCCCCCGTGCCGCGCTGCGTCTGCTCGAGCTTCTCGAAGATCTTGGGCGTCAGCACGTAGCGCCCGATGATGGCCAGGTTGCTCGGTGCCTCGGCCGGCGAAGGCTTCTCTACCAGGCCGCGCACCCTGTGCAGGCGCGGGTCGTCGCTCGGCCGGTCGGGGTCGGGATTGATCACCCCGTAGCGGCCGACCTCCTGTGGGTCGACCTCCATCACCGCCACGACCGACGAATGCGTCTGGCGGTGGGCTTCGATGAGCTGGCCGATGCACGGTCGCTCGCCGACCACCACGTCGTCAGACAGGATCACGGCGAACGGCTCATGCCCCACCAGCTCCTTGGCCATCAGGACCGCGTGTCCCAGGCCGAGTTGCTCTTTCTGGCGCACGTAGCTGATCTGGGCCATGTCGCCGATCTGACGCACTCGGCGCAGCATCTCGATGTCGCCCTTTGACTCAAGCAGGTGCTCCAACTCATAGGAATGGTCGAAATGGTCCTCGATCGCCCGCTTCTGGCTGCTGGTGACGATGATCACCTGTTCGATGCCCGAGGCCACCGCTTCCTCGACGCCGTACTGGATGACCGGCTTGTCGACGAGGGGCAACATCTCCTTTGGCTGGGCCTTGGTGGCCGGCAGGAAGCGGGTTCCCCAGCCGGCGGCCGGGAAGACTGCCTTTCGGACGCGCAATGAAACCTCTGTAAGCAGCTGTGGGATGGGAGGTCACCGTGGGTGACGGCCTGCGAGCTTGGCCGTTGGGCAGTATAGACCGGCCGTCCGTGCCCTCCGCCGGGGCATCAGACCAGGCGTGGGTACTCCTGCTCCTGCGGCGCCGGCGCGCGCGGCGCGGTCTGGAGGATGGCGGCCGCAACGAGCACGGCCGCGCCGCCGACGAGCTGCACGATCGTTGGCTGCTCGCCGAGCAACAGGCCCGCCAGGGTCACGCCGACGAGCGGCTCGATGGTCATCAGGATCGCTGCCCGGCTGGGCCCGATGAGCCCGATGCCGGCCAGGAAGGCGGTGGTCGGGATTGCCGCGCCCAGCAAGCCCCCAGCCAGGATCCAGATCCACGCATCCGACTGCGTCAGCGGTAGCAGCAGGCCGCCAACGTCGCCCGCGGCCACGGCCAGGCCGACGCTGACCACCACCGCCGCGCCGATGACATAGGTCGCGACGTGGATCGACCGGAATGGCCGGAAGCCACGGCCGCTGATCAGCACGAATGCGGCCTGGCAGACGGCCGCGAAGAGAGCCAGGCCGATACCCAAGAAGTCGATCACGACGTCCGATTGCTGGACGACCGGTGTCAGGACGAGCAGCAGCCCGGCCGAGGAAAGCAGCAGTGCCGCCAGCCGCGAGCGGTCGAGCCGCTCCCCGTAGAACCGGACCGAGGCCAGCGTGACGATCGCCGGGAAGGTGTAGAAGCAGATCAGCGCGACCGCGATCGTCGTGCGCAGAAAGGCGGCGAACATGGCCACGTTGAGCAGCGCTCCGCACAGCGCGGCGGCGGTCAGCGCGACCTGCCGGCCCCGGCCCAGCTGGCGCGGATCGGGCAGCCGCGCGGCGCCGCGAGCGGAGAGGACGAGGGTGGCTGCCAGCAGCACGGCCGTGGCCAGGATTGCGCGCCACGATACGAAGGGCAGCGCGCCCACGCCGACCGCGTCCGCGCTGCGCGCGACGTAGCTGAGCGTGCCGAACAGCGCAGCGGCGAGCACGACCAGCGCGCTGCCCAGCAGGATCGGCCGGCTCAATCACGACCCTTCTCGGGTGGTGCTTCGGCCTGAGCCATGGCCGGGGCGCTCGCTTTACCGGTCAGGGGGTCTGATCCGCCGTCTGGTCGGCCCGCGCGAAGGCGCCCCGCTCGCCGCGGCTGGCGCGCAGCACCCGGCCGGTGAAGGGGATCCTGATCTCGCTGAAGACTTCGACCGAGATGAGGAAGCCGACGAACAGCAGGACGACTCCGGCCAGCTTGCCCAATTGGAAGAAGTCGGTCGAACCGAAACGCGCCAGCGAGTCGGCGCCGGCGACGACCATCGCGCCGATGGCGATGAGCAGCGTGGCCGGCACGCGACTATGGATGGTTCCGTTCAGTAGCGCGCGCAGCGTGCCCGGCAGCGAGGCCAGGAAGTTGACCGCAATGGCCACCGGCGCGATGAACAGGTTGAACAGGAACTGATCTCCCGGCTGGTCGGCGTCAAGCGAGTAGCCCAGCACCCGCCGCTTGGGCATGAACACATAGGCCGAGAACAGCGCGCCGAGGATCAGGGCCAACGAGCCGGTGACGTTCATGAACGGGGTCAGCAGGCGCAGTGCCGGCGGGAACAGCTCGCCGGTCGGTACGGCCGTGCGTGGGTCGAGCGCATAGCCCGGCGCGGGCAGGCTGGCGGTGATCATCAGCAGCAGGCTGGCGATCGTCGCGCCGACCACCGCCAGCGCGGCGATTGTCGGCCAGCGCTCGTTCTGGAAGTAGGTCTCCACGGCCACCGCCGCGGCCAGCACGCCCGCCGCGATGAAGAACAGGATCGGCGCATCGCCCGCCGGTTCCGTCATCCGCCGTGCCGCCAGGAACGTGAACAAACCGGCCAGGAAGAGCGACAACGCGACGGCGTAGCCGAAGCGCGTACGGGCCAGCAGGAAGCATGTTCCCAGGCCCAGCCAACCGGCCGTCCAGACCGCGCCCGTCAGGTACCACGTTCGGTAGAGTGTCTCGCTCCAGCCGGTTGCCGCCGCTATTGCCTCGCTGCCCGAGGCGACCGCGAAGAAGAGCATCCCGATGCCCCAGATGAGCTGGAAGCCGCGTCGCCGCTCCCGCCACTGGTCGAGGACCGCGGCGGCGAAGACGAGCGCGATCAGCGCGGTCAGGCCGGGCAGGGCGACGGCCGCGGCCATCAGGCGGGCACGAACTCGTGCGCCTGCCGATGCAGGCCGTCGCACACGCCCCAGCGCGGCGAATCGCCCGGAATGGGCACCGGTCGCATGATCTCCCGGACGTCCGACAGGCGGCAGAAGAGGTATCCGCGGCGGCCGGCCCAGGTGCGGAAGTGGTCGGGCTGCGCGTGGAACTGATGAGGGCCGGGATTGAGCGCTGCGCCGACCGCCCAGCTCGGCGGTGCTTCCGGCGCGACGATGTCGAGGATGGTCACCCGGAAGGGCGTGCCCGCGATCAGCTCGCCGCAACCGGCGCAGCGAATCGCGTTGTTCTCATCAAAGATGGTGGTGATCGGGATGCCGTAGATCTCGCCGCCACGGAACCTGCTGGCCATTGCCGCGATTGTAGCCCGCGCGGCTGGCCGAGCCTGATGGTCGGCCCGCCGGGCCAGTCCTCGAAGGCCTACGTGCTGGTGCATCCGCGGTAGCGGCGTTTGCCGTCCCTCGGGCCGTCCGGCGCCACCTATCGGCCAAGTCAACAGCGCTATCGCAGTCCAGGTGCCACCACGGATGTCGGTGGCCCCCCACACCGAGCCCGCAGGCTGTCGTCCGCTGGGTTGATGCTCGGGCAGGCGCGTCGCGCCGCTTCGAACCCCAGATCGGGGCAGACGAAGTGCGGTTAATTCTGTTCTCTACGATAGCGCTGGTGTAGAGGCGGCAAACGCCCCACCTCTCTTCATCCCATCGTCACCCGCAGGTCATACTCTCGCGCGCAGCCATGGCCACTGTCCTTCTCGTCGACGACGACCCCAAGATCCGCGAGCTGTTGAGGCTGTACGTCGAACGCGAGGGCCACCGGACGCTGAGCGCGGCAACGGGTCCCGAGGCGCTCAGCGCGGCCCACGAGCACCGGCCGGATCTGGTGCTGCTCGACGTGATGCTGCCCGGTCTCGATGGGTTCGAGGTCTGCCGGCTGCTGCGCGAGGAGTCCGATGCGCCGATCCTGCTGCTCACCGCGCGCAGTGGCGACTCGGACAAGGTGGTCGGGCTGGACATGGGCGCGGACGACTATGTTGTCAAGCCGTTCAGCCCGCGCGAATTGATGGCCCGCATCCGGGCCCAGCTGCGGCGCCGCCGGCCGCCCAGGGAGGATCAGCCCATCCTGGCCGCCGACGGCCTGCGGGTCGATCCCAATGCCGTCGAGGTCACGCTCGATGGGCGGCCGGTGGAAGTGACGCCCTTCGAGTTCCGCATCCTCCACGCGCTCATGCGCCGGCCCGGCCGGGTGTTCAGCCGTGACGAGCTGATCGGCATCATCCATGGCGACGAGGATCCGGGGATCATCGACCGGACGATCGATGTTCACCTTGGCCGGCTGCGGCGCAAGCTGGGTGAGGATGCCGCCCAGCCGCGCTACGTGGCCACTGTCCGGACGGTCGGCTACAAGTTCGTCGCGCCCGTCGAGAAGCAGGCAGCCGGCGGGAACTGAAGAATGCGTACCCTGCGCACCCGGTTGACGGCAATCTTCATCCTGCTTTCACTGCTCGTGGCGGGCGTGATCGTAGCGGCCGTCGTGCAGTTCAGCTCGGCGCAGGTGATGAAGATGGCGATGGAGGGAGCGGCATCGCCCGAGTCCGCCCAGCAGATGTTCGACCAGTACGTGCTGGGCGTGGTCGTCATCGGCGCAGCGGCCGGGGTCATCCTGGGCGGGCTGGCTGCCTGGTGGCTGGTCCGCCGGCTGATGCGGCCGCTCGAGCAGTTGACGTCGGCCAGCCGCCAGATTGCGGTCGGCGACCTTGCCGCGCGGGTGCCCGAGCCGCCCGATCCGGAGCTTCGCGGGCTGGCCACCGCCTTCAACCAGATGGCAGCGACGCTCGAGCGTGTCGAGCAACTGCGCCGGGCGCTGGTGGAGGATGTTGCGCACGAGCTGCGCACGCCGCTGACCACCCTCCGCGGCTACACCGAGGCGCTGGCCGACGGCGTGATCGAGCCGACGCCCGAGATCCTGCGCAACGTCAACGAGGAAATCGAGCGGCTGACGCGGCTGGTGGAGGGACTCGACCAGCTGGCGCGGGGCGAGGCGGCGGTCCGTACGCAGGCGCGCGTCGAGGTCGACCTGACGACGATCGTGCGCCGTACCCTGGAGCTCGTCTCGCCCGAGCTGGCCAGCCGACGGATCGCAGTCCAGTTCCACGACGGCGAGGCACCGCTGCGCATGGTTGCCGATCCAGATGCCATTGGTCAGGTGATGACGAACCTCGTGCAGAATGCGGCCCGATACACCGACGATGGCGGGGCAATCACCGTCCGACTGCACGCCGAGGCCGGTGGCTGGCTGCGCTGCACGGTCGAGAACACGGGCCCGGAGATCCCGGCCGCCGACCTGCCGCTGATCTGGGAGCGGCTGCACCGTGTGGACCGGTCGCGCACGCGCGCCAGCGGCGGCGCGGGCATCGGGCTGGCCATCGTGCGCGAGATCGTTGAGCGCCACGGTGGCCGGGTTGGCGCGTCCTCCGCCGCCGGCCGCACCCGGATCTGGTTCCGGCTGCCCGTCGCGTCAGGCGCGTAGTCGCCGGAGTGGCATCGGTATTTCGGCTTGATTCGGCGCGCCCCCACCGGCTCCGCTAGGGTCGGGTGATGAGGACTCCGACGCGGCAGCCCATCGAACGGCTGCTCGCGCCCTTCCGCCAGTTCGCCAGGACTTCCGTCTCGGGCGGCCTGATCCTGATGGCCGCCGCTGTCATCGCCCTCGTCTGGGCCAACTCGCCTTTCGCCGATGCCTACGAAACGCTGTGGAACACGGAGCTCACGATCGGCGTGGGCGCCGTCTCGCTGAGCGAATCGCTGCGCCACTGGATCAACGACGCGCTGATGGCGGTCTTCTTCCTGGCCGTCGGCCTCGAGATCAAGCGCGAGGTCCTCGTTGGGGAGCTGGCCTCGCGACGCCGAGCGACGCTGCCGATCGCGGCGGCCATCGGTGGAGCGATCGTGCCGGCCGCGATCTTCCTGCTCATCGCTGGTGGTGGCGAGGCCGGCCGCGGCTGGGGCATCCCCATGGCGACGGACATCGCGTTCGCGCTGGGAGTGCTCGCGCTGCTCGGGTCGCGCGTGCCGCTTGGGCTGCGCATCTTCGTGACGGCGCTGGCCATCGCCGACGACCTGCTGGCCGTGCTCGTCATCGCGCTTTTCTATACGGCGGAGCTCTCGCTGCCCGCGCTGGGCGCGGCCGGCCTGGTGCTCGCTGCGTTGATCCTGGCGAACCGACTGGGCGTGCGGCGGCCAACGGTCTACCTGGTGCTCGGCATCGCGCTGTGGGCGGCCGTATTTCAGTCGGGCGTGCATTCCACCGTCGCCGGCGTGCTGCTCGCGCTGACCATCCCCGCCCGCACCCGGATCGACTCGGACGCCTTCGTGGCGCGCGCCCGCAGCATCGTCGACGACTTCGAGGGCCGGACGGTCGGCGGCGAGGACGCCCGCACCGAGGATCATCACGCAGCCCTGTGGGAGCTGGAAGACGCGACCGAAAGTGCGCAGGCACCCATGCTCAGGATCGAGCACACGCTCTACCCGTGGGTCTCCTTCCTGATCGTGCCGCTGTTCGCCCTGGCCAACGCCGGCGTGGCAATCGGACGCGACTTCGGTGCGCTGCTCGCCGACCCCATTGCGGTCGGCGTGGTCACCGGCCTGGTCGTCGGCAAGCAGGTGGGTATCACCGCCCTGGCCTACCTCGTCGTGCGTCTCGGCCTGGCCTCGCTGCCGAGCGGAGTGACGTGGCGGCATATCTATGGCGCCGCCTGGCTGGCCGGGATCGGCTTCACCATGAGCCTGTTCATCGGTGGCCTCGCCTACGGTGAGGGCCCGATGCTCGACGTAGCCAAGCTCGGCATCCTCGGCGCGTCGCTGATTGCCGGCTTCGGCGGGTATCTGGTGTTGCGCCGGGCGACGCCTGCAGATCCTCGACCCGATGGGCACGGGTCTACCATGTCCATGCCTTGACGCGTACTGACCGGCCGATCAGCCGACGGCGCCTGCTACAGCTGGGTCTCGCCGCCTCGGCAGCGTCTGTCCTGGCCACGCGCCGTTCGCTCGATGCGTCAGCTGCGGCACTGCCCGGTTCGTCGGGTGCGGACACGACTGTGCTTGCTGCGTCCTCACAGCGGGTGCTGTACCGGGACGCGGCCATCGCCGACGGCCGTTCGCGAACGCGGCGGACAGGGCTATCCGTCCTGGTCCGCGATGGACGGATCGCGTGGATCCGGCCACGTGACAGCGAGGAGGACCCGGGGCCGGCCGACGGGCTCGAGATCGTCGATGCGCGGGGCACCACGATCGTGCCCGGGATGGTCGACGCGCACTGCCACCTGACCTCACCCGGCGGTCCCAATTACATCCAACGCTTCCTGGATCCGCCGAGGCAGTTGCTGGAGTACGCCGAACGTAACGGCTCGCTCTCCAGGCAGGCAGGCACCGCCTGGCTGCGCGACGTCGGCGCGCCGACGGTCGTCGACCCGATCGATGGCCGGCGACGGGCGCTGTCGCTGGGCATTCGCGACCGCTGGCGCGGGCGACGCGACAGGCCACGCGTATCCGCCGCCGGAACGTGGATCGCACCGCCGCGTGTCCTGCCGCGCGGCCTGCCGATCGTCGTCCGTACAGGCGACGAGCTGCTGGCGGCGGCGTTGCGCCAGCTGGACCAGGGCGCGGACCTGGTCAAGCTCTACGTCGAGCTGCCCGACTCGCGCGAATCGCCCTGGACGCAGGCACAGATCAAGCGAGT
>Ga0299907_10002346_pt1 | contig 11589 bp, 9 predicted proteins | sample RVTome_16_FD_198680 | JGI IMG/M metagenome (GOLD analysis project Ga0299907, IMG submission 198680) | Soil microbial communities from uranium-contaminated site in the Upper Colorado River Basin, Wyoming, United States - RVT152D67 (version 2) ...
CCCGGTCACCACCAACGAGGATGCAGGCCATGCCGTGTCGCTGTCCTCCGGGGAATCGTCGACCGACAACGACTTCGCCAACTACCAGCTCGGTTCGATCTCCGGAACCAAGTGGAACGATCTCGACAACAACGGGATCGATGCCGGTGACCCCGCGCTGCAGAGTCCGCAGCACACGATCAACCTGTACAAAGACCTGAACGACAATGGTGTGCTCGACGCTGGTGAGACCGCCGTGTTCCAGACTGACGTGACGGATGCAAACGGCACTTACAGCTTCACCGAACTGGTTCCCGGCTCGTACCTCGTCTGCGAAGAGGGCGAAGCAGGATGGACCGAGACCGATCCGTCCAACACCAATTGCGCCGCCGTCACGACATCGAACGCTTCCGACAACGGCGGTCACGCGGTCGTCGTGAGCTCGGGCGAAGATGTCGAGAACGTCGATTTCGCCAACTTCGAGATCCCGGCGGGGTCGATCAGCGGTTCCAAGTATCACGACCTCGACGGTGACGGCCAACTCGATCCAGGCGAACCGCCGATCGAAGGATGGTCGATCGGCTTGTACGAGGACGATGGTGACGGCGAGCTCGAGCTGGTAGAGATCGCCACCCTTCAGTCCGACAGCACCGATGCCTCGGGGATGTATCTCTTCACCGACCTAGAAGCCGGCGACTACCTCGTCTGCGAGAACGCCGAATTGAGCACTACCGACACCGGGTGGATCCAGTCCGCACCAGCCAACGGTGCCGATTGCGATCTGGTGCCGACGAACGCGGATGAAGGTCACGCCGTGACCCTCCAGAACGCTCGTGATACATCCGCAGGCAATGACTTCATGAACTACAAGAAGGCCACGATCCATGTAGCGAAGACGACATCGCCGGCGAACGCGAACGAGACGTTTGCGTTCGATGGACCGGCTCAGGACACGGGAGCGATCAACCCGTCCTCGACACCGAACGACAGCTTCTCCCGGTCCGTCGAGCCGGGCAGCTACACATGGACCGAAGAGACTCTTGAGGCGTGGCGACTCGACTCCATAACGTGCACCGATTCCGCCCAGACTGGTGGCAAGGCGAGTCTCGAGGACGAGGCGAACCGAAACGCGACCTTCAACGTGGAATCCGGAGACGAAGTGACCTGCACCTTCCACAATGTGCAGCTCTCGGCGTCGGCTCGTGTTGTGAAGACCACGGATCCATCGACCGAATCCAAGGCTGGTTTCAACGTGAAGTTGACGGGCCCCGGAACCCCGACCGGTGGAGAGACGGTTGCCACGGATGCTCAGGGCAACGCCTCATTCACGACGGAGCTCCAAGAAGGGTCGTACACGATCGAGGAAGTGAACCTTCCGAGTTCTTGGAAAACGCCCATCTACACGGATTGCACCTTCGTCGTCGACTTCCCCGCCGATGACGGCCGCCAGTTCACCTGTCAGATAACGAACACGAAAGAAGAACCGCCGCCACCACCTCCGCCTGCCCAGGGAATGCTGATCGTCCAGAAAGAAACCATTCCGGATGGCGCGACCCAAACGTTCTCCTTTAGCGGAGCTTTGACTGCCACCTTGGGTGATGGGCAGAGCTCGTCACGCATCGTCGATCCCGGTACCTACACGGTGAGTGAGGCGGTCGCCCAGGGATGGAATCTGACCGACATCACCTGCACGGATTCCAATGCAACGGGCCAGGCCAGTACAGGTGATCTCGCCGGCCGAACCGCTACATTCCGGGTCGAGGCGAACGAGACGGTGACGTGTGTCTTCACGAATACTGTGCCGCCTGCGGTCGGAGGCACGATCGCCGTCACCAAGCAAACGGTGCCGGACGGCGCGACGGAAACATTCGAGTTCGAAGGGGCACTGTCAGGTTCTCTGTCGGACGGTGAAAGCATGAGCAAGTTTGTCGAACCCGGCGCTTACATCGTGTCGGAGAACGAGACCGAGAGTTGGGAGTTGACCGAGATCATCTGCACGGACTCGGTGCCCTCGGGAACCCCCAGCACTGTCGACTTGGCCGAGGGTAGCGCCACCTTCAATGTCGATGACGGCGAGACGGTGGAATGCGTCTTCACGAACGTCGAGAACGAAGTGTTGCCGAAACCTCCAGTCGCGAGCCCCGAGCCGGAATTGCTTCCTAGGAAGGTGAAGACCGGGATACTCCCCTTCACGGGCAGCGATCCATACACGCTGCTCGGGCTCGCCGGCTTGCTCATCATCATCGGTGGCAGCCTCGTGCTCATCAATCGTCGGAGATTCAGATAAGAGCAGAGGACTCCGGGCTTTCGGCCCGGAGTCCTCTCGCTCCAAGTGATCGGAGTCGTGTTGCAAAGATGTCGTATTCGCCCAGCGATAGACCACCATCACCTCCCACGATGATGGTCGGCCGACGCGAGACATTGCCGGTTACGAAGTTAGAACTCCCTTCACGTTCCATGACCAGGATGGAACGCCGAAAGGTGTGGCCGATCCTCAACTGGGTTGCCCTGACCGTGGTGTTGGTCGGGACGAGCCTCGCTTACCTCGGCTTGCAGAGGATCATCGCGCCCCAACCCACCCTGCTGCACTTGGAGACCCCGGTCCACCTCGTCGCACGAGGAGTACCGACGGACGCAACGGCAACTAATTCGATCGGGCAGCAACATGTGGTACGTACCTCGGACGGATATCTCGTGTCGCTGTTCGGATCCCCCGCGGGACTCAGCGTCGTTTCGGACCTCGGCGATCACGGGCGAAGCTGGAGAGCGCCGGTGACGATTCCCGCGATCCAAGCATCTTCCCTATCGGCCGCGATCGACGCCGACGATCGGGTCCATCTCGCCTTCACTAACGAGGAGGGACCTGCCTTCGCCGTTCTCAACAGAGACGCCGGCGGATGGCACTCGAGCAACATCGTCCAACTCGATACCGGAACATCGCCCGTCCTCGATGTTGCGTGGGACGCGGAACATGGGCTCACGCATGTCGTCTGGGTCGGTGACGGCGCCGCGAGTGAGGTCATTCACTGGGCGTCGTTCGGTTCTGGCGATGTCGTCGAGATGGAGGACAAAGAGGATCTTGCAGGCCCCGTAGCAGGACCTGCATTGGCGAACATCGCGGCCGGTCCCGCCGGTCAAGTGATCGTCACCTACCGGAAGGGCGACAAGGCTGGTTGGTACTCGCGTTCATTGGTCGATGACGGCGCTGGGTGGCAACCGGAAGAGGCACTCCCCATCGACATCACGGCACGCGCCGGCAGCGTAGCGATGGATCGGCGCGGAGTAGCCCACCTCGTGCTGATCGACGATGCAGGACAGCGGATGCTCTACCTCAAGAGATCGAACAAAGGCTGGGCGACCCCCCAGACTGTAATCGCTCCGGCCACCACCGAAGAGATGGACGACCCATTCCTCGCGATCGACACGACGTCGAGGCTCCTCTACGCGTTCTTCTCCACGACCGGAACGGCCGACGCTGTACGTATGGTCGTACGGGATCCGGCTACCGGCTGGGAAGATCCTTATCGTGTTTCGGTCGAGGGCAACTCGACCGAGGGTTACGCTCCGACGTCGCTAGATCCGCTGACGGGCACTCCTCTCGTGCTGTGGACGTCCCCCGGTAAGGACCCCTCCATACGAACGGGAAACATCGTGCTGCCATAAGCAGCGACAAACCCCTCATACGATCGGCGCAGCTTGCGGATGCGGGATGGCGCATCTACATGTAAGCAATCCTTCTCTGTTCTCAGTCGGTGGGTCCCGAGTCTTCCTGCCGTCAACTTCTGCGTAGCTTTCCTACGTTGCTACTTCGTATGGGAATGAGTGCTCCTTCGGCTCTTTAATTCACATCGAGGGCGGGGACACATCGGTGGGGGTTAGGGGTGTCTCATGGAGGGAAGCCAGAGAAGGCTGCGGCCACTAATCGCGTCCGCACTTGTTCTTGGGTTGGTCATGTTGGCGATGGCCATCCCGGTCACCGCGTCCGCAAACTCGCCGGGCGATACGAAGATGATGGAGTTGGACGGTACGGAGATCACCTCTAACGATCCCCACCTCGAAGGTTGCGACTTCACGATCCAGTGGAGCGGGTTCACGACCCTAAGCACCGTCACGTTCAGTTTGACGGGTCAGTCACCGCCCAACTCGAACAGCGGCGCGATCGTGGTCCCTCCGACCATAGTCACTCTCACGGATGGATTCGCGCAGCTCCCGATCTCGTTCACACCCGAGAATCTTGCGGGCCTCACGCTCCAGGGCAACAACGACTACCACATCTCGCTCAATGGCGACCTAGCCGATAGCGGGAACTCGAGTAAGAACAAGACATTCTGGATCGAGAAGGCCTGTGGGGTCGCGAAGCTCGCCATCGACAAGAGCGCGAATCCCACATCGATCAACGTGGGAGAGACCTCGGTCTTCACGATCAACGTGTGGAATCCGGGCAGCGAAAACCTCACTAACGCCACGATCAGCGACACGCTACCGGCGGGCCTTAGCTACGTGTCGGACGACGAGGCGGGTTGCACGCATTCTGCAGGAACGATCACCTGCACCATCGCTCAGCTCGACTTGGGCGGGAGCGCTACTTCGAAGAACTTCGACGTAGCGGTGACGGTCCGGGGCGACGAGGCCGGGACCTACGTCAACACCGCCAGCGTTGTGGCAGGGACCGTCGGTCCCTTTACGGATGACGCCACCTTGACGGTGACCAGGGTTTTCGACGGGCCGAACACGCACATCACCAAATCGGCTAATCCTGCATCGATCACCCAAGGGTCCCAGTCGACGTTCACGATCAACGTGTGGAACTCGGGCGACCAGCCGGCGACGGGAGTCACGATCTCCGACACCTTGCCGGCAGGTCTGACCTATGTCTCCGACGACGAGACCGACTGCACGTTCAACACTGGAACGAGCATCCTTTCGTGCGCCGTAGGGACACTCGCTGCCGGTGGTAGCGCGACATCGGGCAACTTCGATGTCCAGGTTGTCGTGTTGGGCGCGTCGGCGGGTAGCTACACGAACATCGCGATCGTGGACTCCAACGAGCTCGATCCCGAGCAGGCGGAGGCCGCGTTGACGGTCGTCCCGCAGCAGATAATCATCCCGCCCGACGACAATGGGACGCTGATCGTCGAGAAGCAGACGCTTCCCGACGGTGCTACCGAGACGTTCGCCTTCAGTGGTGCGGTCAGCGCCACGCTCGGCGACGGGCAGAGCTCTGCCCGATCGGTCGATCCCGGCACCTACACGGTGACCGAGGCGACCGCGACCGGATGGAGCCTCAGCTCGATCACCTGCACCGACTCGAACACATCGGGCCAGGCCAGTACGGGTGACCTTGCAAGCAAGACCGCCACGTTCCGGGTTTCCGCGAACGAGACGGTCCGCTGCGTGTTCACGAACAGTGAGCCGCCCGCCCAAGGCCGCATCGTTGTCACCAAGCAGACGCAGCCCAACGGCTCGAACGAAGCGTTCGGCTTCGCCGGTGCGCTATCGGGAAGTCTGTCGGACGGCGAGAGCCTGTCCGCTGAGGTGCCGGCCGGCACCTACGAAGTCGCCGAGCACGCCGAGGACGGTTGGGAGCTGACCAACATCAGCTGCACCGACTCGGTCGACTCTGCGAACCTCAGCACGACCAACCTCAACGAGCGCACTGCAACGATGAGGGTAGATGCAGGCGAGACCGTCTCATGTGTGTTCACGAACACCGAGACCGAAGTCCTGCCGAGGCCCCCGTTGAAGAAGCCCGACGAGGAGATCCTTCCCGATCAGGGAGTGCTGCCGTTCACCGGAGCCGATCCGTTCGGGCTGGTGAGCTTCGCAGGCTTGCTCCTTACCCTCGGCGGCAGCCTCGTGTTGGTCAATCGAAGGAAGAAGTAAGGAAGGAAGGAAGAAGTAAGTAGAAAGTAGTTGGAACTACGAGGACCCGGGCGTGATGCCGGGTCCTCGGTTCTTACGCGCTATGGGGGCCGGTTAGAAGTTAATGCGCCTCCGCGTAGTGAGCGGCTCCCTGGAACTCGACGAACACGGCGGGCTCGACCGTGGTTTTTCCGGGGTGCGGGTCTCATCCGGCGCTTCGAAGCCGCGCGCTTCTACCAGCCATAACTAAGTCTCCTCTCCCAGGGGAACGACTCCCTCATTCCACTCCTCCGAGGGGGCTCGGCAAGACCGTTCGGGGCCTTCTTTCGAAGGCTCGGTCTACGCTCTCGTCGTGAGCGATCTCAGCACTCGGATCGTCGACGCCATGAACGCGATCCACGGTGTCCACCCGGGTTTTCGAGCCGTCCACGCCAAGGGCTCCTGCTGTCGGGGCACGTTCGTCGCAACTCCCGACGCGGCTCGATTGTGCATCGCTCCGCACCTGCAAGGCGAGGAGGTCCCCGTCACCGTTCGGTTCTCGAACGGGTCGGGCAAACCATCGCGCGCCGACGGTGCCCGCGACGAGCGTGGGATGGCGGTCAAGTTCCATCTTCCCGACGGAGGCTCGACCGACATCGTCTCGCTGACTCTGCCTGCTTTCTTCGTCAGGACCCCAGAGGATTTCCTCGAGTTCTTAGAGGCCCAACGACCCGATCCCGAGACCGGGAAACCCGATCTCGACCGGGTGGGAGCATTCATCAACGCGCATCCCGAAACTCAGATGGCCACGATGTTCGTCATGACGAACGACTCCCCCGCGAGCTTCGCGGGATGCACGTTCAACGGGATCCACGCCTTCCGCTTGACGGGGCCCGACGGTATGGCGCGCTTCGTTCGCTACCGCTGGGTCCCGGATAGTGAGCCCGCGACGTTGACCGATGACGAAACCCGTGCCCTAGGACGCGGTTACCTTCACGAGGAACTGGAGAGACGGCTCGCGTCGGAAACGATCGGATACGACCTCTACTTCCAGTTGGCCGAAGAAGCCGACGACATGACCGATCCGACGACACCGTGGCCCGAGGAGCGTGAGCTCGTGCGCGCGGGACAACTCTCGCTAGATGGGTTCACCGGTCAAGAATGCGAAGGGATGATCTTCGACCCCGGTCGACTAGTAGAAGGCATCGAGCGATCGGACGACCCGATCCTGCATGCCCGCTCGGGCGCGTACTCCGTGTCGTTCGAGCGAAGGACCGGCGCCGGAACCTAGGCTCCGGCTTTAGCCCGGGCCCGGTACGCAGCAACGTTCGAGCGCGATGAACACACCTCGTTGCAGTAGCGACGCGACTTGTTGCGGGATGTGTCCACGAAGACGTCGGCGCAATCGTGCGCGGCACAGATGCCCATACGCTCGAATCCGAAATCTGCGACCAGCGCGGCAAGGCCCATCACGACCTGGCTCGCGACGCGGCGGCCGAGCGGAGTGTCCTCCGGCGCGTAGTGGAGGTGCCAATGCTCCCCGTCGTGATCGGTCAGGTAGGGCTTGACCTCGTACTCCGCCAGGAGCTTGTTCAGTAAGTCGGCGGCGGTCGCCTGGTCCGCTGCGTAGAACACCTTCTCGAGTCCGTCCCGCACGGCATGGAGCTCGGCGAGGTCCGCCTCGGTGACGGTCGTGACGCCCGAGAAATCGTGGGCCAGGAGGAACTCCTCGGCCGCCCCCCTGGTCCCCATGAACTCGTCGCCGCTGGGGTGGCCGCGGGTGTTCACGAGGTCGGCCGCCGAGCGCATGCACTGGTCGCTGTAATGGGTGAAATTCACTTGACTTCTTACTCCTTTTGTCTTACCGTAAGGGTCATCCTGATTATAGACCCTTACAGGAGGAAAGGCAATGGTTACGGACCAGCTCATGGGACTCGCAGCGGAGCACGCCCGAGACCTCCTGCTCGAGGCCGACCACCGGCGCCTCGCGGCCCGGGTGGCCTGCCCCGCCACGCTCCGGCAGAGCTTCGGATCCCGGTTGGTATCCCTCGGCTTGTTGATCTCTGGCGATCGCGGCGGCCCCACCATCACCGATCCGAACCCGCTGAGGCGAAAGGAGGTTGGAGAGTGGAAGCCGTGCTGATCTTCTCGTTCGTAGCACTGTTCGAACTGGTCACTACCCGCTTCGGGGCCGACAGCCGCGACGGCGACGACTGGACCACCCACGCACGCGTGTGATCGCTGTCCAGCGTCAAATAAGTATCTGGAGCGCCTCCTAGGTTCATGGCCAAGGAGGCGCTCCCCCGTTTCGGTCCCCGTTACTTACTCGAGTACCACGGCTCGGTGATATCGAGAAACTTGGGCTCCCCATCCGAGATCGCTTGCCACTCGCTCATGAACTTCTGGAACTCCGGAGTCGCAGAGGACTCCTTCTCCTTGGCCCGCGCTTCGGACTCGGACGTGAAGTAGATGGCGTTCGTGAAGCGGCCGTTCTGCGGATGCCATGCCACGATCCCGCCGATCACGTCGGGGCGCATCTGAGACATCTGGTCTTGACCTTCTCGATCCAGCGCCCTGGCCTTCTCGATGTCGGTGACCTTGCCCTGGATCACCTGGACGAAGCCGGCGTCATCGGAGCCGCCCTTCTGCATCAAGTCGACCTCGGTGCAGTCGTGGAACATGACGTCGTCGAGGTATTGGGACGTCTCGTCCCACCACGCGCTCTGCTCCGCGCTGTCGCTGTTGGACTTGGCCGCTGCCTCGCTCTCGAAGCGAGCAAGCGCGATGAACTCGCCGTCTGCCGTCACGCCGGCCGTGCCGCCGAGATAGCCCGTGGCCTTCGGCTTGATCTCCTGGTCCCACCGCTCCCACTGCTTACGGAGGCCGGCCGGGTCCTTGGCCTTGCCTTGGATCACCTGTACGAACATGGTTCCTCCCTCTCTCGGGTCCCTTTCGTTCTACTCCAACTGGTGGCGCCGTCAAGTCCTGGAAATCAGGCTACCGAGCGGTGGGTTGAGGGGGACATCGGACGGTTCCCTAGCGAGATGGGTGACGATGAGATCAGTGATGGAGCCCTAGACGTTGGACCCGCAGAGGATCATCCGCAGCTATCTCGTCATCAGTGGGTTGTTCACGCTGTCGGCTTCGCTCATCTGGGGGATCAACACGCTCTTCCTCCTCGATGCGGGACTGTCCATCTTCGAGGTCTTCTTGGCCAACGCCGCGTTCACCGCCGCGATGGCGCTATTCGAGGTCCCTACCGGCGTCGTAGCCGACACGCGCGGCCGTCGTGCTTCGTTCCTGTTGGCTGCAGCAACGCTGTCCCTCGGAACACTGGCGTATGTCGGGGTTGCCGCGATCGACGGCGGACTTCTCCTCTTCTGCCTCGCGGGAGTGATCCTGGGACTGGGCTACACGTTCTACTCGGGCGCCGTCGAGGCCTGGTTGGTCGATGCCCTCAAGGCGAGCGGATACGAGCACCAGCTCGACAAGGTCTTCGCGCGCTCGGCCACCGTCTCGAGCATCGCGATGATCGTCGGCACCGTCGGCGGCGGGCTCCTCGGCCAGCTCCACCTGTCGATCCCCTATCTCGCCAGGACCGCGGCCCTGCTGTTCGCGCTCGCGGTGGGTTTCCGGACCATGTACGACTTCGGGTTCACTCCACGGACGCTCCGCTTCCAAGGGATCGTGGGAGAGATGCGGAAGGTGGCACGAGCGGGCATCACGTACGGATGGCAGAAGCCCGCCATCCGGCTTCTCGTTATCGACTCGTTCGTCACGTGGGGGTTCTTCTCGTGGGCCTGGTACGCGTGGCAGCCGTATTTCCTCGATCTCTACGGTGAGGACGCGATCTGGTTAGCGGGAGTGATCGCCGCGCTTTTCGCTCTCGCAGGGATCGTCGGCAACACTCTCGTGCCCAAGGTCGCCCTGCCGGGTCGACGGCGAACCTCGATCCTTCTCGCGATGGCCGCGGCCTCGACGGCCACGATGGTCGCAACCGGTCTGGTTCGTTCCTTCTGGATCACCGTTCCGATCTTCCTTCTGGGTGCGATCGCGGGAGGTGTGCTCCAGCCCATCCGCCAGACTTTCTTGCACCAGTCGATCCCCACCAGCGAGCGCGCGACCCTGGTCTCGTTCGACGCGCTGATGGGCAGCCTGGGTAGCGTCGGCGGCCAAGCGGGGCTCGGCTACCTGTCACAGGAGCGCTCGATCCCGTTCGGCTTCGTCGTCGGCGGGCTCGTGACTTTCCTCGCAGTGCCTATCTTCGGGCGGCTCCGGGCGCTGGACGAACCGGCCGACGTGATCACCGCGGACGCCCCCGAGCGGGGCGCTTCACCCCTGGTCGCCGCGTCCCCCAACTCGTAGGCGGCGCACCATCTCCCTCTAGACACGGCCTCTCGAACCCTCTACTATGGCGGTGGTACTACTGGTGTAGTAGGGCCTCCCTTCAAGGGCGCAGGGTCGACCCCACACGACGGAAGGGGATGGCTATGGCGCTCCGACGGGTAGTCCTGGCACTGGTACTGATCGCGGTGGTCGCAGCCGCTTGCGCGGAGTCGGCGCCGGACTCGAGCATCACGCTCGACGAGCCGATCGGGGCGCCCGACAACACCTCCGACCTTGTGGAATCGAGCGAGACTTCGACCACCGATGCCGAACCTTCGGTGATCAAGACGGCGTCGGTCGAGATGGAGGTCGGGCGCGATGAGTTGACATCCGCGGCGCAAAGCATCGTGGATCTGGCATCGAAGACGGGCGGTTTCCTCGTCTCCTCGGTCCTCGACACGAGCGACGGAGATGGTTCCGCCAACGTCGTCGTGAGGGTTCCCACGTCGAGCTTCGAGACCGTCGTCGGCGATCTCTCGTCCATCGGCGATGTTCAGCGCCAGGTACTGGAAGGCAACAACCTGACCCCCGCAGCCATGAGGACGCGCGCGAGCTTGCAGCGAGCGCGCGAGCACTTGGCATCGGTGCGAGGACGCCTCGAGGGAAGCGAGAACGAGGCCGAGAAGATGCAATTGCGCAACGAGCTGACCACGGGGAGGAGTCAGGTCGCTAATCTGGAGGAGCAACAGATCGACATCGACGCGCAGACGTCCTTCGGAACCATCGAGACGTCGCTCAAGGGGACGCCGCCGGCCGCTCCTCCCGAGAAACCCGCGTTCGAACGGGCGCTGGCGACCGCAAAGAGCATCGCGATCGGCATCGGTTCTGCTGCTGTACTTACGGCCGGTGTTGTCGTCCCGATCGCAGCGCTATTCCTGTTGCTCTACCCGTTGGCGCTGATGCTGGTCCGGCGTCTGAAGCCCCGCTTCTCCGCAGGGGGGACACCGACGATCTCCGAATCCCTAGACCTGTGAAAACTGCTATCAGGGCATAGATGTGTTACGGCCGAAGCTCGGACCGCCCGTCTGACGGAAGTAACCGGGGAGCGCTACGGCTCCGCCTTGCCTCGTGTCGGAGTAGCCCGCCCATAGTGCACCGGTACCGTCGATCTCGATCGAGAAGTAATCGCCGAGTCGACGATCGATGCCTTGTGCCTGGCATACGGTTCCCCCGTTGCAGATCGTTCCCGTGTGCACGGGATCGGGCGTGGCGACCGCGGCCCGGAAACCGGGCTCACGATCTCGTCCGCAGCCCAATCCGTTCAGGGACTGCGCTGCGACGATCCGCCAGCCGTGATCGCCCGAGGTCTGCGGGTCGTTCCCCGGCAGCTTCTTGGACGCTTCGAGCCACGCGATCGCGACCTTGCCCCGTGCACCGACCGCG
>Ga0299907_10002347_pt1 | contig 11588 bp, 9 predicted proteins | sample RVTome_16_FD_198680 | JGI IMG/M metagenome (GOLD analysis project Ga0299907, IMG submission 198680) | Soil microbial communities from uranium-contaminated site in the Upper Colorado River Basin, Wyoming, United States - RVT152D67 (version 2) ...
GGTGTCGGGCAACTGTTGGAGACCCTCGACGACATCCGGCACTTCACGAATCCGACCCTCGAAGTCATCGGTCTGATCCCAACGATGTACGACGGGCGATCGCGCCACGCCCGGGCGGTGATCGACGACGTCGGTGGCCGCTACGGCGTGCGAGTGCTCCAGCCACCGATCAAGAAGTCGATCAGGTTTGCCGAGGCCGCCCAAGCGGGGAGATCGATACTGACTTACGCTTCGGGTCATCCGGGTGCAGAGGCGTATCGCATCCTCGCCGAGGAGATTGACGGGAGGTGAGTTAAGACGGAGAGCGCGGGCACGTCCCGGGGCAAGTACGCCCTTTACAGCGCGTCGGAGAGGCGCCCCTTCACGTGCACCGTGGAATGCTCGACCTGCAGAGAGGAGACGCGCGTCTCCTACCTCGAGCTGGCGGCATTGATGTTCCCGGTTCACTTCCACGTTCCCATGTTGCGTTATCACTACTCGTGGTTTCGGTGTCCCGCATGCGGGCAACGGACATGGCTCAGGGTCCATCCGACCCGATGAGCCGTTGGCGGCTCCGTGCGGGGAAACATCAATAGCGGTCGACGGAAGGAGGACAAATGGCTAAGAAAGCCTCGAAACAAATGAAAGAGGTTCGGAAACAAGTTGGAGCAACGGCTCGTGGTGCGAGCGATGTGGGCAGAAAGGTTGTTGAGACTGCACGCCAAACGGCGCGCGACGTCTCGAAGACGCGCGATGCAAAACGCGCTAAGAAGCAAGTGAAATCGGCCAAAAAGGCCGTTAAGGCAGCCGCGGGAGCAGCCACCACGCTCGCCAAGACCGCCGTTAAGAAGGGTCAGGAGGGGGCGAAGAAGGTTGGTGGCTCGAAGGAGATGAAATCCACGAAGGCCAGCGCGCGTAAAGCGGCCGACGCGACGAAGAAGGCGGCCAAGACCACCACGAAGACGGCTCGAGCGCGGGGAGCTGCTGCGGCAGAGACGGCTCGTGCTCGAGCATCGTCGAAGGTCGGCGAGGCTCGGAAGAAGGTGGCTAAGTAGTTTAGGCAGGCGGCAGGAACAAACTGGCAATTCCCGGTTCACACAGCGGCTGTGAAGGTCGACTATGAGATATGAGCGATAGGGGCCACTCGCAGCCTTCTCGAACCCAGTGGTTGCGCCGCTTAGCGGCTCGGCGCAAAGAGCTCGCCGCCCGGCGCGAACAAAAGGTCGCTTTCGTGCTCTCCGGAGGCGGACCGCTGGGCGCCCTGCAGGTCGGTGCAATGAGGGCCATGTTCGAACATGGAATCGTGCCCGAGCTCATTGTCGGGACATCCGTCGGCGCGCTCAACGCGGCGTTTATCGCGTTCGATCCGACCCGGGAAGGGTCGATCAAGCTCGAATCAACCTGGAGAACACTCGGCAACGACGACCTCTTTCCGACGTCCCGTTTGAAGGCACCGTGGACGAGATTCCTGATGCGCGGCGATCGAGTCTTCGAGAATTCAGGCATCAGAAGGATCGTGCTCGGCGGCCTCGGCGATGTCATGTTCGAGGACGCTCGCATCCCGCTTGCGGTGATCGGGGCCGACCTCGAAACGGGCGAAGAGCGTATCTTCACATCGGGGGCGGTTCTCCCCGCTCTCCTCGCCTCGACCGCGCTGCCGGGCATCTATCCGCCGGTGGTAGTCGACGGCCGTCCGTACATCGATGGGGGAGTAGCGAACAACGTGCCGGTGGCACCCGCGCTTGCGATGGGCGCCGGCACCGTTTACGTCCTTGACACAACCGCCGTCAACCATCGCCGGCGCGACCTGAACCGTCCTCTCGACTACTTGATGCACGCCTTCACGCTGTCGCGCGGCAGCCGGTACCGGGTTGAGTTGCCGTACCTACAGGCCGGAGCACGTGTGATACCCGTCCCGGTACCTCGCCTCGATTTCCACGTGCCACTTGCATCGCTCGAATACTCCGGCCGCCTCATAGACATCTCGTATGAAACGGCCGATCTATTTCTCAGCGGCCGCCGCACAGGCGAGCTCCCCCCGAGAGTCACCTCGCTTCCCTGAGCTGAATTTAACCAGGGGGCACGGCGTTAACGAGATAAACGCCTGCGACCACTGCCACGAAGCCGATGAAGAAGACGGGGTCCGCGTGTTCCGATAACAGAAGGACTCCCAGCAGCGCTGCGACCATCGGATTGAAGTTCATATAGACGGCGACTCGCGTCGGTGACAGTCGGGACAGTGCGGACGTCCACAGAAAAAAGCCGATCGCCCCGCCAAAGATTCCGAGTCCGAGAACTAGTTGCAGGCCGCGCCCATCCAGGCCTTCTGCACCCGTGAGTCCTCCGGGCAATGCGGCGGGCAGGAGGAGGGCGGTTCCGATAACCATTGCATAGGTGGTTACGGTCAGCGGGGGGTAGGTCGCTAGGGCTCTCTTGGCAAGTACCCCGTAGAGCGCTCCGAGGAAGGCCGTCACGAGCATCAGTGTGTCGCCGATGAGAGCGTCGCCGGTGCCGGTGCCGGCGCTCGCCGAGCCTATGGCCACTCCGACGCCCACGATTGTCACTGCAACGCCGGCGACCTGGCGACGCCGCAGACGTTCTCCTGCGAAGTAGCGGCCGAGGATGATGCTCCATGCCGGCAATGTTGCGATCACAGCAGCGCCGCGCGAAGCCTCCGTGAACTGAAGGGCAGTATTGAACGAGAGAGGGAAGGCCGAGAAGAAGATCGCTCCGAGGAGCGCCAGGAAGGGAATGTCCGTCGGTTGGACCTTGAGCTTCTCTGGAGAAGTCAGGATGAGGACGAGGAGGAGGATCGTTCCGCCTTGCCCGAAGCGCAACACGGCAAGGTCGAGCGGCGGTATGTCCTCGACGGCCACCCGCACCGCCACAACCGAGGCTCCGAAGAGGATTGCAGCTAGGGCCGCTCCGAGATTGGCTCCAACCTGTCCGGAGAAGAGGTCAGTCCGGAGTTTTATTGCGCACCGCCCATGGTTTCAGCACCGCGTAGACTGCTTCTGCCATCGGCACGGGCACCCCGTGCTTGCGTCCGAGTCTGACCACGGTGCCGTGGAGCGCCTCGACCTCCATCGCCCGGCCATGTGTCATGTCGAAGTGCAGGGACGAATAGCTGTTCGGCTCCAGTGATTCGGCAAAGGAAACATGGCGGGATAGCAGGTCGCCCGGTAGATGCACGCCCTCCGCCGCGGCCACGGCGACGACTTCTTCGAGGAGCCTGCGGAACATCTCCCACGAGTCCGGGATTGCTCGAATCTCTCCCAGGGGGAGGCGTATGGCAGAGGTCATCCCTGCGACCGCGCAGATGAAGGCAAACTTTGACCACAGACCCGCCCGGATGTCGTCTGAAATCTCCGCTCCGATCCCGGCGTTTGCGCATTCGTCTAGCAGGAGTTTTGCTCGCTCGCTCCGGGTTCCCTCCATTTCGCCGAACTGCAGAGACGCCGGGCCCCCGGTGTGTGCGATCACGCCCGGTCCGACTATCTCTGCAAAGATGTACGCGATTCCTCCCATAACGTGAGACGCGCCGACGACGGAAGAGATTATTTCCTCGTTGTCCACTCCGTTCTGTAGTGAAACGATGGCCGTATCACGCCCGATGAGCGGCTTGAGTCGCGAGGCTGCACTCCGAGTGTGGAAGGACTTAACGGTGAATAGCACGATGTCGCACGGGCCAATGGCTTCAGGATTGTCCGTGGCGGGCGGCGAGACTTCGAAGTCGCCTCTAACGCTATGCACCCGAAGGCCTCCATTGCGCAGGGACTCGAGATGCTCACCGCGCGCAATGAGATGGACTTGTGCGCCGGCCTGTGCCAGCCGGCCTCCAAAGTAGCCACCCACCCCGCCCGTCCCGAACACCGCGATCTTCAAGCGCCTCAACTCCTTGATCAATGTTGCCGCGGAACTTCCCACCTCCCCAAACCTGCCGCCCGGATCACATAGGCGGCGGATCCGGCGCCTCGGAGTCCAGGTTGCCCCAGAGACTAAGCTTTGGGCAGGCTAAGCTCGTCGGTACAGAGGACGACCGGGGAGGAACCGTGAGCAACGGCCCGACCACGCCCACCATGGATCCCGCCGCTGCGCCTGTAGCGCTAAGGGATGACATGAGCCCCTATGAGGCGGCGACATACTTCTTTCACAGCGCGGCAGATCGCCTGAACCTCAACGACGACATGCGGGCAGTCCTGTCGACTTCCTATCGCGAGCTCGCGGTGCAGATCCCGGTGCGGATGGACAACGGCCGGCTCGAGGTATTCCGGGGTTACCGGATCCAGCACAACGGCGCACGTGGACCTTACAAGGGCGGGGTGCGCTATCACGAGTCGGCAGACCTGGACGAGGTCCGCGCGCTGGCGGCGTTGATGACGTGGAAGAACGCACTCATCGACGTTCCGTTCGGTGGAGCGAAGGGCGGCGTGCAATGTGAGCCCGGGGTCCTCTCGCGCGAGGAGCTGCAGCGCCTCACCCGGCGGTTCACGGCGATGATCTCCTACGTCATCGGCGTACACCGGGACATCCCTGCTCCCGACATGGGCACGAACGCTCAGACGATGGCCTGGATGATGGATGCATACGGGCAGAAGTACGGATACGAACCGGCCATCGTGACGGGCAAGCCGGTGGAGCTTGGAGGGTCGCCCGGCCGCGAGGAGGCAACCGGGCGCGGTGTGGTCATCTGTGCCCGCGAAGCTGCGAAGCGGATCGGACTCGATTGGAAGCGCGCGCGCATCGTCGTCCAGGGATTCGGTAACGTCGGCTACTGGACGTCGGCCATCGCGCACGAGCTCGGAGCCACCATCGTGGCTGTGTCCGACGTGGGGGGCGGCACTTACCACCCAGCCGGTCTCGACGTAGAGAAGGTCAAGGAGCACCTCAAGGAAGCCATATCCGTGGCCACCTACGGTGGTGGACAGAACATATCGAATGAGGAGATGTTGGAGCTCGACTGCGACATCCTCATTCCCGCGGCAATTAACGGTGTGATCAATACGGAGAATGCGGACCGCGTCCGAGCGAAGCTGGTCGTGGAGGCTGCCAATGGGCCGACTACGCCCGCTGCCGACCAGATCCTTCAGGAGCGAGGGGTAACGGTGGCGCCGGACATCCTCGCCAACTGCGGCGGCGTAACCGTTTCGTATTTCGAATGGGTTCAGAATATCCAGCAGTTCCGATGGGAACTGGACACCGTCAACTTCGAGCTTAAGAAACGCATGAAGAAGGCATCGCAGCAGGTGTTCTCGTACGCGGCCGAACGTGAGTTGTCCCTGAGGGACGCGGCATTTGATATCTCCGTGCAGAGGGTTGCTCACGCTGCGGAGATTCGCGGCTACGTCTAGTTGTCGCTGAGCGGACCCCCGGGGTTTCGCGTTTTACTAGAAGCTCCAGCAGTGCGACCATTGAGACGGCGATGCTTTTCTCTCCGGCAAACAGTGGCATTCCGGTTGATAGCGATCGAGGGTGTGCGGTGCCGGGGAGGAGAGGGTGGCAGGATGCCGAACAGGAGGGGGAAAGTCAGCCGCCGGTCTGGAAAGGTCGTGATCATGGGGGACAGAGCGTGCGCATGGATGTCCGGTCCCGCCGGACCAAATTTCCGCGTGCCGGCTCTCAAGTGGTGGCTCGCTCTCTCGAGAGGCAAGTTGGTAAGCGGTTATCGCTGCCGGCCTCAGTCGCGCCCGCCCGTGACGTGTGCAATGACCCCTTCGTTCATCTCTCCCCTCCACCGTTCCAAGTAAGCTGTGGCGCGCCGCGCGGCCGGTCGGCGCGCAGAAGCGGCGTATGAGGAACGGCGACCCTAATGAACGGGGGGATCAGCGCGTGTCGGTTGAGAAGTCCATCGATCTAACTGCAACCGGACCTTCGATCGAGCAGGCCGTCGAGGAGGCTTTGAGCAGGGCGAAACTCACGCTTCAAGGTGTGTCGTCCTTCGAGGTCGAAAGAATCGACGGGATTGTCGGTGAGGAGGACATCTCCTACCGAGTCCTCGTTCGAGTTTCGTTCGTCGTCAAAGAACACGTTCACGAGTAGGTCAACGGGAGACCGGTGATCCAGCATCGCCGCCGCGAGCCCGCTCCCGGTGTATTCCGTCTTGTCCTTCCCCTGCCCTGGCCGGGACTCGACCGAGTAAACGCGTACGCGCTGCGGGGGACCGACGGGATAAGCCTTGTGGACTGCGGTGCGAGGGATCCCGCGGTCGACGACAACCGCTCGCTAGAGCAATTGGATGCCGCGCTCGGAGCGGCAGGATTCGGACTCTCGGACGTTCGCCGTTTGATCGTTACGCATCCACATCCCGATCACTTCGGTTTGGCGGGCCACCTTGTCGATGCAACCGGCTGTGAAGTATGGATGCATTCGGCCTGTCGCGAGGAACTGGACTTCTACCGCGATCCGGAAACGGCGCGCAGCAACATGCGCGCACTTCTGTCGCAGCACGGGATCGGGGGCGACGCCCTCGACGATCTGACCGGATTCGTCGACTGGTCGGCATTCCTAACGGGCATCGTCGAACCCACACGGCCGCTTCACGATGGCGAAGAACTTCGCACCGCGGGCCGTAAATGGACCATTGTTCACACGCCCGGGCATTCGAACTCGCATGTATGCCTGTGGTCGCCCGACGACGCGCTGTTGATCTCGGGCGATCATCTTCTGGGGACGATCACCCCACACATCGACTACCACGGCGACGGCGACCCACTGGGAGACTTCCTGGAGTCGCTGAGGAAGATCGAAGGGCTTGCGCCCGAGCTCGTCCTCCCCGGTCACGGGCGCCCGTTTTCGGATGGCGGTGCGAGGGCTCGTTCCGTGGAGCGCCATCACGATCGCCGGCTCGGATCGATTCTCCAGGTGATCAGGAGGGAGCCACATACGCTCGACGAGATCACCGACGAGATCTTCGGATCGACGCTGCTGAATTTCCAGCGCCGATTGGCGCTCGGAGAAGCGCTCGCCCACCTTGCATACCTCGTCAAGCGGGGTGAGGTTGAGCAGAGCGGGGAGGGCGGCGCCTACCGCTACAGAAAAACCGCGCGCCGGGCCGGCGAGACCTCCTAATGGGCTCGCTTGCCGTTCTTGATGCGGAGGAGCTCTATTCGTTCCCCGAACCCAAACCGGTGCGCGGCCCCGCCGTGGGGTCGGTCGAGCCGCTTGAGCAAACGTCCCTCATCTGTGAGGACGGAGTCGTTGCGTCTGTGGGGAACGGCAGCAGTGCCGACGTCACGATCGACGCTCGGGGGTGCACCGTCGTGCCGGGGTTCGTCGATCCACACACGCATCTGCCGTTCTTCGCCTGGCGGGCAGACGAGGACGCAGCGAGGCTTGCCGGACTCCGGTACGAGACCCTTCATCGCGACGAGGGCGGCATCTATCGTTCGGCGCGCCTTCTTGCCGACGCCGCCGATGATGAGGTCCTGGCGTTCTCGGAGGAGCTTGCGTCCGCCATGCTGCGGCGGGGCACAACTACGTTCGAAACAAAATCGGGTTACGGGCTCAGCATCGAAGGCGAGTTTCGTCAGCTCCGGCTCGCCCGTGCCCTGAGTGAGAGGGTGCCCCAGACGGTTGTCACCACCTGCCTCGCCGCGCATGCAGTCCCAAAGGGCAAATCGGAGGGTGAGTGGATCGGAGAGATCGTGAGCGATCTGCTTCCCCGCGTCGCCGCGGAGGGAATAGCGTCGGCTTGCGACATCTACGTTGAATCGATCGCCTTCCAGCTCGAACATGCGGCGCGCCTGTCTCAGGTGTCGGAGGCGCTCGGCCTGCGGATGAGGATGCATGCCGATCAACTCGAGGACGGCCAGGGTGGTGCGTTCGCAGCGCGGTGGGGCCTTGCGTCCGCCGATCATTTGAACCACACATCGGCGGATGCGGTCGGCGACATGGCGCGGAGCGACACCGCTGCGGTGCTGCTTCCCGGCGCGACGTTTACGTTGAGGCAGAACAAGAAGCCGCCCGCTCGCAGTCTGATCGAAGAGGGCGCAATCGTGGCGCTGGGAACGGACCTCAATCCTGGAACCTCGCCGATTCATTCGATGCCCTTTGTGATCGCGCTGGCATGCCGCGTGTACGGATTGAGACCTCGGGAGGCCCTGGCCGCGGCCACTGTCAACGCGGCCTATGTGTTGGGTCTGCACGACCGGATCGGCCGTCTCGCGCCGGAGTGCCGGGCGGATGCAGTCGTCCTCGATGTGCCCTCCTTCGATGCGATTCCGTACCGGCCGGATCACGATCCCGTGCTTGCCGTTGTCTGCGGCGGTGAGCTGGCTTACGTGTCTCCCGGAGGCGAGGCGCGGGTTACTCGCGCATAGCTAGTCGATCGGGCCGATCTTCGCCTCGGCCGCGCCCACCAGAGCCCCGCTTGCGACCAGGTCCCGCACCGACTCGATGTCGGGCGCCAGCGAACGATCTTCGACGAGCTTCGGGGAGACCTCTCTGATCGCTTGCCTCACTGCGGCGGTGGCCGGCGCCGGTTCCATCCCTCGCAGATCCAAACCTTGCGCCGCGGCAAGAGCTTCGATGGCGGCCCCGCGCTCAGAATTGGCCACAACGGCGATCGCCCGGCGCGCCGAGGTTGCTCCCATGCTGACGTGGTCCTCTTGACCGGCGGACGTCGGGATCGAATCGGACGATGACGGCCAGCACAGCGATCTGCTGTCCGAAACGAGAGCAGCCGCGGTGTAGTGGGCGATCATGAAACCGGTCCTGCGGCCGGGGTCCTCGGTGAGGAAGGCGGGCAGGGCGTTGCTCAGATGCGGGTCGACGAGACGAGCGATTCGCCGCTCGGCGATGGTTGTGAATCCCGTCAGGCACAGCGCGAGGTGGTCGAGCGCAAGCCCCAGTGCCTCACCGTGGAAGTTGCCGCTCGACAGGACTGCTCCCTCATCGGGCAGTACGGCCGGATTGTCTATTGCCGACGCGAGTTCGGCTTCGAGAGTTCGCCGGATGTAATCGAGTGCATCACGGTAGGCGCCGTGGACTTGCGGTATGCAGCGAAGCGAGTAGGCGTCCTGAACGAGGTGTTCGGACTCGCGGTGCGAGGCCACGATGGGGCTGTCGTCGAGAAGAGCGCGGAGGTTGCGCGCAACGGTCAGCGCTCCGGGATGCTTCCGGAGGCCGACTACACGCTCCTGGAAGGCGGCGTCGGTGCCGAGCAGTGCCTCCACGCTCATGGCGCCGCAGACGTCGGCGGTTCGGGCGAGTGTGATCGCTCCGCTGTAGGCGAGGATCCCTAAGGCGAGCATCCCTTCGGTCCCGTTGACGAGCGACAGACCTTCCTTGTGTGAGAGATCGAGAGCGGCCAGTCCTTCGTTCTGCAGTGCGCGGGCCGCGTCGATCACCTCGCCCTTGTACTCAACCTGTCCGTCGCCGAAAAGCGGAAGCGCAAGGTGTGCCAGGGGCGCGAGGTCACCCGATGCACCAAGAGATCCCTGGCTGGGGACGATCGGATGGATCCCCCGGTTCAACAAGTCAACGATCCGCTCGACGATCTCGAGCCGGACGCCCGAATGTCCGAACGCAAACGTGCGGGCTTTCAATAGGAGCATTGCCCGGACGACTTCTTGGGGCAGGGCCGGTCCCACAGCGGTTGCGTGGGCCCGCACCAGGTCGCGCTGCAGAGTTGTTGCTTCCGAAGGATCGATCCGGACGTTGGCGAGATCTCCGATCCCGGTGTTGATCCCGTAGGTCGCCGTGGAGGAGTTGGCGGCATCCTCAACAACCCGGCGCGCCGCCGCGATCCGCTCGCGCGCCTCGCGGCCCAGGTCCACCGGGGCGCGCCGGCGCGCTACTGCGACGACGTCGTCGAACGAGAGTCCACGTCCTATCTCGATGGTCATCCGGGTGACGATACGGTAGCCGTCTAATGCGAGCCATCACCGCCGAACTCGTGCGCGGGCCCGACGGATTCCTGCCGGACTCGGCAGTTCTCGTCGACGGAGGCAGGATCGCCGGGATCGTCACCCGGGTCGACGTTCCCGAGGGTGCCACGGTCGAGGATTGGGGCAAGGTCGCAGTGCTTCCCGGGACCGTCAATGCGCACGGGCACTCCTTCCAGAGCCTCCTCAAGGGCTTCGCCGACGACCTGCCTTTCGACCGGTGGAGGGACGACGTCCTCTACCCGTTCTCGGAGCAGCTCGATGAACAGGCGATCTACGCGGGTGCGCTGTTTGCGTTTGCGGAGTCGCTCCTTGCCGGCGCGACGACGACGGTCGACTTCTTCTATCTGCACGACGGCGGCAACAAGAACGCCGCCGCGGTCGTGAAGGCGGCCCACGACATCGGGATCCGGCTCGTGTTTGCAAGGGCCTTCTACGACTCCGACGCCCCTACGAAGGCTCCGCCACGGTACCGGGAGGAGGCCCGGACCGCCGCCGCGCGGTGCCTCGATCTGGCGCGGGAGCTCCGTGACGACGCGCTGGTTTCGGTCCAACCGGCACCACATTCGCTTCACGCTGCGTCGGTGGACACGGTGGGAACGGCGCTGGAGGTTGCACGCGATCTGGGTGTTCCGTGCCACCTCCACCTTGCCGAAGCAGCCTACGAACGGACCCTCATACAAGAGCGTTACGGAACGACTCCCGTGCGGCTGCTTCACAACGAGGGCCTGCTGGATCCTTCGCTGGTCACCATCCATTCGGTGTGGGTCGACGACGACGAACTGGACATGCTCGCGGCCGCCGGAGCCGGGGTCGTCCACTGTCCCGGCGCCAATGCCTTCCTCGGCGACGGGGTCGCCCGGCTCCCCGAAATGCTGAGCCGCGGAATCAGGGTTGCGCTGGGTCCCGACGGGGGGTGTGCGAACAACCGGCAGAGCGTCTTCGACGAGATGCGGAACGCCTCGCTGTTCGCTAAGGCTCGTCGTGCCGACGGGGGCGCGCTCGACGCGCCGACCGCGTTCCGGCTCGGCACCGAAGGCGGCGCGGACCTGCTGGGGCTTTCGGTGGGCGTGATCGAGGCGGGCCGTGCCGCCGACCTGGTGGCACTCGATCTGGACGACCTTTCGCTGCAACCGCCGCAGAATCTCGAGCGACACATCGTCAACTCTATGCAGCCCACTTCGATCGCGAAGGTGATGGTGGCGGGCGAGCTCGTTGCGGAATCCGGACGTCTCGTGCGGGTCGAGAACTCCGCCGTCCGAGCGGCGGTCGCCGAGGTCACGAAGTCGTGGACGCGCCCGTGATTTTTCGTTCTGTCCGCTCAGAACCGCGCATTCCGCGGTTTTCGGCGGACAGAACGATCTGCCGGCGCGCCGCTAGATGAGTGGCGCGCTCCATCGTTTGGCCCGGGCCCTGGGGCGTTCGCCGGAGGTCGCGTTCGGCGCGCCGGGCCGCGCCAACCTAATCGGCGAGCACACGGACTACAACGGAGGGCTGGTTCTTCCCGTTGCGCTCGACATGCGCACCCACGTCGGTGGGCGGTTCGTGTCCGAGCCGGTGCTGAGGCTGAGGTCGCTCGAGGAGGCCGGAGACGTGGTCGTCGATCTCGACACCGGAGCGGGACCCGAGGCCGCGTGGGGTCGCTACGCCACGGGCGTTGTGCGCGCTGCCCTCGACGAGGGGTACGGGATGCGGGGGTTCGAAGGGTTGGTGGCAAGCGATGTG
>Ga0299907_10002348_pt1 | contig 11588 bp, 11 predicted proteins | sample RVTome_16_FD_198680 | JGI IMG/M metagenome (GOLD analysis project Ga0299907, IMG submission 198680) | Soil microbial communities from uranium-contaminated site in the Upper Colorado River Basin, Wyoming, United States - RVT152D67 (version 2) ...
CACCAGCGTTACGGCACTCCTCGCCGTGAACAGCTCGCTTCCGTCGAGAAGGAGCACCGGCGCTTCCCGGTCGGCAACGATTGCCGCCGAGAACTCTCCTCGCCGCAGCGCATCCACCGCCTCGGCGCGTCCCTCGTCGGGCCGGGTCTCGGTGACATCGAAGAACTCCGGGAGTATGTCGGAAACGGACTCCGCCTGCGGACCGACGACCAGAGTGGGGGCGCTGTCGACGTCGAAGCTTGCGGCGTAGCCGAAGACGACCAGCAGGATGATGGGCTGAACGATCATGAGGGCCAGGGTTCGGTGGTCTCGCCGCAGCTGGCGGAATTCTTTGACGATCATGGCCCACATGGGGCGCTCCCTTCGGCCGCATCCACTAATTCATCGAGTGATGAAATCATCGCATGATGAATTCTGCCCGGTCAAGCTCCCGTCCCGGCGCACTAATTTGCACTATTACAACTTGCTAAAGGTGAGAAAGGTTGATAGAACATCCCGATGGCCCTTGGAGACGATTCCGCAACCCGCACCGCCAAGGTGCTCTCGCTGCCCACACGGGCGGCGATCTTGTCGCTCCTTCTCCGCACCGGCCCCAAGACCGTAAAAGAGATCAGCGACGCTTTTCAGATCCATCCGAACGTCGCCCGAGCCCACCTCGACCTGATGGTCGATGCGGGCTTCCTGGCCACCGAGACCCGGCGGCGCAACAAGGGTCGTCCGGCGAAGGTGTACTTCACGTGGGAGGGGGAAGCCGGCGCTCTCGAGGAGGCCGGCATCGACGTGCCTGATACACCGGGCGCGCCGGAGGCGGTCAACGATCTGGAAGTCGAGCTCCGCATTCTCGAACGCACTCTTTCGGACGCGCACGCGCAACTCGCACGCATTAGAGAGCTGATGGACGAAGCAAAAAGAAGCAAACCAGAGACGGCCGAGTAACGAGGAGGACAACAACTATGGCGAACTACGCGAACCCAGAGGTTCTCGTTGACACCTCATGGCTCGAGGAGAACCTCAACGACGAGTCGATTGCAATCGTTGAGGTAGACGAAGACGCAAGCGCGTACGAGAAGAACCACATCCCGAACGCAATCTCGATTAACTGGGAGACCGAGCTACACGACCTTCCGCGGCGCGACTTCGTTTCTGCGGAGCAACTCGCCCAACTACTGGGCGACAAGGGGATCTCGTCCGACCAATCGATCGTGTTGTATGGAGGTAACAACAACTGGTTTGCTACGTATGCGTACTGGTTGTTCAAGTACCGCGGTGTGGACAACGTCAAGCTGGTCAACGGCGGCCGAAAGAAGTGGGAACTCGAGAGCAGGCTCTTGACACAGGACACGCCGTCACGCCCTGCTCAAACTTTTCAGCTTGGAGCCGAGCGACCCGACCTTCGGATATTCAGGGAAGAAGTCATTAAGCGTGCCGCAAGTGGTTCGGGGGCCTGGGTCGATGTACGGTCGCCGGAGGAGTTTCGGGGGGAACTGCTCGCTCCTCCGCACCTACCTCAGGAGCAGGCCCAGGTCCCCGGACACATTCCGGGAGCGTCGAACGTCACATGGTCCAAAGCGGCGAACGATGACGGAACGTTCAAGAGTGCGGACGAGCTGATCTCTCTATACGGGGCCGAAGGGATCACCGCGGACAAAGACGTCGTCACCTACTGCCGGATCGGCGAACGATCATCGCATTCTTGGTTCGTGCTCAGCGAGCTGCTCGGCTTCTCCAATGTCAAGAACTATGACGGGTCGTGGACGGAGTACGGCAGCCTGGTGGGGGTGCCCGTAGAGAAGTAGTGGGGAGCGAGCGGCGCGGAGGCGCTGGCGCGCCGCTCCCCCCTATGCTGGCAGAATGCTGACCCGTGTGCGGCAAGCGGAAAACGTCCGGTGACCGTCACGATCATTTGCTTCGGAGCGATGCGTGACTACCTTCCCCCCGAGGCCGAGGGCAACAGAGCGGAGGTAACGGTCGCAGGCGGTTCGAGCGTCGGGGAGGTCGTCGACGCACTCGGCGCGCCCCGCTCCCTGGTCTTCTCCATCCTGGTAGATGGTGTTCGGGCGAGTCTGGACGACGAGGTGCCCCCCGGGGCCGAGATCACACTCATGCCCCCGTTCGCCGGCGGCGCCCGGGAGTTGACCAGGCGCTATTGTTGACCGTGCGTTCAAGTCGTACGCCGGCCCAGGGGAGGAACCGGATGGCGCAGACGAAGGCGCGCGGGCCACGGAAGCTGAGGTCGATCAACCCGCGTACGGGAGAGCAACTCACTGAAGTCCCGGCCAACACCAAGGCCGAGGTCCTGGACGCCGTTACGGCCGCTCGAAAAGTGGGGCCGGAGTGGGGCGCACTCGATCCCCGTGGTCGCGCTCACATTCTCAGGGCCGTTCGGCACAACATCTACTCGCATCTCGACGAGATCGTGGAGACGATCTCGTTGGAGTGCGGCAAGCCGCGTGCAGAGGCATTGTCGGCGGAGGTCCTTCAAGCCGTCGTCTCGTGGCTTTACCTCGAGCGCACCGCACACAAGCATCTGAGGGAGGAACGGTTGGGAGGTCCCATCGGATACGCGATGGGCCTTCCGACCAAGGCGCAGTACAGACCGTATGGGGTGGTCGGCGCCATCACGCCGTGGAACTACCCATTCGGCTTGGCCCTGGCTGCGCTCGGACCTGCATTGTTCGCCGGGAATACGGTTGTGCTCAAGCCTTCGGAGGTCACGCCGGGCGTCGGGGAGGTCATCAGGTCCGTCCTCGAGCCGCTCCCTGGTGGCGTTGCGACGGTCGTGCAGGGGGCCGGAAATGTCGGCGCGGCGCTTGTGGATGCGCCGTGCGACAAGATCTGCTTTATCGGTTCCCCCGAAACGGGCCGCAAGGTCGCTGCCGCCGCTGCAGGGCATCTGACTCCGGTCGTTATGGAGCTGGGTGGGAAGGATGCGGCGATCGTGTGTGCCGACGCGGACCTTGACCTCGCTTCCTCGGGGATCGTGTGGGGAGCATTCGTCAATGCGGGCCAGACCTGCGCCGCGATCGAGCGGATCTATGTGGTGGATTCCGTCGCGGATGAGTTCAGCGGACTCCTGCTCGACAAGCTCGGACGCCTTCGCCACGGCGCGCCGGACTCCGACGTCGGCTCGCTAACGTCCAAGAAGCAGTGGGAATCCGTTGCCCGTCACGTGTCGGATGCGGTGGGGAAGGGTGCCCGCCTGCTGGCGGGAGGACCCGATGCCGGGCCGCAGAACAAGAACGGATCACTCTGGTACGCGCCGACCGTGATCGACGGCGTCACCGAAGACATGGAAGCAATGAAGCACGAGACGTTTGGACCTCTGGTTCCGATCATTCGAGTGCAGGACGAGGCCGAGGCCATCCGGCGCGCCAACGAGGAAAGCTTCAACCTGACCGCCTCGGTGTGGACCCGGAGCGGACGTCGAGGGGTTGCCTTGGCCGGGCGGGTCAAAGCGGGGGCTGTGGCCGTCAATACGCACGGGGAGACATGGGGAGCGGCGTGGGCTCCCTGGGGCGGTGTCGGCGAATCCGGATACGGCCGTCTTAACGGGCGGCTCGGACTCCACGAATTCGTGTACCCCGTTACCATCGGCCGCAACACGACCCCCGGACTCAAGCGGCTGTGGTGGTTCCCCTACGACGACGCGACAGAGGATGCCTTCCGCCACTCGATTGGTGCGCTGGCGGCGCCGGGGCTGAAGGAGAAACTCGAGCATGTGCCGGCTGCGCTCGACAGCTTGCGCCGGGCTCTCAAAGCGAAGTTCTGACTCCGACCCGGATGGCGAAAACCTAGAGGTCTGGGATCTCGAGAACGCGCGTCTCGATCCCGGCCAGCGCCTTCCCGACCATCGCGTCGATGTCCAACCCGGACTCGGCAGCTTCGGCCTCCTCGGCTGTGGCGCGGGTGGCAGGGGAGCGCGGCTCGAAGAGAACGCAGCAGTCCTGGTAGCGGCGCGTGGAGATCTCGAACGTCCCGATTCGTTCGGCGAGGTCGATGATCTCCTGCTTGTCCATTCCGATGAGCGGCCTCAGTACCTGCGTGCCGGGCACCGCCGAATCGACCGTCGTGATGTTCTCCAGAGTCTGCGAGGCGACTTGTCCGAGTGAGTCGCCGGTTACGAGGGCGTGGGCCCGGCGCTCCTCGGCCAGGGCCGATGCGATCCTCATCATGGCTCTCCTGTAGAGAACGACCCGCAGGCTGGAGGGAGCCGAAGTGACGATCTCGCGCTGCGCGTCGGCAAGAGGGATGAAATGCAGAATCGTTCGGAGCTGAAAGCGCGTCAGGATCCCCGCAAGTTCTGTTGCCTGGCGAAGCGACGAAGGATCGGTGTACGGCTGGCCGTGGAAATGGAGCATTTCGACCTCAGCACCCCGGCGCGCCATCCGCCACGCGGCAACCGGCGAGTCGATGCCCCCCGAAAGAAGCACGAGCATGCGCCCAGAGACTCCCACCGGCAGACCACCGGGCCCGGATCTCCGGTCCCTATACACCAGAGCCGCGCCTCCGAACAGCTCGATCCAGAGTGTCGTGTGAGGGTGACTGAGATTGACGGACGCGCCGATCTCGTCCTGGATCAACCGTCCGATTTTTTCGTTTATCTCCTGCGAGGTGGTCGCCAGCGCAGAGTACGAACGGCGCGCCCGTACCGCGAACGACTCAACGGGCGACGCGCGCATCAGTTCGAGTGCTGCGCGTGCAATCGCGTCGAGATCGGGCTCTACCTTGGTCCCCGCGCCCAGATAGGCGATGCCAAAGACCCGGGCGGCTCGTTCGACGGCTTCATCTATCCGGGCGACCGGCTTGAACTCAACGAACACGCGGCCGAATCCCCGGCGCACGCGCGCGTAGCCGGTCCCGCGAAGGGCGCGTTTGAGGTTCCGGGTGAGGGTGGATTCGAAGAAGTTCCGGTTTCGACCCTTCAGCCCGACCTCGTGGTAGTGAGCTACGAGCCCGTTCATGGCGGACATAGTTGCAGGCTAACGCGTCCGCGCGCCGCTGTCGCGACCGGTATGTCTGTTGACCTCGTGCCTCGCCTCGCCGGATACTCGTTTGGGCCGATCCAACCGAGCGGCAGGACGGCTCTATGAATGGGTGGGGTATGACCGCAGCTAATCTTAGGCGGCGGAAACGGGCAAATCGTCGTGCCGCGGGCGCACCGCGGTGTGTTGAATTGAATATCGTTCCGTCTCCATTCGTATCCCCGCACATGTCCCGCACCGCGGCACGCCCATCTGGAGGTGGCGATGTTCCCTAGTGCGTTCGAGTACTCCGCACCGGACTCCCTCGATCAGGCTCTTGCCGTGCTGGCAGAGCGGGGAGATGAGGCCAAGGTACTTGCCGGAGGACAAAGCCTAATTCCGCTCTTGAAACTGAGGTTTGCGGCACCGGCAATGCTGGTCGATGTCAATCGTGTTCCCGGCCTCAACGGGGTCGCGGAGGAGGGAGATTTGATCGCCGTTGGTGCGCTCGAACGACACAACGGACTCGCTCGATCGGACTTGCTGAAAACGACCCTTCCGCTCATGACGTCCGCGGCTCCCTTGGTGGCCGACCCCCTGGTCCGGAACCTCGGAACGATCGGCGGATCTCTTGCTCATGCCGATCCGGCGGGAGACTGGGGGTCGGTGATGCTCGCCCTCGAAGCACAGTTCGTCTTGCAGAGCGCCCGCGGAGAGCGGGTTGTCGGAGCGTCGGACTTCTTCGTCGACACGTTCACCACGGTTCTCGAGCCGACGGAGATCGTCACGAAGGTACGTATTCCGAGACCGCGGGGGTCCTCGGGCGGGACTTACCTGAAGCTCGAGCGGAAGGTGGGTGATTTCGCAACCGTCGGGACCGCGGTCCAGCTCGAGCTCGACAACGGCACGATCCGGCGCGCCGGGATCGGGCTGACTGCGGTCGGCTCTCGCAACATCAAAGCGACAGAAGCCGAGGCATCTCTGGTAGGGGCCGAACCGACGGAGGCAGCATTCGCCGAGGCTGCGGACCTGGCATCTCGCGCCGCCGAGCCATCTTCTGACCTCCGAGGTTCGGCGGAGTACAAACGGGGAGTCGTCCGGACGTTTGTTCGACGAGGGCTTGCTCAGAGCCTGGCGGCCGCAAGGGGGGATGACTGATGGAAATCACCGTCACGGTAAACGGTGCGCAACAGACGGCCGATGTCGAGCCTCGCACCCTGCTGGTGCACTTCATTCGAGAGACTTTGCGGCTCACGGGCACTCATGTGGGATGTGACACGACAAGTTGCGGTGCCTGCACCGTTCTCCTGGACGGGACGCCGATCAAGTCCTGCACCATGTTGGCCGTGCAGGCGAATGGGCGATCCGTTACTACCGTCGAGGGTCTGGTGACCAACGGGTCGCTGCACCCATTGCAGGAGGGCTTCAAGGAGGAGCATGGACTGCAGTGCGGTTTCTGTACACCCGGAATGATGCTCGTATCGGCGGCCCTGCTCGAAGACAATCCCGACCCTACGGAGTCCGACGTGCGGTGGGCAATCTCCGGCAACATGTGCCGCTGTACCGGTTATCAGAACATCGTCAAAGCCGTGCTGTGGGCGGCCGAGAAGGGACGCACCGAATCCGCCGACGCGTCCCAGGCGAGCTGAGGAGGAGTCGATGGCGGTACATGAAGGGGTTCACGGCATCGGCGAGAGCATCAAGCGAGTTGAGGACGCGCGGTTCATACGCGGGAAGGGAACATACGTCGACGACATCGTCCTTCCCGGGATGCTGCACATGTTCTTGCTCCGGAGTCCGGTGGCCCACGCACGACTTGTGTCGATTAACGCAGATGCCGCGCTGGCGCTCCCCGGTGTTGTTGCCGTCGTAACGGGCAAGGACCTGGAGGCCCACAACCTGGCCTGGATGCCAACGCTCTCAGGAGACACACAGGCCGTTCTTGCCACGGACAAGGTGCGATTCCAGGGCCAGGAGGTGGCGGCGGTCATCGCGGAGAGCCCGTACGTCGCGCAGGATGCGCTCGAACTCATCGAGGTTGAATACGACCCGCTCCCCGTGCTGGTGGATCCGGCGAGGTCGCTCGAGGCCGGCGCGCCGGTCATCCGCGACGACAAAGAGGACCAGAGCTCGAATCACGTCTATCACTGGGAGTCAGGGGACAAGGACGCCACCGAGAGGGCCTTCGCCCAAGCCGACGTCGTCGTTAATCTTCGGACGCACTACCCGCGCTCTCACCCCGCGCCGATGGAGACGTGTGGAATCGTTGCGGACGTTAACCCGGCAACCGGCAAGGCGACGCTGTACATGACGTCGCAGGCGCCACACGCTCATCGCACTCTTTTCGCGATCGTCGCAGGGCTGCCCGAGCAGAACATCCGCATCAAGACGCCCGACATCGGCGGCGGCTTTGGGAACAAAGTCCCTATCTATCCGGGCTATGTGGTTGCTACCGCCGCGTCCCTCCTCATCGGACGGCCCGTCAAGTGGGTTGAAAGCAGGCAGGAGAACCTGATCTCCACAGGCTTCGCGCGCGACTACCACATGCAGGGAGAGCTCGCACTGAATCGAGACGGCAAGATGCTGGGGCTGCGGGTGAAGCTCTTGTCGGACCAGGGCGCTTTCTATGCGGATGCGCAGCCGTCGAAGTTCAGGGCGGGCCTATTCCACATCGTTACCGGTTCGTACGATCTGCCCGCGGCCCACGTCGTCGCCGACGGTGCGTACACCAACAAGGCCCCCGGCGGGGTGGCGTACCGGTGTTCGTTCCGCGTGACCGAGGCCTCCTACCTGATCGAGCGCCTCGTGCAGACTGCGGCGTACGAACTCGGGATCGATCCGGCCGACCTGAGGCTGAAGAACTTCATCCAGCCCGAGCAGTTCCCGTATCGCTCTGCGACGGGATTCGAATACGACTCCGGCGACTATCCGGCAGCAATGAACCTCGCGCTCGAGAAGGTGAGCTACCGGGACCTCCGCCGAGAGCAAGAGGAGATGCGGGCGCAGGGCCGGTTGATCGGTATCGGACTGGCAAGCTTCACGGAGGTTGTCGGAGCAGGACACGGCAAGGACTACGACATCGCCGGCATCAAGATGTTCGACTCGGCGGAGCTGCGCGTGCATCCGACCGGCAAGGCGATTCTGAAGATCGGCGTGCAGACGCAAGGGCAAGGTCACGAGACGACTTTCGCTCAGATCGTCGCGAGCGAGTTGGGCATCCCATCAGAGGATGTCCTCGTGCAGTATGGGGACACCGACAACGTTCCGTACGGCTTGGGCACCTATGCGTCGCGCAGTACTCCGACCGCCGGAGCGGCCACCTCCGTGATCTCACGGAAACTACGCGCGAAGGCGAAAAAGATCGCCGCCCACCTCCTCGAGACCTCCGAGGAAGACATCGAATGGGAGACCGGGCGCTTCTTCGTTCGTGGAGCACCCGATCGTGCGGTGACGATCCAGGACACCGCCTTCGCCGCGTACACGAACATGCCGGACGGCATGGAGGCCGGCCTCGAGGGCGTCCACTACTACGATCCGCCGAACATGACCTTCCCGTTCGGGACCTACGCAGTTGTGGTCGAAATCGATAGGGGGACCGGGGAGTGGAAGGTTCTTCGGATGGTGGCGGTCGACGACTGCGGAGTGCGAATAAACCCGATGATCGTCGAGGGCCAGATCCACGGTGGGCTCACCGAGGGATTTGCCACCGCGGCGATGCAGCAGATCGCATTCGATGAAGACGGGAACTGCCTGGGAGCGAACTTCACCGACTACCTCATACCGACGGCGTGGGAGACGCCGGACTTCGAGACGTTCGCAACGGTGACCCCGTCGCCTCACCATCCCATCGGTGCCAAGGGAGTCGGGGAATCGGCGACCGTCGGTTCGCCGGCAGCATATGTAAATGCGGTGATCGATGCGCTTGCCCATGCGGGGGTGCGCAACATCGATATGCCGGTAACCTCCGCGAAGGTATGGGAAGCGCTGAGTCAGGCGGGATTGGCGGAATGACGTGATCGACACAGTCCGGCGCGCCGCAGAACTTCAGGAGCGGGGTGAGCCCTTCGTGATGGCCACGGTCGTCCGCGTCGACAGGCCGGTCTCTGCGCGCGTGGGCGATCGTGCGATCGTCTATCCAGACGGACGCCTTGAAGGATGGATAGGTGGGTCGTGTTCCGAGCCCATCGTGATCCGCGAGGCAATATCGTCGCTCGGCGATCGGGATGCTCGCCTGGTTCGGATCCGCCCACCCGGCGCGCCGGCGGAGTCGGATCAGCCGGGTGTCGTCACAGAGGTGACGGCCTGTGCTTCGGAAGGTGGGCTCGATATCTTCGTCGAGCCAAGGTTGCCGGGACCACACCTTGCGATCGCCGGTTCGTCCCCGGCGGCCCGCACCCTCGCCAGGCTCGCCAGGGAAATGGGCTACCGCGTTACGGCCGTGCTGGATGTCCCATCGGAGAAGCTGCCGGGAGCCAGCGCGACCATGACACCCGACGATCTGGCGCGGCTGAGCCTAGGCCCAAACGACGCAGTGGCAGTGGCAACGATGAACCGCTACGACGAGGCGGTCCTCGAGGCCGCCCTCGCGTCGGGGGCCTCGTATATCGGACTGATAGCAAGCCGTCCGCGCGGCGAAAAGGTCGTGGAAATGCTTCGGGCGCGCGGAGTCGGCGAATCGGACCTCAAGCGGATCCGGAATCCCGCCGGCCTCGACCTCGGCCCCTCGAACCAGGACGAGATCGCCCTCGCCGTGCTGGCCGAGGTGGTCCGGGAGCGGCACGATGCGGAGCGCGTCTCACAGGAACCTATGTGCGAGGACGAAGCCGAGGCCGTGTCCGGACAAGCGGTGGATCCGGTATGCGGAATGACCGTCGCCGTCCACGCCGGCGCCATTACTGCAGTGGTAGATGGTCAGACCTATTACTTCTGCGCACCTGGCTGCCGCGACACCTATCTTCGAACTGTTCGCGCTGAGTCGGCTATTCGCAAGTGAGCGCGGACAGTTGAGAGCTACTCTTCGAAGCCCAGGGAGAACAGGGCCTCGACGTCGTGGCGCGAGTAAACCTTGAACGCAACAAGGGTCTGTGTCCGCTCGATGCCGGGGACCCGGGCGATCTCCTCGGTCACCACCCGGGCCAGATCGTCGTGGGTTCGCACGCGAACCATTATCACAAGGTCGTAGTCGCCCGCGACCGAATAGACCTCGCTCACCTCGGGGATGTCCGCGACCGCCTGCGCGGTCTCCGGCACTTGATGGATGTCGCAGACGGCGAGGACTACGGTCGTGACCATGCTGTGGCCGCGGTTTAGATGGTCACCATGTCGCGGAGCTTGCCCGGCGTGCTCGGGTGGCGCAGCTTGGACAGCGCCTTGGCCTCGATCTGCCGGATGCGCTCGCGCGTCAGGTTGAACTCCTTGCCGACCTCTTCGAGGGTGCGGGGCTCACCGGTTATGAGTCCGAACCGCAGCGCGAGTACCTTGCGCTCCCGATCGGAAAGCGACCCCAGCATCTCCCACAGGTCCTCCTGCCGGAGCGCCATAGCTGCGGCCTGGAAGGGCCCCTCGATGTCCTCGTCCTCGATGAAGTCGCCGAGCTCGGCGTCCTCCTCGCCGACGGGCTCGTGGAGAGAGACCGGCTCGGGGAGGACGCGGAAGGCCTCGCGCACCTTCTCGGGTGTGAGGTCCGATTGCTCCGCGATTTCCTCGATGGTGGGCTCGCGGCCCAGCTTCTCGAGGAGCTCGGACTGCACCTTGCGCACACGGTAAAGCGTTTCGACCATATGCACGGGAATCCGGATCGTCCGGGCCTTGTCTGCGATGGCGCGGGTGATGGCCTGGCGGATCCACCACGTCGCGTAGGTCGAGAACTTGAACCCGCGCTGGTAGTCGAACTTCTCGACCGCCCGCATCAGACCGAGGTTTCCCTCCTGGATCAGGTCGAGAAGGGGGAGTCCTGCGGCCGAGTATTTCTTGGCGATCGAGACCACCAGGCGGAGGTTCGACTGGATGAAGCGGCGCTTGGCTGCCCGCCCCTTGCGGATCTCGCGTTCGATCGCCCGGCGCTGCTTGTCGGAAATGCGCCTGGCGTTCTCGAGCTTCTCGGCGGCTTTCTCGCCATCTTCGATCGCCTTGGCGAGCTCGACCTCCTGGATATCTGTCAGGAGCGGGTACTGACCGATCTCGCGGAGGTACTGCCGCACAAGATCTTCATGTGCCGCTTCCTCTCTTGTGTCGTATGGGCGCGTTGCCTGACTCATTAAGACACCAACCTCTTTCCGTCCCCGATTTCCGTGCTCATCATTCGGACGTCCCACCAGCCAACTCCCCGCAGGGGATTGTGCGGGTATCCCGTCGCCCGATCAAGGGTCTAGGCCGGCAATGCCTCATAATCTGCCGCTTAGCGGCTGGGCCGGGGCCCTGGTCGCCCTTGACGCACGATGTGCTGTCGCTTTCCTGACCTGCTCTTTTGGACCTACTGGACTGTTCTACGTATGTTAAGGGTATCGCTGCCGCCTGGGAAGGGGGCAAATATTGTCCGCATCACACAAAAACGCCGCGGCCCCGTTCACTATTCCGGCGCACCGACCGTTGCACGGCCACAATTCGTGTGGGTCCCGTCGCGAAAAT
>Ga0299907_10002349_pt1 | contig 11586 bp, 11 predicted proteins | sample RVTome_16_FD_198680 | JGI IMG/M metagenome (GOLD analysis project Ga0299907, IMG submission 198680) | Soil microbial communities from uranium-contaminated site in the Upper Colorado River Basin, Wyoming, United States - RVT152D67 (version 2) ...
CTCTTGCTTTCAACGCCTTCTACCGGTTTCGGCGTGGCTCCGGCCTCGCCTTCTCCCCCCGGCGGGGCGCCCTTCGGAGTGTCCGCGGCGGGGGCCTGGAGGTTCGGTGCGGCCGATTTTGATTCAGTCTCTGATGATTCAGGCGCTGGTGATTCAGGCGCTGGGGCTTCAGGCAATGGTGAATCAGACCCCTGTGATCCTGGCGACGGCGACACCGGGGCGGGCGGCACATCGCTTCCCGTAACACCCCGACCCGGCCTGCCGGGGAGGGCCGGGAGGTCGGACTGCGGCGGCTCTGCCGGTGGCTCGGACCCCTTTTCGATCGGGTCGATGGTGCTCTCGATGATCCCCGTGGGCGAGTTGTCCTCCTTCTGTTCTTCGATGATGCTCTTCGGCCCCGTCGTATTGGCGGACAGATAATTCAAGAAGAAGCTGTTGGAAAAAAACAGGAGGGCCAGGACCGCCGTGGCCTTGGTGAGAAACGTGGCCGAGCCGCGCGACCCGAACACGGTCGCCGAGGCGCCACTGCCGAAGGCCGCACCGGCATCGGCGCCCTTGCCGTGCTGTATGAGGATGAGGGTGATGAGGCCGATCCCCACGAGCACGTGTAATACCAGAAACAACGCTTGCATTTAGACCTCGCGAATCAATTAACCACGCACGGTCACAAATCGCCCTTTTTTGATCCCCTCACCCCCACCCTCTCCCGGAGGGAGAGGGAGAAAGGCGGTGCCTCTCCCGGAGGGAGAGGGGATCTAAGGAGGCGATTATGACCGTAGCCAGTATAATCCTAAGCTGCCCGGCAGATGGCCAGGAACTCTGCCGCGCTCAAGGAGGCGCCGCCGATGAGTCCGCCGTCGATGTCGGGCATGGCGAACAGCGCTGCGGCGTTCGCGCTCTTGACGCTGCCGCCGTAGAGGATCGGCAGGGAAGCGGCGGTCTCCGGGTCTCGCTCCGCGATCCGGCCGCGGATGAAGGCGTGGACCTCCTGGGCCTGTGCCGGGGTCGCGTTGCGGCCGGTGCCGATCGCCCAGACCGGCTCGTAGGCGATGACCGCCGCGCGTAAGCCCGGAACACTGCTCTGCTCCAGGACCGCCCTGAGCTGCCTCTCGACGACTGATTGGGTGTTCCCGGCCTCGCGCTCCGCGAGCGTCTCTCCGAGGCACAGGATGGGGATCAACCCGCTGCTGAGCGCTCGCGTGAACTTCCGCGCCACCTGCCCATCGTCTTCCCGGTAGACCTGGCGCCGTTCCGAATGGCCGACGATGACGTAGCGGCAATGATAGTCGCGCAGCATGGGCCCGGACACCTCGCCGGTAAAGGCCCCGGCCGCCTCTTCGCAGACATCTTGCGCGCCGAGCGCCATGGGTGTCCCCTCCAAGAGCTCACCGACCAAGGGCAGATAGATGAACGGCGGGCACACCGCTACCTCCGCCCGCGGCACGGGGTCCAGCCCCTCCTTCAGGGCCTGGATGAGCGGGAGGATCTCGGCGCGCGTGCCGTTCATCTTCCAGTTGCCGGCGACGAGCCGTGGTCGCATCTCATGTCCTCATGGTGAAACACCGAGCGGCGCGGGGAGATTAGCGGGTTGGGCCTCTGAGATCAAATCGATGCGTGCAGGGCCCCGCTCTTTCCCGCTCACGCATGGGGGTGCGCGGCGGGTAGAATGACAGGTTACCCCTTGGCACTCGCACACGATGCAAAAGCGCCGTCTCGGTCGATCCGATCTCTACCTGACCCAGGCGGAGGACAGGCTCCTGACCGGCAAGTACACACGCGCCCGTCTCGCGGACCTGCCCGAGGGCGACTGGCGGCGGCGTGGGGCGCGTTTCCAGGAGCCCGAGCTGACGGCGAACCTCGCGTTCGTCGAGGGACTCAGGCGCATCGCGGAGGGCGAGGGGTGCTCGCTCGCCGACCTCGCCATCGCCTGGGTGCTGCGGCGCCCCGAGATAGCCTCGGCCATCGTCGGCGCCCGGTCTCCGGCGCAGATCGCCGAGACCGTGAAGTACGCCGATCAGGCCCTGTCGGCCGAGGTCCTCGGGGAGATCGAGCGTTTGCTCGACGAGCGCGAAGGCTGGTGCCGAGAACGGCGCCCGGTCGAGGCACCCTAGGGCTCGCGAGAGGGCCGCGGTCGCAACGCACCACGGGGCGCGCCATGGCCATCGCCTCCAGCGCGATGTGGGGGGCGCGGGAAATGGTTTCCGAAGGCAAGAACGGCTACGTCTACCCCAAGCGGGACGTGGACCGACTCGCCCACATCCTGAAGCTCATCCACGATAGTCCGGACCTGCGCCAGGCCTTGGGCGATCTCGGGCGCGTGATGGTCGAAGAGCGATTCTCGTTCTTGCAAATGGTCGATGAGTACGAACGCCTGGCCTTTGCGAGCTGAGCGATCGCACGCGCGCTCCTGCAACGCCGGCCAGGCGGGTGCCCTGAGTAAAATATGATTTGGATCATGCTCGCCGATCCCGCCGCCAGCGGGCGATCACCCGCCAATACACGATGGCGTTGATTACGACGAGCGCGACGCCCAGGGCGATCTGTGACCGTCGGGTCAATCCGTCGGGATATAAGATCGGAACGATATAGTGTTCCAGGAAACCGCCTTGGTATCCCACTTGTCCGGCCTCTTGGCGCAGCCGGTTCTCCAAAGGCGTGAGCGGACACCCGAAGCCCAAGAGCTCGATCAAGATCCCCCAACAGACGGCCGGCAGGTGGATCCAAACGACCCACTGGAAGCGCGTGGCCAGGAGGCCGCCGAACACCACGAACGACACGAACAGGAAGTGGACGAGTACGACCAGGTCGGCGAGCACGGCGTACCACATGGTGCTGTTCCGATATGCCGTAAGTGTATAGAGGGGACGACCCTGCGCGCCAGCCTGTGCGTCGCGATCTCCTAGGACGGTCGGGCCTATCGCACAGATCGGCCCGATAGTCAATGCGCTGCGGTCGCGGATCCCCGGCTTCTCCGGATCATCATAGGATGCGTGGCCCCTCTTCATGTCTTGCATGGCCATGTGCGGGGTTCGTTCGAGCACATCGCCGAGCCCGTCGAGAGGGCTTGTCGCTCGACATCATTGGCGCCGTCCTTTGCCACCGCTGCATCGAGAGCGCTGCCCCTACGCCAAATTCGATGAGGCACTGCGATGCGTCGCGCAGCAGTGGCCTGCCGAGGGAGGATCGCCCTGTGGAACCCAGGCCACGAATAGCACTATCGAGATACGACGAGCGGCCGGTTTCAAACGGAAGGTCGAAGGTCCCTGCGCAACTTTGCCCGCTTTGCAACCAACCGTTCAGAGGCAGACGGCGATCGCTTGGGCCGCCCAAGCGCCATCGCCTTGCCAGAGGGGGGCGGCGATGACCATCGGAACAGATTGTGAATATGTCACAAAATGTTTGTGAGAAAAGTCACTGAACAAGCGAAGGTGCATTTCGTATCCTTGGTAGTGCAAGGCTAACCTAGCGCTCAACTCGGACACGCCAGAAGGCGGCGCGCGGGTTAGCTTTGGCGCGCGACGCCTCGCAACCACACCTTAACGCAATTCCTTGATGTCTCACTTTCGGAGGTAACAGCAATGTCCCCACCAAAAACGTTTAATCATCCTTCATTCGGCGCGTGTGAACTCGTCCCGTCTCTCATCGCCATCAAATGGACGTGCCCGCTTCCTCGCGACGCTATAAACTCAAACCTGACGGCCTACTCGCTAACGCTCGCTAGCGAAGTGCCGCAATTTAAAGAGAATTGCTCGGGATCGACACGCGATCCCCGATCTGTTAACATCAATCAGAGTGAAGCTCTCACCTGGGTTTCGGGAACACAACTCACCGACGACGTCCTGACCAAACTCAATGACGAGGAAGGCATCGACTGGGTTGCCCCAGTTTATCGAGCTACGAAAGCGGAGCCTGGACCACAGTCCTATTTCGGAATAAAGCCAACCGTTCTTCTTTTAACACAAGAAGCAGCAGCAGTGTTCGGCGACATAGCTGCAATCGATGAGTCGGCATCAATCGATGAGAACAGAAGCAGGCTGCTCAAAGGTTTTGTCGTGCTGAATCTCCCTAACGGGAACGCCCTCGAGGTCGCAGAAAAACTTAAGGAGAAACTGGGGGATCTCGCTGCAAGGGGAATCAAGTTTGAAAATAATTCCCTACATTTCGCCGACAACAACTTGCGGTTCTCGGTCCGCCATACACGCCAGCGGTAGGCGCGGCCGTTGTTCTCCAGCGACCTCAGATCTAACTCCTGACGACACCTTCTATCCGAGCCAGTGGGGCCTACAGCGAATCAATGCCCCACGCGCCTGGCCCATCAGCGAAGGCGACCCAAATGTAGTTATCGCGGTTTTGGATGAGGGCGTTGAACTCGGGCATCCGGATCTTAGTCTCTGGCCCATCTCCTACAGCACCATCACCCATACCAACGACGGCAGTCCGGTCGGTAATCATGGCACCGCCTGTGCGGGGATAATTGGCGGTCGGATCGAGAACGCAACCGGCGTCTCCGGGCTTGCCGGCAAATGTCGTGTTATGGCCATCGCCACCCTTTTCGCCGACACGGAAGTTGCTGAGGGCTTATACTTCGCCGCAGACAATGGCGCCCGCGTCGTGAGCATGAGCTTCGGTGTTTACCCATCATGGATGATCTGGGACTTCGCGATCATTGAAGCAGCCTTGCAATATTGCCAACAGAAGAACGTGCTCCTCGTGGCAGCAACAGGAAATGAAAACCAGAATGTCTCTCGCTTCCCTGCCACCGACCCCACGGCCCTGGGGGTCGGGGGTTCAAATAGAGACGACGTTCGCAAAGCTGTTGGCGACACGTCGATCGAAACTTTTTGGGGTGCCTGCTTTGGTCCAGACGTGGACGTGGTTGCGCCCTGTTTGGAGATACCAACCACGGACCGTTTGGGAGCAGCCGGGTATACGCCAACTGATTACGACCTGCGCTTTAACGGGACGTCGTCGGCAACGCCACATGTGTCCGCCCTTGCCGGTTTGATCATCAGCATTAATCCGTCGCTAACGAACGTGGATGTGCGACGGATTATTTCTGAAACAGCCGACAAGATTAACAGCCCAGCTTACGTCTACTCACCAACCGCAGGCAAGCCTTTCGGTACATGGAATAACGACGTAGGCTACGGGCGCATCAATGCTGAACGGGCGCTGCTCGTCGCCTGCGTTTCCGCTGAAAGCGGCAAAGATGCCGGTCCGTGCTCCGTTGAAGTGCCAACACCAGACTCATGTTGCGTCAGCCCTTGTGATCCACCCTGGCGACCCGACGAGCAGTGCATGTTCTGGTATGAGACGAGGTTCTTCCGTGTTCCGCTTGGGCGAGGAGACAACACTCCGGCAGCAGCCACGCTTGCGGGCGCGAGGGAGTTCATCGAGTTTCGCATTACCTACGAACACAAGCTGTGTCTGCTGGGTAAACAGCATGGGCCGTTACTCTACACGCAGACACTACTGCCCGGCGAAAAAGTGACTCTCTATCACAGCGACCGTTATCGCCGTATCACAACCGAAACGGATCGCTTCTCTGTGCAAACAACCTTCATGCAGTTTCTATCAGCAATACACCAAGCGAGAGCGACTAATACTCTCGGTTCTCTTAGCGACAGGCTCGTAAACGTAAAGGGTAATACCTCAGTCTCAGTTGGCGGAGGTCTTGCGGGCTTACTGGGATTGCCGAGCGGTAGCTCGTCGACCCAAACTAACGTCACCGACCACAACATGCTACGCGTGGGGTTCGTTGCAGAGGTCTTCAATCAATCGGTAATGCAGTCTTCACAAATGACCCACGCTGAGCGCTCGGTCGTCGTTAGTACATACGAAGAGAAAGATGTGGCAAACGTGACGTCTCGTACGATTCAAAACGATAACGAGTGTCGCGCCGTGACCTACTTCGTAAGAAAGGTGGTGGAACTCTATGCCGTAAGCACAAGAGTCTCCGAGATCTCATATCGAATCATTGCGCCAAAGGCCCCGATCGATTGGCATTCAATGAATGATATCGGGTGGCTGCCAAAGGCGATCCAGGATGAGATCAAGAATGTGCTGAAGCTTCTGCCAAAGGTGGGAGAGGTAGTCGAAAAGCCCAAACCGATTTCGTTAGCGACCGACGGAACGGTTTATGATCCGGAACTCGTCCACTGTTGTTCTTGCGAACCTGAGCGAGCCGCAGCCATCTCGATCAGATTAGAGAAACAGAAGGCCGAAGCGCTAAAGGCATGTCTCGAGGCGCAAGCCCTCGAAGTAGAACTGGAGAGGCGACGACTGCTGCTGCAAAAAGGAGAGCTCGGTCCATTTGTAAGCCCTGCCGCAGTTCAACCAGCGCCGAATCCATAACCATTCGCGAAGCGTGAATCCCCTCGCTGGCCAGCGCTGGCGAGGTCAAACGATCATCGGGCCAGGCTAATCGGAAACGTTGGCCTGGCCTGATCCTTTCTGGGATGTTGAGAGTTAGAAGCTTATGTGAGGCGTTACGAGAATTTTGTACTCGTTGCGAACGACGTGGATTTTAGGCGGCCTTGAGTCCAACGGCCTCGACGACCTCGTGCAGCGAGGCAGCCTCACTGGTCGAAGTGCCGGGATATCAAGGGCGAAGCCCTTGGCTAGTTAGATATGCCTCGATGTCTCCGAGCTGGAGCAGGCGGGCGTAGTGGAACGTCTTGCCCCACGGGGAAGTCCGTAATCGTCGCTCGTTCAACCCGGATGAGTTCGCCATCGCGGCGAAGCGGGTCGCGCTCCCTGTTGCGCGCTCGAATCGAGGAAGGGGGCTGGGCTCGGGTCTCACACTCACCGCGCCTCGCATGTGGCGCAGTTCCCTGGGAAGGAGTGATACCGGCCCCACTGCAAGACCGGCCCTCAAGACCAAGAAGAAGTCGAGTCGTCCGCCGAAGCAGGCCGGGGTTGGGACGCTACCTCGAAAACCCGTGCTCGGACATAAAAAAACCCCGCGGGTGCGGGGTTAAGGTGGTGGAGGTCGTTGGCTCCAAACCGAAGGGTCATCGATCTCGCTGTGGGCGATCGCGTCGCTCGCATCCGGCGCTGACGGGCGCCGGGCTCGGCGCCGGCTGATTCACCAGGGAAGCCAGGACTGACCAGAATGAGCTCGATGGCAGTGTTCATCGCGTTCCTCCACTAGCGGTTGCACCACCAGATAGGCAAGCCCTGGACCAAGCCGCGGAGCGCCCGCCCGTGATGATTATCTATCTGATTTCACGTGACTAACAGATCAACCTCCGAGAGGTTCCGATTCAGCGGCTGCGCCATGGCGGGGCGGGAGTCCCTGTAATAGTGCAGCGCAGCAACGCGCGCGACGCTACGGGGTTCCTCTTCAACCTCAAGCTGCCCATGAAGCGCCGAACCGAAGCCCTGTGCCACGCTAGGGACGAGATCACCGCGGTGCTCGATCGCAGCCGGCTACGCCACCGGACTCGCCTTCAAGCATCTCTACCATGACGGGCTATTGCGCGCGTGCGGGAAGCAAGAGACCCAAGCGCACCCCCTGGGAGAAGCCGGAAATAACTGACCCATTTGCTGCGCCGTTGCCATGAAGGTACCATGACGAGCAGCGGGGATCTTCGAGCCCACAGGGCGGTCGGCGCCCTTAACTAGCTAGTCTAGTGGACATGGCTTTTCCATTGCTTCCTGCCGAGTCCACTCGATGCAATAACACGAAGGGCTTTGAGCCTTTGTCCCTTTATCCGCGGGAGGCACACCGATGACACGTTCCCGACAAGCTTTCGCTACGCCCGCCCTCTTGCTCCTCCTCGCCGCGCTTCCGCTTGGCGTTCAGGCATCCGATGAGGCTACAGACCTCAACATGGCTAACACCGCTTGGATGTTGACCTCCACCGTCTTGGTGTTGTTCATGACCATCCCGGGGCTGGCGTTGTTTTATAGTGGGCTCGTGCGCAGCAAGAATGCGCTGTCGTTGTTGATGCAATGCTTTGCCATCACCTGCGTGGTCTCTATCGCATGGGCCGGGCTCGCGTACAGCCTGGCCTTCGAGGACGGGGCAGCCTTTCACGCCTGGATCGGGGGTTTGGGCAGGGCCTTGATGTCGGGGATCGAAGTTGGGACCGTGAAGGGTTCGATTCCCGAGACGGTCTTTGCGATGTTTCAAATGACCTTTGCCATCATCACCCCGGCGCTGGTCGTCGGTGCATTCGCCGAGCGGATGAAATTCCCCGCTGTGCTGCTGTTTAGCCTATTTTGGCTGTTCCTCGTGTACGTACCGCTATGCCACTGGGTATGGGGCGGCGGCTGGTTACAGCAGCGCGGCGTGATGGACTTTGCCGGCGGCATTGTGGTCCACGTCAACGCCGGGGTGGCGGCCCTGGTCGCGGCGCTCGTGCTTGGGCGGCGCAGCGGATTCCCGCACAGCCCGATGCTCCCGCATAATCTGCCCATGACCGTGGCCGGTGCCTGCATGCTGTGGGTCGGCTGGTTCGGCTTCAATGCCGGCAGCGCCCTGGCGGCCGATGGCACCGCCGGCATGGCCATGTTGGTCACCCATCTGGGCGCCGCAGCCGCATCGCTGAGTTGGATGGTGAGCGAATGGCTACGTTACGGCAAGCCGAGCGTGCTCGGCATTGTCACGGGGATGGTGGCCGGCCTTGGCAGCATTACGCCGGCCTCGGGTTTTGTCGGGCCCTTAGGGGCGGTCGCCATCGGCGGCCTGGCCGGCGTCGTATGCTTCATTGCCACGAACTTCATGAAACGAACGCTTGCCGTGGACGATTCGCTCGATGTGTTCCCGGTGCACGGGGTCGGAGGGATAATCGGCACGACGCTCACCGGGGTGTTTGCTGCTTCGGAGTTTGGCGGGGTGGGCTTTGCCGAAGGCACCACCATGAGCCAGCAAGTACAGACCCAGCTTATCGGTATCGGGGCAGCCATCGCGTGGTGTGGGACGGTAACGTTCATCCTTCTCAAGCTCCTGGAGCTGACGGTCGGTCTGCGCGTAAGCCACGAGCAAGAAACCGAGGGATTGGACATCGGCGTGCACAACGAGACCGGGTACAACTTCTGAATTGCCTTGGATCTCCTAAGGTAGCGCAGCAACGCGCGCGACGCTACGGGGCCGGCCCCCGGCCCACGCGTTCCAGGACCACGAAGCTATAGGCATAACGGTTGGCCGGGTCGGGCGGGTGATCGATCCGTTCGCGCTCGCGCCATTCGCCCGCGTCGTAGTCGGGAAACCAGGTGTCGCCGCTGATCTTGGCGTGTACCTCGGTGAGATAGATACGCTCGCACAGAGGCAGAACCCCGGCATAGATTGAAGCGCCCCCGATCACCATCACCTCACCGAGCGGCCGCGCCATCGCCAGGGCCGCCTGGAGATCGAGGGCGACCCAGACGCCCGCGCCGCGCAGCTCGGGGTCGCGGGTCACGACGATGTTGGTCCTACCCGGCAGCGGGTGGCCGATGGACTCGAAGGTCCGGCGGCCCATGACGATGGGTTTGCCGAGGGTCAAGGTCCGGAAATGCCGCAGATCGGCGGGGAGATGCCAGGGCAGCCGGCCGCCCGCGCCGATCACACGGCCTTCGGCCATGGCCACGACCAAGCCCATCCCGTGGGGGCCGATGCCGTGGGTGGCGATCGGGTGGGGGGCGGAGTCCACCGGGGTTTCTCGTGACGCCACCGTCCGTTACCAGGGACGTGGCCGCGCGTTACGCTCCGCTACACCGCGATGGGTGCCGCGATCGGCGGGTGGTGGCGGTAGTCCTCGAGCGTGAAATCGCCGGCGCTGAAATCGAAGAGCGACTGGACCTCGGGGTTGAGCCGCATCTTCGGCAGTGCATAGGGGCTGCGTCCGAGCTGCATTCGGGCCTGGTCCAGGTGATTGAGATAGAGGTGTACGTCGCCGAGCGTGTGGATGAGATCGCCCGGCACATGGCCCGTGACCTGAGCCAGCATCATCGTCAGCAAGGCGTAGCTTGCGATATTGAACGGTACGCCCAGGAACACGTCCGCGCTGCGCTGGTACACCTGGCAGGACAGGCGGCCGCCTGCCACGTAGAACTGGAACAGGCAGTGGCACGGGGGCAGCGCCATACGCTCGATCTCGCCCACGTTCCAGGCGCTCACGAGGAGGCGCCTTGAGTCGGGGTCGGTCTTGAGGTCGTCCACGACCCGGCTCATCTGGTCGATGGTCCGTCCATCGGCGCTCTGCCAGGCGCGCCACTGCGCGCCGTACACCGGACCCAGGTCTCCATTCACGTCCGCCCACTCGTCCCAGATCGTCACCCCATGCTCGTGCAAGGAGCGCACGTTGGTGTCCCCGCGCAGAAACCACAGGAGCTCGTGGATCACCGATTTGATGTGTAGGCGCTTGGTCGTGACCACCGGAAACCCGATCCCGAGATCGAAGCGCATCTGGCAGCCGAACAGGCTGAGCGTGCCGGTGCCGGTGCGGTCGCGTTTTTCCACCCCCTCGGTCAGGACCCGACGCAAGAGCCCGAGGTAGGGTGCCATGTCAGCGATGTGGTCGCAGGCACAGCCACAGGCCGGCGAGCAGCATCGGGACGGTCAAGACCTGTCCCATGGTCAGCCAGCCGAGCGCGAGGTAGCCGATGTGGGCGTCCGGCACGCGCACGAACTCGACCAGAAAACGCGCGCAGCCATAACCGACGAGAAACGCCCCCGAAACCACGCCTATCGCCCGTGGCTTCTTCGAGAACGTCCACAGCCACGCGAACAAGAGCACGCCTTCGAGCAAGGCCTCATAGATCTGGGATGGATGGCGCGGGACGTCGCCGGCGGCGGGGTCGGGGAATACCACGCCCCAGGGGAGATCGGTTGGCGCGCCCCAAAGCTCCCCGTTGACGAAGTTGGCGAGGCGGCCCAGCAACAGGCCGATCGGGACCACCGGGGCGACTAGATCCGTGACCTCCAAGAAGCGCTTACCGGCCTTGCGCGCATAGCAGGCGGCGGCCAACAGGACGCCGATGAGCCCGCCATGAAACGACATGCCCCCCTGCCACACCTTGAAGACGGCGGTCCTTCACGTACACGACATCCCTGTGCCTGGCCTTCCAGGGGCACCAATCAACCTCAGACTATCTGGTGACGTGCCCTAGCACTCGGCGCCTGCGCGCATGAGCTGGGCCCCGTTGCTCAAACGGGTGTTCGATATCGATATTGAGCACTGCCCCACTGCGGCGGCACCTTGAAGATCATCGCCGCCATCGAACATCCTCCCGTGATTCCCAAGATCCCTCACGCATCTCGGCTTGTCTGCCCGGGCACGGCCCCGCTCATCGGCGCGGCCATTCGATCGATTCCAAATGCCTTCTATGAGGGCCCCCGTTATCAAGCCCCGGCGCTAGATTATTTTGATCTTTACTTAGCTATTTTTATTTTCATGTGCCGAGATCGTCTCCGCCGGAGTTGTTCACGCTTTGCAGTTCGGCCCAATGGCACGCAAGCCCATTAACTGCACGACCCAATGCACACTGGCCGTATCCGCCTGCCTAAGTCGGCTCTTCCGCGTCTTCTCCAAGGCACGCCGCTGCGCCTCCACCAGGCGCAGGCGCTGATACTCGCGCTCCAGCTGCCTTTGAGTTCCA
>Ga0299907_10002350_pt1 | contig 11585 bp, 5 predicted proteins | sample RVTome_16_FD_198680 | JGI IMG/M metagenome (GOLD analysis project Ga0299907, IMG submission 198680) | Soil microbial communities from uranium-contaminated site in the Upper Colorado River Basin, Wyoming, United States - RVT152D67 (version 2) ...
CTGATCCACGGCCTCGCGGACAAAGGTCTCCTGAAACGCTTCGAGACCCGCGGCATCGCCTTCGAGTTGCTGGTGCTGGACCTGCCCTCGGGCTGGTTCGCCAAGGCCCATGAACTGCTCAAGGGGCTGCCCTTCGTGCGTTTCGAGTCCCTCAAGGATCCGAGGACCGGCCGCATCCGGCGGCTTTCCGAGATCGTGGCGGTAGGGGCTCCCTCCCGTGCCCGCCCTCAGCGCGCGTCTGCTCGTGTCTCCCGCCTTTCGGAGATCGGGAGCGGGGACGGCATCGATGTGGTGTACGCCAGCATGGTTCTGCACCTGGTGCAACCCAAGGCCCTGCCGGCCCTGGTCGATGGCGTCGCCGAGGCGTTGAAGGTCGATGGCGTGTTCTTGTGGAATACCCCCGACACGGCACCGGCGCCCGCCGATGCCTGTGTGATCCATGCCGCGAACCGTCTATTGCGTGGGGTGATCGCCGAGGTCCTGGATGACGAGGGACGTTTGGCTGCGATCGTCGCGAAGCTCCCCGAAGCCGAGCGCAGACCCTATGGCGACCTGCCCGCCCGGGTCCGTGAGATCCGGCAGGGTCTCACCCCGGACCAGCGCGCCCGCCTCCGCGCGCTGGGCGACAAGCAAGTGTTGCCGGTGCCGACCGATGTCTCCGAGATCCAGGCACAACTCTGCAGGCACTTCCTGGGCGCTACCTCGACCTCGATGTCGGTCTTGACTGAGGAAGATGCGATCACCCTGGCCCTCCTCCCCGCCAACCAGCGCTATTTCGCCGAGGTGCCGGAGCGCGGCTGCCGCGAGGAATTGATCCGCCTGCTGTTGCGCGCAGAGGTTCTCCCCGTGCTCCGCGGTGGTCTGGCCGGGCATCCGACCGGCCTCAATCTCCACTGGACCTTTGGGCGCTACGCCAAGCGCGCGGAGTGAGCGACGGGGCGGCGAGTCACGCCGCCACCGATGGCGAATAGCCCGTCAGCGACCGCGCAGCGGTCGCCAGGCCGCCACGGAAGAACCTCGGCTCGATCGCAGGACCGGCACCTGCCCGAGATGGATGCGCTCCGTTGTACGCTGTTGCATCAGTACCACTTGCGCGCCGTCCAATGTTGTATTATATATACGTATGAGGGCAGCGCATGCCGAAGAGCGCCGAGGCGCGACAGCGCTATAGCGTAGGCTGGGTTGAGGAACGAAACCCAGCGTCCGGCGCGGGATGGCTGGGACGTGCCGAGATCCACCGGCGTTCGCTGGGATTCGCTCCGCTCGTCCCAGCTACCGGCCGGGCATGGTGAGGGTCGGAACGCGGACCGGCTTATAGAGGATCATCGTAGGAGGATTATCATCGTGAACAAGAAACTTCTTTTGAGCACCGCTGCATTGACGCTTCTAAGCCCTTTCGCCGCGTTCGCGGACGATCCCACGGGGCCGACCGTCTGGGACGGCTTCTCGGGCTGGCTTTCCCCTGACTGGAGCCGGGATTTCTCCGCGACGCTTGGGGTGAAGGTCTGGATAAACGAGTGGTCGCGGGACAGCTTTATCAGTGAACGCGCATTTGGACTGGATGTTAGCAGTGGCGGCGAGGCAATTATTGTCCCCGTAATTGTCACGGATACCGCACCCGACTCCCAAGAGTCCGGTATCGAACCGGTACCGATCCCTCAACTCAGCGCCAGATACAAATGGCTGTTCGTCACCGGTAGCTACTATTCCAAGACTGATTTTGACTTTGAGCCGACGTTCGTAAACACATTACTGCTGGACGAGGTCACCGCGATTCGTCAAGTGAGACTTGAAACTTCAGGCGAGCGATACGAGTGGGATGCTTCAGGCGGGATCTATGTGCATCCCTACGTCGCCATCTTGGGCGGTTACAAGAAAGTACGCCAAACAATTAATCAAACAGTTACCGGTGAGGATGTGTTCGGACCACTGGACGTAGGCAGCAGGTACAGCGATATCGACATAGAAGGCCCAACGATCGGGATCGCCGCATCGGTGCCTATCGGCCGCGGCTTCGGGGTGTTTGCGACCTATGCCCATGGCTTCATGGATGCAAATATCAGAGACGTTGTAACCTCTCCCTGTTGCTCGGACAATGGAGGCCAGGATTTAGAATTTGACGCCGATTATGATGTCGCGGAGGCAGGCTTCTCTTACACGCACGGCATGGATCGCTTAATGCCGCACCTGCCGCTGTCGGCGGCCACGATCTACGCTGGGTATCGGTACCAGGCCATCAGCACGGACTTCGAAGAGCAGGGTTCCCAGGACCGTTCGGATGTGACCAGGGGCTTTGCGGTCGGGGTGAACCTCACGTTTTAGGCGACAGGTCGGGCGGGAAATGTTGCGCGCCTCGAGTCGGTGGGTTACGGGGCAAACGGCGCGCCTAACCCACCCTACATGATTTCGATTTCGGGTCGGATAGTCTTGAAATTCGTCACGAGATTGGTTTAACATAGCAACCTATCTCATTGTCGTCGGCGGGGATCCGCTGGGGGACGACGTGAGTTGCGTAAGAACGAACATCGAGGGGGGCTGAGGCGATGTTATCGGCTTCGACATGGGTGGCCTGCCGGGCGCTGCTCTTCCTGGTTGCGGTCTTTGCGGCCGGCGGGGGCCAAGCCGCGAACAGCAACTGTGTCGGTTCTTGCGCCAACGCCGGCACCTTTCTCCGGGCGTCCCAGGTCCAGCGCATCATCGCCCAGGCCGTGGCGGAGGCCCGGGCGCGCAACCGCCTGGCCACCATCGCGGTGGTCGATCGCGTGGGCAACGTGCTCGCGGTATTCCAGATGAACGGGGCGCGGGCCTTCGCCCGCATCACCTCCGGTCGGTTCAACAAGCGGCTGCCGCCGCCCGGAGCCGCCGGGCTCGAAGAGATCCAATTACCTATCCCAAGGGCGCCGCCCGGGGTCCCGTCTCCTTTTGCGGCCATCGCCAAGGCCATCACCGCGGCCTATCTATCGAGTGAGGGGAACGCCTTCAGCACCCGCACGGCCAACCAGATCGTGCAGGAGTTCTTCAATCCGGGGGAGCGCGGCCAGCCGTCGGGGCCTTTGTTCGGTGTCCAGTTCAGCCAGCTCCCATGCGGGGACCTGGTCCAGCAGGGCGAGGCGGTCGGCATCGGACCGCGCCGCTCGCCCTTGGGACTGTCCGCCGATCCCGGTGGCTTGCCGCTCTTCTTCAGGGGCACCCCGGTGGGCGGGATCGGCGTCATTGCCGACGGGATCTACGGCGTCGATGCCAACATCTTCGATGTGGACCAGAGCGTCGACGAGCTGATCGCGCTAGCCGGCACGGTGGGCTTCGACGCCCCCGAGAACCGGCGGGCGGATCGTATCGCCGTGGGAGGTCTCCTGCTCCGCTTTTCCGATGCGGATACTGACGATCTGCTGTCCGATCCCGGGTCGGCGCCCGCCTTCGGCAGCATCAACGGGCGGCAGGGCACGCTGGTCGCCGCGGGCGGATTCTACCCGAGCCCCCCGGTCGTGCGGCGCGGTACCGCGTTCGGCCAGCGTAACTCGGGGATCATACCGGCCGACCAGGTGAGGCCTCCCTTGTTCGGTCGAGGTTTGGACGCCTTCGTGCTCGCCGACCGGCGCTTCGTCAACCGCTTCCCGCCCATCGCCGGCGCTATCAACGAAGGGCAACGCCTGACCGCGAGCGAGGTCAAGACGCTCTTGCGCGAGGGCATCAAGGTCGCGAACAGCGCGCGCGCCAATATCCGCCAGCCGAATGGCAGCCAGGTCCGGGTCACGCTCTCGGTGGTCGATGTCAACGGCACGATCCTGGGCGTCGCCCGTACCCGCGACGCCCCGGTCTTCGGAATCGACGTGTCCTTGCAGAAGGCGCGCGCCGCCGCGTTTTTTTCCAGCCCGGACGCGGCCGCGAGCCTGAGCGACGCCAGTCCAGTCTTGGCCGGCTATGTCCGTGACGCGCAGGCCTTCGTGGACCCGCCGTTCCGCGGCCGCGTCTTCGCGGACGGGGTGGCCTACAGCAACCGCGCGATCGGTAACATCGCGCGTCCGTTCTTCCCGGACGGTATCGAAGCGGGACCCACCGGTCCCCTCAGCAAGCCGGCCATAAGCAGCGGTCCCAGGCAAGGGTTTTTCCGGATCGGCGTCAACGAGTGGAGCCCCTTCAACGTCGGGATCCAGCTCGACCTCGTAGCGGGTGGGGTGTTCGCGGGCTTGGGCCTCGACTCGACGCGACCGCCACCGGTGACAGACTGCGTATCCCCGTCCGCCTCGTTCCCGATCGCACCGGGACGGCTCGCCAACGGTATCCAGATCTTCCCGGGCAGCGTACCCATCAACAAGAGCGGGGTGCTGGTGGGGGCCCTCGGGATCTCGGGCGACGGCGTAGACCAGGACGACATGGTCGCCTTCCTCGGCGTCAACAACGCCAGCGTGGCGCTGGGGGGCCGGATCAAGAATGCGCCGCGGGGCCTGCGCGCCGATCGCGTGCGCATCACCCAGGGCGGCAGCCAGGCCCTGAGACTGCGCTATGTGCAGTGTCCGGTGGCCCCCTTCATCGGCAGCGACGTACAGACACCATGCAAAGGCAAATAAGGGATGGCGGGACCGCTCGCCGAGCACGCCCCTGGGGCTTTGCGGCTCTGCCGCTCGTGTTGTTTGGCACCCAGCCGGCATGGCCCGACGAAGCCGCGCCCGGGGTCCCGGTCGTTCGTACGACGGTATCCGATGCGCAAAAGGCCTCGGCCGGCAGGTTGTTGGCCCAGGCGTCACGCCGCCTTCCCGGCGCGCAAGAGGGGACTTCTCCCACTCCCGAGCCCGCGGCACCGCCCGCCGTGCCCACAGGCGAGGAAGAACGCCCTCGTCCAGGCGCACAACCCGAGCCGCCCGGGCCCAAGGACGCGGAGTTGCCGGACCCGAACCGGGCGAGCGGTTTGGAGCGTATCCCGCTTCCGGCGCCGGCCGCACCCGGCGATTTCCTGCCGATCCCGGACCGCTGGCGTCTGGCCAAGGACCTGGATCTCGTGAAAGAACCCTGGTACGACCCCTACAACCGCAACATCTTGAAGTCCGACCGCCCCGTCTATCGCGATTGGTTCTTCAACCTGAGCGTCATCAACGACATGACCACAGAGTTGCGGCGCGTACCGACGCCGGTCGCACCCCAGGTGAGCCGTGGCGGTGACGCCCTCGATACCTTCGGGGACAGCGATCAGTTCCTGTTCAACAACAACCTGATCCTGTCCCTCATCGCCTTCAAGGGGGACACGGTGTTCCGTCCCCCCGACTACGAGCTCCGTATCACGCCGGTCTTCAACTTCAATCACACCGAGGTGGAGGAGTTGCGGGTGCTGAACATCGATCCGCGGGAGGGCGAGACCCGCGACGACGCGCACGTTGGGATGCAGGAGCTGTTTCTGGATGTGCATCTCCGCAACGTCTCGGACCGCTTCGACTTCGACAGCGTGCGCTTCGGGATCCAGCCGTTCTCCACCGATTTCCGCGGGTTCCTGTTCCAGGACAACCAGCTCGGCGTACGCCTCTTCGGCACCCGCGACAACAACATCTGGCAGTACAACCTGGCCTGGTTCCGGCGCCTGGAGAAGGACACCAACAGCGGTCTCAACGACATCTCCGACGAGCTCCGCGAGGACGACGTCGTGGTCGGCAACCTGTACCGCCAGGACTTCCCGGTGCGCGGGTTCACCTCCCAAGGCATATTCACCTACAACCGCAACCGCGAAGGCGACGACGGCCTGCTCTTCGACGACAACGGGTTCCTGGCGCGCCCAGCGCCGAATTTCGGGACGCAGCGCGGGCGCGACTATGATGTGTATTATCTCGGCTACAACGGTGATGGCCACTTCGGGCCGCTGAACCTCACGACCTCGTTCTACTATGCCCTCGGCGATCAGCCGCGAAACGCCTTCAACAATCAATCCACCGACATCCGGGCCTGGTTCCTGGCCGGCGAGGCATCCAAGGACTTCGACTGGATCCGGGTACGGGCCTCGGCGCTCTACGCCACCGGCGATGACGACCCCTTCGACGATACCGACGAAGGCTTCGACGCCGTCTTCGAAAACCCGATCTTCGCCGGCTACGACACGAGCTACTTTATCCGCCAGGCCATTCCACTCATCGGGGGGGGAGGGGTCCAGTTGACGGGTCGGAACTCGGTGCTTCCCTCGCTCAGGTCGTCGAAGGAGCTCGGCCAATCGAACTTCACCAATCCCGGCATCGAGCTGTACGGGCTGGGCGCCGACTTCGACATCCTCCCGGAGCTGCGCCTCTCGACCAACTTCAACAAGCTGTTCTTCGACGACACCTCGGTCCTGGAGACGCTGCGCAATCAGAGGCGGGTCGATTCCGACATCGGCTGGGACCTGTCGGCGGCCATCATCTACCGCCCGTACTTTACCCAGAACATCGTGTTGCGCCTGTCGGGCGCGATCCTGGTCCCGGGCCAGGGCTTCCGCGATCTCTTCCCGGACGAGAGCTTCGCGGACGAGATCCCGTTCTCGGTGCTCGGCAACTTTGTTTTTACCTTTTAAGGCGTGTTCACCTTTTAAGGCGTTTTCACCGATCAGGCGAGGGCGGCGAACGTGACGATCGAGACACACCGGCAGGCACTCTACGGCGCACTCGTCGCCCTGGCCTTGGCGGCCGTGACGTCGGCGGCGTATGCCGCGAGTGGCGAAAGCCCCCGTTCGATCACCTATCCACCGACGCCCAACGCGCCCGCCCAGCAGACCGAAGCCGCGGCCCGATCGAAGACCGAAGGCTGCCTGAGCTGCCACGAGCAGACCGATCAGATCTCGATGCACGAGAATCCGGGCGTGATCCTCGGCTGCACGGATTGCCATGGCGGCGACACATCCGCGCGTAAACCTGCCGGCAGCAAGCCCGGAGACCCTGCCTACCGGGCCGCCCTGGACCAGTCCCATGTGCAGCCCCGCTATCCGCGATTCTGGCGATACCCCAAGAGCGCGACCCCACCCCGCTCCTATACGATGCTCAACCTGGAGAGCCCGGAGTTCATCCGCTTCATCAACCCGAGCGACTACCGGGTGGCGCGCGAGGCCTGTGGCGCCTGTCACCTGCCCGAGATACTGGCCGCTGAGCGAAGCCTCATGTCGACGGCAGCCATGTTTTGGGGTGGCGCCGCGTACAACAACGGGATCCTCCCCTTCAAGCGCTATGTGGTCGGCGAATCGCAACAGCCCCTCAAGGGGGAGGACCGCGCCAAGGCGGAATCACGAGGGGATCCACTGACGCTCGGCACCATCATGGAGAGCGCGACGGATGTGACCCCCGCCATGGCGGCCCGCGGGGTGCTGCCCAAGCTCGCGCCCCTGCCGATGTGGGAGGTGCTCCCGCCGGCAGATGTGTTCCGCATCTTCGAGCGCGGCGGGCGCAACATCGGGAACCTGTTCCCGGAGACCGGTGTGCCCAATGCACTCGGTCAATTGCAGCGCCTGGAAGAGCCGGGACGGCCCGATACCCGCCAGTCGAATCGCGGGCCCGGGACGGGCGCGCGCATCGCGGTGCCGGTCATCAACCTCCACAAGACGCGCCTGAACGACCCCCTGGCCGGGCTCATGGGGACCAACGACCAGCCGGGCGATCACCGCGCCTCGGGCTGCGCCTCGTGCCATGTGATCTACAGCAACGATCGCGATCCACGCCACTCCGGACCCTATGCGCGCCAAGGCCATGACGGCACTACGGTGACGGTGGACAAGACCATCCCGAAGGGCGAGAGCGGCCATCCCTTGAAACACGAGTTCACGCGCGCCATCCCGTCCAGTCAGTGCATGGTCTGCCACATGCACCAGCCCAATATGTTCGTGAACAGCTTCCTGGGCTACACGATGTGGGATTACGAGGCGGATGCGCCCAATATGTGGCCGAAGAAACAGTTTTACGTGAGCGACTGGGATGCGAAGCCCAGTGTCCTCGATGCGGTCGATCCCGATCAGATCATCGGGCACAACAAGGCTTGGGAGATCACCATGCGCAACCCCGAGGAGGCCGCCATGCGGGGTCTCTGGGGAGATGTGAATTTCCTGAAGACGGTCTGGGACCAGAATCCCAAGATGAAGGACACCCAGTTCGCCGACTACCACGGCCACGGCTGGAACTTCCGCGCGGTCTACAAACGTGATCGCCATGGGCATCTGCTCGACAAGGACGGCAAGCGGGTTTCCGATCGTGACCCCGCGAAGTTTAAGAAGGCTGTCCACCTGTCCTCCGTGCACGTCGATGTCGGGATGCACTGCATGGACTGCCATTTCTCCCAGGACTCGCACGGCAACGGGCACCTCTATGGGGAGGTCGCCCAGGCCATCGAGATCGACTGCCAGGATTGCCACGGCACGGCCGACCAATACCCCAACCTGCGCACCAGCGGTCCCGCGGCGCCCCAGGGCGGCAACGATCTGAGCCTCATCCGCAACCAGGACGGCCGGCCGCGCTTCGAGTGGCGGGGGGGGAGCCTGTATCAGCGTTCGGCGCTCGATCCTTCCAAGGAATGGCGGCTCTCGCTCGTAAAGGACACGCTCGATCCGGCGCACACCGATTACAACGCGAAGGCCGCCCGTGCCAAGACGGTCTCCGAGGGAACGTCCATGGCCTGGGGCCCGGGTGTGAAAGCCACCGACCGCGCCCACAAGAACGAGGACATGACCTGTTTCACCTGCCACAGCTCCTGGGCGACGAGCTGTGGCGGCTGTCACCTTCCGATCCAGGCTAACTGGAAGACCCGGCGCCAGCATTACGATTACGACGAGGCGAGGAACTACGCGACCTACAACCCGCAGGTGGCGCGCGACGACATGTACCAGCTCGGGAAGCACGGCCCCGTGAAGGGCGGGCGTATTGCCCCGGTGCGCTCGTCTTCGGCGCTCGTGCTTTCCTCGCGCAACGCCAATCGTGAGCTGATCTACATCCAGCAACCGCCGGTCGCGGCCAGCGGTCACAGCTCCCAGGCCTTCGCGCCCCACTATCCCCATACCGAGCGCAAGACCGAGACCAAGACCTGCACCGATTGTCATATCTCCGAGGACAACGACAACAACGCCATCATGGCGCAGTTGCTCCTGCTCGGCACCAACTTCGTGAACTTCGTCGGCTATAACGCGTGGACCGGGACCGAGGACAGGATCGAAGCGGTGCGCGTGACCGAGTGGGACGAGCCGCAGGCGGTGGTCGGGAGTTATCTCCACAAGTACGCCTACCCCGATTGGTATCGCAAGCACGAGGCGAAGGGCCGGGTGCTGCAAGAGGCCTATGACCACCGCACCGGTGGCCGCATCGGGTGTCTGCAACTGCGCGGCGAGTACCTCTACGTGGCCCAGGGCGACGAGGGTTTCGAGGCCTACGACGTCGCGAACATCGCGAACAAGGCTTTCTCGCAGCCCTTCATCACGGCACCGTTCTCTCCGCTCGGGCACGACACCCAGATCGAAACCGAGGACGCCACCTGCGTGGCGCTCCCCACCACCCAGCCCATCCACCCCGATCGGCGCAACCTACCAGGCTTCGAGATGAGCGCCGAGGAGATGAGCAAGCTCATGAACGAGACCAATATGGAGCAGCCGTTCCATCCGATTTACAACTACGCGCTCATCACGGATTCCAAAGAAGGTTTGATCCTCTCCGACGTCAACACCCTGTCCGACCTCGAGCCACGCAATAATGTCCTGGAGCGGGCGCTGACCTGGAACGAGAACGGGATACTGAACGGCGCACGGCACGTCACCATCGGCGGCCACTTTGCCTATATCGCGGCCGACGCGGGGCTGGTGATACTCGACCTCGACAACCCCTTGTCGCCCAAGGTGGCGGCCACGGTGAAGCTCAGCGACGTACGGGCCTCCGCGCTACAGTTCCGCTACCTGTTCGTGCTCGAAGGCACCGGCCTGCGCGTCGTGGACGTGACCGATCCTAGGAAACCGAGCGTGGTGGCGGCGGCGCACGTGCCCCTGCGGGACGCGCATCGGATCTATGTCGCCCGGACTTATGCGTACGTGGCTGCCGGCGGAGACGGGCTCGCGATCATCGACGTGGAGCGCCCCGAGGCGCCCAAGGTCTATGCGATGTACAACGCCGGCGGCGCACTCGACGACGCACGCGACGTCGTGGTCGCGAGCACCAACGCGAGCCTCTTCGCCTATGTCGCCGATGGCAAGAACGGACTCAAGGTCCTGCAACTCACCTCGCCGGACAGCCAGCCGCGTTTCTACGGTTTCAGCCCCGAGCCCCATCCCGAGCTGATCGCCACGTATCCGACCTCGAGCCCCGCGCTGGCCCTGTCCAAGGGCCTGGACCGGGACCGCGCCGTGGACGAGACCGGCCACCAGATGGCCGTCTTCGGCCGCATCGGCTCGCGTCCGTTCAATCTCAAGGAAATGCACGAGCTTTATCTCGACTCCCAGGGCAAGCCCTGGTCCGTCACCGACGAGATCGAGCGCGACCAGTTCCGGCGCGGACCTGAAGGTTCACTGCAGCAAGTGCGTGCTCCTTAGATCCTCGAGGCGATTTGTTGCTCCATCTCCGCGCACATGGATGTGAGTTCGTGCGCGAAGGAGGTCGGATGGCGCGCCCGGGCGCGCTCGCCGAGATAGGCGAAGAGGCGTTCGCCTTGGCTCGGATCGGCTGCCGGCGTGAGGCTCGGGCGCATGCCCTTCCGGGTATCCGCCGCGAGCGTGAACTGGGGCACCAGCAAGAGCCCGCCGCCGATGTCCTGGAGGCTCCGGTTCATCTTCCCCTCGACATCCGGAAAGACCCGATAGCCGAGCAGGCGTTCCAGCAAGCGTTCGGCTTGGACCTCGGTGTCCCCGCGCTCGATGGCTACCAGCACGAGCAGCCCGATGCCGATCTCGGCGATGGTCGCGCCCCCGGCCTCGACGCGCGCCTCGGTTACGCGCTGCAGGAGGCCTATCACCAACTCGCTCCGACCATCCGTCGGAGGGGCTACCCCACCGTCCTCATCGTGGCCAGCCCGCTTGCCATTGCGCGCTCAGGCCCGCACGGCGTCCCGCCATCCGAGCGCAGTCTTCTTCAGGCGAGCCGGGCCGAACCGCAGCAGGGCCCTCGTCAATAACACGGCCCAGGCCCGGCGCGGGACGATTCGAAGCGAGGCATAGCCCAGGGACACCCGGCGCCAGTGCCGGTCGAGCTCTTCGTGCCCGAAATCGGAACCCACACCGTCCAGATAGATGATGACGGCCTCCCGGGCGAGGGCCGCGTGCCCGCTCGCGAGGTTGGATCGTCGACGGCGGTTACCCGCCGCCATGAGGACATCGAACACGTCGAGGGACGCGGGACCACGGTGTATGCGCCGCCAGCGGCCAACGGCCGCGCTGTCCTCGGAACGCGCGACATGCGGGTCGCGACTCGGGTCTTTGGGCTTGGGCACCGAGAGTTCCTGCCCTTTCAACTCCTCCATCTTGCGCAGCAGGGCTTGCAGCGTCGCGCGCCGGTCCCAGCGCTCGGTTTCCTTGAAATGCAGATCGGAGAGATGCAGCCAGTGCAGGCGGCCTCCCGCCGTGGTCCGGGCGGGGGCTTCTTTGAGCGCACGTTTCGGGCTCACGACGGACCAGAGGTCCG
>Ga0299907_10002351_pt1 | contig 11582 bp, 8 predicted proteins | sample RVTome_16_FD_198680 | JGI IMG/M metagenome (GOLD analysis project Ga0299907, IMG submission 198680) | Soil microbial communities from uranium-contaminated site in the Upper Colorado River Basin, Wyoming, United States - RVT152D67 (version 2) ...
CCGCTGGAGATGGCCTCTGCGTATGGGGTGTTCGCCTACAACGGCGTCCACGTCAAGCCACACCTGCTGCGGGAGGTCAAGCGCGGCAAAGAGGTGCTGCTCGACGATCAGCCGCAGAAGACGCAGGTCCTCGAGCCAGGTGTCAACGCCGTGGCCCTCGACATCATGCGCGGTCCGGTGTCGCCCGGCGGAACCGCGTCGGTGTACCTGCCGAACTTCCCGATCATCGGCAAGACGGGGACCACCCAGCTGAACACCGACGCCTGGTTCGTGGGCGTGACGCCGGTGATGTCCACGGCGGTCTGGGTGGGCCACCCAGAGGGGCAGATCAGGATGTATGGCGCGACCGGTGGAGCCAGAGCGGCCCCCATCTGGCAGGCGTACATGTCCGACGCGGTCGATGGACGCAAGTCGAAGGACTTCCCTGAAGCCGATGACGCCGACTTCGTCGGTGACACGGTCAAGGTGCCCGACGTGACGGGCCAGTCCGAGCAGGAAGCCATGAACAAGCTGGCCAAGGTCAAGCTGGTCGGCCAGGTGCAACATCAGCCGCACGCCACCGTGCCCGCGGGCGTCGTCATCTGGGCCAGTCCCAGCGACGAGGCGCAGAAGGGGACCACCGTCTACCTCGGGGTCTCCACCGGTCAGGCACCGCCGGAGCCAACGGACAGCGACGATGATGACGACGATGACGGTGCTGACCGCCGCGATCTGCGCGACGAGCTACGAGAGCAGTTGGAGGACCTCGCCGACGACGGACCGGGCAATGGGAACGGCAACGGCAACGGGAATGGGAACGGCGACTGAGGCCGCCGCTTGCGGGATACGGATCAACGCCGGGCTACTGGCCCGATTCGAGCCCCGGTAGCCCACCGCTGATCCCAGCCGGAGCCGGGCGGCGCGCGACGGCACCCGACGTCACATGCTGGCGATCAGCTTCTGGACGCGGTCGTCCTCGGAACGGAACGGGTCCTTGCACAGCACGGTGCGCTGCGCCTGGTCGTTCAGCTTGAGGTGCACCCAGTCGACGGTGAAGTCGCGGCGCTTGCGCTTGGCCTGACGGATGAACTCGCCACGGAGCTTCGCGCGCGTGGTCTGCGGTGGCGTCCGCATCGCGCGGCGGACCTCGGTGTCCTCGACGATGCGGTCGACCTTGTTGCGGCGCTGCAACAGGTAGTAGAGCCCGCGATTGCGATTGACGTCGTGGTACTGCAGGTCGAGCATCGCCACACGGGGATGCGACAGCGGCAGGTCGTGCCGACGGCGGTAGTCCTCGACCAGGTGATACTTGGCGACCCAGTCACACTCCCGGCTCAACTTGAGCGGGTCGGTTTCGAGCGTGTCGAGCACGCGCGCCCACTCGGCGAGCACGTGGTCGGTCCGTGGATCGCTGCCGCTGTTCTGCAGGAAGCGCGCGACGCGCTCGAGGTACGCGCGCTGGATCTCCAGCGCGCTCAACTCGCGTCCGCCTTCGAGGCGCACGCGCCGCTGACAGGTCATGTCGTGGCTGATCTCGCGGATCGCGCGGATTGGGTTGTCAAGCGTCAGGTCACGCATGACCGTGCCCGCCTCGATCATGCGCAGCACCAGGTCGGCGGTCGCGAGCTTGAGCCAGGTGGCGTACTCGCTCATGTTCGAGTCGCCGACGATGACGTGCAGCCGGCGGTAGCGTTCGGCGTCGGCGTGCGGTTCGTCGCGGCTGTTGATGATCGGACGGCTGCGCGTGGTCGCAGAGCTCAGACCCTCCCAGATGTGCTCCGCACGCTGCGCGATCGAGTACAGCGCACCGCGGGGTGTCTGCAGCACCTTGCCTGCGCCGGCGTAGATCTGGCGGGACACCAGGAAGGGGATGAGCGTGTCCGCAAGCTTCTGGAACTCGCCGACGCGGCTGACCAGATAGTTCTCATGGCTGCCGTAGGAGTTGCCTGCGGAGTCCGTGTTGTTCTTGAACAGGAAGATCGTGCCGGCGATGCCTTCTTCATGGAGGCGCTGCTCGGCCTGCTCGACGAGCGATTCGAGGATGCGCTCCCCTGCCTTGTCGTGTGCGACGACGCTGGCGACCGTATCGCACTCGGGTGTCGCGTATTCGGGATGGGAACCGACGTCGAGGTACAGTCGCGCGCCGTTCTCGAGGAACACGTTCGATGATCGGCCCCAGCTGACCACTCGCCGGAAGAGGTACCGCGCCACCTCATCGGGAGAAAGTCTTCGCTGACCCCGGAAGGTGCACGTCACGCCGTACTCGACTTCGATGCCGAAGATCCGCCGGTCCACGTTGCCCCTGTCGTCCGGCCTGGGGCGGGGTCCGCTCCAGGCGCCGCTGTGGCGGTGGTGGTGTTCGGGTCGCGCGATGCGCCGTGGCGCTCACAGGCGATCCAGTGTATGCGCCCGACACCGTCCGCCGGCAGACCGAAATCAACTTGGCGTAGGTCGGTCGCTCCAAGAAGTCATCCGATGACGGCCTGCTCGTCACCGCGCATGGCGTCACGGGCCGTCCGCCAGAGCACGTGTGTGGCACTGGCTGCGACGATCGACACATCGAGGCTGACCGACCAGTTCTCCACGTAGAACTGGTCGAGCCGGCGGAACGGTCCGGATTCAGGGTAGTCGCGGGCCTCGACATGGCGCAGGCCGATCAGACCCGCGTTCACGCCCGTCGGAACTTCTGCGGCCGCGGTGCCGCGATTCGGCCGGCGCGGTCGCGGGCCCACCAGGCTCATCGATCCTGCGAGCACATTGCCCAGTTGCGGGAGCTCGTCGATGCACAGCCGCCTGCAGATCCGTCCGATCATCTGCGCGAGCCGGCGCGGTGGCAGGTGGCTGGTCCGCAGCCGTGTCACCACGAACTGCTCACCGTTGGGACCCAGCCGCAGGTCACGCACGAACACCGGTCCGCCGGCGGCCAGCTTGAGCAGGCCCGAGGCCATGAGCAGCACGGGAGCCACGGCCACGGCGAGCACGCTTCCGGCGATCAGATCGAAGGTGCGCTTCGCGGTCTGCTGCCACGTCGTCAGGGCGGGGTCGTCGACCGGGGACGCCGAGCGATGCACGAGCGGCAGCACGCGGATGTTCGGCTGGTGATCCCTGTCGTAGACCGCCACGTGCACATGGACGTCGAGCGCACGCAGTTCGGCGACGACGGCCGTCAGTGTCTCGGGCTCCAGTGCGCCCGGGACCACCAGGACACCGCTGGCGGCTGTGAGCTGGGTCAACAGTGCGAGGTCGGCGGGGGTCCCCAGCCAGGGCACGCCGAGATCGACCTCCGACCGCTGCGCCGAGACGTACCCGACGACGCGGTAGCCAAGTTCGGGGTGGCCCAGCAACAGGTCGAGCGTTCGCCGGGCATCCCCGGCGGTGTCCACCACAAGCAACGATCGACCGTGTTCGCTGCGTTGCCGTGTCTCATGCAGCCAGGCTTGGAACGCGCCACGGCTGACGAGCAACAACGCGTATGTGGTCAGCGAACCCACCGCGACGAGCAGCAGCCCCAGCGGTGAACCCATGAACTGGTCGATCCCCCCGAGCAGCACGGCGGCGATCAGGCACGTGCGGCCGACGCGCTGCACTTCGACGGCGCGGATCGCCAGGACCCGCGCGAGGTAGAGCTGCTCGCGCGACAGCACCGTTGCCGTGACTCCGGTGGCCACGACCAGCCAGACGAGCAGGGTCGGCAGGCGGTAGGCCTCGGGATCCCCCAGCCACAGGCCCAGCAGGACCATCAGCCAGCCCAACGAGACGGCCGCGACGTCGCAGATGGCCAGCACCCGACGCAGCATCCATGCCGGAGCCGCAAGGCGGGTGGTAGTTCGCGCGCCGGATGAATTCATGGATTCGATCGAATGTGACGGCTCATGCGTCTCTCCCGCGATGTTGTGCTCTGCCGGCATTCTAGATGCTCAGCGTTGTCAAATCACTACAGAGAGCAATACCGCAGGTAAACTCGGTGCGCAGAGCGGACGCCGTGCCTACCCGTCAGGAAGACAGCGCCGAGGCGATCGCCTCGGGGTGCATCCGAAAGAACTTCCGGCGCCCTCGGTCACGGTCGAGACCCGCGACCTCAAGGGTGCCCGCGGTGATCTCGCGGTCCTCGACCGCGGCCAACGCCTCCCGCGCGGCGCGCAGGGACGTCGTCAGATCGGTCGGCGGCGCGAGGCGCTCGGACAGCGCGCTCGCGATGGCGTCCGCCTGGCCTCCGATGGCCACGAGACCTTCCTCGACGCTGATCGAGCCGTCATACAGGATGTGGAACAGATCGACGCTGTCCTGCTGGACCTCGGCCACCAGGAGCTCGACCTCGAACGGCTTCTGGCTTTCGCTGAATGCAGCGCCCAAGGCGTTCGCGTAGGCGTTGGCCATCGACCGTCCGGTGACATCCTGGCGCGCGTGCTGGTACCCCAGCACGTCGGCCATCCGGATGCCCTGGCGGCGCAGCGACTCGAACTCGTTGTAGCGACCGACCGCCGCGAACGCGAGGCGGTCGTACAGTTCGCTGATCTTGTAGAGCGACGACGAGGGGTTCTCGGCGACGAACAGCACACCCTGCTCGTAGACGACTCCGATGACGGCTCGCCCGCGTGCGATGCCTTTGCGGGCGAAGTCCGCCCGGTCCTTCATCTGCTGTTCGGGCGAAACGTACGGGAACATGATGGAGCGCTATCCCTCGTGATCGGCTGGCGTCAGCCGGCGGTCGGACACGATCTGCTCGACGCGCTCGGCCACCGTGGCATCGTTGAGCTCGCGGTAGCCATCGGCATCGATCTGGGCGACGAGCGGGTAGATGCCCCGCACCGGATCCGGGCCGCCGGTCGCCGAATCTTCGTCGGCGGCGTCCCACAGCGCCTCGATGGCGATGTCGATCGCGCGCTCGGGAGCCATGCCCGTGCTGTAGCGGGCCTTGAGGGAGCCGCGGGCATCGCGGCCTCCGGAGCCACTGGTGGCGAACCGCCGCTCCTCGAAGCGGCCTCCCACCACGTCGTACTCGTAGATCCGCGCGGCCTGCTCGCGCAGGTCATAGCCGGCGAACAGCGGCACGACCACCAGGCCCTGCATCGCCATGGGCAGGTTGCCGCGGATGAGCTGCGCGAGCTTGTTGGCTTTGCCCTCCAGTGACAGCGGCGCGCCCTCGACCTTCTCGTAGTGCTCGAGCTCGGTCGACAGGATCTTGGCGAGCTCCATGCCCGGACCGGCCGAACCGGAGATCCCCACGGCCGACCAGTCGTCGGCCGGAAAGACCTTGCGCATGTCGCGCTTCGAGATGATGTTGCCCGCCGTCGCGCGGCGGTCGCCTGCCATGATGACGCCGCCGCGATACGTCAGCGCCACGATGGTCGTGCCGTCGACGTGACTTGGCATGTGGTGACCCGCCTGGCCGTCGCCCGCCGTGAACAACTCTGGCGAAACGCGCCGCAGCAAGCTCGTGAAGCTTGTGGCTGAGGGGTCGAACGGTGCATCGAAGGGCGGCAGGCTCATCGGAGCTGTTCCGTCCGTCGCCTCACTGGCCGCCCTTCTGCACGTAGTTGCGCACGAACTCCTCGGCGTTCTCCTCGAGGACCTCGTCGATCTCATCGAGGAGCTCGTCGACATCGGAGGTGTCGACCTCCTCGACGACGTTCTCTTCGACGGTCTCTTCGTCCGTGCTCTCGCTGCTGCGCTCTCGCCGGACCTGTCCGCCATCGCTCATGATCTGCAACCTCTCGGACTGGCTGACGTTATCGCGAGTCTAGCCGCGATGGGCCGCACTCGGGTCGAGCAGCCGCACGTCGGTGTTGGGCGCGGCCGTCGCTCCACCCGGCCCCAGGGTGCCGTCGGCTGCCCCTGCGGTCGTCAGCCCTGCAGCGCTTCGATGAGCTCCGCTGCGGTGTCACATCGGTTCAGCAGATCCTCGGTCATCGCCCGTCCGCCGCGGCCCGGGTCCATCATGGGCACGCGCTGCAGCGTGTCCCGGCCGACGTCGAAGATGATGGCATCCCAGCCCGCCGCCGTCACCGATGAGCGGAACTTGTCAAGACACCGTCCGCGGAACCACGCCCGCGTGTCAGCCGGCGGCGTGGTGATGGCATCCTGCACCGCCGCTTCGTCGACCAGGCGCTCGCAACGGCCCTTGGCCACGAGGTGGTTGTACAGCCCCTTGTCCTGGCGGACGTCGTGGTACTGCACATCGATCAGCCGCAGCCGCGGGTGATCCCAGGACAGGCCGTCACGCTCGGCGTAGTGGCGCAGCAGGCGGTGCTTGGTCACCCAGTCGACGACCCCGTCGAGCTCCATCGGGTCCCGCTCGAGCGCCGTGAGCACCCGTTCCCACGTGGCGAGCACGTCGCCGGCCCAGTCGGGCACATCGCGGGTCTCCCGGTACTTCTGCGCCTGCTCGAGGTAGTGCCACTGCAACTCGATGCCGGTGGCCTGGCGTCCATCCTTCAGTGGCACCGTGCGCGTACAGGTCAGGTCGTGTGACAGGTCGTGCAGCGCCTTGACCGGCTTGGCGAGCGTCGGCGCATCCGGGAGGAAGCCGTCCTCGATCATCTGCAGGACCAGGGCGCATGAACCGACCTTGAGGTACGTGCAGATCTCGCTCATGTTGGCGTCGCCGATGATGACGTGGAGGCGCCGGAAGCGCTCCGGGTCGGCGTGCGGTTCGTCGCGGGTGTTGACGATCGGGCGTTTGAGGGTGGTCTCGAGCCCGACCTCGACCTCGAAGAAGTCGGCACGCTGGGCGATCTGGTACGGCACGTCGTCAAGGCCGAACTCGTTGCCGATGCGCCCGGCGCCGACCATCAACTGGCGGGTCACGAAGAACGGGATGATCTGACGGACCAGTTGGCCGAACGGCACCCGGCGGTCGACGATGTAGTTCTCGTGCATGCCGTAGGCGGCACCCTTGCCATCGGTGTTGTTCTTGGTGATGACGATCCGCGACGGCTCCGGGCTGTCGGCGACGAGCGCGGCCGCGCGCCGCGCGGCCACCTCCAGGATGCGCTCCCCCGCCTTGTCCCAGATCACCACGTCGTGGGGGTTGGAGCACTCCGGCGATGAGTACTCGGGGTGGGCGTGGTCGACGTAGAACCGCGCCCCGTTGGTGAGGATGGAGTTCGCGAGGCCGATGTCCTCACCGGTGGGCGCATCCGGGGCGCCCGGCTGGGTGAACCCCCGCGCGTCGCGCAGCGGGTTCTCCTCCTCGTAGTCCCACCTGGCGCGCGGGTGACCGTCCGCGGTGTAGGCGTTGACCACCATCGAGGACGCGAGCACAGGGTTGAAGTCGGGGCGCCCGACCACCGTGATCCCGAACTCGGTCTCGGTTCCCATGTACTTGGTGAGCGCCATCCGCGGCCCTCCTGGCCAGTCGCCGTGGCCACAGACTAGCGGTGAGCACTGACGGAGTCGGCGACGGTCGATGCGGCCCACACGCGGGACCGTTCTGTGTTGTTGTCATCCAGGTTGGCGCGGTGACCTCCGCGCCGCACCCCCCGCGGCACATCCCTGCCCGGTGACCATGGACCCCCCTATCGGGCTCGGGGGCAACCTACTGCTGAACTAGTTCTCGACAGGTTTATCCACAGCTGTGGACAACCACTCGCCCGTGGCGCAACCACACATGGGGCGGGCGCGAGCTGTGCGCTGGCGCCCGCCCCATGTGAGAACGGTTTGGCGGCCTAGAGGTACTGGCCGGTGTTGATGTTCTCGATGGACTTGCCCTTGGATGTGTCCTCGTCGGAAACCAGCGTGCGCACGTAGACGATGCGCTCACCCTTCTTGCCCGAGATCCGCGCCCAGTCGTCGGGGTTCGTGGTGTTGGGCAGATCCTCGTTCTCCTTGAACTCGTCGCGGATGGCCTGCAGGAGGTCGTCCTCACGGATGCCCTTCTGCCCTTCATCGAGGAAGCGCTTGATGGCCATCTTCTTGGCGCGCGCGACGACGTTCTCGATCATGGCGCCGGAGTTGAAGTCCTTGAAGTAGAGGATCTCCTTGTCGCCGTTGGCGTAGGTGACCTCGAGGAACTGGTTCATGTCGTCGACGGCGTACATGCGCCGGCACGTGTCGCTCACGAGCCACCGGACGGCTTCATCCTCGCTGTCGTACTGCTTGACCAGGTCCGGATGAAGAGGCAGGCCCGAGTGCAGGTAGATCGCGAAGATCTCGCGCGCGGCGACCTCGTCGGGACGATCGATCTTGATCTTCACGTCGAGCCGGCCGGGCCGCAGGATGGCCGGGTCGATCATGTCCTCGCGGTTGGACGCACCGATGACGATGACGTCCTTGAGCGTCTCGACGCCGTCGATCTCGCTGAGCAACTGGGGGACGATCGTGTTCTCCACGTCGCTGGACACGCCCGACCCGCGGGTGCGGAAGATGGAGTCCATCTCGTCGAAGAAGACGATGACGGGGTGGCCCTCCTGGACCTTCTCGCGCGCACGCTGGAAGATCAGCCGGATCTGCCGTTCGGTCTCGCCGACATACTTGTTGAGCAGTTCCGGACCCTTGATGTTGAGGAAGTAGCTCTTGGCGTCGCCGCGGCCCTCCTTCTCGGCGACGCGCTTGGCCAGCGAGTTGGCGACCGCCTTGGCGATCATCGTCTTGCCGCATCCCGGAGGCCCATAGAGCAGGATGCCCTTCGGCGGCCTCAACTCGTGCTCCACGAACAGGTCCGCGTGCAGGAACGGCAGCTCGACGGCATCGCGGATCGCCTCGATCTGCGGACCGAGACCACCGATGTCCTCGTAAGCGATGTCCGGCACCTCTTCGAGCACCAGTTCTTCGACCTCGGGCCGCGGCAGGCGTTCGAGCGCATAGCCCGAGCGCGACTCGACCAGCAGCGAGTCGCCCGCACGCAGGCGCACCTCGTGCAACGGCTGCGCCATCCGCACGACCTGTTCGTCGTCGGTGTGGTTGACCACCAGCAGGCGCTCTTCGCCGAGGTGCTCCTTGAGCGTCATGACCTCGCCGATGACCTCGTACGTCGCAGCCTCGACGATGTTCAACGCCTCGTTGAGGATGAGCTCCAGGCCGGGCCGCAGAAGGTCCCGTTCGACGTCGGGGCCGATCTGCACTCGCAGCTTGCGGCCGTTGGAGAAGATCTCGGCGACGTCGTCATCGATCTGACGCAGGAACACGCCGAACGTGGACGGTGGCGCGGAAAGCTTCTCGACCTGCTCCTTGAGGGCCAGTATCTGCTCACGCGCTTCGCGCAGCGTTTCGGCGAGCCGGGCGTTCTTGCTCGACAGCGTGGTGACCTGGGCCCTGGCTTCGACGAGCCGTTCCTCGAGACGCCGCACGCTCGTTGGCGAATGCTCGAGCCGTCGCCGCAGAAGCGCGGCCTCTTCTTCAAGCTCGGCCATCTGCGCGCGGAGATTGCGGATCTCGGACTCGTGATCTCGCATCACCAGCCTCCTCCTGTTTGCGCCAACCAGGGCTGTCGACCTCCGCCCGGCGGACTGCCGAGTATAAGTCGCGGTGGCTGTTCAGACCCCGGAGGTCTCGGCATCGTTCAGTTCGGACGGCGGGTCGGGCAGGCGTCGGGCGGTCGTCAGGAACGCGGTGTGGGCAACCATCCTGTGGTTCGGTCGTACGGCCAGGCCGGCCACGTGCCAGGGCCGAATCAGCGCTTCCACGGTCTCGGTAGTACCCCAGCGGCCGTCCTCGATCAATGCCTCGTGCACCCGCATGACCTGCGGGACCGTCGGCGTGTAGGTGCACAGGATGCCGCCCGGAAACAGCGCCGAAGCAGAAGATTTACATAGTTCCCACGGTTCCAGGAGGTCCAGCACGATCCGGTGGCACGAGACGTCGGCCAGCCCGGCCATCACGTCACCGCGACGCAGCGACCAGTTCGGCGGCATCCCACCGAAACGGCGCACGACGTTGCGTTCGGCGACGTCGGCGTGCTCGTCGCGAACCTCGAAGCTGATGACCAGACCGCGTTCACCGACGGCACGCAGCAGGGCGCACGTCAGCGCACCCGAACCGGCGCCGGCCTCGACGACCGTCATGCCCGGGCCGATGTCGGCGAGTCCGACGATCAGCGCCTGATCCTTGGGATACACGACCTGGGCGCCACGCGGCGCCTTGACCGTCCAGTCCCCCGCGGTGGGACGGTAGACCCGGACATGGTTGCCCTTGGCGCTGCGGACCCGCACACCTTCCGGCTGCCCGAGGATGTCGTCGTGGGCGATCGCGCCCCCGTGGAAGTGGAACTCGCCGTTGGTCTCGAGGGTCACCAGGTAGCGGCGACCCTTGCGGTCGACCAGCAGCACGGTCTCGCCCGGACCCAGCATGGCCTCGTCGCCCGGGAAGCGCGGTGGGGTCATCGGCGCACCACCGCCGCCCCGGTGTCGACGTCATCAACAGGGAGCACCGCAAGGACGCGGTCACGCGTGCGGCAGAAGGCACACACCGCCGGGCGGTCGTTCCGGCTGCGCGAAACGCCCGTGGGCAGGCCACAGCGCGTGCACTCGACCACTGCGGCCGTGTCGCTGCCCTCGGCCGGGAAATGGGCGTCGCGGGCGCGGTCGAGGAACCCGAACAGGAACGCGGCCTTCGTGCCCGGCGAGTGGCGCTCCAGGTCATTGAGCGCGTCCTTGTACCGCAGGACCGTGTTGCCTGCGACCATCGGGCACTCCTCAACCACGTAATCCAGTCCCTTCACCACGCAGTAGGCGGCCATCTCGCGCTCACCCAGGCGGTACAGCGGCTTGATCTTGCGCACCATTCCATCGCCAGCAGGCAGGCACGGGCTCTGTCGTGCGAGGAACGGCGCCTGCCAGCGCAACACGTTGCCGAGCAACGTGGCGGCCTCATCATCGAGGTTGTGGCCAGTCGCCATGACGTCGTAGCCCTGCTGCAACGCGACCCGGTTGAAGACGTAGCGCTTGCTCAACCCGCACACGCCGCACGATGAACGGCGGCGCAACCGCGTTGCGGCTGGGATGTCGTAACCGTACTCCTGCGCGAGGTCGACCGTGTGCAGGCGGGCACCGCGACGCTCCGCGAACCGGGCCACCACCTCACCCGAGCGCTGCGAGTACTCCGAGATGCCCAGACCCAGGTAGAGGCCGTCGACCTGGTAACCCATGTCGAGCAGCACGTCCCACAGCGCCAGCGAGTCCTTGCCGCCGCTGACCGCCACCAGGATGCGGTCGCGGTACGACAGCATCTGATGGCGGTCGATGGCCTCGCGCACCTGGCCGCGGACGTGGTCGATGAAGTGCTCGGCGCAGTATGCCGCGCCATGGCGGCGGACCTCCATGACCGCGGTGCGATCGCAGGCGTGACAGCGGGCGGGCCCCGCACCGCCGGAGATGACGGAACGAACCTCGATCTCGGCCTCGTCGTCGACCACGTGGTCCTTGGTCAGCAGTTCACCGCCGCCGATCACCAGGACGGTCTCGGGATTGACACCGAGCCGTTCGAGCACCTTGGCGACGGTCGCGGGTCCGGCGACCTGCTCGGTGCGATCGGGGTTGCGCAGCTTGACCTTCATCGAGGTCGAGGCTAGCCGCCGGTACCGATGGTGCACGCACAACGGGCGCCGGCACGCGGTGCGCGTGCCACCGGCCGGCTCCTCCGCAGCTGGTTCTCTGCGCTCATCGAAT
>Ga0299907_10002352_pt1 | contig 11579 bp, 13 predicted proteins | sample RVTome_16_FD_198680 | JGI IMG/M metagenome (GOLD analysis project Ga0299907, IMG submission 198680) | Soil microbial communities from uranium-contaminated site in the Upper Colorado River Basin, Wyoming, United States - RVT152D67 (version 2) ...
GCGCTCGAGCGCCTGCGCGTAGGCGACGGCGTCGTCGGGCCCCAGCCCGCCCTCGATCCAGTCGCTGCCGCTGATGCGCGCGCCGAGCGCCCTGTCCTTGGGCCACACTTGCCTTACGGCGCGCGCCACCTCGAGCGGAAACTTCATGCGGTCCTCGCCGTAGGCGTCCTTGCGCCGGTTGGAAAGCGGGGACAGGAACTGGTGCAGCAGGTAGCCGTGCGCCGAATGCAGCTCGAGGACGTCGAAGCCGATTCGCCTGGCCCGTAGTGCCGCAGCTTCGAAGCTTTTTACCAAGGAGTGAATCTCCTCAACGGCCAATTCTCGCGGCACATGCCAGCCCTCGCCGAAAGGAATCGGCGAAGGCGCGACCGTCTGCCAGGGCGATTCTTGCGCTCCGAGGTGCTGGCGGCCTTCCCACGGGACTTGCGACGAGCCCTTGCGCCCGGCGTGGCCGAGCTGCAGGCCGACGGGGATTTTCGAAACGGTGCGCGCATGCCGCATCACCCGGGATAGGGCAGTTTCATTCTCTTCGCTGTACAGGCCGCTGCAGCCGTGCGTGATGCGCCCGTCGCGCGTCACGTGCGTCGCCTCGACCATGAGCAGCCCCGCGCCCGAGTAGGCGAGATGGCCCAGGTGCACGAAGTGCCAGTCGTTCATCGACCCGTCGTCGGCGCAGTACTGGCACATCGGCGACACGACGATGCGGTTGGGCAGCGTGATGCCGCCAAGGGCAAGCGGCGAGAATAATCCGGCATCCATGGCCAGCACTATAGAGATAGCCGCAAAAAACAAAAGCTTATGTCGGTACCGAACGCTGCGGGGAAAAACTATGCGCCAGGTTCATCCCGGCCTTGGGAGAACCGCCTAGAATGGCTTGTCTGCAAGGGACATACAGATCGGGGGGCGCATGGCTAACCGCGCGCAGCATTCCGAGCGACTTTCGCCGAAAGACAACCACCTCCTTGCCGCGCTCCCCGCGGCGGTTTTCGAACGCTTGCACCGATTCATGACGCTCACGGCGTTGCCGCTCGGCGCTGTGCTGTACGAGTCCGGACTGCAAATGCGCGACGTCTATTTCCCTGTCTCGGGGCTCGTGTCCTTGCTGTGCGTCCTGGAGGACGGCGGCACCGCGGAGATCGCTGTCGTCGGCAACGATGGGTGCGTGGGGGTCTCGATTCTGCTGGGCGGGGGCGGGACTCCCAGCCGGGCGGTGGTGCAGATTGCGGGAAATGCGTATCGGGTGAAGTCGAACGCCGTCCTGGCCGAGTTCCGCAGAGGCGGTCCGGCGGCTCTCGTGCTGCTACGTTATATCCAGTCGCTCATGACGCAGATGTCGCAGACCGCGGTGTGCAACCGGCACCATACGGTGGAGCACCAACTGTGCCGCTGGCTCCTGCTGAGCCTCGACCGGGTAGCGTCCAACCGGATCGACATGACGCAGGAGCTGATCAGCACCATGCTCGGCGTACGCCGCGGGGGCATTACCGAGGCTGCGCGCAAGCTGCAGGCGGCGGGGTTGATCGAGCACCGGCGGGGCCATATCACGGTGCCCGACCGCGCGAAGCTGGAAGGGCACGCCTGCGAGTGCTACGCGGTGCTCAAGCGGGAAACGGACCGCCTGCTGCCCCGCCAGCCTGTCCGGGCTACTTCAGCTGCATGTTGTTCTTGACCGAAGCCACGCCCGGCACGGCGCGCGCAAGCGCAACCGCCTTGTTCATGTCGGCCGAGCTGCCGACCATGCCGCTCAACGCAACGACGTTCTTGTCGGTCTCAACCTTGATGTCGTTGACGCTGAGCGAGGGCTCGTTGAAGATCGCCGTCTTCACCTTGGTCGTGATCACGCTGTCGTCCAGATAGGCTCCGGTGCTCTGCTTGGTCGAGGTGCCCGCGCAACCGGCAGCCGTAGCCATCAGCGCGACGACGAGAAATGCGGAAAAGCGTTTGAGGCGGGTCATGTCGATCTCCTGTAGGTTGGCGCCAGCATACTCAAAGCGCCGCGCCTGCTCTGCGCGCTAGCGCACATGGCGACGTTTACGGCGCCCCTGTGCGCGAGCGGACAGACGCCGGTCCTCACGGGGTTGAAACTGCGAGCTTGAGCGATGCCTGGTCCAGACGCGCTGTCATGCTGGCGATTGTCCTGCTGGTCCTGCACGCCGTCGGCACCTGGACGTACGCGGCGCTCGGGGTAGGCGCCGCGATCGTGTCGGCGGTGCTGGTCGGTGCGGTGTCGTTTCTCGGCGCCCGCTTGGGGCACGGGCAAGGCAACGACGCCTGGTTCGTCGTCCCGACGGCGGTCTTCACGCTATTGCCCCTGGCTGCGAGATTGTGGACCCTGCTGACCGTCGAGCAGAGCTGGTGGGCGCGCACCGTCGAATTCGTACCCTTCCTGATCGGGTTCGCCGCACCGGTCCTTCTGCTGCTGGCGGTGTACCTGGAGCTGGGCCGCCGCGCACCGGTCACGGCGCCGCGACCGTGATGCCTTTTTCGGCGAAGGCCTTGCGGATGGCCTGGGCGAAGGTAACGGCACCGGGCTGGTCGCCGTGCAGGCACAGCGTGTCGGCGGCTACCGGCACGCGCTTGCCCGAGAGCGAGGTGACGTAGCCCTGCTCGATCATGGCGAGCGCGCGCGCCACCGCCTCGCCCGCGTCCTCGACCATGCCGCCCGGGCGGTCGCGCGGCGCGAGCGTGCCGTCGTCGCAGTAGCCGCGGTCGGCGAATACTTCTCCCGCGACTGGGATGCCTGCCTGTTTTGCAATAGAAAAGTTTTTGCTGTTCGAAAGGACGTAAAGCATGACACCCAGGTCCTTCGCGGCGCGCGCCATCGCCTCCGACAGCGCCTCGTCGTTCGCCGCCATGTTGTAGAGCGCGCCATGGCATTTGACGTGGTGCAGCTTCGCGCCGGCGGCGCGCGCGAAGGCCTCCACCGCGCCCGCCTGGTAGACGACGAGGTCGTACATGTCCTGCGGCGAGATCTTCATCGCCCGGCGGCCGAAGCCCTGCAGGTCGGGAAGCGAGGGATGCGCGCCGATCGCCACGCCGTGCTCCACCGCGAGGCGCACCGTCTGGCGGATGGTCGCCGGATCGCCGCCGTGGAAGCCGCAGGCGATGTTGGCCGAGGAAATGTAGGGCATCACCTGCGCGTCGGCGCCCATCTTCCAGGCGCCGTAGCTTTCGCCCATGTCGCAGTTGAGGTCGATGGTCTTCATTGGCCGTAGTTCCAGGCGATGCCGCGCAGCGCCGCGGCGAGGCGCTCGTTCATGTGCTGGCGCAGCTCGGCCGCCATGCCGAGGTCGCAGCGCGCGAAATGCACCGTGCCGCCGGGGGCGAGCTGCGCAAGGCGCGGCACGTCGGCCGAGGCGATCTCGGCGATGCGCGGATAGCCGCCGGTGGTCTGGTGATCGGCCATCAGCACGATCGGCACGCCGTTCGCCGGCACCTGCACCGTGCCCAGGCAGGTCGGCCCGGATAGTACCTCATCGCTTTCGGCGCGCGCGAGCGCCGGCCCGGCGAGGCGAAAGCCCATGCGGTTGGAATCCGGCGAGATGCGCCACACCGCCTCGAAGAAGGCGCGCTGGGCGGCGGGCTCGAAGCTCTCGAAGTGCTGGCCCTCGAGCACATGCAGCAGCACCGGCTCGCGGTCGGGCAGCGTGAGCGGCGGCGCGGACCAGCGCACGCTGCCGTCCCGCGTTTTTTTGAGCGAGGAGAATTTCGCGGAAGCCGCAGCGTGGCGCAACGGCAGGACATCGCCATGCCGGAGCGCACGGCCCTGGAAGCCGCCGAACTGCCCCGGCAGGAAGGTGCTGCGGCTGCCGAGCACCGGCTCCACCGCGAAGCCGCCCGCCACGGCGAGGTAGGCGCGCGCGCCGCGCATCGCGCGCCCGACGTTGTAGCGGCTGCCCGCGGACGCGAGGACCGGCCGGTTGTGCGGGAAGCTGCCCTTGAACTCCGCGCCGCAGACGGCGACCAGGCTCTCCTCCTCGAACTCCAGCTCCGGGCCGATCACCGTGATCTCGAGCGCCGCCTCGTCGCCCGCGTTGCCCACCAGCGCGTTGGCGAGCACGAGCGCCACCGGGTCCATCGCGCCGCCGGGGCACAGGCCGACGTGCTGCAGGCCGTGGCGGCCTCGGTCCTGGATCGTGCTGAGCAATCCGGGCCGCAGTACGCGAATGCTCATCCCTGCATCTTCGAGAATTCTTCCCCGGAGATCGGCCGGAAGCGAACCCGGTCGCCCGCAGCAAACAGGCTCGGCTCCTGCCGGCTCGCGTCGAACACCTCGAGCGGCGTGCGGCCGATCACGTTCCATCCTCCCGAGATCGCGTACGGATAGACCACCGTCTGGTCGTTGGCGATGGCCACCGAGCCCGCGGCCACGGTCGCGCGCGGCTCGGCGCGCCGCGGCAGCGCGAGCTTGCGGTCGAGCCCGCCCATGTAGGCGTGGCCCGGCGCGAAGCCGATCATCAGCACGCGGTAATCGCCGGCGACGTGAAGCTGCGCCACCTGCCCGGCGGAAAGCCGGGTCTTCTTCGCGACTTCGTCGATGTCGGGCGCGAACTGCGGCTCGTAGCACACCGGCACCTCCACCGTGCGCGGCTGCGCCCCGCTCTTGGGGTCGATCTTCTTCAGGCACTCCGCGACCAGGTTCGCCGCGGCCTGCAGCGGCGCGCCGTGCAGCTCGGCGTGGTCGGGATCGAAATGCAGCGCGAGGCCGCCGAGCGCCGGCACCACGTCGTGCATCCACGGCAGCGCGCGGCCGTGGATCATGACGGCGAGCTGCTGAATCAGCGCATTCACCTCGAGATCGAGCTCCTCGGAGAACTCGATGTACGCGGCGCAGTCGCCCAGCGGGTGGACGGCCTTCGGCCGGAAGCTTCTGCTCAAGCCGCGGGCACGGCAACGCCGATCATGGCGTTTCGGGTGACGATGGAGGCCAGGCGCTCCTCGCTCCAGCCCTCGGTGCCGGGCGGGCGCATCGGCAGGACCATGTAGCGCATGTCCGCGGTCGAGTCGTGCACGCGAATCTGCACTTCCTCGGGAATATTCAAGCCGAATTCCGCCAGCACGCTGCGCGGCTCGCGCACCATGCGCGAGCGGTAGTTGCGCGACTTGTACCAGTCGGGCGGGATGCCGAGCAGCATGCGCGGATAGCACGAGCACAGCGTGCATACGATGGCGTTGTGCACCCCGGGAGTGTTTTCCACCACCACCAGCCTGAGCTTGGGCACGTCGATGCCCAGCGACTCGCAGGCGCCGGGGCCGTCGGCGAGCAGGCGCTGCTTGAACTGCGGATCGACCCAGGCGCGCGCGACCACACTTGCGCCGCGCTCGGGCGTGCGCCGGCGCATGTCCTGCACCGCTTCCTCAATCTGCGCCTCGGTGATCACGCCTTTCTCCACCAGGAGCTCGCGCAGGCTGACTTCCATCAGCTGGAAATACGTGAGCGGTTTGTAAGTGCCGTTGTCTTTCATGCTTTCTCGAGCCAATGCTGGAAAATCTCGATCTCCACGACGTCCGCATCGCTGCCGCGGTAATCCGGCCAGACATCCTTCTGGCGGAAGCGCACGCGGTACAGCGGCTGCGCCGGCAGGCCGTCGCGCATCTGCGCGAGCTCCTCGGGGTTCGGAAAGCTGCCGCACAGCCGCTCGATGGTGCCGGCATGGCCGCGGATATAGAACGGCGTGCGGATGTGGCCGGGCGGCGCGGCCTTGCGCACGCGCACGCGTTCGCCGACCTGGAAACAGGGCGCGACGCCGGAGGCGTACTGCGTTACGAACTGCGGCTGCACACTTGCTCCATCTTCCGGCCGAGCTCCTCGGTGGTGAGGAGGCCGCGCTGGATGAGCGCCTGGCCGAGCGAGATCACCCAGCGCTCGTAGTAGGTCAGGCTGTCGTAGGCCTGCGGCGGCAGCGCCTCGATGTGCTTGCGGCGCTCGTCCACGGTGACTTTGCTGTTGAGAAGCACCGCGAGCGCATCGACGCGCCTTTCCCAATCCGCGTAGTCGTGCTCGGTGGGCTCGACCTTACCGGCCGGCAGGCCGCCCATGTCGTGATGGCTGCGGTTCTGAGTTTCGGTCATCTTGCGCCCGAGCTCTTCGCTGGTGACGATGCCGCGCTGAATGAGCGTCTGCGCCACCGAGGTGATCCAGCGCTCGTAGTAGGTGGTGCTGTCGTACACCTGCGGCCCGAGCGCCTCGATGTTCTTGCGCAGCTCGTCCACCGTCATGAGCTTCGGGCCGAGGATCCCCGTAAGCAGGACCACCAGCGCGTCGACCCTGCGCTCCCATTCGGCGTAGTCATGCTCCGTCGGCTCGACCCTGCCGGCGGGCTCGCCGCCCATGTCGTGATGGCCGCGCGAAAAGATCGGGGTCAGAGCCCGATTTCCCATAGCGGGAGCGGAGGTATCGGAAATCGGGCTCTGACCCCGATCTTTTTGATTCCGGGTCATGCGACCCATTCGGATACGGGCGCTTTCGCGTCCTGCAGCGGCTGGCAGACGATGTCCACCAGCGTTGGACCGCCGTACGCCAGCGCAGTTTTCAGAATTGAATGCAATTCTTCAGGCCGGGTGACCCGCCAGCTCCTGACCCCGAAAGCCTCGGCCACCCTGGCATGATCCGTCACGCCGAAGTCGACCGAGAAATAGCGCTGCTGGTAGCCCGCTTTCTGGCCGGCCTTGATCCAGCCGTACGCAGCGTTGGCGATGACGATGAAGGTGATCGGCAGAGCGAGGCGCACTGCGGTCTCGAGCTCGCCCACGCACATGCCGAAGCTGCCGTCGCCCATCACGGCGACGCTCTTTACCTGGGGGCGGCCGATGTGCGCGCCGACCGAGGCGGCGAGCGCATAGCCGAGCGCGCCGTGCGCGCGGTTGGAAAAGAAGCGCCTGCCGGTTCCCTTCACTTGATAGAACGCGGAAAAATAGGGACAAGGCGTGCCGGGATCCGCCACCAGGATCGCATCGTGATCGAGAACCCGGGCGAGCTCGGCGACCACGCGCTCGGGCTTGATGGGCGTGTCGTTCGAGGCAGCGAGCGCGTCGAAAGCGGCGAATTTCTCGCGCTTCTTCGCGGCCACGAAGGACAGATCGCATTCCTTCTTGAAAACTGCTTCGCATAAAGCGCCCAGGGCAAGGCGCGCGTCGCCGACCAGCGGCACGTCGACCGGGTAGTTCCTGCCGGGCACCGCCGGGTCGACGTCGATGTGGATGATCCTCGCGCTGCCCGGCGCCGGGTGGCGCCAGCGCTCGGTGGTGACCGAGCCCGCCCGGCAGCCGGCGAAAACGATGAGGTCGGCGGCGTCGACCACGGCCCGGGTCTGCGGCGTGCCGCCGTTCGAGCCGACCACGCCCACGGCGCGCGCGTCGCGTTCATCGATCGCGCCCTTGCCGCTCACCGTGGTCGCCACCGCGGCGCCGAGCTTTTCTGCCAGCTCCACCAATTGGCTTTCCGCCCCCGAGAGAACCACGCCGCCCCCGCAAATGAAGAGCGGATTTTTGGCCTGCCTGAGGAGCTTTGCCGCGAGCTCGACCAGGAAGGGGTCGGGCGCCGTCCTTCTGGAGGGAAACGAGCCCAGGCTGGGGTCCGCCCACACCTCGGCGCGGTCCACCGGAGCGTTCTGCACGTCGAACGGCAGCGCGATGTGCGCCGCTCCCGGACGGCCGCTCGTCATGGCCTCGAACGCCGCGCGCAGGGTGCGCGGAATGTCGGCCGCGCGGTCGAGCACCGCGTTCCACTTGGTCAGCGGCTTCATCAGCGCGCGCTGGTCCAGCTCGGTCAGGGTAAAGCGGTTTCTGGACGAGACCGAGACATCGGTATTGATCGCGAGGACGGGCACCGAGGACTCGTTCGCCTCGACCAGGCCCGGCAGGATGTAGGTCGCCCCGCCGCCCGAGGGGCCTTCGCACACCCCGACCTTGCCGGTGACGCGGGCATAGCCGTCGGCCATGTAGGCGGCATGCCGCTCATCCCGTGTAAGGATGTGTTTTATTGAATTCAAACGCGAAAGTGCGTCGTAGAGCGGCAGGCTGGTGTCGCCGCACAGGCCGAAGATCACCTCGACCCCGTGCGCCTTGAGCATCTCCACCACCGCTTCAGCGCCGGTGAGCGTCGCCATTTCAACGGCCCTGTTCACGCGGTTATATTAGCGCGATGAAACCGGACAGGCAGACGACGGTGCTGTTCGCCGACGTTACCGGCAGCATGAAGCTCTACGAGTCGGCCGGGGACCGGGAGGCGGTCGACGCGATCGCGCGCTGCATCGAGGCCTTGCGGCAGGCGGCCGAAGCGAGCCGCGGGCGCGTGGTGAAGACCATGGGCGACGAGCTGCTGGCGCTTTTTCCGACCGCCGACGCCGCGGCCGACGCGGCCACGCGCATGCAGGGCGCGGTCGAGGCGCTGCCGCCCACGCGCGGCCAGAAGCTCGGGCTGCGCATCGGCTTCCACGCCGGCCCGGTGATCCAGCAGGACAACGATGTCTTCGGCGATTCGGTGAACCTCGCCTCGCGGCTCGTCGAGCAGGCCACGCGCGGCCAGGTGCTGACCTCGGCGCATACGGTTTCGCTGCTCGCTCCGGTGATCCGCAATTCCACGCGGCGCCTGTACGACATCACCGTCAAGGGCAAGGAAGAGGACCTGGCGCTGTGCGAGTACCTCTGGCAGAAAAGCCCGGACATCACCGATTTTTCCGCCGTCACCGCCGTATTGAAGGCGCCCCGCGCCGGGCTGCGGCTGAGGTATCGCGGCAAGGATCTTATCCGGCGGCGGCGCGAGGACTCGATCGTGATAGGGCGCGACGAAGGCTGCCAGCTCGTCGTCGCCGATCCCAAGGCATCGCGCCAGCACTGCGTGATCGAGCGGCGCCAGGACAGCTTCGTGCTGAGGGACCACAGCACCAACGGGACCTACGTCGCGGTGGAAGGCGAGGACGAAACGGTGCTGCGGCGCGAGGAGCTCACGTTGCGCAGGCACGGCTGGATCGCGTTCGGCCAGCCGCGGGCGAGCACGCCCGAGGTCGTAGAGTACTTCTGCGAGTGAACGCCCGGACAGTTGCCGACCGGCAGAGGCCGGCGCCGGGTGAGCTGTTCATCGACCATCTCGGGCATTTCGTGCCCGATCTTGACGCCGCCGCGCGGCTGCTGGACGCGCTCGGCTTCGCCGTCGCGCCGGTTTCAAACCACACGATTTCGGGGAAACCCGCAGGCACCGCGAATCGCTGCGTGATGCTCGAGCAGGGCTACCTCGAGATCCTCGCGCCCACGCTCGACACGCCTAACGCGCGGCGCGTGCGCGCGCACATGGCCCGCTACAGCGGCGTGCATCTCGCCTGCTTCGGCACGCCGGATGCGCAATTCGAGCACGACCGGCTGGCCGCGCACGGCTTCCAGCCCGAGCCGCTCGTGCTTCTCGAAAGAGCGCTCCACACGGGCGAGACCGCGAGCTTCCAGGTGATCTACGTGCCGCCGGAAAAGATGCCCGAAGGCCGCATCCAGTACGTCCACCAGATGCGGCCGCAGGCCCTCTGGACCGGCGAGAGCCTCGCCCACCGCAACGGCGTCATCGGATTGAAATCCGTGTTCGTGGTGGCCGAGGATCCCGCACAGGCCGCGGCGCGCTGGGCGGGCTTTTCCGGATTGCTGCCGCGCCCCGAAGGCGATCTGGTCGCACTCGAATGCGCGCGCGGCCGCGTGGTCGTCGGCACGAAAATGCAGCTGTCGCGGCTCCTCGGCGACCTGCCCGCGGCCCCGGCACTGGCCGGCTATGCCCTCGCCTGCCGTCATCCGGAAGCGTTCGCCGCGCGTTGTTCCGGGCTGGGGCTCGCGGTGCAGCAGACCGCGGCCGGGCATGCCATATCGCTGCCGCCTTCCCTCGGCGGCGTGTGGCTCGTTTAGAATTCCCGTTCCTCAGGAGGGGTCATGAACGTTTTCCTCAAGCCAGTATTCGTGCTCGCATTCGCGCTCGCGGCATCGACCGGGTTCGCGCAAACCATCAAGATCGGCTTCATCACCAGCTACTCCGGCTTGAACGGCAACCTCGGGCCGTACATGGAGCGCGCGGTGCGCCTGTACATCAAGCAGCACCAGAAGGAGCTGCCGCCGGGCGTGAAGATCGAGCTCATCACGCGCGACGACACCGGCCCCAACCCCGACAAGGCCAAGCAGCTCGCGCAGGAGCTGATCGTGCGCGAGCGCGTCCACATGCTTGCCGGCGTGATCTTCACGCCGAACGCGCTCGCCATCGCGCCGCTCGCCACCGAGGCGAAGGTGCCGTTCGTCATCATGAACGCCGGCACCTCGGTGATCAGCACGCGCTCGCCGTACATCGCGCGCACCTCCTTCACCCTGTGGCAGTCGAGCTTCCCGCTGGGCCAGTGGGCATCGAAGAAGTTCAAGACCGCCTACACGCTGGTGAGCGACTTCGGCCCCGGCCACGACGCCGAGACGGCGTTCTCCATGGCCTTCAAGGAAGGCGGCGGCAAGGTGCTCGACAGCGTGCGCGTGCCGCTGCAGAACCCCGACTTCGCCGCCTACATGCAGCGCGTCAAGGACGCCAAACCCGATGCCCTGATGGTATTCATCCCGGCGGGCAAGACCGCCACCGCGGTGATGAAGAACTTCTCCGACCTGGGCCTGGACAAGGCCGGCATCAAGCTGATCGGCCCGGGCGACATCACCACCGAGGAGGAGCTGCCCAACATGGGCGACGTGGCGCTCGGCGTCACCACCGTGTTCCACTGGTCCGCGGCGGGCGACCGGCCGGCGAACAAGGCCTTCATCGCCGCCTGGAAGAAGGAGTACGGGCAGAACGAGACGCCCAACTTCCTGTCCGTCGGCTCGTGGGACGGCACCGCGCTCATCTTCGAGGCGATCAAGCGGCAGAAAGGCAAGCTCGATCCCGACAAGACGATGGAGATCTTCAAGGGCTGGAAGTTCGCCGACAGCCCGCGCGGGCCCATCTCGATCGACCCGGAAACGCGCGACATCATCCAGCCGGAATATCTGCGCGAAGTGCGCAGGGTGAACGGCCAGCTCGCCAACGTGGAGCTGGAAACGCTGGGCAAGGCGGTCAAGGACCCGTGGAAAGAACTGCAGAAGAAGAAGTAGGCCCTGCCTTTGAGAAGGTAGTCCACTGGGGGAGCTGCTCTCTTCCGTCGTAAGCGTCGCCTTCCACGGCGTCGCTTACGGCATGATCCTTTACGTAATCGCCGTCGGCCTGTCGGTGACGATGGGCCTCATGGGCTTCATCAACCTCGCCCACGGCGTGTTCGCCATGGCCGGGGGCTTCATCCTGTCCTACTCGATGGAGCGCTTCGGCGTACCGTTTCCGCTCGCATTGGTTTTGGCATTCTTTCTCGTTTCACTAGGAAGTATTCTTCTCGAAAGGCTCCTGTATTCGCGGCTCTATGCGGCGGGCGAGCTCGCGCAGGTGCTGTTCACCATCGGCCTCATCTTCGTGTCGATAGCGCTCGCGCGCCTGGTCTACGGCACGCTCACCGCGCCGGTGTTCCTGCCCGGCTACCTGACGGGGCAAGTGCAGATCCTGGGGCGCGACTTTCCCGCCTACCGGGTCTTCCTCATCGTATTCAGCT
>Ga0299907_10002353_pt1 | contig 11577 bp, 9 predicted proteins | sample RVTome_16_FD_198680 | JGI IMG/M metagenome (GOLD analysis project Ga0299907, IMG submission 198680) | Soil microbial communities from uranium-contaminated site in the Upper Colorado River Basin, Wyoming, United States - RVT152D67 (version 2) ...
CGGACGCGCTCGTCGCGACGGGCTGGGATTTCGGCGACCCCGTCGCCGTCTACGGCGGCGCGCACGAGCTCCTCCAGCTGGGAAGCGCCTACGCCCTGCGCTCGCCGGTTGCCTGGTACCTCCCCGGCCGTCCGTTCCTCCGCCTTCCGCGCGGGGAGGCGGGCCCGTGCACCCACGCGTTCGTGCTTGCGCCGCCTGGGCGAGCGGAGGGCGTGCTCGGCTCGGACGAGCAGGGCGAGGCCGTGAACGGCGTCCGCGTCGCCCGGATCCCCTGCGACCCCGGTCTCCAGGAACGGGTCGAAGCCGACGGCGGCGTCTGGTTCGTCCCGACGAGAGACTAGAGGCCGGCCCTCACGATTCAGAGGCGTGACGGATTCGCCACGCACTTGTGACGGGGTCTGACCCCGGATTCGCGCACGTCGGCCCCGCGCCTCCAGGCGGGCAGCCAAAAGCGAGCGGGGGGCCCTCCCGCGCCGGGGTCAGACCCCGTGACCGAAGCGTGAAATGTCCGCGAGGGCTTTGCGCGCGGGCGGCTGGTCGCGGGAGCCTTACGGCTGCAGCTGCGGCGGGCAGCGGTCGCCGTACTCCGAGCGAACGGCGCCGCAGAGCGTCGCAAGCGTCACGCGGAAGTACCACCCGAGCTCGAAGCGCGAGCCGGCGACCGAGTCGCGGGCCGCCGCCAGCGCGTGGTAGATGGCCACGAGGACGGTGCGGTCGTCGGCGAACGGGCCCTTCCCCTCGAGCAGGAGCCAGCCGCCGAAGGGACGCGCCTCGAAGCGGCTCCCGAGCCGCTCCTCGAGACCGGCGAGGTCGAGGGACGCGCTCCCGACGGGAACCGAGACGACGATTCGCTCGACGGGCGTCTCGATCCGCTCCAGCGAGCGGAGGATGAGCGTCCGCTGCGAGTACGGGAGCGTGTGCGCCTCGCCGGTCGCCGGCAGGCCGGCGAGGAAGACCGCCGAGTACGGGTAGAGGACGTCCCCCTCCTGAAGCGTCGCGGCGAGCCATGCGCCCGGAGCGGCCAGGCGCTCCTCGCTCCCGAGGGCGACGTCGGCCGGGCCCCCGGCGAGAACGTCGTTGTGCCAGTTGCGCGGGTCGCGGATGCCGCCGAGCGGGGCGAGCAGCGCGACCGCCGCGAGGACGGCGAGCGCGCCCGCACGCACGGCCGTCCCCCGCTTGCGGAGAGCCCGGGCGACGGCGACGCCGATGAGCGCCGCCACGAGTGGGAGCGCATACATCAGATGCCGCGGGGAGAGCCCCGGCTCGCTGCCAGAGCTCACGACCATGAGCAGGACGGGCGGGAGTAGCAGCGAGACGAGCGCGACTCCCACGAACGCCGAGCGGCTCCGCGCGAGCGCGACGATCCCCCCGGCTACGAGGACGAGCGCGAGCGCCGCCGTCCAGCCCTCTCCGCCGGCGGACGCCCCGAGCGCGCGGGCCAGCTGGCTCCAGGCGTCCCCCGGGGCGGCCAGCTGCTCCTCGCCTTCCACGCCTACCCCGAAGCGGTCGGCCAGACGCAGGTCCGCCCAGGCGAACGGCAGCATCGCGAGGCCGACCGCCGCCACGGGCAGCGCCGGCCGAAACGGCCGTCCGCGCCAGAGGGCGAGCGCCACGAGGGCCTCCGCGGCGACGAGCAGCGCCCCGTACGGATGGATCGCCGGCAGGAGCCAGGCCGCGAGCGCGGCCGCGAAGGCCGCCCGAGGAGTTCGCTGCTCGACCGCTCGCACGAAGAGGTCGAGCGCGAGCGCGGCGGCAAACGCGTAGAGCGCGTACATGCGCGCGAAGCTCCCGTAGACGAGGAGGAGGGACGAGGTCGCCGCGACGACCGCAGCCGTCCCGCCGGCGAGCGGTCCGGCGAGGCGCCGGCCGACGTCGTAGCAGAGCGGGATCGTGGCGAGCGCGAAGGCGAGAGAGAGCCAGCGGAGCGCGTAGGCTGACGGGTCGAGCTCGAGTGTGAGGTGGGAGAGGATGAAGTGGAGCGGGCCACCGCCCCGCTCCCACATGACCGTCTCGATCAGCTCGGAGAGGGGGCGGGCGGCGACGAGGCCGGCGACCGCCTCGTCCTCGAAGAGCGGCTTCGCGTGGACGTCCGGCGCGACGCGGGCGACGAGATAGGCCAGGCACGCCGCCACGGCACCCCAGGCGACGAGCCCACCTGCGTCCAAAGCGAGCGGCCTCGCGCGGGGCGCGCGCAGGACTCCGGTCGCGGTGGAGCGCCCGTCCGCCACCGCGCTAGGCTGCCATGGGCGCGAAGGTCCCCGCGCCGTACGCCTGACCGGGGAGAGGGCGGCCGAGCACGCCTTCCGGCCACCCCGCGACGCTGATGAGGGCGCCCAGGTCGACGCTCCTCTCGACGCCCTCCCCGTGCAGGAGGTAGACGAGGTCCTCGGTCTCCCTGTTCACGAGCTCCGCGCGGACGGTCCGCTCGAGCACGTCCCGCTCGCTCTGGAGGCCGTCGCGCGGCCCCACGTCCCAGATGCTGACGCTCACGACAAGATGCAGCGTAACGATGGATCTACGGGCGTTCGTCCTCGCGCATGTTCCGCCTCCCCCGGCCCGCGTCCTCGAGATCGGCTGCGGGCGCGGCGACCTGGCGCGCGAGCTCGCAGGTGCCGGCCACGACGTCACGGCCATCGACCCCGAGGCGCCTGACGGACCGCTCTTCCGCCGCGTCACCCTCGAGGACTTCGTCGAGCCGGGCCCCTTCGACGCCGTCGTCGCCAGCCGCTCGCTCCACCACCTTCCCGACCTCGCGAAGGCAGTCGACAGGATCGCGGCGCTCCTCCGGGCGGGCGGTGTCCTCGTCCTCAACGAGTTCGCCAAGGACCGGCTCGAGGGGCCCACGGCCGCGTGGTACTACGAGAGCCGCCGCGCGCTGGCCGCCGCAGGCGGGAGGGACGCCCCCGCATCCTTCGGCGCCTGCGTTCACCAAGAGCACGCCGACATCCACGCGTACGAGGACATGAGGCGTGAGCTCGACCGACGCTTCGCCGAGCGCCTTCTCGTCTGGGTGCCGTACCTACACGAGGAGCTCGGAGAGGCCGTCTCGGAGGACGCCGAGCGTGCGCTCATCGACGCGGGGAAGATCCGGGCGACAGGCTTCCGCTACGTCGGCGAGACTGCGCGCTCGTGAGCGTGCCGATCCTCTCCGCCCGTCACGTCCTCGCGGCTCTGGGCCCCGCCGAGGCGGTCGAAGCCGTCCGCACCGCCTTCCTCGAGCACGCCCGTGGAGCCTGGCAGATGCCGGCGAAGGTCTACGTGACCGCTCCCGAGGGTGACTTCCGGGCAATGCCGGCGTCGGGCGGCGGGTACGCCCTCCTCAAGTGGGTGACCTCTTTCCCCGGCAACCCGGAGCGCGGGCTCCCGACGGTCGGCGGCGTCGTGCTGCTCTCCGATGCCCGCACCGGTGAGCTCCTGGCGCAGCTCGACGCGGGGGCCGTCACAGCCCTGCGCACCGGCGGGGCCGCGGTGCTCGCCGCCGAGACGCTCGCCCGCCCGACGCTCGGGCCCGCGGCGGTGATCGGCTGCGGCGTCAACGGCCGCGCGGTGGCCCACACGTTCGCGGCGCGGGGACGCGCGGTCCTGCTCTGGGACGCCCGCCCCGACCAGGCCCGTCTCGTCGCCGAGGAGCTGGGAGCCGAGGCGTCGGTCGCCGCCGACCGCGCCGAGGCCCTGGCGGCCGACGTCGTCGCCACGGTGACGCCCGGGCAGGAGCTCCTCTTCGAAGCGGGCGGGCTGCACGCGGGGCAACACGTCAGCCTCATGGGCGCGGATGGGCCGGGGAAGGCCGAGATCGCCCCCGAGGAGCTGGTGCGCGCCCGTGTCGTCTGCGACGACTGGGAACAGGCGAGCCACACGGGCGACATCGCCCGAGCCGTGGAGTCCGGCCGCCTCGATCGGGAAGGCGTCGCCGAGCTCGGGGGGGTGCTCCTCGGCGAGGAGAAGGGCCGCTCGAGCGAGGACGAGATCACGGTGTTCGACTCCACGGGCCTGGCGGTCCAGGACCTCGCCGTCGCCGCGGGCGTGTACGAGCGTTACCGGGCCGACCCGGCCGCCTCCAACTTCGAGGGCGTCGCCGAGGCCGACGTGGGATAACCACGACCCCGTACGTCGGCTCGACGTCTTCCCTGGCGCGCCTCGCGGATGACGACGTCAGCCACGCTCGACCGGCAAGCCTCGGCCGCTCCAGTCGCTCCACGAGCCCGTGTAGAGCCTCGCGTCCTCGCGTCCCGCCCGCGCGAGCGCAAGCACGTCGACGCAGGCGGTGATGCCCGAGCCGCAGTAGACCACGATCTCCTCCGCAGCGAGGACCTCGCGCGGGAGCTCCGGGCTCGTGAAGGGCACGTTTACCGCACCCGGGATCCTCCCGGCCACGGGATCGATGGGCTCGACGTCGCCCCGGTAGCGCTCGGGTGCGCGCGCGTCCACGACGACGAGGCCCTCCTCGCCGAGCCGCCGCTCGAGCTCCTCGGCCTCCACCGAGTCGTCGACGCGCGGACGCACGACGAACCCGCCGGGCTCGATGCTCTCCTCGCCCGCGCGCAGAGGCCCCGCCCACACGCCGATGCCGCCGTCGAGCACGGCCACGTCGTCGTGACCGAAGTGGCGCAGGAGCCACCAGAGGCGCGCGGCGCCGCCCGTCATCCCCTGGTCGTAGGCGACGACGAAAACATCCTCCGCGATGCCCGCCGCGCCTGCCGCCCGGGCGAAGTCGTCGGCATCGGGCAGAGGGTGGCGCCCGCCGGGGCTCGCGGGCGGCGCGGACAGCTGGCGCTCGACCTCGAGGAAGGAGGCGCCGGGCACGTGGCCGTCGAGATAGAGCTGCCGGCCGCGCTCGGGCTTGCCGAGCTCCCAGCGGCAGTCGACGAACTGGTACCTCAGCGAACGAGCTTGTAGACGGCGCCGCCGCGGTCGACGACGTAGAGCTCGCCGGACCGTTTTTCGCCGAACGAGGTGATGTTGAGACCGGTGTCGCGCACGAGCCGCCGGCTCTTGACGACCTCCCCCTTCGCGAACTTCAGGCGCCAGATGCTCCCCGAGCAGAAGTCGCCGAAGAAGTACCAGCCGCGGAACCTCGCGGGGAGACGGCGGCCGCGGTAGACGTGCCCACCCGTAACCGAGCAGCCGAGGGAGTGGCTGTAGACGTCGATGGGCCAGACCCGCCGGCCGGGGCCCCGGAGGCCGCCGCTCGCGCAGCCGCTGCTCTTCCGCCCCTCGTACCGGTCCCAGAGGAAGTTCTCCGGTGTCCCACCAAGCCTCTGAGCCCAGAGCGTGTTGATCTCCTCCCACTGGTTCTGGCCGACGTCCGCCGCGTAGAGGCGGCCCGTCTTGCGATCGAACGAATAGCGCCAGAGATTGCGGAGCCCGTAGCCGTCGATCCGCCAGCCGCCGCGGAGGTTGCCCGGATCGATGCTGAGGAGCTTGCCCTTCCGCGTGCCGAGATCCTGCGCGTTTCCGCCGGGGTCGCAGCCGCTGCCTCCGTCGCCCACGCTGACGTAGAGCCGTCCGTTCGGGCCGAACGCCACCAGCCCTCCGTTGTGGTTCCCGAACCTCGAGTGCTCGACGTCGAGGAGCATGCGCCGCGAGCGCTGGACGCCTCGCGTGAAGCTCGAGTTGGCGCGAAAGCGGGCGACCCGGACGTCGCCGCCGTTGTCCGTGTAATTGACGAAGAAGTGGCGGTTCTTCCCGTAGCGCGGAGAGAACACCAGCGAGAGGAGGCCTTGCTCGTCCCCAGCGCTAGAGACGAGGTCGCGGATGTCGAGGAAGCGCGTCGTGCGGCCGCTCCGGCGACGCCAGATCTCGCCTTCCTGCTCGACCACGTACAGGGTCCCGCCCGGGTCGCGGGAGGTGAAGGCGACGTGAATCGGCGAGTCGAACCCGCCGGCCACGCGCTTGAGCCGGAGCGCCGAGGCCGTCGACGGCAGCGCGAGCGAAAAGCCGAGCGCGGCAACGAGAACCCCCACGACCCCGAAACGACGGCGCATCGGATCCGGAGCGTAGCCCATCAGGCGGCTGCCGTCTCCTTCCGCTTGTCCCAGTAACGCCGGAGGCCGGCGTACGACTGAACGAAGGGGCCCGCCTGCTGGTAGGCGGCCTCCGCGTCCGCGTCGGCGCCAACGTGCAGCTCCGCCTCCGCCGCACGCACGAACTCCTCCTCGGTCGCCCCGTCCCGCACGCGTCCGGCCCATGCTCGCAGGCGCTCCCGCATCCTCGCGAGGTGGGCCTCCGGCTCCCCGACGACGCCGAAGTGCGGAAGGCAGAGCCGCGCCGGCCGGCGCTCCGCGATTGCGTCCAGCGTCCGCTCCCACGCCTCCAGGTCGATGTCGGGAGGCGGTGAGACCGGCGCCAGGAAGCCGGCCGGCATGATGCGCACCCCGGCCGCGTCGCCCGCGAAGAGGGAGCCGTCCGCGTCGACGTACGAGACGTGGTGGGAGGCATGGCCCGGCGTCGGGAAGACCTCGAGGCCGAGAGCGCGTTCGCCGACGACGCGCACGTTCCCCTCCGGGACGGGCGAGAGCTCGCCCCAGAGGCGGTCGAAGTCCTCCCCGTACAGGCGCCGCGCGCTCCTTTCGAGGCGGCTCGGGTCGACCAGGTGCGGGGCGCCGATCTCACTCACGTGCACGACGAGGCCCGGGTTCGCGCGAGCGAGCAGACCCGCGGCGCCTGCGTGGTCGAGGTGGATGTGCGTGAGCAGCAGGTGGCGCAGGTCGCCGACGGCGAGCCCGTGCCCGGCAAGCGCTGCGCGGAGCTCCTCCGCGCAGCTCGCCGGGCCGCAGTCCACGAGCGCGGGCTCGTCACCTGGGAGCAGGTACGCGCCGATGACGCGCTCCCGCCCCAGGTGACGGAGATCGAGCAGAGCCGGTCGCACGCCGGCACGCTACTCGACCGTAAGCGTTCCCTCCATGCCGGCCGCCCGATGGCCCGCCACCGAGCAGAAGAACGTGTAGGTCCCCGGCTCGAGAGCGACCGTGACGCTCGCCGTATCCTCGGTGATGATCTCCGTCGCGCCGCCCTCGACGTCCTCGAGCGTGACGTCGTGCGGAACCGAGGACTCGTTCGTGAACTCGATCGTGATCTCTCCGGCCGAGGCCGTGAGCTCGGTCTGGTCGTACGAGAGGGCGCCGCTCGGATCCGCGGCGATCTGGATGGTCTGGCCATCGCCGCCGCCGTCTCCGTTTGCCGCCGCCGGCTCGTCGGATTCTTCGCCGTCATCCCCGCCGCAGGCCGCCGTTCCGAGGGCGAGGGCCGCGAGCGCGAGAAGGATCGCCAAGACGCGTCGTGTCATCGAGTTGTTCCTCCCTTTTGCCGTCGGTGGACTCTAGCTACGCGCCGGGCCGCGAAGTGGATGAGGACGGCGGCCGCGACCATGGCCCCCCAAGCAGGGCTCAGGGCCGGCCGTGTCATCTCGGGCAGCTCGAGGGACGTCGTCCCACGCTTGACGAGCTGCTCGAGCCAAAAGTCCTGGAGCGCGTTCGCCAGCCCGTAGACGAGCATGAGCGCGAGATAGAGCCCGAGCGCGGGTCGGACACGGCGACTCGTCTGCGGGACGACGCGGGAGAGCGCGAGCGCGGTCAGCGCGAGCAGCGTCCCGTCGAGGCCATGGTGGTGGCCGAGGTGGACGGCGATCAGCTGCGGGTGCCCGGGCTCGGGACGCGGCTCGTCTGAGAGGAACGGGCCGCCGAGCGAGAAACCGAGCTCCGCCGCGATCCAGGGGAGCGCCGCTGCGAGCAGGATCAGGGCGAGCGCCAGGCGGACGGCATCCCAGCCACTCCGGGAAGCCGGCCTCCCGAAGCCGCCGCGGGCGAGCGCGAGACCCGTCAGGCCGGCGGCGAGCGCGACCCCGGCTGCGGGGATCGCGTTCACGGCGCGGGCGTCCAGGTCGGACTGGTCCACGACCCCCGGCCAGGCGACGGCGGCGCAGAGAATGCCGGCGAGCACGGCGACCGCCGCTGTCGACGGCCGCCCGAGACGGTCGGCCGCGAGGAGGAGGACTGCGATCGCCGCGAGCGCGGTCGGGTAGTTGAGGAAGACGAGCGCACGCCCGAAGCCGCCCCCGAAGCCCTCCTCGTCCACGTTGTAGAGCTCGGCGACGGGAAGGCGCGCGTAGGTGACGAGCACCGCGAGCGCGACCGCGCCGAGGACGCCCCAGACGAGGAGCGCCTCGCGGAGGCCGGGCAGACGGTCTTTGTCCCCCTCCAAGCCGGGCCTAGACTAACTCTGCCATGCCCTCGGACTGCGCGGCCTGCGGCTTCGCCAACCGACCCGGAGCGCTCTTCTGCGGGAGCTGCGGCGAGCAGCTCGGGAAGGGCTGCCCGGCGTGCGGCGAGGTCGTCGCGCCGGGCCTCGCCTACTGCACGGCCTGCGGAACGGAGCTCGAGGAGGGTGTGGACGCGCCCCCGATCACGGAGGAGCGCAAGATCGTCGCCGTCCTCTTCGCCGACCTCGTCGGCTTCACCGGGCGCGCCGAGCGCCTCGACCCCGAGGACGTGCGCCGGCTGCTGACCCCGTACCATGCTCGCGTCAAGCTCGAGCTCGAGAGCTTCGGCGGGACGGTTGAGAAGTTCATCGGCGATGCCGTCGTGGCGCTCTTCGGGGCGCCGCGGGCGCACGAAGACGATCCGGAGCGCGCAGTCCGGGCCGCGCTCGCCGTCCGGGAGGCGATCGAGGAGCTGAACGCGGCCGACCCCACGCTCGGCCTGCGCATCCGGATCGGCGTCACGACCGGCGAGGCCATGGTCACGCTCGGCGCGAGGCCGAGCGCCGGCGAGGGCATGGCCGCCGGGGACGTCGTGAACGTCGCAGCGCGACTCCAGGCAGCTGCACCTGCAGGGGGAATCCTCGTCGACGAGGCGACGCACCGCGCTACGCAGCGCGCGATCGACTATCGCGACGCCGAGGCCGTCCAGGCGAAGGGCAAGGCGGCGCCGGTGCCCGTCTGGGAGGTCGTCGCCCCCCGCGCCCGGCTCGGCGTCGACATCGCCTTCCGGGGCGGGGCCGCGCTCGTCGGCCGCCGCCAGGAGCTCGACCTGCTGCTCGACGCTCTCGCCCGCGCACAGCGCGAGCGCTCGCCCCAGCTGGTCACGCTCGTCGGCGTGCCCGGGATCGGCAAGAGCCGCCTGCTCTGGGAGCTGTACGCCAGGCTCTCCGACGATCCGACCGTGTTCGTCAGATGGCGACAGGGACGCTCGCTTCCCTACGGCGAAGGAGTCAGCTTCTGGGCCCTCGGCGAGCTGGTGAAGTCGCAGGCCGGGATCCTCGAGTCGGACGACGCCGAGGCGGCCGGCGAGAAGCTCGCCTCAGCGGTCTCCAACGCTCTGGCGGAGCCGGAGGAGGCCGGATGGGTCGTGCGCCACCTCCGGCCCCTCGTCGGCCTCGGCAGCGCCCAGGGCGCCGGCCGGGAGGAGACGTTCACAGCCTGGCGGCGGTTCTTCGAGGCGCTCGCCGAGCAGCGCCCGCTGCTCCTCGTCTTCGAGGACGTTCACTGGGCGGACGACGGCCTGCTCGACTTCGTCGATCACCTCGTCGACTGGACTGCGGGTGTGCCGCTCCTGGTGATCTGCACCGCGCGCCCCGAGCTCCTCGACCGGCGTCCGGACTGGGGCGGCGGCAAGCGCAACGCGCTCACCGTCTCCCTCTCGCCGCTCTCCGACGAGGAGGTCACCGAGCTACTCCGGTCGCTCGGCTCGGAGGCGCGGGAGACGTTGCTCGCGCGTGCCGGAGGCAACCCGCTCTACGCCGAGGAGTTCGTGCGCATGCTCGCCGCGCAGGCGGCCGACGGAGAGATCCCGCTTCCCGACTCCGTCCAGGGCATCATCGCCGCCCGCCTGGACACCCTGTCACCTGACGAGAAGGCGCTCCTCCAGGATGCCGCGGTCGTCGGCAAAGTCGTCTGGGCCGGCGTGCTGGCCGCCGTGGGCGGCCTCGCCGGGGACGTCGTCGAGGAGCGTCTCCGCATCCTCGAGCGCAAGGAGTTCGTCAGGCGCGAGCGACGCTCGTCGGTGGCCGGCCAGGCAGCGTACGTCTTCCGCCACGTGCTCGTCCGGGACGTCGCCTACGGGCAGATTCCGCGCCCGCAGCGGTCGGAGAAGCACATGCTGGCCGCACAATGGATCGAGTCGCTCGCCGGCGACCGCTTCGAGGACGTCGCCGACCTCGTCGCCCACCACTATGGAAGCGCCCTCGAGTTCGCCCGGGCCAGCGGGCAGGAGACGGACGAGCTCGCCGAGCGCGCCCGCTTCGCGTTCCGGGACGCCGGCGATCGCGCTCTTGCGCTCCATGCGTTCACCGCGGCGGCCCGCTTCTACGCAGAGGCGCTCGAGCTCTGGCCCGAGGATCCCGATCGTCCTCACCTTCTTTTCCGTCGCGGCAGATCGCTCCTCCTCGCAGAGGGCACGGGCGCCCACGTCCTCGTCGAGGCAGGCGAGGCGCTCCTCGACCTGGGCGACGTCGAGAGCGCGGCCGAGACGGAGATCATGCTCGGCGAGCTCGCCGTGCACGACGATCGCAAGGCGGAGGCCGCTCGGCACCTGGAGGGGGCCGTCGAGCTCGTCGCCGCACGGCCGGCGTCGCGCTCGAAGGCCTTCGTGCTCGCCAACTACGCCCGCTACCGGATGGCTACGGACGCGAGCGAGGACGCGATCCGCGTCGGCTTCGAGGCGTTCCAGATGGCGGAGGAGCTCGGGCTGGACGATCTTCGCGCCCACGCGCTGAACACGATCGGCGTCGCCCGAGTCTCTCTCGGCGATCCCGGCGGGCTGGCGGACCTCGAGCGAAGCGTCGCCGTCACCGAGGAGCTGAACTCGCCGGAGGTCGTGCGCGCCTACAACAACCTCGCGAGCACCATCGTGGGTCTGGGAGACCTGCAGCGCTCGTACGAGCTCTATGCACAGGGACGGCGGGCCGCCGAGCGGTTCGGGCACGCCATCTTTCTTCGCTACTACGACGTGCAGCGTATGGACGAGGCGTACTGGTCAGGCGAATGGGACGAGGCGGTCCGGCTCAGCACGGACCTCCTCTCCGCTCCAGGCGGGCGGCTCCAGGATCTTGACGCGCGGGTCATTCGCGCTCGCATCCGGCTGGCTCGCGGCGACGTAGAAGGCGCGCTCGAGGACACGGAGGCCGTGACGCTCCCGCCCGCCGAGTACCGGGGCCTCCAGTTCGCCTTTCCGGCCCTCGCGGCTCGGGCCCGCGTCCTCGTCGCCGCCGGCCGGGGGGCGGAGGCCGAGACGCTCGCCGGTCAGCTCCTCACGCTCTGGAGCGAGCACGACTGGACGCTTCCGGGCGACGGCCTCCCCGAGCTCGCCGCCGCGCTCGACTCGCTCGATCGCGGCGAGGCGTTGCTGGAGGCGGCGGAGCGCGCCCTCACCCGGACGCCCTGGCTCGAGGCAGCGACCGCCCTGGCGAGCGGCAGATTCCAGGAAGCCGCCCGTCTCTACGCGCGAATCGGCTCTCTTCCGGACGAGGCAGACGCCCGCCTCCGCGCGGCCGGGGCGCTCCTGGCGAAGCGTCGGCGCGGGGAGGCGGAGACCGAGCTCGACCGCGCGCTCGACTTCTACCGCCGCGTCGGAGCGGAGGCAT
>Ga0299907_10002354_pt1 | contig 11576 bp, 8 predicted proteins | sample RVTome_16_FD_198680 | JGI IMG/M metagenome (GOLD analysis project Ga0299907, IMG submission 198680) | Soil microbial communities from uranium-contaminated site in the Upper Colorado River Basin, Wyoming, United States - RVT152D67 (version 2) ...
CTCCTCGCCGATCCCGGCACCTACTGCTACCACGGTGAGCCGGTGTGGCGGGAATGGTTCCGCTCGACGGCGGCCCACAACACCGTCGAGGTCGGCGGCGTGAGCCAGTCCGAGTCGGGCGGGCCCTTCTTGTGGACAACGCAGGCCCGGACGCGGACCGTGGCCTGCCACCTCGGCGAGCAGCCGGTTCAGGCCTGGAGCGCGGAGCACGACGGGTACCTGCGTCTGAGCACTCCGACGGTGCACCGCCGTTCGGTGACGCTGGACTCTCCCGGACGCAACCTGACGGTCGTCGACATCCTCGACACCGCCGCGGAGGTCCCGCTGCAGCTCTCGTGGCACCTGGGCCCCGAGGTCCAGATCGACCTGGACGGAGCACAGGCCGCGCTCACCTGGCATGCAGGCCCGGAACGCCGACGGGGAACGCTCGTGCTACCCGCCGCCCTGGCCTGGACCTCGCACCGGACCGAGGTCGACCCGGTCTCAGGGTGGTACTCGCCGCGGTTCGGGCATCGCGTCGGAGCGACATCGCTCTCGGGGTCCGGGACGGGCTCGTCCTCAACCCGCCTCGTCACGGTCCTGGAGCTGCCATGAGCGACCAGATCACCGACCTTCGTACGACCGCGGCGGTGCTGCACCGTCGCCGCCGCGTGCTGGCAGCAACGGCCGCGGTTGGCCTGGTGCTTGGGACCACGTACGTCATGGTGCAGCCGCCCCCTCTCACCAGCACGACTCTCGTGCTGCTTTCCGTGCCCACCGAGGCTCAGACCAGCAGCATCGACGTGGCCACCCAGGTCCGCATCGTTCTGAGCGCCACCGTTCTCGGTGCGGCGGGCGAGACAGTAGAGCCTGCTCTCACTGCCCGATCGGTGGACAAGATGGTCGAGGTGTCGGCCGCCACGGACCAGCTCGTCGAGATCGACTCGACCTCTGCCGAGGCGTCGCAGGCGCAGGCGGTGTCGCAAGCCGTGGCGGATGCATACGTCGCATACGTCAGCGCCACGGCCCGGTCGGCCAACTCGGGCGCGCTGGCCGACCTCCACACCAGGGAGGAGACCCTGCAGGCGCAGATCACAGCGCTGCAGGATCAGATCACCTCCACTACGAGACGTCAGGAGGAGGTCGAACCCGACTCGGAGGACGGCAGGCGTGAGGCGCAGCTGCTGGCCGGGCTCCAGACCGAGCAGGCAGACCTCTCGCTCCAGCTCGACAAGGTCAAGGACGAGATCGCCACCAGCGGCCCGGCGGAGTCGTCCGGGAGCGCTGGGGCCTCGGTCATCCAGCCGGCGACCGCGGCCACGGGTCCCTCCACCGTGCGCCGACTGCTGTTCTGGACGCCCCTCGGTGCCCTGTTCTGCACCGTGCTCGCGGCAGCCGTCATCCTGGCGACGGCACGTCGCGACCCACGGGTCGGGCTTCGCGACGAGATCGCCGACGCGGTCGGCAGCCCGGTGCTCGCGGCCGTGCAGAGCAGGCCGCAGAGGTCGGTGGCGGGTTGGTCGACGCTGCTTGAGACGTACGAAGCGACCCCCGTCGAGTCGTGGGCGTTTCGACAGGTCCTGCGTGGCCTCGTGCCCGCGGAACGTGGGCAGGACCGAAAGGGGGAGCCTCGTGGTGTCGGGACGGTGGACCACCCGCAGTCGATCACAGTGGTCTCATTGTCCGGTGACGGACGGGGACTTGCCGTCGGTCCTCAGCTCGCGGCGTTCGCCTCGTCGCTGGGCATCGCCACACGTCTCGTCACCGCACAGGGTCACGACAGGGCGGCGACCCTGTGGGCTGCCTGCGCCGCCGATCGGACTCCCCCGCCCCGGCCCGGCCTATACGTCGGCGAGGTGCTGGACGGCGAGGCGATCGACCTGACGATCATCCTTGTCGTCGTGGACCGGAGGCAGCCTGACCTGGGTGAAGCGCCCACCACCGCCGCCACGGTTCTCTCGGTGGCCGCAGCAACGGCGACGGAGCAGGAACTCGCCCGTGTGGCGGTGGCCGTCGACGATGCGGGTCGTCGCATCGACGGCATCGTCGTTGCGGATCCTGACCGGACGGACCGGACCTCCGGGCGGCGAACCATGGACGAGCGATCACGTCAGGTGGCCCTGCCCATGCGCCTGACCGGCATCGGATCGCCTGACGTCACCCCCGGTGACCCCAACCGGACCCGGGCATGATCCCGGCGCCATGGAATACCCCGGACTTCGAGTCCGAGGACCCCAGCGCACCTGGACGACCGCTCCCCACCCTGGTAAGCCTGCACTTCCTTCGCTCGGCCCTGCGACGTCGCTGGGTGGCGTGCGTCCTGTCCGCGGTTCTCGGGCTGCTCGCGGCCGCGGCCCTTCTTGTCGCCTTTCCGCCATCGCACAAGGCGGAGGCGGTGCTGGTGCTGGCACACGACCCACGGGTCGATCCGACGCGCGCCATGTCCACCGATGTCAGTCTGCTGACCACCCGGACCGTCGCCGCCCAGACAATCACGAACCTCGGGCTGACGATGACCTCCGACGACCTCCTCGCCGCCGTGACGGCCGTGCCGGTGAGTGCCGACGTCATGTCGATCACCCTCACTGCGCCCACCGACGTCGAGGCTGTTCGACGTCTGGATGCGCTCACCTCGGCCTATCTGCTGTTTCGCGCCGAGCAACTCGCATTGCAGTCGAACGTCGTCGTGGACGGCATGACGCAGCGAATTGCGGAGCTGCAGGCCGAGCTCGACGGGCTCAATGAGAGCGTCAACGAACTGTCAGCGGCCGGCGAGTCCGGTGAGAGCGATCTGAGCGCGGCGCTCGCGCGGCGGGCGAGGGTCACGGGGCAGATCGAGACGCTGCAGCAGTCCGTGGAGGAAACCACCCTGAGGAACTCAGCCATCGCCTCGTCCAGTCGGGTGATCGACGCCGCGACGGCCGAGACAGGAGGTATGAAGCGCCGCATCGTGCTCACCCTGGCGTCGGGGCTCATCGCCGGCACCGCGCTCGGATGCGGCACGGTGCTGTTCCTCGCCATCACCTCCGACCGGCTTCGTCGGCGCTTCGACGTCGCAACTGCTCTCGAGGTGACGGTTCCCGTCAGCGTGCGCCGGATCGCACCACTGCCGCGCCCGTGGCGACGGTTCCCGCATCTGCGCGGCCTCGACGCGCGCCGGGCCGATGAGCGCCGACGTCTCGCACACGCGATCGAGATGGAACTTCCCGGGCCGGGACAGTGGGGCCGGCTGGCCGTGGCGTGCATCGACAACGCGGACGAGGTTCGCTTCGCCATGGCGACGGCTGCGATGAGCCTCGCGGCCGATGGGCGGGGGGTCGTGCTCATCGATCTCACCGAGCACGGCGGCCTCGACGCCGCAGTCGACGAGCTGATGTCCGGCCAGGCCGTCGATCGGCCAACCGTGCTGCGTCCACGAGGGATACCGGCGCTGGCCGACCATCCTGCCGATCTCCGTGCCGTTGGGCATGAGGACGAGGAGGAGGTCCCGTCACCTGACCTGACCGACGTCTCCCTGGTCCTGGCGGACCTGGACCCGTCGGTGGCGGCCGATCACCTCACGGCGTGGACGGAACGGGTGATCGTCGTCGTGACCAGCGGGCACTCGAGCGTCGAGAGAGTCAGGACCGCCGGAGACCTGGTTCGCTCCGCAGGGCTGGACCTGCGGTTCGCCGCCCTCCTGCACGCCGACGCCACCGACGTGTCGTCAGGGCTGGCGGGCTCGGTGGAGTCACCGCCGCAGAAGCCCAAAGGTCGATGACCACCCTGGCCCTGCGAGTGCACCGGGCTACGGCCCGCCCTGTCGGCCTTTCCGCGCTACTGCGCGGACCTCTTCCGGCATGGGCGGCCCTGTTCACCAACGTCCTCACGTTCTCGGCTTTACCGACGATAGTGCCGATCCCCGGCTCCATCGGCCAGATGATCACCCAGGGCGCGTTGGTCCTGGCCTTCCTGCTCGCGCTCCTGGCAAACCCAGGTGGGGTAGTCCGGCCGTCCCTCTTCCTCGTGCTGCTCAGCATCCTTGCCACCGTCGCCCTCATGGTCAGCATCCACAGCGATTTCATGCTGGGGTCGACCTACCGCGCAGGTCGTCTCATCGGCTTCACGCTGGTTCTGTGGCTGCTCACGCCATGGTGGGGGAGGCCCGACTTCGTCCTGCTGCGCGCTCATATCACCTGCCTACGCATCATCCTTCTCACGGTTCTTGTCGGTGTCGTGGTCGCCCCAGGTGCCGCGTTCTCGTACGGGGGTCGCCTGTCAGGAGCGCTGTGGCCAATACCCCCGACCCAGGTGGCTCACTACGCGGCCGTGCTGCTCGGCTGCACCGTCGTGCTGTGGTTCGGTGGAGCGGTACGTGGTCGAACCGCCGTGTTGACGCTTCTCGGAGCGGGAGCGGCCCTTCTGGGCGCGCATACGCGGACCGCCCTCATCGGCGTGACTATCGGCCTAGCCGTTGCGGGCGCGAGCATGTTCATGGGCCATGCCCGGGTTCGGCGCACATCTGCGCTCCTGGGGGTGCTCGCCGTAACGGTGGCCACCCTCTTCGCACCGTTGATCCTCAACTGGCTGTGGCGCGGGCAGACGATGCAAGAAGCCGCGGAGCTCACCGGGCGGACCAAGGTGTGGTCGGCCATCTTCGGAATTCGACGCCCGTGGCTGGAAGAGCTCTTCGGGTCGGGCCTGTCCAACCAATCCTTCAACGGCCTTTCGATCGACAACAACTGGCTGGCCACCTACCTCGACCAAGGCTGGTTCGGCGTGTTCGTCGACGCGGCTCTCCTCTTGGTACTCATCCTGCTCGCCGTGACCTACCGCCGAGGAATCAGGCGCGCGGTTGCGCTGTTCCTCGTCACCTACTGCCTTGTGGCCTCGATCACTGAGACCGGGCTCGGCGACGCGTCCCCCTACACGCTCAACCTCGTCGTTGCGGCCTCGTTGCTGGCCGCCCCGATCGGGAAGGGGCGCCGATGAGGATCGTCGTACCCGTTGGCTACGTTCGGGCCTCTGAGATCTTGATGGGTCGTTCCGTGGTCGTCCTCATGAGGACCAGCCGCGTAGCAGCGGCCTCGACGCGCATCCTTCGCATGATCGTCACCACGCTGGGCCCTTCTCATGTCAGCTGAAGCAGACACCCGCGCAGTAAGGGGACTCGGGAGGCTGCGAACAGCGGTGTTCCAGCTGCTGCGGGGCCAGGGGGTCCGCCGTCTTGGCTGGGGTGTCGCGGACCAAGGGCTGTCGAGCCTGACCAACTTGGCTGTGACTCTCAGCGTCGCCCGCACGCTGGGGGCTGAGCAGTTCGGTGCGTTCAGCCTCGCCTACGTGACGTATGGGTTGGCCCTTACCGCGTCACGCGGCCTTGCCACCGACCCGCTCATAGTCAGGTTCGGCGGCGCGGACTTGCCGACGTGGCGGCGAGCCGTCGCAGGCTGCACCGGGACTGCCGCGGCTGTGGGCCTGGCCGCCGGTGCTTGTGTGCTTGCCGTGGCGGCGTTAACCCCGGGCACGGCCAAACAGGCTTTCCTCGCGCTCGGGCTGATGCTACCGGGGCTACTGTTGCAGGACAGCTTTCGATATGCATTCTTCGTGGCCGGCCGCGGCGGCCAGGCATTCCTCAATGACATGGTCTGGGCGTCGGCGCTGCTTCCTGCCCTCGTGCTGGTGCGGGTGACTGGCCACGAGAATGTGTTCTGGTTCGTCATTGCGTGGGGGACGGCGGCGGCTGTCGCCGCCGCCGTCGGATCACTGCAGGCCCGGGTCCTCCCCAGCTTATCGGCATCGAGGCGATGGTTTTCACAGCATCGTGATCTTGGGCTCCGCTTCCTCGCGGAGGGCACGGCCTCCAGCGCCGCAAACCAGGTTCGTACCTACGGCGTCGGCCTCATTCTGGGACTTGCTGCTGTTGGCTACGTGCAGGCTGCCTATACGCTGATGGGCCCCTTAATGATCATGCTGTTTGGGACATCCGCGGTCATCGTGCCCGAGGTCGCGCGAGTTCTTAGTCGCTCGCGACGGCACGTACCGATGGTGTGCCTGGTTTATGGCGGTTCACTCGCTGCAGTGGCTCTGGTGTGGGGAGTCGTGCTGCTAGTGGTGCTACCGAGGGGGCTCGGGGACTTCTTGCTGGGAGAGATCTGGGGGCCGACCTCCGCGCTGGTGCCGCTGGTCACGCTTGTCTTTATCGGCGGGAGTATCCAAGCCGGCGCGGGCGCGGGCCTGCGTGCTCTGGCGGCCGCGCGGAGGAGTCTGCGCGCGATGATCCTGTCGTCGGTTGTCTTGGTCGTCTTTAGCCTGGTCGGTGCTGTCGAGGGAGGAACCGTCGGGACGATGCTCGGCGCCGCAGTCGCCGCATGGATTGGCGCGCTGCTGTGGTGGTGGCAACTGCGAGCAGCGCTGCGGGAGTCGGTGAAGGTACCCGCGCATGACCGAAGCTCGTTGCGCCGTCCGGCTGGGCGCCATCGCCGGCCAGCCGCTCGGGCCGACCTCCGCCGACGAAGTGGCCGATCAGGTAGAGCAGAACGGAGATCACGTGCATTACCAGCGAGCCGATAAAGATCACACAACGTCACCCGCTAGCCAAACTCGAGACGTTGAGCCCGCCCGACTACTCGTAATTGCGACCATCTTGCGAGAGGAAGGCATAACAGGCGTTCACACGCATTTCCAGCAGCTATGCCGGTACCTCGAGGAATCCGATAAGACCGCCACGATCGTGACGCCGTTCTCGTGGAGCCGGACGCTCGCCGTACCGGTCTTCGGCCCCCGCCTCGTGCTGGAGCGATGCTCCGGAACCGCCAATGTCGCATGGTATCGGCATTGGCATGAAGTGTTCCTCCAGAAGGCGTTGCGCTCACGCCTCGCCGAAGTCGGCGACTGCGTCGTCTACGCACAGTGTCCATTGTCTGCCCGGGCGGCCTTGCGCGCGCGGCGAGGGCCACACCAGCGCGTGGTCATGGCAGTCCACTTCTCGGTCTCCCAGGCTGACGAATGGGCCGTCAAGAAGCAGATCAATCGGGACGGTGCCCAGTTCCGAGCCATACGGCAGGTCGAACGAGAAGTAATCCCGCAGGTCGACGGTCTCGTGTACGTGTCCAGCTGGGCGCAGAATGCGCTACTGAGCTGGCTCCCGGAGGCCGCGGCGGTGCACTCCGCCGTCATCGACAACTTCGTGGCCCCGTTGCACGTTGCGTCCAGCCAGGAGCCGATAGGGGATCTTGTGACCGTCGGCAATCTTCTTCTGGCGAAGAATCACAGTTTCCTGCTGGATGTCCTCGCAGCGGCCAAGCGGGCCGGACGATCCCTCACCCTGGACGTGTTCGGCGAGGGGCCGCTACGGAAAGACCTCCAGCGACGGACACGCTCACTGGGTCTGGAGGGCCAGGTGCGCTTCCGCGGCTTCCGACGCGACGTGCGTGACTTCCTTCCGGGCTACCGAGCCTATGTCCACGCTTCATACTCCGAATCGTCATCACTAGCGATCATCGAGGCCATGGCTGCTGGCCTTCCCATTGTGGCGGGTAACATCGGACCCATCACCGAACTCTGCGACGACGGCGTCGAGGCTCGGTTCTGGTCCCTCGACGACCCGGCCCAGGCGGCGGCGACGCTGCTCGACCTGCTCGACTGCGAGCCAGCGCGTTTCATGGCAGCGAACGCCGCGAGAGAACGATTCCGCCGTGACTTCGACGCAGACCTCATTGCCCCCCGGCTTTGGTCCTTCCTGATGGGGATGACACCCACGGCGCCGCGAGCGCGCTCCCCTCGGAGTACGGAGTTCCCAGCACCTTGAGGAGGTGTCGTCCGTGGTCTGAGCTCCCGGTACAGCTATCGGGGGTCCGGTATAGGTACCCTTTTCCGAAGGCAGGCCGCAATAGAAATACGGCTTGCTTAAGGGCTTCATAATGGCTATGCTCAAGTCAACTAGGCGGTTATACAATGCATAGATCAAGACATCAACATAGTATAAGATATCCGCCGGTAATACCTGGCCTGATATTCAACCGGTTCATGGCATTCATCGTTGTGACGGTCATGGCCATCACCGGGGTCTACGTCGTCAGTCACAGCCAAGCCGTCGGGGTCACCTGGCCTACAGCTCCTCCGGCCCAGATCTGCTCCAACTCCGCCAACTGGACCGGCCCGGCCAGTCCGCCGGCCGGCGCCGTCATTGTCCCAGCCGGGGACAACAGCGAGCTGACAGCCAACTGGAACTCAGACGGCTTCTCACAGTCCAACAAAACCTTCTGGTTCGCGCCCGGCATCCACACCATTGGCAGCGATGAGTTCGCCCAGATCCAGCCCGGCGACGGCAGTACCTACATCGGCGGTCCCGGGGCCATCATTGACGGCAAGAACAACGCCCTGTACGCCTTTACCGGTCAGGCTAGTAACGTCACTCTAAAATACCTCACCGTCCGCAACTTTGGCACCGGTTCTTCAAACAATGACGAGGCCACTGTCAACCACGACGGTGGCCGGGGCTGGACCATCAGCCACAACTTGATCACCAATAATGACGGCGCCGGCGTAGCCCTTGGCCCACGGAGTGTTACCACCTACAACTGCCTCAAGGACAATGGCCAGTACGGCTTCACCGGTTTTGGCGGCACCAATACGACCGGTGGCACCAACGTCTTGCTCGACCACAACGAAATTTCCGGCAACAACACCGATGATTGGGAGGCTCTGCGCGACGGTTGCGGCTGCACCGGTGGCGGCAAGTTTTGGGAGAGTGAAGACGTTGTCGTCAGTAACAACTACGTCCACGACAACCATGGCGTTGGCATTTGGGCGGACTTCAACAACCGTGGCTTCCTTATTGAAAACAACTGGATCGAAAACAACGACGCGCACGGCATCGAATACGAAATAAGCTACAATTTCCTGATACGCACCAATGTGTTGATCCACAACGCCGTAGTCATGGGTCAGAACCAATTCGGTGGCGTGGGCGACACCTTCCCGGCTCCGGCCATCTACATCTCCGAGTCCGGCGGCGACCCCCGTGCCGGCAGCACTTACACCACTTCCGAAATCTACGGCAACTACTTCCAAGACAACTGGGACGGTATCGCACTATGGGAAAATGCCGACCGCTACTGCCGTCCCGGTGTCATCGACACGGCTGCCTCCTGTCCGTTCTTCGACCAGACGCACGGTTCCCGCAACAATACTCAAAACGTCGAGATCTACGACAACGAGTTTCACTTTAGCAAAGCTAAAGTCGGTTGTACCAACACTCTCTGCGGCCGCAACTCCCTTTTCTCGAACTGGGGCGTCACGGGTACCTACCCCGGCGATGTCATCCAGCAGGCGATCACGTTCAACCAAAACAACAATTGGTACAACAACGCCTACTATGGCCCTTGGCACTTCCAACCAGTTGATATGGGCACTGACAGAACTTTTACCGAATGGCAGGCCTCCCCGTACTTCCAAGACGCCGGCAGTACCTACAGCACCACCGTGCCCTCGCCTCCCCTCATCGCCACCTCCACGCCCATGCCGATACCAACGGCCACGAAGAGCCCCCCGGCTTCTCCTACGGCAAGTCCCGCCATGATCATTGGTGACGTCAATGGCGATGGCATAGTAAACGTCGTGGATCTAAGCACCCTGCTAGCTATCTCACTAGGAGTTGGGCATTCATGACTGGGCGCTGAGCAACTGGGTGAAGGCTTGGCGTCGTGACAACCCGAAACGGAGGAGTCGTTGAACCTTGCCGACCGTGTCCGCTTGCCGAGCTCAAGAGACGAGAACCGCCGGCTCCGGCGGAGAACAGGAAGTAGTCGTCCAGCCCAGCGTTCACGCGACCGATCCGTGGTCGGCCAGTCCCATCCCGGTCCCAGGTCAGGAACTTGCACAGCTGGTCGGGCAGCCTGCCCTTCGTCTCCGACAGCCCGCGGCTAACGGTGGCCATGGCGTGGCCGTCGAGCTGGATCTGGACCGTGAGCCAGGTCGATCGCTCGACCGGCCGTTCCACGTCGAGCTCGCGGATGTCCTGGCAGAACTCCTCCGCGTCCATCTGGGCCATCAGGGCGCGGTGCTTGCCGCCGTACGCGATGGCCAAGGTGGGCTGGGCATAGGCCAGGGCCACCAGCACGTTGTGGGACCGCGTGGCGAACAGCGTCTCGACGAAGGCGATCCAGCTCATGAGTGCGTCTGTGGACGAGACCGGCTGGAAGTCGACCGGGGGAGCGCCCGGGCCCGCCAGTGCAGCTGGGCATCGGCAAGGATCTCGCGGGCCCTCGGGCTCGTCGTCATGGTCTCCGATCAGGAGGCGAACCTCATGGCCGGTCTCCAAGAGCCACCGGACGAACTCCTTCATGCCCTGAAGGTAGGTGTCGTGGATCGTCTGGCCCTTCCCACCGTCGGTGGCAGTCCCCCCGTACGCCATCACGCCCACCGCGACCGACCCGGGGGCGCCCGAGAAGTCCGACGGGGCCGAGAGCGCGAAGACGAGATCAGGGAAGACCCGGTCGTGCTTGCGCCTGACACCCATCTCTAGCATCGCCTGACGGGAGTACTCGTCCCTGTACGACACGTGGTGCACGAGACGGGCACCCGTCGTGAAAGCCATCTGGAGGACCGTTTGCGAATGAGGCTCGCGCCGACGCCGACCAGCGCGACTTTCGTCCCGAGAAGCCGGCCGAACACGGCTAGGAGGAACGTCGAGTAAGGCTCCTCCCACGGGCAGGATCACCGTGGTTGCCTCGAGCATCCTCATCCCGGGCACGATGACGACATCGTGCCGGCGCACCCACAATGCGGTGCGCCACGCGTCGATCCAGAGACCCCGCAGTGACTCGCAAGGCCGAGAAGCCACCGCCACCGGACGCGCCCTCGGCCGCTGCGTGAAGCCAGTGCAGGTGGGTGGCGAGCAGGTCGTAGCGCGCGGTCACCGCTCCGGGCCGGAGCGCACTTGGCATCGAGCGTTGCGCCTGGATGTTCTGACCACATATGGGCCAGGACCGCCTCCAGGGACGCGTCGTTGCCGAGGTTGCCCGAGCCCAGCCGTCCGAAGAAACCGATCCGCGGTGCCCTGATCACTGGCTCGGTGGCTGGCCGGCTACCACCGTCTGGACGGCAACCGTGCTCTCGACGTGGCCGATCGACGACGGCTCTACCGGAGCGGCGCGGCCTGGCAGCCGTCGGACGGCTCGGCTGGCCAGCCACCGCGAGATCTCGCGGTAGCACTCGCGTCGTTCCCCAGAAGTCAGCGGCGCGCGTCGCACCGAGTCGTAGTAGGCCCAGACGTACTCACCGGCCAGCCGAACGGCCGGGTGCCTGAGCCTGCTGGCGCGCTTCGGGTCCAAGTTGGCACACCAGGCGCGCATCGTGGGCATGGCCTGGTGGGCCCGGCCGGGGTGGTGTCGCCGGAAGTAGAGCCACTCCGGTACCTGCTGGAAAGAGCCATGCAAGGCGAGCTCGGCCATGAAGGTCTGGTCGGAGTGGTAGTAGCTGTCGAGGGGCTTGACTTGACGGAGCACGTCGGAACGGATCACGCCGTAGAAGTCGTCCGCGCGGATGGCGCCAGGCAGGTCGTCACCCCCGAACAACATGCTGCGCAGTCGCGTTGACGCGATCGGTGAGTCCGTGGC
>Ga0299907_10002356_pt1 | contig 11574 bp, 13 predicted proteins | sample RVTome_16_FD_198680 | JGI IMG/M metagenome (GOLD analysis project Ga0299907, IMG submission 198680) | Soil microbial communities from uranium-contaminated site in the Upper Colorado River Basin, Wyoming, United States - RVT152D67 (version 2) ...
GCGATGACGCTGATCGGGGACCCCCGCGTCGTTTTCCTCGACGAGCCCACCGACGGTCTCGACCCCGGCGCACGCCGCACAATGTGGGCTGCCATCCGCAAACTCGTCGCCGACGGCGTCACCATCCTCCTAACTACCCAGTACCTCGAAGAGGCCGACGAGCTCGCCGACCGGATCGCGTTGCTCGACCAGGGCAAGTTTGTTGCCGAGGGAACCTCCGACGAGCTCAAACGGTTGATCCCAGGCGGGCACATTCGGCTGCAGTTCGCTGCTCGCGCCGAGCTCGACGCAGCGGCGCGCGCCGTCACCGGTTCCATCCGACACGACGACGCACTCGCACTACAGATCCCCAGCGATGGTGACATCCGGTCGATACGGGCACTGCTCGATCACCTCGACGCGGCGTCGATCGATGTCGGCGCACTCTCGGTGCACACGCCGAATCTCGATGACGTGTTCTTGTCCCTCACCGGCCGCCCCGCTGACGATCGGCCCGATCAGCAAACCGAAGAGCCAAAGGAGCTTGTCCGATGACCTCTCTCACTTATGCTGCACGCGACTCCCGGACGATGCTGCGACGCAACCTGCGTCACATGGCGCGATATCCGTCCTTGACATTGATGCTGATCGGCCTTCCGATCGTCTTCCTGCTGCTATTCGTATACGTCTTCGGCCAGACGCTTGGTGCCGGACTCGGCGAACCATCAGGCGGCCGGGCAGACTACGTGAACTACGTCGCGCCGGCGATTCTCCTGATGACCGTGGCGGCATCTGTCCAGGGGACCGCGATCTCGGTTGCGATGGACATGACCGAGGGCATCATTGCCCGGTTCCGCACCATGGCCGTCTCACAATCGGCGGTGTTAACCGGGCATGTCATCGCGAGCATGATCCAAACGCTGGGCAGCATCGCCGTGGTCATCGGCGTTGCAGTGCTGGTCGGGTTCCGGCCCACTGCGGGCGCTATCGAGTGGATCGGCGCGGTCGGACTCCTAGCGTTGTTCTCACTCGCGCTCATCTGGCTGGCTGTGGCGCTCGGGCTCAAGGCCAAGAGCGTGGAAACGGCGAGCAACTCGCCGATGTTCCTCACGCTTCTCCCGTTCCTCGGGAGCGGCTTCGTCCCAACCGACTCGATGCCTGCCGGGATGCGCTGGTTCGCCGAGTTCCAGCCGTTCACTCCCGTTGTCGAGACCCTGCGGGGGCTGCTATTGGGTACGCCTATCGAGAACCACGCTGTGATCGCCGTCGCCTGGTGCATCGGCATCGGGCTGGCCAGCTTCCTGTGGGGCAAGCGCATCTTCAGTCGGCCGAGGGTGCGCTAGGTGTTACCGGGTGTAGGGCGGACACACCGAGATCGCGCACCGGATGTACATTGCCGCTTCGAGTAAAGGTTCGACCGTCCTCTAAGGGTGAGTATCAGCCGTCCTCGGGCTGGGGCATGCTCGCTTTCGCCTCCTCGTACCCGCCGGAGGGAGCGGAATCGGCGGGGGCATAGACGAGATACATGACACCGGTGGCGAAGGTCTCGGAGGAGATCAATCGCAGCGGGATGGGCGAGTCGCCCTCGTCGAACAGGCGCATCCCCTTGCGGACGGCGATCGGGTGGACCAACAGGTGCAGTTCGTCAAGGAGGCCTGCGGCCAGCAGCTGACGAACGATGGAGATGGATCCACTCATGCCGATATCGGTCGCGCCCGGCTCGTTCTTCAGCGCGGTGACCGCTTCGACGAAGTCGCCCTTGAGCAGCTCCGAGTTGCGCCAGGTGAACTGGAGATTCTGATTCGAGACAACGACCTTGCGCGCATCGCCGAGTGCTTTACCCATGGCGGCGTCTTCCTCGCCCGCGGTCTCGCGCTCAGGCCACGCACCGGCGAAGCTGTCGTAGGTCTTGCGGCCGAGCAATAGCGTGTCGGCGGCAGCCAACTGATTAGTGACTGCTTCGCCCATTTCGTCGTTGAAGTACGGGAAGTGCCAATCCTGCGGATCTTCGACGACGCCGTCGAGAGAAATGAACAGACCAGCTGTGATCTTTCGCATCGAACTTCTCCTTCATCGTTCTATGTGTTGTTGTGTCCCCCGTTCTGACCGCGGCAAGTCGGGAAACTCATCGCGAAGCGGCACGAAGGATCGTGGGAGGCTCAGCAAGAAGGCACGACCGCAACGGTCAGCCGGAATCTCTACGGCTCGGAAATGCGAGCACAGTCTTGAGCAACTTGCCCATCTCGTTGCGCGGCAACCCGTCCAAGAAATGGACCGTCCGGGGACGCTTGTGGGGAGCGACGAGGCGGGCGACGTGATCGATCAGTTCCTGAGACGAGCACCGTGCTCCCCCGCGGAGGACCACGAACGCGACGATACGTTCGCCGAGGTCCTCGTCGGGCTCCCCTCTTACGGCCACCTCCGCAACAGCTTCGTGCTCCAGGAGAGCGTTTTCGACTTCGCCCGCCCCAACCTTGTACCCGGCGGTCTTTATTAGGTCGATGTCCTTCCGCCCAACGATTCTGATGTAGCCGTCGGGAGCACGCGTGGCCACATCCCCCGTGAAGAACCAACCATCACGTAGTGCGGCCGCGGTCTCGGCCGGACGATTGAGGTACTCGGTAAAGAGATTCGGCCCTCGAACCACGACCTCTCCAATCGTCTCGTCATCGCGGACATCGAGAATTGAACCATCGTCCCCGACCAACCTCAGTTCAATGCCGGGGAGGGGAAGACCCACGTATCCCGGGCGGCGATCCCCCGAGACGCGCACGGAGCAGTTCATCAGGGTCTCGGTAAGCCCGTAGCGCTCGACGATTCGCTGCCCGGTGGCGCGCTCGATTCGGTCATGCTCGCGTTTGGCCAGCGGAGCCGATCCTGATACGAGAAGTCGCGCGCTACGAACGGGGGCCGAGAGCGAGGAGTCATTCTCGAGAGCGCCGGCGAGGCGATGGTACATAGTCGGCACACCGAAGAGCATCGTCCCGCCCTGGGCGAGGGCGCCGCAAACCGCCTCGGGTGTGAAGCGACCCACATGGTGAATGCGCCCACCCAGACGAAGGGGTCCCAGGATTCCAAGTACGAGGCCGTGCACATGAAACAGCGGGAGCCCGTGCACCAGGACATCGGCACTCGACCAGTTCCACACCTCCGCAAGAGCGTCGAGATTCGAGCCCAGCGCGCGGCGCGCCAGCACGACGCCCTTCGGAGGTCCGGTAGTCCCGGACGTGTAGACGACCAGGGCGGCGGCTTCCTCCTCGGGCTCCGGAGGCAGGTCCCCATGAGCGGCACCCTGTTCCACGGGCACCAACTCGAGCCCGGCGAGCTCCGGCGGAAGCTCGGCCCCCTTGGCTGCGACAACAAGATCGGGAGCGCTGTCGCTCACGATATGGGCCAACTCCGACTCCCCGGCCTTGGGGTTCAACGGGATTGCGGCGGCACCCGCCGCGAGGATGCCCACCAACCCGATGCAGGTCTCGGTTTGGGGCGTTGCCCACAAGGCCACCCGCTTGGCTCCCGCAACGCGCCCGGCCACTTGTGCCGCTCCGGCTCGAAGGTGCTCGTAGTCAAGCCATTCGCTTTCGAACCGAAGCGCCTCTTGCTCGGGGGGATCGAGCAGCGCGGGAAAAAGCACGTCCTTCACAGATGAATGATATGTGCGCCCACCCCTCATTCCGGGGGGCCAGGATTCGAGAAAATCCTGGCGAGGGCTTGACTTCAAGTTCACTTGAGCTTCTAGGCTCTATCTGATCGAACGAGAGACATGAGAGATGGAGACCCCCAGTGATGGATGTCATGCAAGTGAAGGAACTGCTACCCGGCCTCCACGCGACGGGGCCGGAGGTCCTCCCCTTCGCACCGAAACTAAGCATCCGCGCGTTCTTATTGCGGCGCGATCAGGGGAACGTGCTCGTCTACGGCGCGCCCGGCATTGAGACGGACGCAGAGACTATCCGTGCTCTTGGTGGAGCGTCCCGCCACTACTTGAATCACTGGCACGAGGCGATGTTCATGCCCGACAACGTTCCCGCGCCGGTCTTTGTCCACGAGCAAGACTCCGCACCGGCGTCCCAGAGATCTCGAGTTGATGACACGTTCTCGCACCGCCATTTGATAGACGACGACTTCGAGGTGATCCCCACTCCGGGCCACACGAGTGGGGCGACGGCCTTCCTCTGGGACAGCGGCCGGCACCGCTTTCTGTTCACGGGCGACACGATCCTCCTCGACGAAGGTAGCTGGGTCGCCGCCGTCCTTGATTCAAGTGACCGGGCTCGCTACATCGAGAGTCTCGAGCTCATCCGCGAGCTCGATTTCGACGTTCTCGTTCCGTGGGCCGCGAGCGTCGATCATCCGTTCCATGCCGCGACCGATGCAGACGACAACAAGCAGCGGATCGACGCGATCCTTGATCGTCTGCGGCGGGGAGAGGATCATTGATGAGCATCTTCACCGGGCCTGAACTCTCATTTCTCCTGGCGGAGCGCCGTCTAGCCCGCGTCGCTACGGTGGGGGCGGATGGGACACCGCATGTGATCCCGGTCGGGTGGGCATATAACGCCGAGCACGACACCATTGACATCGGTGGACATCACCTCGAGCGAAGCAAGAAGTATCGCGACGCTCAGCGCAACGAGCGCATTGCAGTCGTCATCGATGACATCGCCAGTGTTAACCCTTGGCATGTACGCGGCATCGAGGTGCGCGGTCGCGCCGAGCTCCTCCAAGAGCCACGTCCATTGATTCGCGTACATCCCGAGCGGATCGTCTCGTGGGGACTCGAAAGTGACGATATCCACCGGCGCAACTCGCGCGCAGTCGCCTGAGGCCGTCGAGAGGCCCTCCGGGGGTGCGGCGCAGCCAGTCCCTTCGATTCGAACCTTCCTGGACGCGCTCAACCTGGTGCGCGAAGATGGTCGCCCACTCGCGGAAAAGGAAGCAGTTAGGGGGACGGAGATGACCTCTCGTATGATGCGGTTGTGGCTGATCGCGGCTGTGGCCGCGACGTCGATCCTGCTCGGTGCACTTCCCGCCGCGGCCGATCCCCCCACACACGTGCGACAGACTTTTTCCGGCGCAGTGACCGACCAGGGTCAAGCATGCGGAGACCCGTTGTCTTGGGAGTTCACGGGTGAGGTTCTGGTGACCCGGTTCTTCGACCAAGATGGCAACCTCCTACGAATCCACGCCCAAATTAGGGAGTCCGGCACAATCACCAACCTAACGACCGGCGAGGTCGTAGACCTTCCACGGACGGCGTTCCTCGAGCGGGTACTGCTGGTCGAGGATGGCTCCATCATCATTCAGGACGTCGGTTTGTCCATCCGCGTCACCGGCCCCGATGACTTCTTGCTCGATGTCGGACGGTTCGTGCTGCGCCTTAACCCCAACGAGCTGTTGCAGTCCAGCGGCCAGCACCCAGTTAGGGAGATCAGTCCGTTCTCGGTGAGCGATCCGGCGCTCCTCGGAGCATTCTGCAATCTATTCGACTGAGGACGTCTTCAGTATTCGGGGAACGATGACCCGCCGATCGGAGTGACCGGCGGCGGGTAAGGATCGCCTATCGGATGCCCCTCACACGGCGTCTGACCTGGTCCCCTTGGACGCGATCAGTCCTTCTTGAAGACACCTCGTCCGCCGCCCCATATCCCCATATCGAGCAGAGCTCCGAAAATGACCAGAGCCAAACCCCATCCCGACAGGCCGTCAAACTCGTTTTCCGCAACCGCGTAGGCAAGCGTAGTTGTAGGGAGAAAGATGAAACCGAGCAACGGCAGAACGAATCCGTCGAAAGCCCTGCCGAGGTAGTCGCTAAAGATCCACAGCAGGACCATCACAAAGCGCGGCATCGCCAGGACACCAAAGACCGCTAGGCAAGGCATGGCTTAGAAAATAACCTCATCTCGCTTTGGTGAGCGGAACCGTCGGTCGCCCCTTCAATCCCCCGAGCGGAAGGCTCCCCCTTTAATTGGCCGGCCGTGTTCTAGCTGAACGTGAAGCGGGTTGCGTTTTCGGTGAAACTCGTCCACGCGAGAACCCGGCGGGGTCGCAAGACCGACACGCCTCCCATGTACATGCTCGGGTCGAGCCGCCCGTACTGCGGGTATTTGGCAAACGACTCATCGGACAGACGCGCCGCGAAGTCCTCGGTGGGTTTCTCGATCTCGACCGCGCCCTCCACCATGATCGCCTCCTGGCCATCACCGATGTGTACGACGACGTGTGGGTTGCGAGTGATGTTGCGGTAATGAACGGTCTTCGGGCTTCCCCCGTAATAAAGACCACCGGCGAGCCACATTCCGTCGCGCGGAACAACATGTGGACGGCCGTCGGGTCTGGTGCTTGCTATCCAGTAAACGGTTGCGCTCTCGAGCCTCTGCTCGACCTCCGACCACTCGAGGCGTTGCCTCGGATTTCCGTATTCGGGAGGGATATCGGGCTTCTCGACAACTGGCTTCGCCACGTCACTCCTTCCTGGGATGGCCCTCGCGTACTTTGTCACATCGATCGTTCCATGCCCTTCACAACAGAGGACCCGATCCTCGAGTTCGTCATCGGCCGCGCCGGACCGCGAACGGCGCTACCGGCCCATGTCGCCCGGTCCGAACGGCACTACCCAACAAGAGCCGCCCACGAGAACCTGGGAGCCGAAGGTCTCGCTGGGAGGGAAAGTCATGAACATTCGGAAGCAACCGAGGTGGGCAAAGGCCGAAAACGACCACCTCGTCCCCCGCGCGCTCGATTCCGGTATCGATCTCTACTGGCTGCCGCTCGGCGCGGGTGGACGCTTCGTTCGCTTCAACGGACACGTATACGAGGCCATTGTCTCGCGCCGCGAGCGTCGTCGACCGCTCGACCTCTACCATTCGGCACTCGAGATACGCGTCGCGGAGGGCCGCTTCGTGATCGAGAACTCGTGGCCGATCCCCGACCCGAGCGGAGCAGCGCGAGGGGTGACGGTCGAAGGCCCAGTCGGGAGTCCCCGTCTCGCCCGCTTCAGCATCTTCCGCTATGAGATCCGGCGCTGGCGCGACGGAGTGATTCCGGACGTCAACGAAGCGGTGGCGAGCCCCCAACACCTCAGTAGCGATCCACAGCTCGCACATCGCCTCCTCGAACTCGTAGCAACGGTGCCGCCCCTCGTCTGGGGGCGAGATGTGCTGGACATGGGCGAGATGTGGAACTCCAACTCGGTCATCTCGTGGCTCTTGGCTCGAACCGGTCTGCCGGCGGAGGAGATTCGTCCACCTACCGGCGGGCGGGCCCCCGGATGGGCGGTAGGACTCCGTCTCGCCGACCTCTCGACATCCGCGAAGTTGCCGAAACAAGCGATCTGAACGCATCGCCAATTGCCGGGCACTCCAACGTAGGCCGTGCTCGGACCTCAGCTTCGCCGACCACGGAGAAAGGAGCGGACTGCCGAGTTGAATTCCTCGGGAGCCTCGATGTTGCAGATATGACCAGCGTCCGGCAAGACGAGGAGCGTCGATTCCGGGATCGATTTGCTCAATTCCTCAGCGACACCCAGGGGTGCCCGCACGTCCGCGTCGCCGCATATCAACAGCGTTGGGATGTTGATATGAGTTAGCACCTTTCGGAGATCTTCAGCGGACGCACGCGCCATCGCCCGGAAGCCGGCGGGATGGAACTTCAGCAAGCTCATACGGAACCTATCGACGGACTCGCGCGGCGTGTTCTTCGAGAACATTGTCGGAAGCAGGGTTTCGACGAACTTGTCGGGCGACAGATCAGCCAATGTGAGTGCTTGTTGGAGGCGCTGCTCCGCGACTTCCGGAGCCAAGGATCCGCGCCAACCAGAGTATGTAGATACCAGAACGAGAGTCATCGGGATGTTGGGGTGCCGATGACAAAACTCGAGGGCAAGAATGCCCCCGAACGACAGCCCTGCCACGTGCGGTCTTCCCAAGTGAAGCTTGTCGACGAAACGGGCCAGGCAGTCAGCGTATCCCGCGATTCCGAACGATTCAGGCGGATCTGATGAGCCTCCCGCGCCGGGCGCGTCCCAGACCACCACCGTGAATTCGTCGCACAGTTCTTCAACCTGCGGTCGCCATGTCGTCGGACCGTCCCCCACATATCCGTGAAGAAGAACAAGCGGCGGACCCGTGCCGGCGCGTTCGTAGGCGATATGGAGTCCTTCAATCTCGATGGTATCCATCAGCTGATCCTCACATCGAAAATCGACAGATACCTCCTGCAGATGTCCGCTTGCCATCAAGCACCGATGCATGGCCGGCCCGAGCTGGTAAGGAGCACTCAGTCTTGGGGACTGCAATGACTTCCCAGATTGGGGACCCTCTGGAGCTGGGACAACCCCCGGAGATCCGAGAGCAGGGTGCCTCGATTGGACGCGGAGGGGTGTCGATGAGACGATTTGGCCCAAGTCGGATCGCCCAGGTTTTGGGGCTTTCGTCGCAAGGAGGCGCACCGTGACAAGAAGGACCCGCTCCGCACTCACCCTGACGCTGGCTCTGGTCCTCGTCCTCCCTATGACCCTCGGCGCCATGCCGACGGTGGCGCAGGAAACCAAACAGCCCACCGCGATTGGCACGGGCGGGGCCGTAGCCTCCGTTGAGGTCCTGGCCTCCGAGGCGGGCATGGACATCCTGCGATCCGGCGGGAATGCGGTCGACGCCGCCGTTGCGGCCGCAGCCGTACTCGGCGTAACCGAGCCGTTCTCCTGTGGCATCGGTGGGGGCGGCTTCATGGTCGTGTACCGGGCCTCCGACCGCTCGGTGACCACCATCGATCATCGCGAGACCGCGCCCACCGCAATGCGGCCGGACTCCTTCTGGGAGGGGGGTGCTCCACTCTCCTTCTCCGAGGCTCGCTGGAGCGGACTGTCCGCCGGCGTGCCGGGAACCGTCCGGGGCTGGGATGAGGCACTGGACCGCTTCGGGACCATGAAGTTTCGTGATGTACTCCGCCCGGCCATCGGGGTGGCGAGCGACGGCTTCGAGGTCGACCAGGTCTTCCACGATCAGGTCGACGCGGTGGTCGACTTCTTCGACGACATCTCCTCCACGAAAGAGACCTTCCTCGATCCCGATGGGACGGCCCCCGACGTGGGCTCCACGTTCCGCAACCCGGACATGGCGCGGGCTTACGAGCGGATCGCCCGTCTCGGATCCAAGGGCTTCTACGGGGGCGCAATCTCCACCAAGATGGTTCGTGCGGTGCGGCGGCCTCCCCTCACAGACGATGCGAACCACGTATGGCGGCCGGGCGACATGACCAGGCGCGACGTCAAGCGTTATCGCGCTCCGCTGCGCCAGCCAACGGCGGTGTCGTACCGAGGTTTGGACGTGTACGGGATGGGTCCGCCCTCCAGCGGCGGCTCGACCATCGGGGAGGCCCTCAACATCCTGGAGGGCTGGAACCTGGGGTCTCTGCCCCGGGAGCAGGCGCTTCACTACTTCCTCGAGGCATCGGCATTCTCGTTCGCCGACCGGAACGCATACCTCGGCGACTCGGACTTCGTGGACGTGCCCCTTCAGGGGCTCCTCTCGCAGGGCTTCGCCGACGAGCGGCGCGCCCTGATCGGCGAGGCGGCCGCCGTCAAGCCGGTTCCGGCTGGCGATCCATGGCCCTACGACTCCGGCAGCGGTAGCGCGGCGACGACCTCGTCGTCCGGAGTCGGCGGCGAGACCACCACTCACCTAACGGTCTCGGACCGGTGGGGGAACGTCGTCTCGTACACCTACACGATCGAGTCCACCGGCGGGAACGGAATCACCGTGCCCGGTTGGGGCTTCCTGCTGAACAACGAGCTCACCGACTTCGACTTCGGCCTTTTGGATCACCCCAACAGCGTCGAGGGCGGCAAGCGACCTCGGAGCTCGATGAGCCCCACGATCGTGCTCGAAGACGGCCGGCCGTTGCTGGCGGTTGGATCACCGGGCGGTTCCATGATCATCACCACGGTGCTCCAGATCCTCGCGAACTACCTCGACTTCGGGATGACCCTCCCCGACGCGATCGCCGCGCCTCGCGCGTCCCAGCGAAACTCGGCGGCCGTTTTCGCCGAGCCTGCTTTCCGGAGCGCGTGGGAGACGCCGCTGGCCGCGCGCGGCCATACCTTCACGACCAGCGCCGAAATCGGCGCCGCCACTGGAATCGCCTTCCTCGGAGAGGGGCGAGTGGTCGCCGCGGCCGAACCGGTTCGCAGAGGTGGCGGAAGCGCGGTGGTGGAGAACCCCGACTAGGTCCCCAAGCAGCTCGGCCGGAGGGCTAGCTCTTTCCGCCGGCCAGGCGCGCGAGCTCGGTGCGGTTGGCGACCTGAAGCTTGGCGTAGACATGCGCCAGGTGGGTCTTGACGGTGCCGCGGCTCATGAAGAGTCGCTCGCGATCTCGGGGTTTCGACAAGCCGGGGCGATGTGCCTGGTCTCGACCGAATTCGCGACGAGCAGCAAGCACCGTACGCGGGCGCGTCTACTCTTGCGCTCGCGGCGGGCAGGGTGAGTTCCACATCCGCAACACGGGGACATCGCGCTCGTAGCCCAGCAATGAGAGCGTCGCGGTGTCCAACGCGAGCAGTCTTCCGTGTTGCGGTGTGAGCCCGCACCAACGGGCCGCCAGGATCCGGAGCAGGTGCCCATGAGCGAACACAAGCACGTCTCGATCTGCTCCTGTGATGCGATCGATAACCCGATCCGCGCGCTCTCCCACTTCCTCGACCGACTCTCCCTCGGCGATGGGATGGGTCCAAACGCTCCAGTCGGTGATCTCCTTACGAATGTCGCTCGTGGTCCGGCCCTCGTACTCGCCGTAATCCCATTCCCTCAGGTCGTCGACGATCTCGTACGCGTCTTCGAACCCAGCGAGCCGACAGGTCTCAACCGCTCGCTGTAGAGGACTGGCAATCACCCGTGCCTTGCTCCACGACGCCAGCATCTTCCCCAGTTGGCGCGCTTGGTCTCGGCCGGTCTCTGTAAGTCCAACGTCGGTGCGACCGGTATGGCGGTGGGTCTTGCTCCAGTCCGTCTCGCCATGGCGGACGAGCATTGCCTGCCGCCTCGGGTCACTCACCATTCGTTCTGCCATCCAGCCCACCCTCCTGCCCCAAACCGTCTAGGGCAATTTTGCTACGTGAAAGAGGCGCCACTCTCCCGGGATGCCCTTCAGCGTGTGGCTACCCCGATCCTCGAAGAGGATCCCCGATCCCACAACCAGGTCACGAAGCGTGCTTGAAACGATCACCTCATCCGGACCTGCAACCGACATGACCCGTGCCGCGAGATGTACGGCAAGGCCCGCAATGCCGTCGTCGCGCAACTCGATCTCGCCCGTGTGGAGGCCGGCTCGAATCTTGATCCCCAGGGCTCGAACCGCATCACGGATCTGAACCGCGCAGTGGATGGCTCGAGCCGGGCCATCGAAGGTCGCCAAGAATCCGTCGCCGGTTGTGTCTATCTCTCGGCCCCGAAATGCGGCTAGGTTGCGACGGACGATCTCGTCGTGCATCGCCCGCAACTCGAGCCACCGAGCGTCCCCGATCTCTGCGGCGAGGTCGGTCGAGCCCACGATGTCTGTAAACAACACGGTCGCCAGCTCCCGCTCTGCGGATGGGCCCTG
>Ga0299907_10002357_pt1 | contig 11573 bp, 12 predicted proteins | sample RVTome_16_FD_198680 | JGI IMG/M metagenome (GOLD analysis project Ga0299907, IMG submission 198680) | Soil microbial communities from uranium-contaminated site in the Upper Colorado River Basin, Wyoming, United States - RVT152D67 (version 2) ...
TCGAGGATCTCCGGCCCGCACTCGAGAAGGAGGGGTTGCGGATCGTCGACTGGGAAGAGCTCGCCGAGGACGATCGCCGGCACCTCGATGCGCTCTTCCGCGACAGGGTCTTCCCCGTGCTCACGCCGTTGTCCGTCGATCCTGCCCACCCCTTCCCGTACGTCTCCTCCCTTTCCCTCAACCTCGCTGCCTTGGTCCGGGACCCGTCGAGCGGCGAGCGTCGATTCGCACGGGTGAAAGTCCCGCAGCTGCTGCCGCGCTTCGTCGAGATGCCGGACGGAGAGCGGTTCGTTCCCATCGAGCAGGTCATCGCCGCGCACCTCGAGGTGCTCTTCCCGGGCATGGAGATCGTCGATCACTGCGTCTTCCGGCTCACCCGCGATGCGGATCTCGAATTGGAAGAGGACGAAGGCGGCGATCTGCTGGAGGCGATCGAGTCCGTCTTGCGACGTCGGCTGCGGGGAGCCACCCCGGTCCGGCTCGAGCTGGATGCGGCCGCCACCGAGGAAGTCAGAACCCTCCTCATGCGGGAGCTCGCGCTCCTCCCGGACGAGGTGTACGTGGTCGAGGGGCTCCTCGACCCCTCGGCGCTCTGGTCCCTCTACGAGCGGGATCGCCCCGAGCTCAAGGACGAGCCGTGGACCCCCGTGACCCAACCTCGTTTGGAGGGCTCGCCGGACCTCTTCCGCGTCGTGTCCAACGGCGACCTCCTCGTGCACCATCCGTACGACTCGTTCGAGACCTCGGTCGAGGCGTTCATCGAACAAGCGGCGCTCGATCCCGGCGTCCTCGCGATCAAGCTGGCGTTGTATCGAACCTCGGAGGAGAGCCCGATCGTGCGCGCGCTCGTGCGGGCCGCGGAAGCCGGGAAACAGGTTGTCGCCCTGGTGGAGCTGAAGGCACGCTTCGACGAGCGCGCGAACATCACCCAGGCGCGCACGCTCGAGCGAGCGGGCGTGCACGTCGTCTACGGGATCGTGGGCCTGAAGACGCACGCCAAGATCTGCCTGGTCGTCCGCCGGGAGGCATCGGGCATCCGCCGATACACGCATGTCGGTACCGGGAACTACAACCCGAGCACGGCTCGCTTGTACGAGGATGTGGGGTTGCTTTCCGCCGACCCCGACCTGGGTGCAGACCTGAGCGATCTGTTCAACATGATGACGGGATACAGCCGTCAGCGGGGCTATCGCCGGCTCCTGGTGGCACCGACCACGCTCAAGTCACGGTTGGTCGAGCTGATCCGAGAGGAGGCCGCGGCGGGCGACGGGTCGATCGTTCTCAAGATGAACAGCCTGGTCGACGCCGAGATGATCGACGCCCTCTATGACGCCTCGCGCGCGGGAGTGCGCATCGACCTCTCGGTACGAGGGGTCTGCTGCCTCCGACCGGGCGTTCCCGGCCTCTCCGAGACGATCCGCGTCCGCTCGGTCGTGGGTCGGTTCCTCGAGCATTCCCGGATCTTCCGGTTCGGCAACCGGGACCGTGGCTTCACACATCTCGTGGGGTCCGCGGACCTCATGCCGAGGAACCTCGAGCGTCGGGTCGAGGTGACGGTGCCCGTGCTCGATCAAGCACTTCGCGCCCGGCTCGACGAGATCCTCGATGTGGGATGGGCAGACGACACGCTCGCGTGGGAGCTCGACGAAGAAGGCAGCTGGACCAAGGTGCCCACGGAGCGCGGTGCGAACGTTCAGGAGCGGCTCATGCGGGTTGCGGTCGATCGGAAGGGTGGAACGTGATGGAGTCCGCCAGGGACGTGCCGACCCACCCGCCATCTCTCCAGGAGCTGGGGCTCCGGCTCGACCCGCTGACCCGCGTGGATGCCGGCGCGACCGCCCGCGACCTCATCCGAGGCGCGGTGGCCCGATCCACGATCCGTCTGGTCGCCAAGGATCCGGTCATCCGGCTCGACGAGGACCCGGAAGGGGTCCACGACGCGAGGGTTGCGGTCAGACGCCTCCGCTCGGATCTCCGCACGTTCCGGCCGCTGCTGCTTCGGCCGTGGACCGAGTCGCTTCGGGCGGAGCTCGAGTGGCTCGGCGGGCTCCTCGGGCAGGTGCGTGACGCGGAGGTGCTCCAGGCTCGGTTGCGGGGGCGGATCGAAGCGTTGGCCGACGCCGGGATGGCTTCGGGGAAGGTGCTCCTCGACGACCTCGGGATAAGCGAGGCGCAGGAGCGGCGTCGGCTGCTGGACGCGATGGAGTCCGAGCGGTACCGCGACCTCGTGGAAGGCCTGGCCGAGGGCTCCGAGCGGCCGAGGGCAGAGGGCAGCACTGTGGACGACCCCGCCGGTTCGGTGGGGTGGCTGATGGACGGACCCTGGCGCGCGCTGGCGCGAGGCGTTCGGCGTCTCGGTTCGGACCCCGACGACGTGTCGCTCCACGCCGTGCGGATCGAGGCGAAGCGGGTCCGATACGCGGCGGAGGCGTTCGCTCCCGCGTTCGGGAGGCCGGCACGACGGTTCGGGGCCGCGGCCCGGAAGCTGCAGGACGTGCTCGGGGATCATCAGGATGCCGTCGTGGCCGCATCGTGGCTCACGGAACGCGGGGTCGACGCCGAAGAACGGTCCGTGGCCTTCGCCGCCGGGCGTCTCACCGAGCACGAGCTCAGGGAGCGTGATCGCGCGCGCGACCGCTGGCCGATGGCGTGGAAGCGCCTCGAGCGAAGCAAGCGCTTCTGGAGATGAGGAGGGAGGTTCGCGCCGCGGGCGGCGTCGTCCTGCGGCGAGTCGACGGCCACGTGCTCACGGCGCTCGTCCATCGCCCCCGCTATGACGACTGGACGTTCCCGAAAGGGAAGCTCCTCGATGAGGAGTCCTTCGAGGAGGCCGCTCTGCGGGAAGTGCTCGAGGAGACGGGCCTGGAGTGCCGGATCGACACCGAGTTGCCGCCCTCGTATTACGCAGACGGGGAAGGACGACCCAAGGTCGTTCGCTATTGGTTGATGGAGCCGTCCGACGGCGGAGATCGCTTGCAGCCGACGGACGAAGTGGATGAAGCGAGATGGTTCACCGCCGCCGAGGCCCGGACGATACTGACCTACGACCGGGATCGAGAAGTCCTGGACGCGCTGACCGCCCACGATGCGCCGGCGTACCTCATCCGTCACGCGAAAGCGGGCGACCGGGCCACGTGGACCGGTGACGACCTGTCGAGACCGCTCTCGAAGACGGGACATCGACAGGCCAAGGGGCTCGTCAGGGTGCTGTCGAGCAGGATCATCGAGCGGATCCTGAGCAGCCCGGCGGTCCGGTGCGTCGACACGGTGAGGCCACTCGCCGATCAGCGGGGGCTTCCGATCGAGCCGCGAGATGAGCTGTCGGAGGGTGCCGCGCTCCCCGGTCTGCTGGGGTTGCTCGACGAACTTCGATCCACCGCGTGCGTCCTCTCCGGACACGGCGACTTGATCCCCGCCGTCCTCGAACACCTCGAGGGGCTTGGCATGCTCATCGGATCGGACCGCGGTTGGAAGAAGGGATCCGTCTGGGTGCTCGAGCGCGAGACCGGCCTCTTCGTGCGAGCCACCTATATCCCACCCCCGGACGTCGACCGGAAGCCGCGTGCGCACCCGCGGCCCTCGAGGCCGAAGCGTCGGAGGTCATGACCCGACTCAGGCGGTCGACTACCCCCTGCGGCTCATCTGGTGGATCTCCTTGGTGAGATCGAGGATCTGCCGCGACACCGACAGCAGCTCCTCGTTCTGCTTCTCCTCAGCCTGCACCAGCTGCCAGTGATGCTCCGCGAGGGACTCGCGTTTCGCATCGGCCCGGTTCTGGCTGATCATCACGAAGGTCGAGAGGAAGATGGCCTCCAGGGACACGGTCATCGTCAGCAGCCCGAACGGGTAGCTCTCCACGCGGAAGACGATCCACGCGGCGAACCAGATCACGTGCAGGTACACGAACGGCATCGAGCCGGCGAACGCGGTGATCGCGTCGGCGATGCGGTTCTGCAGACTCCGGCTTCGCTCCTCCGCCGACTTCGTCAAGATCGGGTGGGTCAGGGACTTCGGGGTGGTGCGTCGCGGGGCCATCTATCTCCCTCTCCTCGCTGGTCGACACTCAAGGCTAGCCTCGGAAACGTCGCCGTCCGGGGACATCGCTTCGGCTCGAGGCCGCGCCGGTTACGCTCCGGCGATGGAAGCCCGTGTGATCCGGGATGGGGTCATCCAGGCCGACGCGGTGCCCCTCGGCGACCTCCGGAGCGAGATCCTCACCACGATCGTGGACATCCGGATGGCGCGGTCGGCCCACCAGTTGAACGAGGTGATGAAGAAGCTCACGGCCTGGGCAGCGATCATCCTCGTCCCGACCTTGGTCGCGGGCATCTACGGGATGAACTTCCGACACATGCAAGAGCTCCGCTGGGTGTTCGGATACCCCCTCGCCACCGGGCTGATGGTCGTGTCGTCGATCTGGCTGTACGTCGGCTTCCGGAAGCGGGGGTGGCTCTAGCCGTGTGCAGGGCGGTCAAGGTGCTCTGCGTCGCCGACGACGAGGAGTCGCTGGCAGCCCTCCGCGGGGCGACGACGGCCGCCGAGTGGGAGCTCACGCCGGGGGCGACGACGGAGACCGATGCCCTCGGGGTGATCGATGCGGAGCGACCGCACGCGCTCGTGGCGTTCGGTGGCTTCGAGCGCCTCGTGTCGCTCGTTCGGGAACGGTTCCCGGCGATGCGGATCGTGACGGATCGGGACGCGCCCGGGGCCAGCGCCGTCGCTCACTCGCGCGATGACGTGCGCGAGGTGTTGCGTTCGCTCGCTCGCCCGGGCGGTCCGATCCTCGATGGTTCCTGAGCTCAGAGGCTCCAGGGGTCCCATCCGTATTGGCGCACCATCCGCATCGTGACCATGATGTTGGCCCGCGCGTTGAACGGGGACCAGTTCCTGAAACCGTAGTCCGCCGCTCGATCCGGCCAGTACTTCACCAGGTGCTGATAGATGCCGGCCGCCTCTCCGTAGGCGTTGTAGGCGCTCGGCCGGTACCGTGACTCGCGCCACGCGACGTAGAGCGCGGTGCTCGTGCTCACGCCGTGATGTGAAGCCGCGCAGCGGATGAGCTGCTTGACGTGCCACGTGCTCTGTCGCCAGTCGATCGGGCAGATCTTCGTGGTGACGACCCGGCGCTCGTCGTGCTGGATCATCGCCTGCGATGTCGTTGTGGGGAAGCTCATGATGACGGCGGTCAGGAGCGATGCCGCGATGAGGGTGCGGCACTTCCGGATCATCGTGGTCATGGGCTGGATCACCCACGCGGCGAACGCGGCTGGCGGCCTCGTTCAGGCGAGCCCCGGGCGGCTGACGCCGCTTCCGGACCTGCCTCCGCGCTAGGTCGCGGGTGTACGCATCACCTCCCTGGTCTCGTCCTCTCCTGTGTGACCTGTGTCGACCCCGGCCCGAAACGACCGAACTCCCACGCACGGGCGCACGCCAGTCACACCCTGGGAAGGTGGGAAGCGCGCGTCGTGCGCAGGAGGACCGGGCCACTCGGTCCGAAGCCGACAGCGACCACCCTAGCCCGACCGGCCGACACACGGCAACCCAGGGGTTTGCTGATCGGCCCCACGGCCGATCCCGGCACGACGAGCGGGCCAAGGGGTCGAGCATGGGTACGATGAGGTGTGGGTACCGTCCTCCTGGCAGCTCCACGTGGCTACTGCGCCGGCGTCGAACGTGCCGTCGACGCCGTGGAGCGAGCCCTCGAACAGCACGATGGGCCCGTCTACGTCCGCAAGCAGATCGTCCACAACCTCCATGTGGTCCGCGGTCTGGAGGACAAGGGCGCGGTCTTCGTCGAGGAGCTCGACGAGGTTCCCGAGGGAGCCGTCGTCGTCCTGTCGGCGCACGGTTCGTCTCCGACGGTCCACGCCGACGCGGAGAGCCGCCGGCTGTCGCTGATCGACGCGACGTGTCCGCTCGTCACCAAGGTCCACCTCGAGGCTCGCCGGTTCGCCGACGACGACCAGACGATCCTCCTGATCGGCCATGCAGGCCACGAGGAGGTCGAAGGGACCAGCGGGCAGGCGCCGGAGCGGACGATCCTCGTCCAATCGGTGGCCGAGGCACAGCGCGTCGAGGTCCAAGACCCCGCCCGGCTCTCCTACCTCACCCAGACCACCCTGTCGGTGGACGAGACGAGCCAGATCGTCGAAGTCCTCCGTTCACGGTTCCCCGCCATCCAAGGGCCTCCGCGCGAAGACATCTGCTACGCAACCCAGAACCGACAGGACGCGGTGAAGGAGGTCGCCCGCCAGTCCGACGTCGTGCTGGTGATCGGCTCGAAGAACTCCTCCAACTCGAACCGGCTGGCCGAGGTCAGCCGGGAACGGGGTACTCCTGCCCACCTCGTGGATGACGCATCCGAGGTGGATCCCGCCTGGCTCGAGGGAGCCGACGTCGTCGGTCTCACGTCCGGTGCCTCCGCCCCCGAGTGGCTCGTCGAACAGATGCTCGGGTGGCTCGCGGACCGCGGCTTCGACCGGGTGGAGCAGGCGCTGATCACCGAGGAGCGGGTGCGGTTCGCGCTGCCTCCGGGCGTCCGGGCTACGACCGTCCGCTGAGGTCTACGACCGTCCGCTGAGGTCTACGACCGTCCGCTGAGGTCTACGACCGTCCGCTGAGGTCTACGACCAGGAGCTGAACTGGTCCCGGTCCTCTTCGGGCTCCTCGTAGTCGACCGAGATGAGCGTGCTGGTGAAGCGGATCCCGGGGAGCGTCTGGATCTTGTCGAGCACGATCCCCGACGCGACCTCCCACGGCTCGGGGATGCACACGATCAGGTCCCAGCGGCCCCCGAGGACCGCGGCCCCCGAGACCCCGCCGATCTCGGAGAGTCGCTCGTAGAGGCCGGCGGCGGCTCCTGGCTGGGCCGCGATGTGGACGTAGCACGCCCCCCGGATGATCTGGGGCGTGGGCAGACCCCCGAACCCGACGACCCCGAGCCGGTCCTGGGGGACGACCGGCGCCGTGTAGGTGCGAGCGATCCCTTCGATCAGATGGATCTCCGAGAGCACGCCCGTCCCGATCGTGGCGAGATCGGGACCGTCGACCAAGCAGAGGACGTCCCAGTCCCCGACGACGACGACCGAACGACGGGCGAGCGCCGAGGACGTGAGTTGGTTCCGGACGGGCACGACGGATCCGGGCTTGACCCGCAGGTACACGAAGGCTTCCACGGGCCGAGGCTAGGCCAGCGCCGAGGGGCGAACAAGGACCCGAGCTAACCGTGTGCGGCGGCCGGAGCCCGCGAGAGGGCCGCGAGCGACTCCTCACCCTCCTCGGGGCCGACGGAGATCAGGCGATCGCCTTCCTGGAGGGTGAAGCGCGCGCGGGGCCGATAGATCCATCGAGACCCGCGCTGGACCGCGAGCACGAACATGCCCGTTTCGGTCTCCAGGCGGAGCTCCTTGAGCGACCGGCCGGCCGCCGCCGATCCTCGATCGACGACGACCTCGGAGCTCGTCTCCTCGGTCTCCTCGAGCGCCAGCTGGACGACCGGGTGCAGCGGCTCGCCTTGCTCGACGTACCAGGTCATGTCGCGCGCCGCATCGCACATGTGCTCGGACGCGGCGCCGAGTCGGAGGAGGCCACGGAGCGCGTCGGGATCCCGAGCCTCGGGCGCGGCTCGGAGGACCCAGGACTCGAGCTCGTCGTGCAGGGTGTCGGAACGAGCCTCGAGCGAGCCGACCTCGGCGGCGAGTGAGCGGTTGTTGAATAGCAACGCGGAGTACGCGAGCCCGACCGCCGCCTCGGCGAGATCCTTCATCTCCACGAGGATGTCGACCGCTCGGTCGAGCTCGGAGAGCGGCGGCGGCTCCTCGTCGGGCGCCTCGGGCAGCGGTGGAGCGCCGGCCAGCTCGCGGACGTGGTTCACCCCCTCCTCGGGACCTCGGATCAACAGCACGTCGCCGACGGACACGACGTCATCGGCGCCCGGATCGAACCGCCAGTCCATGCCGCTGCGGATCGCGACCACCCACATGCCGGACTCCGTGGGCAGAGAGAGGTCGCGAAGCGTGCGGCCGGCTCCGGGGGCGTCCTCGCGGATCTTGACCCTCGCCGTCATCTCGTCGGCGTGGCGCAGGTCTTGCCGGAGCGCGTCGGGGAGCCCGAGGCGAGCGGCGACCACCCGCGCGATGTCGGAGGCGGCGTCGCCCATCCCCTCGATCGCATCCGCGATCCAGAGCACGCCGGCCATCCCTTCCGCGTCCTCGGGGCTCCGCGCGGCGAGCATCGCGGTGATCCGGAGACGACGGAGGTGATCGCTCATCCGGTGCTCGAGCCGCTCCACTTCCTCCGCGAGTTTCTCTTCGTTGAAGAAGACGGCCGCGTAGGCGAGGTCGACGATGAGCTCGGAGGCGTCCTTCAATTCGACCAGGAGTTCTTTGACGTTGCGAGGCTGTTCGTCCATCACGGGAGTACCCCGGATGTTCTCATGACGAGGAGGATCGCCGCTACGCCGGCCAGGTCGAGCAGGGACGTGATGAAGGGAACGCCCTGATTGTCGGGGTCGATCCCGAAGCGAGAGGTGAGTACGGCGACGTAGTAGCCGACCACCAGCGTGATCGGCAGCACGATCGTCCCCGCGAGGAGGGTGGCCCCGATGAGGGTGATCGCGCCGGGATCCGGCCCCCCGGTCAAGGAAGACAGCGCCCACGACACGGCGCTGATCGCGGTGAACACCAGTGCGCCCAGGACGATGACGATGCCGCCGTCGACGACGGCGGGGATCTCGGGGCGTCCTTTCGCGGTGATCACGCCGAGCTGCAGCTTCGACGACAGGCGGGACGAGAGGATCCCCCCGAGCGCCCCCGCTTGCGAGACGAACGGAGGGATCAGGATCAGCACCGCCGGGACCGCCTGGAGCTCCGCGCTGTGGGCCTGGAGGAGGGCGCCCGCGAGGATGTCGAGCAGCGGTGAGAGCGCCACGACCGCGAGCATCTCGAGGAGGATCCGGCGGACCTCGAGGCTCACGCGGAACGAGGCGACCAGGGCCGCGGCGGTCGCGACCGTGCAGAGCATCGCGGTGACCGCGTTCACCGTGTCGTTGCCGACGAGGAGGCTCGCGAGGAACAGGCAGGGGAGCGTGACCATGTCGCCGATCGCGGTGACCATCGGGGTGGTCACGGCGTCGAGGTCCCAGCCCTTCCGGAACCCCACCACCGCGATCCCGATGGTGACGACCAGCGCGATCGAGGACGCGAGGACGCCGCCGACCACGGAGATGGTCACCAGGTCCCAGAAGGAGATCACCCCACCCCTGCTGAAGGCTGAGGCCACCAGCGTCGCGACGCCCGCGAGGTAGAAGGACGTGAGCAGCGACGAGAGGATCCCCACGGCGACGTTGCGTGAGAGGAAGCTCCCCCGCCGAAGCGTCGGCTCGAAGAGTCCGGCGGCGACGCCGGTGCCGAAGCGGGCTCCCATCGCGCCGAAGATCGTGCCCCGCATGCCGACAGCGGCGGGGATCAGCACAAGGAGCCCGGGCAGCTTCTCGAGCGTCCCGGTGATCGAGCCGAGCACGAGCCCGGCCACGAAGCCGGCGCAGGTGCTCAGAGCGAGGGCGACGGTTCCTTGGCGGAGCGTGCGGCGCTCGGAACGCCAGTACCCGAAGAGCCGGCGGGCCCGGCGCGCGAGGCGGGCGGGCGCGGCGCCCAGCCGCTCAGCCACCGATGCGCACCTCGGAGGCTACGACCCGGCGCCCGCCCGCCTCGCGCGTACGCCACGACCACCCAGGACGCGGGGTCTGGAGGAGCTCGTCGGTCGCACGGCTCCGCGGGGACATAAAGGCACCGTCATCGTGTGGACCTGCTGGTGACGCCTCGGACGCCGGGGCGGCTCGCGCAGTATAGGCGCGGGCTCAGCCGGGACCGTCGTCGACCCAGTCGCGGGTGACGAACAGCCAGAACGCGAGACCGGCGAACGCTCCGTAGGGGCGGAATCGCTTCTCGATCAGCCGGTCCGGGACCGGCTTGGTCCGACCCAGGAGCCTCGCGTACTTCGGGCGCGTCCAGGAGTCCAGGATCAGCCGGGAATGCCTGCCCAGCGTCATCATGATGTGGGCGGTGGCGTACGGTCCGACGCCCGGCAGCGCGAGGAGCGCGGTCGCCAGCTCCGTGTCGGGAAGATCCGCCGGCGTCGCGGTGGCGAAGCCCTCCAGATCGAGATCACCGGCGGCGACCGCCCGAGCGAGCGAGCGCAGGTACGCGCCGCGATAGCCGGCGCGGACGACGTCCCGATAGAAGGACTCCGGAACGCCGGCCATCGCGGCGGGCGTCGGGAAGGCGTTCGTGAGCGGCCCGTCGCCGCCGAGGGCGGGGTCCCCCAGGTGCGTGACGAGCGCGTCCACCATCCGAACCGTGGCGCTCCAGGTGCAGTTCGTCGTGCAGACCGTCTTCACGACGTCTTCGAAGACGGTGTGGGAGCGGAGCATCCGGCCGGCCCCGGCCGCCGCCCATGCCAGATCCGGATCCGCCTCCGCGAGGAGATAGAACGGCGAGAGATCCTGATCGAGCCGGAGCACGTGGGCGGTGCCCTCGAGTACCGCGCGAACGACCTTCGGGCCGGGTGTGGGGCCGAGCACGTCCACACGGGCTCGGTGACGGGATCCCTCGGAGACGCGGACCCGGCGCGGTCGCCCGCCCCGCACCCGGACCGTGAGCGCGAGCGACCGCTTCTCCTCGTCGAGGACCGTCGGCGCCAGCTCGGCGAACCCATGGGAGACGAGTGTTCGCCACAGGTCGACCGGCTCGCCGCCGGGAGCGCGAAGCGTGAGCTCGAGGGTCGACGTCTCTCTCGTCATCGGGCCGCCTGCCGCTCGCGGAACGCGCGGACCTTGGCCCGGTTGCCGCAGGACGACATCGAACACCACTTGCCGCTCTTGTTCTTCGATCGATCGAAGAAGACCGACGAGCACCCGGCGTCGTGGCAGACGCGGAACCGTTCCCATCTCCCGTCGAGCTCGGCGAGGAACGCCGACCCGAGGATCCTTCCGATCGCGCCACGGACGCCGGTCGCGCGCACATGGATCGGATCGCCGTCCGAGCACCCGAAGCAGACCCGCAGGCCCGTCTCTTCACCGGCGCGGTTGAGCAACGCCGTGGCGTCCGGATCCCTCGCTTCGCCCATGTTCTCCCGCACCTTGGTCGTCAAGGCGTCGCGGACACGGAGCGCCCAGGCCAGATCCTGGTCCTTGACCGGATCATCGGGCCCGACCAGCTCCCTCGCACCCAGCCACCACCGAAGGCTCTCCAGGGTCGGGGGCATCCCGTCGGGGTTCCCCTGCTCGTGGTCGTGCAGGGAAAGGAAGCTTCGGACGAGCTCGAGGTCGTCCGGGGCAGGCGGCGTCCCGCCTTCCTCGTGAACCGGTTGGGCGAGGCGAGCTTCCATCCACGCATCCTATCTCCTGAAACCGCCTTCGACCAGTTAGAAGGTTACACAATCGATACGAGGGCAGGCGCAGCCGGCGGCCGACGCCTGGGGGCGGCCTAGACTCGTCCGGTGCTGGCGTTCACCGACTGGGCGATCGAGATCCTGTCGCGGGCGGACACAGCCGCGCGCCGCTTCAACCCTGACGT
>Ga0299907_10002358_pt1 | contig 11573 bp, 12 predicted proteins | sample RVTome_16_FD_198680 | JGI IMG/M metagenome (GOLD analysis project Ga0299907, IMG submission 198680) | Soil microbial communities from uranium-contaminated site in the Upper Colorado River Basin, Wyoming, United States - RVT152D67 (version 2) ...
TTCAACGCCCTTGGCCTTGAGCGATGCAAGCGTCGCCTCGAGGTCGTCGACCTCGTAGGCGATGTGATGCAGCCCCTCGCCCCGGCGTTCGAGGAACCTGCCAACTGTCGTATCGGGGCCGGTCGCTCCAAGCAGCTGAAGGAACGTGTCCCCGATCCGGAGCATGACCTCTTCGACACCCTGATCCGCGACACGCTCCCGGTGCGACACCTCGAGGCCCCACACATCGGAATAGTGGCTTACGGCGGCTTCGAGGTCATCGACAGCGATGGCGACGTGTTCGATCTTGAGCATCGACGCATCCTATGCAAGACCGTGTGTCAGTTTCTGTGGAAGCCCAGCCTCTTTCCGGTCTTCGCGCCGTTTTGCCGCCATTCGACCGTGTAGGCGCCAGGACCTTCGTTGGGAAAGTTCGTGGCCCACTTCAGACGGGTGACGAAGACCTGGTCGTCGTTGCCGTCGCGGAAGCGATCGTCCACACACGTCCTTGCGCCGGTCGGTGCCTTGACGCAGACCCTGACCTTCCCTCGGTGGGCGAAGCTCCGAAACTGGAGAATGCGAACGCCATTGTTATTCTTGGTTGTCGACTGACAGAAGTCGCCCGTTTGAGAACAATAGCTGTTTGGCCGGTGGTTCGCCTGCGCTCCGTTCGCGAACAGTCCCACCAACAATGCTGCGCAAAGCGACACAACCACGACGGGCCTTTTCATGAGGAGCTCCCTTCGATTCTCTGATTCGCCCTAAGCAGCTAGACGAGCCGCGCGCTCCAAAGCCTCGCGCACCGGAGGGGGCGCAGGAAAGAGGGCCTTCATCGCTTTGAGAACGGCTGTGGTCGACGCTCTCACGAGGGCTGTTGCGGGCGATACCCACGGGATCCCGTAGAGGTCGCGAATGTGTCCCGGCAATAGCGCAACGGCAGCAAGGGCGGGAATCGTCCAGAGAGGTTTCAGCGGAAGAGGCATCGGAGGGCGCAGAACGTAGCGCATCCCCTCCCGCGCGGCAGGCGTAAGAGCAAGGGGTGCGGTGGCCACGTAGCGATCCACCTCGGCGTATGTGTGTGGCACGTCCTCGGCTCTCAGCCCGACCAACTCTGCGTGACGAACCATTTCCTTCACGTACCGATCGGCTTGAACGGAGTTAACCCGGCCCCCGTACGCGCGATAGCCGGCGAGAAACGAGTGCACTTCGACGTTGTGAACCCAGAGCAGGAGATCGGGATCATCCGCCCTGTAACTCCGGCCGGTGACCGGGTCGACGCCGCTTATTCGCCTGTGGATTGAACGCAGCCTCGTCGCGGCCTCGTGAGCTCGGCGCGTGTCGCCGAAGGTGGTGATCGTCAGGTACTGCGACGTCCGGTTCAGACGGCCCCACGGATCGTCCCTGTAGTCGCTGTGCTGCGAGACTGCGGCCATGGCCACCGGGTTGAGAGCCTGAATGAGAAGTCCGCGGAGGCCTCCGATCAACGAGGCCGGATCGGAATGGACTCGCCAGACCATGCTCTGGGGGCCGAACAGTCCCAGGTCCTCCATCGCGTCGGATGCCGGCTCGCGCCCGTCACCGGTGGGCCAGCGACGCTGGTACTCGGGCCTCAACCCATCGATGTTCATGCATCACATCCTCGCGGATCTCGCGCCGTAGCTCCCACAGGTCCTGGCCTCCGGCGCTCAGAAATCGGGGGAGCCTTAGACTGATGCTCGATCACAGAAATCCTCAGCCCCGGCTCGAAAGGAGCGCCACAATGGCCCATTCCGTCATCGTTTCGGCCGCTCGCACGGCGATAGGCAAGTTCGGTGGTGCCGTATCGACTGTTCCCGCGACCGACCTCGGTGCGCACGCGATCAAAGGTGCGCTCGAGCGCGCCGGGATCTCTGGTGAGCAGATCGACTACGTGATCATGGGTCAGGTCCTTCAGGCCGGGACGGGGCAGATCACTGCCCGCCAGGCGGCCCTCAAGGCGGGCGTCCCAAAGAGCGTTCCCGCCATCACGATCAACAAGGTCTGCCTCTCGGGCCTGAACGCCATTGCGCTCGCCGATCAGCTCATTCGCGCCGGCGAGGTAAGTGCCGTTATCGCTGGTGGGATGGAATCGATGGACCTCGCGCCGTACATGCTGCCCAAGGCGCGCACCGGCTATCGCATGGGCGACGGGAAGCTCGTCGACTCGATGATCCACGACGGCCTGTGGGATGCGTTCAGCCACAAGCACATGGGCGACCAGTCCGACGACGTCAACACCGAGTTCTCGATCGGACGCGCGGAGCAGGACGCGTGGGCCGCGCGCAGCCACGAGCGCGCTGCACGTGCGATCGCCGAGGGGAAGTTCGCCGAGGAGATCGTGCCCCTCGAGGTACCTCAACGCAGAGGCGACCCTGTGGTGTTCGATACCGATGAGGGCGTTCGAGAGGCAACCACCGTCGAATCGCTCGCCAAGCTACGTCCCGCGTTTCAGACCGACGGCACCATCACTGCAGGCAATGCATCACAGGTATCGAACGGGGGAGCCGCGGTTGTCGTGATGAGTGCCGAGCGCGCTCAGGAACTGGGCGTGACGCCGGTCGCGGAGATCGTCGCTCATGGCATGTCGGCAGACGCGCCGCCGTACCTGCACACGGTTCCCGCTCTTGCGATTCAGTCGGCCTTGAAGAAGGCCGGGATGTCGATTGACGACGTCGACCTGCTCGAGATCAACGAAGCATTCGCGGCCGTCGCTCTGCACTCGACGAAGATGCTGTTCAACGGTTCGTCCGAAGGCGAGAACAAGGTCAACGTAAATGGTGGCGCGGTTGCGCTCGGGCATCCGATTGGCTGCACGGGCGCGCGCCTAGCCGTTTCCCTGATCCACGAACTGAAGCGGCGCGGTGGTGGCAACGGTGTTGCCGCGCTGTGCGGAGGCGGGGGCCAGGGCGACGCGGTGATCTTCAGAGTCCTTCCCTGAGGACCGACTTACTCGCTGAACTTACGGAAGCTCCGCATCTTGTCGATGTGACGGTCGCGCAGTTCGGGGTCACTCACACCCAACCCATCGGAGGGAGCGAGGACGCGGATGCCGATCTTCCCCCGGTGAAGATTCTGGTGCACCTGGTAGGCGGCCTCGCCCACCTCGGTCAACGGGTACGTCTCGGACAGGATCGGGTGAATCTTGCCAAGATAGGCAAGCCGGTTGGCGTCCCATGCCTCTTTGTAGTTGGCGAAGTGACTTCCGATGATCTTCTTGAGGTGCATCCATAGGTAGCGGTTGTCGTACTCGTGCAGGTAGCCGGACGTCGATGCACACGTGACGATGGTTCCACCTTTCTTTGCGACGAATACGCTCGCACCGAAGGTCTGGCGACCGGGGTGCTCGAAAACGATGTCGGGGTCTTCGCCCACCAGCTCGCGCACCCTCTTGCCGAAACGACGTTGTTCCTTGGGGTTCTGGTCGCCGTCACTCCAAAACTCGTACGCATCGGCTTTGCGATCGATCACGTGCTCGACGCCGATCGAGTTCAGGATCTCGACTTTCTCCTTCGATGACACGACTCCGACCGGGACCCCGCCGCCGTTGAGCACGTACTGGCACGCGAACCCGCCAAGTCCACCGGTCGCCCCCCAGATGAGGACCACGTCGCCCTGTTTCATGTTGGCTCCGTGATCGCCGACGAGCATCCGGTACGAAGTCGACGAAACAAGCCCGAGGCATGCGGCCTCCTCCCAGGTCATGTGCCTGGGCTTGGGCATGAGCTGGTTGGCCTTGACCATCGCTATCTCGCTCATCCCACCGAAGTTGCTCTCGAAGCCCCAGATGCGCTGGCTCGGGTCGATCATCGAGTCGTTGTGGCCCTCGGGGGACTCGAGGTCGACGTAGTTGCAGTGCACTGTGACCTCGTCGCCCACCTTCCAGCGCGTGACACCGGGACCGGTTCGCAGCACGACCCCCGAGGCGTCGGAACCGACGATGTGGTAGTCGAGGTCGTGGCGCGCTCCGAGCTCGCTCTCCTTCCCGTAGCGCTCGAGGAACATGAAGGTCGGCAGGGGTTCGAAGATCGAGGTCCACACTGTGTTGAAGTTGATCGCCGACGCCATGACGGCGACGAGACACTCATTGGGGCCGAGGGGCGGCAGGTCGACCTCGTCGACGTGCAGTGACTTGCGCGGATCCCTGGTGCTCGAATCGAGCCCCTCGAACATGTCTTGCTCGTCCTTGCGGACGAACGCGGCGGTCACGGTCTGGGGAAGGTCCAAGGCCGCGAGCTCCTCGCCGGGGGAGCCGGCCAGGATGGCGCTCCTGATTGCGTCGATCGATCCAGCCACTGTGCTCCGGGTCCTTCCTTTCCCTCACGCTCCGTCGCCTATGGGCGGGCGTCTTCGCTCACGCTCCGACTCTTCGCCGGTCCCACCCGAACCGAACTCTACCTAGTTCTTAGACCGCTCGGTCAAGTTGCGATTTACGGGGAGCGCGCCCGGGAGTAATGGTGCTCGACGCCTGCCGGGGTAAGCATCGGGCAACCAAGCCCGGAGGGAGTCGAGGTGGATACGGCCCGCATAACCCCATACAAGAACGGCCCCCTGCTGGTCAGGGGGCCGTTCGAGCTCGTCGATCAGGACGGCAACACCATCGAGGTTCGGCGAAAGGTCGTGGCTCTTTGCAGGTGTGGAAAGTCGCGCATGAAACCGTTCTGCGACGGGACGCACAAGGCGACCCGTTTCAAGGCCGAGAGCGCCCGAGTCGACTCCTGATCGTTCGCCGGCTGTTGGCAGCAACCTTGAGCCGCTTGTCCCGGTAACGAATCCCGCCTCTGAGAAGACGGTTACCGATAGCGAGCCACGAGCAGATCGCTCTCTCGCAGACCCACAACGGTGACATGAGCGCCGCGACGGCCGGCCATCTCTCCGCCCCACCGGCTCGCCTGCGGCCCCGCTCTGCAAGCACGATCGTTGCGACGAGGCCCCCTGCGACGAGGCGCTTTCGCCCCGAGACCAACGCGACCAGCACGGCGGGCGCGAGCGACAGGAAGAGCGCGAGACGCAGCGGCTGCGCGAGATCGTCGTACGCCTGCCTGGTCCGCTGTTGCCAGAAGTGCTTGGCGTCGGGAGGCACGCGCGCGACGTAGAGATCGAGGCGCGAGGTGGATACGCCGCCCGCCTCCTCGATCGTGCGGATCAACTCGAGGTTCTCGAACAGGACGTCGCCGTCGTAGCCACCCGCCGCCAGAAAGGTGCTGCGCCGAAGGCCGAGGGTTCCCGGGTAGTCGGATCCCATCGCGCGGTTGAGCAACGTTCGTCCGGAATCCCAAAGCGCGTGCCATGGATGCTGCAGGAAGTAGTTCTGCGGGCGCACGAGGTCCGCGTCTTCGAGCGATCGTGTCATCTGCGCCAGAGAAACCTCGTCGTAGCGAACGTCGTCATCGGCCACGATGACCTTGTCGCGCGTAGCACGTTCGATCCCGGTGATGACGCCGTTGACCTTTCCGTTGGCGTGGTCCAGGCTTGCCCTCGGAGAGGTGTGATCGACGAGCGAATGCCAGCGACGGTTGTGCTCCCGCCTGGCGCGCTCCGGCGAACCATCGACGACGATCACCTCAGCGCGCGAACCCAGCCACTCGAGATACGCGGTCAACTCGTCGAGGTCCTCCACGCCGGTAGATCTGAAGGGCAGCACGTACGAGAGGTCGCTAATCGCCGGCGCGACCGGCAGGCTTTGCGTGGCCGATTTCTCAGAGGAGTGAGGAACGGCCATGTTCCCAGGCCTCGATGACATGGCTGCACCACAGCTCGTCGAGATGCTGCAGACAGCGGGCGCCGAACTCGATGTCTGCCGCGATGTCCGGCTCCTCCAGCGCAAGTGACCCGGCGAGGTCGTGAGCTGCAATGGCCTCGTGCACGGCGTCCGCCTCGACGTGCTCGTCGTAGAAGTGCGTCGCGTCCCGGCCGAAGCCCAGTTTCCTGAGAGCGTTGCCGTAGCGGCGGTTCGGCTCGGTCGACGTCATCTCGAACAGCGCAAGGTGTCCCACGATCGCCCCGCGCCACCGCCGGTGCAGGCCGAACAGCGACATGAGGTTGATGCCCGCCAGCGTGACTCCGGGGAGACGTCCCACATAGGCTCCGTACGAATCGTCCAGACCGAGCGCTCGCATCGTGTCTCTGAACAGAACCGCGTGCATGGACTTGGCTTCGCCACCCCCGTACTCATCGCTCTGAATCTCGATGAGGGCGGCCTTCGCCTTCCCCCCCAATCGCGGGATGACCCACGAGTGTGGATCGGCCTCCTTCAATTGGTAGGCCGAGCGATGCATGACGAACTCCTTGAATCGCTCGATGGAGGGATTCCTCTCGAGGTTCCTGCCTAGAACGCACCCCGAATCGCTCTGGGCGATGGCCTCCAGGGTCGACGCGATGTCCACCTTGCCCTCCGCGTCCGGAACCCCGACGATCAGCTCCTTTTCGAACGCATCCTCCATCGCGCGACGGAACTCGAGAAGTGAGGGCTCCCATTCCCACGCGGGGTCGACGCCGTCGGTGGCCGTGTAGTGGAGCTCGTAGCACAGGTAGAGAGCGAGGTGCAGGTCGTCATCTGTCAGCGAATGCGCGCCTATCTCGGGGTGACCTGCGACTCGATGCACTGGCGACGCGAGGGCCTCCGTCACGTGCCCGCTGAGAGGTCCGCGGGGCTCTGGCATCCGCATGTGGCGGGCAATGAACTGGTCGGTGGTCAGCGGAGCCTCCAAGGCAATTACGGATAAGCGGTGCACACCGGTGGGCGTACAAGGCTTCTACCCGCCATGCGCCCCGTAAACGGTGGAGCCGTCGGCACGTGCCTTTGGGAGCACGCCCCTAGTACCCTTGGCGAATGGACGGGAACGGACTCAACTTCCATCTGACGGAGGAACAGCAGGCCTTCAGGGCCTCGATTCGCCAGCTCGTCGAGGACAAGCTGGCCCCGAGGACGGCCGAGATCGACGCGGCCGACGAGTACCCCTGGGACATCGATGAGCTGCTGGTGCGCAACGGGTTTGCCGGGGTCTCCTATCCCGAGGAGTTCGGGGGAGCGGGGGGCGGCGCGGTTGAGCTTTGCCTTCTGGTCGAGGAGATCTCACGCTGGAGCGCGGGGACATCTCTGATCCCGGCCGTGAACAAGCTCGGCGCGATCCCGATCCTCCTGGCCGGCAGCGACGAGCAGAAACGGCTCGTATGCGAGGGCATCTCGAACGGCGATCACCGCATGAGCTACTGCCTCACAGAACCCGGCTCCGGCAGCGACGCGGGGGCCATGAGGAGCCACGCGGCTCGAGATGGGGACGACTGGGTCCTCAACGGAACCAAGCGTTTCATCACGGGGGCCGGAGCCAGCGACCTCTACACGTACTTCGCCGTCACCGATCCGGGAGGCACGAAGAACAGGAACATCACTTGCTTTCTCCTCGACAAGAGCATGGACGGTTTCGAGCTCGGCAAGAAGGAAGACAAGATGGGGATTCGAGGATCGCCGACGCGCGAGGTCATCCTCAATGATGTGCGAGTGCCCCACTCCGCCGTCGTCGGCGATGTCAACGGTGGCTTTGGACTCGCAATGCGCACGCTGGATTTCTCTCGTCCGACCGTCGCTGCGCAGGCACTCGGCATCGCGCAGGGAGCGTTCGATTTCGCGGTGGGCTACGTCAACGAACGTCAGCAGTTCGGCCAGCCTATTGCCGCCTTTCAGGGCATGCAGTTCATGTTCGCCGACATGGCGATGAAGATCGAGACCGCGCGCCTTGCCGTCTATCGAGCAGCGACCGCAGTGGACGAGGCCGACCCGAACGTCAGCTACTGGGCCGCGATTGCCAAGTGCTACGCAAGCGACGTGGCCATGTCCGTGACCACGGACTGCGTGCAGGCATTGGGCGGCTACGGGTACGTGAGGGAGTACCCGGTCGAGCGGCTCATGCGCGATGCGAAGATCACTCAGATCTACGAGGGCACGAACCAGATCCAGAGGGTGGTCATTGCTCGTCAGGTGCTAGGAAAGCATTAGATGTCGTCCGTCCGGCTCGAGCCTCCATCCTCACCGCCCACCGTCGACGACGAGTCGAACGGAGACGGGGGCCGCGGTTGGGTCGAGTTGTTCCGGGCGGCGAACGACATCGATGCGGCACTGCTCGTCGGCAGGCTCGCCGACCGCGGCATCGAGACGCGCACTATCAAGGATCGGACTCAGCCCAACTCGTGGCTCTACGGGGGCTCGAACCCGTGGGCTCCCGTGCTCGTTTACGTGCTGCGCATCCATCTGATCGACGCCCGCATCCTGCTCGCCGAGATCTCTCTGGCCACCGCCGACACGCCCGCCCGAACGAGGGAACGCGGCCGACGGAGGATTCCGCGTATGTGGTGGGCGACTGCACTGGCGCTCGGGCTGGCGTTGTCCACTCTCGCGCTGCTCCAGATCACCGAGCAGGAACGTTTCTGCCAGCTGCCCGTTCTGTGTGGGGACTCGGGCACTCCCTAGCGGAGTGGTGTGGAGATTCCGCAAATGACGACTCGATAGGGTCGAGACGCATCCATAATCGATACACGCACGGCCTGGGGGCAGCGGCGCGCCACCCGGCCTAGTCCCAATTGCACAGGGTTATTCATGAGTTTCTTGCGAAGGAAGAAGAAGATCGAGTCACCGGCGACGCGCTACAGCGACGTCTTCAGGAGCGCGCGCGAGCGAGAGCGGAAGCACTTCCGCCACAGGTGGCAGTGGATCCTGCTCGCGGTCGTCGTGATGGTCGGGGCGGTTGGCGGCTTCCTCGCGTACTACTACTACTCGCTCCAGGGAGACGTTCAACAGACGATCGTGGGTGTCGAGCCGACCGAGCGCCGCGAGGATCCGTTCAACGTGCTGCTGGTCGGCTCCGATTCGCGCGAGGGGCTGACGGAGAAACAGAAGCTCGAGCTCGGGGCCGGCGATGTGGAGGGGGGCGGTGAGGCCGAGCGCGCGGACACGCTCATCCTTGCGCATATCGACCCGGAGACCAGCAAGGTCACGATGGTTCAGTTTCCGCGCGACCTATGGGTGTCGGTTGGTAAAGGTAAGGACAAGATCAATGCGGCGCTCATGGGGGGGCCGGAGCGAATCGTCAAAACCGTCGAGGACCTGACCGGTCTATCCGTCAACCACTACGTTCAGGTGAACATCGCCGGCTTCCGCGATCTCATCGAGGCGATCGGCGGAGTCGAGGTCTGCGTGCCCGAACCCATCCCGTTCGACGAGCAGACCGGGCTCGAGGTGACCGAGGAGCAAGTTGGGATGGTGAAGTTCAACGGTGACGACGCGCTTCGTTTCGTCCGATCCCGAGCCTTTGCTACCGGCGACTTCGAACGCATTCAGAACCAGCAGAAGTTCGTCGCCGCGGCGCTCGACAAGGTCCTGTCCGGCTCGACGGTGCTTCAACCCGGCCGCGTGAACGCGCTCGCCAACGTGGCACGCAAGAACGTCGAGATCGACGAGCACACGACCCTCAAAGGGCTTGCGGAGATCGGCAACAAGCTTCGCAACTTCGATCCCGATACATACGAGGCCTACACGGCGCCGAACCTGGGCACCGGGATAGAGACGGTGAAGGGCGTCGATGTCTCGATCGTCGTGGCCGACCCGGACACGATGGAAGTCATGTTCGAGGCAATAGGCGCCAACCGGAGCCCGGCGGAGGCCGACGGCGTGCCCGGCATCGCTCCGCAGACTGTCAGGGTGGGCGTCTACAACGGCGTGGGCCTCGACAGGCCGGTGGCGAGTCCCGCGGCGAGGCAGCTCGAGGCGGCGACAACCGTCGCCGGGGAGCACGTCGAGATCGTCGAGGTCGCCAACGCCAGGAACTTCAAGTTCAGAGGGACGACGATCGTGGCGAATTCCGAGGAGCCCGAGGCCGAGCGTATGGCGGAGCTGATCGCCGCCGCCATCCCGGGGGCCGACGTCGAGGTCGGCAAGACCAAGCCGGATGTCGATGTCGCAGTGATCGTAGGCCGGGGCCGATTCCGCACCGAGAAGATCACGCAGATCCTGCCGATCCCGATCCCAAAGCCGGGGGACCTGCCAGAGGTCTGCGCGCAAGACAAGGCATCCGGAGACTGACCCCAGCCCCGCCCCGCTGCCCCAACTTTTGGAGATCCGTGCATCTCTGGGCGACCTCAATCTCCAAAGGTGTTCATGAAAGCGCAACGAGAGTGGCCCGGATCTCACCGACTACGTAGTCGGGATCGTGGAGCACGTCCTCGCGAAAGAAACGTAGAACCGTCAATCCAAGTCGCTCGAGATGATTTTGTCGCCTGGCGTCATGGCGGCGGCTCGGCTTGTCGGCATGCCAAGTCCAACTGTCGACCTCGACGACGAGACCTACCTCTTGGAATACGACATCAGGCCGCGCTACGAACGCTCCGTCGACGATCTCGATCTGCGGCTCCCAACCACAAATGCCCGCTCCTATCAATAGCTGATGAAGGGCGGTTTCGGAGTCGCTGCCCGCATGGTGAATCCTCTCTGAGCGCTCCGACAACATCGAGCGAAGCCTGCCCACACCTCGCCTTCCGACCGGGCCCAATCGATTCAGTTGGCGCCACATGAAGCCCACTTCGCTGAGGCCGCGCACCAGAACTGCGTCCAGTGCTCTCTCGACGCGCTCGTGCGAGGAGACGGCGCAGAGATCGATGATCGTGCGGTGTGCAGCCGTAATGGGGTATGCGGTCACACGTCGAGTTGTCGATGCGGGCGTTCATGCGACATCGGTGCACGATTATTCCTGCGGCAGACGGCCTCCGGCTTGTGGTTATCTCGATGATTCCCGGCTTGAAACCAGGGAGATCGAGGAGCGCCGCCGCTGTTCGGTGAGAGGCAACCGCCCCCGGCCCCGCCCAGATACAGGCAGCCATCACCCGCTGATGCCAGGTCTGGGGTGATCCGGACAGCCGGTAGGTGGCTGGGAGCACCGGGACCCCTTCTCCGCGGGCAAGCTTTTTCTGGATTGCTCCTCGGGTAACCCCCGCTGCCAAGGCCTGGCGTCGGTGAATCACGCCATGTTGAGATTCAAAGAGTCGCCGAAGGCTACCGATTTCTGCCTGCATGTGAGCACCCCATCACCGGCTGGGCCGATCTGAAGTGACCCACGTCACACCTTTGGAGCTCAATGCTTCGTTCAGGTGTTCAGATCTCCAAAGGTGCAATGAGGTCGGGGGAGTAGGGTCGGGCGGTGGAAGTCGACCCTATTCAGCATCTCGTTCGGCCCGCCGCGGGTGATCCCGAGGGCGCTTTCGTCCTGCATCACGGCAGGGGGGCCGATGCGCGCGACCTCTATCCCTTGCTCGACATTCTCGATCCCGAACGGCGTCTCGTTGGGCTGTGCCCGCAGGGCCCGCTCGCGCTGCCGCCGGGGGGGGCCCACTGGTACGTGGTCCGGCGGGTCGGTTTTCCGGACCCCGAGACCTTCTGGCCGACGTTCGGGCGACTGAGCGAGTGGTTCGACTCGATCAACGACTCCTTCGGCGTCGACGTGAGCCGGACTCTCGTGGGGGGCTTCTCCCAGGGGGCGGTGATGACCTACGCGCTCTCCCTCACGAAGGGGCGGCCGCGGCCCGCGGGCCTG
>Ga0299907_10002359_pt1 | contig 11569 bp, 11 predicted proteins | sample RVTome_16_FD_198680 | JGI IMG/M metagenome (GOLD analysis project Ga0299907, IMG submission 198680) | Soil microbial communities from uranium-contaminated site in the Upper Colorado River Basin, Wyoming, United States - RVT152D67 (version 2) ...
TGCTGCGCGAGGCGCACGGACTGTGGCGGGGAGAGGTCCTCGCCGATCTCGCAGAGGTCGACTCCGTTGTGGCGTGGTCGGTCACCTTGAACGAGCTCCGCCGTGAGGTCGACGACCTGCTCATCACTTGTGCCATCGACGCCGGTGAGATGGAGGAGGTCATGCCGCTCGCGTTGGACACCGTCGCCGCCGATCCGCTCCGGGAGCCCGCCGTCCTGCTGTTGATGCGAGCGCTGGCGGCGACCGGGAGAGCGCCGGACGCTCTGCGGGCGGCTTACGACTACCGGCACCGACTGGCCGAGGAGACCGGCCTCGACCCCTCACCGGCCCTCGGGGAGCTCGAGCGCGAGATCGCGACTGGGGCCGGCCCGCCTCGCCGAGGAGGGATACCGAAGCCCGCGACCCGGCTGGCCGGCCGTGACTCGGAGATCGCCACCCTCCACCGTCTGATCGAAGCGGAGCGGCTCGTTACCTTGGTCGGTCCCGGCGGCGTGGGCAAGACCCGCGTGGCCATCGAAGTCGCGCGCCGAAGTGCCGACGCGTCGATGCTGCTGCTTGCTCCCGTGACCGACCCGGCAGCGGTCCCGCACGCGCTCGCTGAGGCACTGGACCTTCAGGTCGTCCGCGGCGACGTGCTCGACGCGTGCGTGGCGCTACTCGGTGCCGGCCCCCGGCTCCTGGTGATCGACAACTGTGAGCATCTCCTCGACGCGGCTCGCGGGGTCGTATCCACGCTTCTCGACCGGTGCCCAGAGCTCACCGTGCTGGCGACCAGCCGCGAAGTGCTCGGTTTGGGGGCCGAGAGTCCGTGCCGAATCGCTCCACTCCCACTGCCGAACGTAATGAGGACCGTCGGCATCGAGGGGGTCCCGGCGGTCGCGGTGTTCCTCGACCGCGCGCGCAGGGTGCAGCCACGTTTCGCGCCGACGGAGGACGACCTGGGATTCGTCGCCGACATCGTGCGGCGGCTGGACGGCATGCCCCTGGCCATCGAGCTCGCCGCCGGAAGGCTGTCCTCGTTCGCGCTTGCCGACCTGCACGCTCGTATCGACCGCGCGCTCGATCTCCTCGGTGACGCCGGCGCGACCGACGACCGTCACCGCTCGCTGCGGGCCACGATCGAGTGGTCCTATGACCTGTTGCCGCCCCACGAGCAGCAGCTCTACCGGCATCTATCCGTCTTTCCCGACGGTTTCGACCTCGCAACGGCAGAGGCTGTGGCGACCGGTCTCGAGGTACCGGGCGATACGGCAACTTCCCTGGCGCATCTCGTGGATGCGTCGATGATCGAGGCCGAGCTCGCCGTACCAGCCCGCTACCGGATGCTGGAGACCCTGCGATCGTTCGGAGTCGACCGCCTCGTAGCCGTCGGTGAAGACGGTGCGGCGACGGAACGACTGCTGAGCTGGGCGGTGGGTCTCGCGAAATGGATCGACGACACGATGAGCACGGAACGGGAACTCCTGGCCGACGCCGCGTTACGTCGTGAGCTGCCGAACCTGCGAGCCGCTTGGCGATTGGGTCGTGAAGGGCAGCGACTGGACGAGGCGATCGATCTCGTCATCAATCTGGCCGAAGCGAGCGGCAATCGCGACGTGAGCGAGTTGTGGGGCTGGGCAGTCGAGCTCGTCGCGGACGACGCCATGGCAACGCACGCCCGGTGGGCTGCCGTGCTGGGCATCGCTTCGCTCAACCAATGGAGCCGCGGCAACCAGCCCGAGGCCGAGCACCTCGCCCGGCGCGGCCTGGGGGCGGCGAAGGACGACGAGAGCCGGCACTGGTGCCACTCGGCGATGTCATTGGTCTGCCTGAGCGCGGGCGCTTACGCAGATTGCGTTACCCACGCCGTCGAGGCGACCGAGCTATCGACGAAGCCGACCGATCGCCTCTCGATCGGCGCGGCGGCGGCGTTATACGGAGGAGACGCCGAGACGGCACGAGATCTCAACGCGCGAGTCGGGGGCGCCATCACGAACCCGGGCATGCGGGCGTTGTATGAGTACGTGGAAGGTGAGATCGACAACGCCACGGGCCGGGCCGAGGCGGCGGAAGCGCATTACGCGCGCGCGATCGAGCTCTCGCAGGCGTCCGGCGCGACGTTCGTGGCCGGCATCGCCTCCGTCGGCTTGCTCACCTTGCGAACCGACGCCGGCCGCATAGACGAGGCGCTGCGCGGATACCGCGAGGTCATCGATTACTTCGAGCGTTCGGGTTTCTGGACGCCACTGTGGACGACGCTGCGCAACTTTGCGCAGCTACTCGACACGCTCGGCGACCACGAGCCGGCGCTGTTCATCCGCGTCGCAGCCGAGCATGCGCCGGAAGCGTCGGCGATGGACGACTCGACGACGCAGCCGTCCGGCAATGTCGATCATGACACTGCGGAACAGATACGAGCTGAGGCTTCGTCGAGTACGCGGGTTCGTGTTCTCGAGGTTGCGCGGGAAGCGATCGACCGACATGTGAACGTGACCGCCCGCGCCGGGAAGTGAACAGGAGCCCGTCGTCCACCACGAGACCCCCTTGCTGACGGCGGTTCGGATCTGATGGTGATCGAGATCGCGACCTTCCGGCTTGCCGACGGCGCCGATGAAACGGTGTTCTTGGAGGCCGATCAGCGGGTGCAGACGGAGTTCATCCCGAACTTGCCCGGGTTCATGCGACGGACGACGGCTCGCGGCTCGAACGGAGACTGGGTCGTCGTGTCGTTGTGGGGTTCGGAGGACGAAGCAGAAGCGGCCTGGTTGTTGGCGGAAGGCGACGCCGTGCACCGCGAGTTCATGGTTCTTGTGGATCCGAAAACGCTCGAGGTGAAGCGGTACTCCGCGCTCGACTGACTACTGCTGGACGAGCGTGACCGGGTTCCCTTCGGGATCCGTGATCGCCGCGATCGTCGGTCCGCCGGGGACGTCGAAGGGCTCGAAGGCGATGGCTCCGCCGAGCTCCGCGGCCTTGTCGAGCGACGAGCGGAGGTCGCGCACCTGGACGTAGAGCGTCACGCCGCTTCGCTCGCTGCCGCGGATGTGCCCGCCGGGCCCGGGCTCGGGTCCGCCGATGCCCGGTGCGATCGACATGATGGGACCGTCCTCGATCTTCCAGTTGAACAGCTCGCCGTAGAAGGATCGAAGGCGGTCGGGGTGACGAGCCTCGATCTCCCAGTGAACGACCGGACGTGCCCAGTCCTGTGCCATGACTTCCGCGCCGACGCTAACACGGCGGCGGCGGCGACTATTGAGGCGTGAACGAGCGACCACGTGAGCTGGCGTGGCTCGAGCGCAGCGCCGACGGGCGCGCGTGGCTCGAGCGCTTGGCGTCGTTGGTCGCACAATGCGCCGAGGAGTGGTCGCTCGAGCTCGGCCCCCCGTTCGCCGATGCCTACCTATCCCTGGCGATGCCGGCCCGGCTCCCCGACGGCACCGACGCCGTCCTCAAGGTGGCGTATCCGCACGCCGAGGCCGAGCACGAGGCGGCGGCGTTGGCGCGCTGGGATGGTAACGGCGCCGTTCGACTCCTCCGCCACGACACCGAACGATGGGCCCTGCTGCTCGAGCGTTGCACGCCCGGGACGCCGCTGAGCGGCGCCGGACAAGAAGAAGGCCTCGGCGTCCTGGCCGACCTCCTGCAGCGCCTGTGGGTACCGGCCGGCGCGCCGTTCCGGCCGCTGGCCGAGGAAGCGGAAGGCTGGGCCGAGTCGATGCCCGGGAACTGGAAGCGGATGGGACGTCCATTCGAGCGGACGCTCCTGGACACGGCCGTCGAGGCGTTGCGCGACCTCTCGCGGTCGCAAGGCGAGCAGGTGTTGCTCCACCAGGATCTCCACGGGGACAACGTCCTGCGCGCCGAGCGGGAGCCGTGGCTCGTCATCGATCCGAAGCCCCTCGTTGGCGAGCGGGAGTTCGGTCTGGCTCCGATCGTTCGGTCGTTTGAGTTCGGACACAGCCAACGGGACGTTCTGCGGCGGCTCGACCGGCTGAGTGACGAGCTGCAGCTGGATCGCGAGCGCGCACGCCTCTGGGCCATCGGGCAGACGATCGCCTGGTGCTTCGATACCAAGTCCCTGGAGCGGCACCTCCAAACCGCCCGCTGGCTCGTGGACGGCGGGTGACGATCAGCCGAGCGCGAGCGCCGTCAGGCCGACGACGATGGCCGCAGCGCCGATCAGCCGCACGCCCATGCGTGCTTCACCGAGCAGGCGCGCACCGAAGATCGTCCCGAACAGGATGCTCACCTCCCGGGCCGGCGCCACGTAGCTCACCGGCGACACGCGCAGCGCCGTGAGGACGAGGATGTAGGCGAGCGGCGCGAGCACGGCCACACCCAGCGCTTCGCGACGGTGCGTACGCCAGATCGACCGGACGGCGGCCCGGTTGCGCAAGGCCAGCGGGGTGAGCAGCAGTGTGCGACCGGCATTGGATCCCCAATCGAGCAAGATGGGCGCGACCATCACCGTGCTGACCGCGCGCTTGTCCCAGAGCGTGTAGACGGCGATGATGCCGCCCGTCAACAGCCCGAAGGCGACGCCGGCCGTGACGTGTCCGCGCCCGCCCGGCCGAAAGGCCAGGGACACGACACCGACGCACACGATCGCCGCGCCGGCCAGCGCGAGCGCGGTCGGCCGCTCGCCGAGGAAGGCGATGGCCGCCATCGTCGACAGCAGGGGTCCGGTCCCGCGCGCAAGCGGGTAGACGACGGAGAGGTCGCCGACGCGGTATCCGTACTGAAGCACCGTGAAGTAGCCCGTGTGCAGGAGCGCGCTCCCGCCGACCACGAGCCATTGGTCGGTCCCCAGCTCGGGCTCACCCCACAGGACGACGCCGGCGGCGATGGGGAGGTAGAGGGCCGAGGACATCGCTCCGAAGAGCCAGACGAACGCCACGCCCCCTTCGCCGGCGCGCTTGGCGAGCAGGTTCCACGTGGCGTGCAGCAGCGCCGCCACGAGCACGAGCGCGAGCGAGACGGCGGACACGCCGGACGCGCTAGATCCAGCCGCGCCGCTTGAAGAACGCGTAGAGGCCGACGGCGGTGGCTCCCATGAGGCCGAGCGCGAACCAGAATCCGAACAGCTGACCGTCGGCCGGGACGAGCCGGAAGTTCATCCCGTACACGCTCGCGATGAAGGTCGGGACGGCGATGATGGCCGCCCATCCCGTCAGCCGCTTCGTCACCTCGTTCTGGGCGTTGGCCGCCTCGACGCGCACGAGGTCCATCAACGCGTCGGAGAGGTCCTCGACGCTGCGGACCTGATCGCTGATCCGCAGCGTGTGGTCGTAGACGTCGCGGAAGTAGGCGCCGAAGTGCGTGTCGACGAGGGCTATGGCGGAGCCGATCGTTCCTTGGTCGACGACCGTGGACAGCATGCGGGATACGGGCAAAACGTAACGCCGGAAGCGTGCTTCCTGCTGCTTCACGGTGTACAGACGCGTCTGCGCCGCCGACCGGGGATCGGCCAGCACCTCTTCCTCCAGCTTCTCGACCTCGGCTTCGAGGTCGTCGGCGATGTGCTGGTAGTCGTCCACGATCGCGTCGAGGAGGGTGTGCATGAGGAAGGCCGATCCGCCCCAGACCTCCTCCTTGTGCTTGCGGAGCCGGCGTTTGGTCTCGTCGAGCGTTCGCGAGGCACCGAAGTGGAGCGCCAGCACGAATCTCGTGCCGATGAAGCACGCCATCTGGACGGGCTCGAGCTGCCCGTCGTGACGCTGGAGCTCGTGGACCACGACGAACAGGTGCTTCTCGTACTCCTCGAGCTTCGGACGTTCTCGCGGCGTCGTTGCGTCCTCGACGGCGAGTTCGTGCAATCCGAACTCCTCGGCGATGGTCGCGACATCTTCGCGCGTCAACGTCGAGACGTCGGCCTCGGCCCACACACGCGTACCGGAGCGGTCGCAGAGGCTGGAGATGATCGACAGGTCGTCGACCTCCTGCCAGCCCGACTCGGGTGTGTGGTAGATCGCCGTCAACATGTGAGGGTCATTATGGAGGCCCGATGACGGGCCATACACACCCCGCCGGTTTGCACACCGACCTGTACGAGATCCGCATGGTCGAGTCCTACCTACGGCGTGGGATGACCGCACCGGCCACCTTCAGCCTCTACATCCGCCCGACCGTGGATCGCCCGTGGTTCTTGGCCCTCGGTGTGCATCGCGTGCTCGAGGCGCTCGAGACCTTCCGGTACGACGCGCCCGAGCTCGATTACCTGCGCTCGGTGGGCGTCGAGGCACCGACCTTGGATTGGCTGGCGTCGTTCGAGCCGTCGGGGGAGGTGTGGGCCGTCGCCGAAGGAACCATCGTGCTCGGCCACGAGCCGATCCTCGAGATGACCGCGCCACTTCCCGTCGCTCAAGTGCTGGAGACGGCCGTCATCAACCTGATCCAGTTCCCGACCCTCGTCGCCACGAAGGCTGCACGGATCGCGCTCGCCGCGGCGGGTCGTCCCGTCGTGGATTTCGGGTTCCGGCGGGCGCACGGGCTCGAAACGGGTGTCGAGGCGGCACTCGCCGCACACATCGGTGGAGTGACGGCGACCTCAAACCTCGAAGCCGGCCGACGGTACGGCATCCCCGTCGTCGGGACGATGGCGCACGCCTTCGTCCAAGCCTTTCCCACCGAGCTGGAAGCCTTTCGCGCCTACGCAGAGGACCATCCCGACGGCACGATCCTGCTCGTCGACACCTACGACACCGTCGCCGGCGTGCACAACGCGATAGTCGTGGCCGACGAGATGCGTTCGGCCGGACGGCACTTGCGCGGCATCCGCATCGACTCGGGCGACTTGGACGAGCTCTCGAGGGCGGCGAGGAAGATGCTGGACGACGCCGGCCACACCGACGTGCAGATCATGGCCTCGGGCGGTCTGAGCGAGGTGTCGATCGCCGTGCTCGTCGAGCGTGGTGCGCCGATCGACGCCTTCGGTGTCGGGACCGACCTCGTCGTGTCGATGGATCGTCCGGCCGCGGACATCGCGTACAAGCTCGTCGTCTACGACGGCCGTCCGGTGGCGAAGTTCAGCGTGGACAAGGCCACGTATCCGGGCGCCAAGCAGGTCTTCCGTCGCACCGACCCCAGCGCCGACGTGTTGGGGCTTCGATCCGAATCTCTCCCCGGTGAGCCGCTGCTCGCCGTGGTGTGGCGGGACGGCAACGTCCTGACAGCCTTCGATCTGGACGCCGCGAAGCAGCGCGCGGCCGATGCCGTGAGCGCTTTGCCGACGGCGTGGAAGGTACCGGCGTACGCGTCGCCGACGCCCGTCCCGGGCGTCAGCGACGCACTGCGCGCGCTCGCCGGTAGCCTGCGCAGCTATCCGGACGGATAGCTGCGCAGCAACTGCGACGTCTCGTTGCGGCCTTCGGGCGTCTCCGATGCCGTGTCGATCCGGATCTCCCGACCGAGCTCAGGCGAGAACCACCGCGTCGCCTGGTCGGAACGACCGCCGCTGTCGGAGTGCAGCTCCAGCGCCCAGGTCTCCCACGCCTTTCCCTCGGCGTCCTCGATCTTTTCGCGACCGACCACGCTGATCTGTGTCGTCTCGTCGCAACCCGTGGCTTCTTGCTCGCGGTATTCCTCCTGTCGGATGGGGATGCGAAGGACTTCCAACGGGGGGTCGTACCGGCACGAGGTACGGCGGCCGCCGAGAACCGTCTCGTTGGCCAGTCGAACGACACGCCCGTCCTCCCAGCGGAACTCGATCCGTTGCGTGTTGGCGTTCTGATTGTTGGTGACCTCGACCGTGTACACGTCGCCGGAGACGGAGATCTGTTCGGTCAGCTGGGACCCCGCCGGTACCTTCGATTTGGTCTCGCCGAGCCCGATGAGGTCGTAGACATACGTCCCGGGCCTCGGCCGGCTCGGTACCTGAGTCGCGGAGCCACCTTCGTCGCGTGGCGACGGCTCGCTCGTCGTATCCGGGTTGCCCTCCAGCGTGGTGTCGGGAGCGGGAGAAGAGCACGCAGCCAGAGGGAGCAAGGCGGCGAGGATCAGCGTTGCGATGCGACGTCTCATCCGTCGGCTTACGGACGGCTCTTCAGAGCCGAGGTCGCTTTCCCGTTGAAGGACTGGGCACCCGTCGGTGTCCTGAACTCACCCTGGGTTGTGCCGTCCGTCCGTACCTCGACGCCGATCTCGGGAGCCAGCCATATCGTGTCGTTCGTGATGGTTTTGAACTGCTCGTTGCCCGCCTCGATCCGGACTTTGGTGCGCCAGGTCGACCACGTCCGGTTGTTCGCGTCGGTGGTGTTCTCCTTGCGCTCGACGGTGATGTCCAACTTGCCGTCGCACGCGTTCCCTTGACCCTTGAAGGTCTGGGTAGGGATCGTCTCCGGTTTGATCGGGATGTTCGCGATCGTCAGGGGCGGGTCGAAGGTGCAGTTGAAGTCGCCGCCCGCGGTCTCGGTCTTGAAGGACAGCAACAGGATGCGCGAGCTCTCCCAGCGCGTGCGCGTCGTGAACACGCCCGGGGTCTCGGTGTTGGTCTGCTCTTCGGTGTAGACGTTGCCCTGGTGCGAGATCTCGCTGTACTGCTCGCCGGAGAACTTCTCCGGAGGCGCGCCCGGATTGAACGGATTTGTCGCCTCACCTTCGTAGGTGTAGACGTAGCGACCGTCCTTGGGTGGATTGACGCCTCCTTCGGAGGCCGGCTGGGTGGGCGGCTGGGCCTGGGAGCCGCCGGGTGCGGCGGCGGCGGGGGCCGAGACCGCCGGGGCGGCCGTGGCGCCCGGTGCGGTGGGTGAGGCTAGCTCCGGGGCCGTGGTCGGCGTGGCCGTCGGGACGTCGTCTCCGCGTTCGGCTGCGAGGCTCGGGAGGATGCTTCCCTCCTGGCCACAGGCGGCGCCGAGGAACAGGAATGCGACGACGATCAGCGGACGTTTCCTCATCGGGTTCCTTTCGTGACGGCGCCAGGGGACAGTTTCCCTCAAACCACAGGCCCTGTCTGCCCGCTCACCTACAGTCCAACGATGAAGACCAGGGTCCAGGCGACCTGCCAGTCCTGCGGCGCGCGTATGCCCCGCTGGGTGGGCCGCTGTCCCGAATGCAGCGAGTGGGGCTCGGTCGTCGAGGAGCCCACGCAGGTGACGAGTCGGGTTGCCCGTGACGTAACGCTGGAGGAGCTCGGCTCCCACGACCCCGACGCCAGCGTGCGCACCCCGACGGGCATCGAGGAGGTGGACCGCGTGCTCGGTGGAGGTGTCGTCCGGGGCAGCATCGTGCTGCTGGCGGGGGAGCCGGGCGTCGGGAAGTCGACGCTCGTGCTGCAGGCGGCCCTCGCGCTGGGGGCCGCCCACGACGTTGTCTTGGTGTGCGGGGAGGAGGCGCCGGCCCAGGTCCGGGCCCGCGCCACTCGCCTTGGGCCCATCCCCGACGCCGTCCGGACGCTGCAGGACCCCGAGCTTGGAGCGATCCTCGGTGCCCTGGACGCCGCCGAGCCGTCGATCCTCGTCATCGACTCGATCCAGACGGTCTTCGACTCCGAGATCCCGTCCGCACCGGGGTCGGTGACGCAGGTCCGCGAATGCGGCGCCCGGCTTGCTCGGTATGCGCGCGACAGGGGCATCACCGTGCTCCTCGTCGGCCACGTCACGAAGGAAGGCGCCGTGGCCGGGCCGCGCGTCCTCGAGCACCTCGTCGATGTCGTCTTGCAGTTCGACGGTGACCGCTCGGGCGGTGTGCGCATCTTGCGGGGCCTCAAGAACCGATTCGGCTCGACGCAGGAGGTCGGCTTCTTCGAGATGACCAACGAAGGGCTGGTGGCCATCCGCGACGCCAGTGCCTACCTGCTGGCGGATCGCTGCGGCAATCAGCCGGGTTCGGTGCTGGCGGCGTGTGTCGACGGCCGACGTCCCTTCGTGTGCGAGATCCAGGCGCTCGTCGGTGAAAGATCCACGGCGTCGATGCCGCGACGCACGAGCATCGGCGTCGACGGTGCGCGCCTGCCGCAACTCCTCGCCGTTCTGCACCGTCATGCGGAGACGTCGTTTCACGACCGCGACGTGTACGTGTCAGCCGTCGGTGGGATCCGAGCGGCCGAACCCGCGTGTGATCTCGCCATCGCGCTCGCCGTCTTGTCGTCGCTGCACAACGTCGCAATCCCCTCCGACGTTGTAGCGTTCGGCGAGATCGGCCTCTCCGGCGAGGTGCGACAAGTGGTCGGATCCGACCGCCGTCTCGCCGAAGCTCGCAGCGTGGGTAGCAAGCTCGCGTTCGTTCCACACAGCTGCGCGATCGAGATCGACGGGCTCGAAATGGTGCGCGTACGCCACGTTCGCGATGCGTTGGAGCAAATGCACGATAGATGGTAAACTCAATCAGATGTCTCGCCGCCGTAAATTCAAAATCGGTGACCAGGTTGTGTATCCACAGCATGGGGTCGCCACCATCCAGAAGATCGAGGACAAGGATGTCCTCGGCGAGCGCCAGATGTACCTGGTGTTGGAGCTCGACGAGGGGGACCTGACCCTGATGGTTCCGGCTGCCTCGGTCGAGGAAGTCGGCATCCGCAACCTCATCGGCCGCGATCAGGTCGAAGAGGTTCTGAAGGTGCTCAGGAAGGGACGCGTGACCGACGGCGCCGACAACTGGTCCCGCCGGTTCAAGGCGAACTCCGAGAAGCTGAAGTCCGGCGACATCCAGATGGTCGCTGAAGTGGTTCGGAACCTCAGCATCCGCGACAGGCAGAAGGGCCTTTCGACGGGTGAGCGCCGGATGCTCAACCGGGCGCGAAAGATCCTGGCCGGCGAGATCGCCGTCGCCCTGAAGCTCGAGGCCGAGAAGGCCGAAGAGGTCCTCGAAGAGGCGCTGGCCTAGCGCCACGATGGAGCGTAGCGACTCGCTCTAACGGCGGTCGACGGTCCAGACTCCAAAGATGAGGGGCGTCGTGCTGCTGCTTGCCGCCGGGGAAGGCGTCCGTCTGGACAACGGGACGCCGAAGGCCTTCGTCGAACTCTGCGGCGTGCCGATCCTGCGCCGGGCTGCGCAAGCGGCGAGTGACGCCGACCTCGTCGACGCACTCGTCGTGGCCGTGCCTGCCGGACTCGAGGCGCGGGCCGACGAAGTGCTGCACGAGCTCGGCAAGCCGGTAACGGTGGTGGCCGGCGGATCGACGAGACAGGCCTCGGCTGCCGCGGCGCTCGTCTTGGCGCCCGACGCCGAAGCCGTAGCCGTCCACGACGCCGCCCGCGCGCTGTGCCCATCCACCCTGTTCGACGTGTGCCTACGCGAGCTCGACGATTGCGAGGCCGTTTGTCCGGGCGTTCCCGTCGCCGACACGATCAAGGAGCTTTTGGAGGACGAGATCACGCGGACGCTCGACCGCACGAGGTTGGCCGCCGCGCAGACGCCTCAGACCTTCCGGACCGAGGTCTACCGTCGCGCGCACGAGGCGGCGGCGCGCGAGGGCGTGGACGCGACCGACGACGCCGCGCTCGTCGAGCGCCTCGGGGTGACGGTCCGAGTCGTCCCCGGCGACCTCGGCAATCTGAAGATCACGACGGAGCAGGATCTGGCCATCGCCGAAGCACTTCTGCGTCGATGAGGGCCGGCATCGGTTTCGACGTGCACCGCTTCGACGAATCGCGCC
>Ga0299907_10002360_pt1 | contig 11567 bp, 12 predicted proteins | sample RVTome_16_FD_198680 | JGI IMG/M metagenome (GOLD analysis project Ga0299907, IMG submission 198680) | Soil microbial communities from uranium-contaminated site in the Upper Colorado River Basin, Wyoming, United States - RVT152D67 (version 2) ...
GGTCTTGGCGCGTTCGATGTCGGCCTCGTCGCATACGCGTTCGACCTCGCCCCGCCGCTCGAGGATGTAGTACAGGCCCCGGCTCCGGTTCACGTCGTGATACGCGAGGTCCATTAGCGCGATCTTTGGATGGGCGAGCGACAGCCCGTGTTTCGCGCGGTATGCCTCGACGAGCCTTCGCTTCGTGATCCAGTCGACCTGTCCGACGAGACCATCCTGGTCGTCCTCGAGGCACGCGATCGCGTGGTCCCATCGCGTTGCGATCTCCTTGAGGATCGGGTCGTCTCTCCGGTCGACCCAGCGGAGTGCCTTCTCCAGGTACTCCTTCTGCATCTCCAGCGCCGATGCCTCGCGGCCGTTCGCAAGGCGAACGCGCCGGGTGCATGACATATCGTGGGAGATCTCACGGATGGCTCGGATCGGATTCTCGAGCGTCATCTCACGGAACTGGACTCCCTCCTCGACCATTCTCAGGAGCAGCGCGGTCGTTCCCACTTTGAGATGTGAGGTCCACTCGCTCATGTTCGAGTCACCGACGATCACATGCAGACGCCGGAATTTCTCCGCGTCCGCGTGCGGTTCGTCGCGCGTGTTGATGATCGGTCGGGAGCGCGTTGTCGCCGACGAGACTCCCTCCCAGATATGTTCGGCTCGTTGTGAGATACAGAACAGCGCGCCCCTAGCCGTCTGAAGCACCTTCCCGGCGCCGGCGAATATCTGGCGGGTAACGAAGAACGGGATCATCACCTCGGCGAGCCGGCCGAACTCTCCATAGCGCGAGACGAGATAGTTCTCGTGACTGCCGTATGAGTTGCCCGCGGAATCGGTGTTGTTCTTGAAGAGATAGATGTCCCCGGATATGCCCTCCTCGCGGAGACGGCCCTCGGCCGCTTTGAGGAGGCCCTCGAGGATCCGCTCCCCCGCCTTGTCGTGAACGATCAAGTCGTAGACGGTGTCGCACTCGGGCGTCGCGTACTCCGGGTGCGAGCCGACGTCGAGATACAGGCGGGCGCCATTTTCCAGGAAGACGTTCGAGGATCGTCCCCACGACACCACCCGGCGGAACAGGTAGCGAGCGACCTCGTCGGGCGACAGCCGGCGCTGGCCGCGGAAGGTGCAGGTCACCCCGTATTCGTTTTCCGTGCCGAAGATGCGCCGCTCCACCTCGCCAGGATACGTGCCGGTGGGGGGTTTGATGAGGTGCCTGCCGTGCCCTCGATGGGTAGTTGTGAGCGATAGGCGCGAAAGAAAGGAGTGTCTGTCGTGACCGTTCCTGTGCGGCCGCTGCCGGACGACGATCCGAACACCTTCCCCGAGCCGGGGCGCCGGCCGGCAGAACCGAAGGAGCCGGGTCCCGCTCCGGGGCCGGCCGATCCATCGAAGGTGCCGGAGCCCCAGCCCCACCCCGATCCCGAATCCGAGCCGGAGCACGAGTAGCCGCCAGCGATGGAGCCCGGCGAGTGGTCGACGCCATCAAATGTGCGTTGACCCACGCGGGACGTTGGCGGCGTAGGCGGACGCACTTTCAGCTGTGGTGGTCGGCGCTTAGGGTAAGCGCCATGGGCGAGGTCAGGGTTGAACTCGACGGGCCGATCGCTGTCGTCACCATCGATCGGCCCGAACGGCGCAACGCCGTCGACTCGAAGACAGCCGAGGCGCTCATCGAGGCGTTCGCCGGGTTCGACTCCGATGAGAACCTCTCGGTGGCCGTGCTCACGGGGGCCGGCGGCACGTTCTGCGCGGGGTTCGATCTGAAGGCCCTCTCCGAGGGAGATGAGAACCGCCTCGCGCCCGACGGCGACGGACCTATGGGGCCGACGCGCATGCAGCTCTCGAAGCCGGTCATCGCAGCGGTCGAAGGTTATGCGGTTGCCGGCGGACTCGAACTCGCGTTGTGGTGCGACCTGCGTGTGACCGCGCGCGATGCAACGCTCGGGATATTCAACCGGCGTTTCGGTGTCCCGCTGGTCGACCTCGGGACCGTTCGCCTCCCACGTATCGTGGGTCATGCCCGAGCGCTGGACTTGATCCTCACCGGGCGCGCCGTCGGCGCCGAAGAGGCCGATCGTATCGGGCTTGTGGACCGGGTGGTCGAGCCGGGAACTGCGCTCGATTCCTCAGTGGATATCGCTAAGCAACTGGCTGCATTTCCCCAACGCGCAATGCGCAACGACAGGCTTTCGGTTCTCGAACAATGGGGCCTTACGTGGGACGAAGCCACCGCCAACGAGTTCCGTCGAGGCCTCGACACGATCGCGTCCGGCGAGGCCGTAGCCGGAGCAGAGCGGTTCGCCTCCGGAGAGGGACGTCACGGAGAAGGTTCGTGAGGCCGCCTACAGGTAACGCGACACCTCTGTATCGGTCAGACGTTTGAACTTGCGTCGTCCCCGTGTGCGGTCGAGGACGGCGACCTCGAGGTTGTCTGTCGTAATCTCGCGGCCCTCGACTTCCTTCAGCGCGTCGTGTCCCAGCTTGACTGCAGCTGCCAGTTCGGGGGTCTTATCCGAGTAATTGTTCTCGAGATAGGTGCCGAGAGCATCCGACTGACCGCCCATCGCAACCCACCCCTTACGGTCGCTCACCGAACCATCGAAGAGGATGTGGAACAACTCGTTGCGCTGAGGATCATCGCCGATCGCCGCTACCAAGATCTCGCATTCGTATGGTTTCAGCTCGGAGGTGAAGATGTTTCCGAGAGTCTGCGAGTAGGCGTTCGCCAAGCTCTTCGCCGTCACGTCTTCGCGTGAGTACGCGTAGCCCTTGACGTCGACGATGCGGATGCCCCCGATGCGGAGCTGCTCGAACTCGTTGAACCGGCCCACGCCGGCGAACGCAATCCGGTCGTAGACCTCCGAGATCTTGTGGAGCGTCGCAGACGGGTTCTCGGCGATGAATGCGATTCCCTCTGTGTACTCGAGTGCAAGGACGGACTTGCCGCGCGCTATCCCCTTGCGCGCATAGTCGCCTTTGTCCTTCATTAGTTGCTCGGGCGAGACGTAGTACGGGAGTGGCATCAGCCTTCACCTCCCGGGCGGCGAACGTCGACGGGATGCGACTCGTGGGGTCTCTCCGTGCGTCCGGCGATGAGGCTCTCGAACAGGTCACGGGTGTCCGCCTCGGAGATCTCGATCATTCCCTCGTCCGAGATCGCAACGATTGTTGGGAAGATTCCGCGCATCAGGTCCGGTCCGCCGGTACCGACGTCCTCGTCGGCGGCGTCGAACAACGCCTCGATGGCGATCTGGATGGCGTCGTCGCGCGGCAGTCCCTCGCGGTAGCGCTTCTTGAGGCTAGAGCGGGCATCCTTGCCGCCGGATCCGGTGGCGTGGTAGTCGTCTTCTTCGTACCTGCCGCCGGTGACGTCATATTTGAAGATGCGGCCGACGCTCCTCGCCGTGTCGAAGCCCGCGAAGATCGGCACGACCACGAGACCCTGCATCGCCGCCGGCAGGTTCGCCCGGATCATCTGGGAGAGCTTGTTGGCTTTCCCTTCGAGGCTGAGTCGCTCGCCCTCGACCTTCTCGTAGTGCTCGAGCTCCGTCTGGAAGAGCCGGACCATCTCGACCGCGGGTCCCGCTGCGCCGGCTATTGCGACGGCGGAGTGGTCGTCCGCAGCAAAGACTTTCTCGATCGAGCGATGTGCGATCTGGAAGCCCTCCGTTGCGCGCCGGTCGCCGGCAACGATGACGCCGTCGTTATAGCGGAGCGCCAGGACGGTCGTGCCCTCCGGCGCGTGGACCGGCGTATCGATCTTGGGCGGCATAAGGTCGGGTGACTGTGACTTGAGGACATCGGTGAAGGATGCCCCCGGGCCGTACATGGGAAGCCGTAACAAGTCGTTGAACGTCGAATCGTTCATGCCCCCATCCTTGCCTTTTCGATGTAAGCGATCGCACTCCGTAGCAACGCAGGATCGTCACCGAACTTCCCGATCTCGCGGTTGCAGTTGAAGCACAGTATGCCGCGCACGCGTCCGGTCGCGTGGTCATGGTCGACGTGAAGGGCCTTTCGAGTCCGGCAGATGGCGCAGACACCTCCCTGTTGGAGGATCAGCCATTCGACTTGGACGGTATCAACTTTGTAGCGGCGTTTCAGGTGGAATGCCCGTGCACTGCCATGATTCTTGTTGATATTGGCGCGCGTCACGCGCGCATGGCATGGCTTGCAGTGATAGCCACGCCCCTGGGGCGAGGAGCGATGACGAGGGAAGTCCTCCTGCGACTTGACTTCCCCACAACGGGAGCAGCGGCGCGTGCCGCTCATGCGCTCTCGAGGTACTCGATAGCCGAGGCGATGATCTTCGGATCGTCACCAAAGGCGCCGAGGCCCGCATTGCACAGGAGGCAGAGGATCCCGCGCACGGCGCCGGTTTCGTGGTCGTGATCCACCTGAGTAGCGGGGCGGGTACGACACAAGGCGCAAAGCCCACCCTGCGTCGCGATCATCGCGTCCACATCGGCGGCGCCGATACCGTACCTACCTTTGAGGTGGTAGTGCCGGCTGCCGCCATGAAGACGCTGCTTGTTCTCACGGCCACGCTTGTTATGGCATGGCTTGCAGTATTCACCCCTGCCATCGCCGCCACTGCGATTGCGCGGGAAGTCGCCGAGAGGCTTGAGCTCACCGCAGTCGGGGCAGTGTTTGCTACCTTGGGTCACTAACTAACAACGCTCCGCATTCATTCCCCGCCCTTTTGTATGTAGCTGCGAACGAACTCCTCAGCATTCGACTCGAGAACCTCGTCGATTTCGTCCAGGAGCTCGTCGATGTCCTCGCTCTTCGCTTCGGTCTGCTTGGTCTCTTCGGGCGCCGCCTTCTCTTCCTCGCGGGGCTTTCCCTTGCGTGTCTGCTCGCCGGCCAAATCAATCACCTCACCTGGTCAAATCCGGACCACAATCGTATACGGCACCTGTGACACAAACGGGCGCTCTCTCCAGATTCCATCGACGCAATCCCAGGACCGGATAAGGCCGGAGCGTCAGAACCTTCTTTGGGCAAATCCCGCGCTATACGCCGGGAATCACCCTAAGAAGGCCCCAAGGCCCGGCGCGTGCCGCTCGAAAGCCCCCTAGCTCGTCAGGTTCCGGATCAGCTCGGAGGCGTCGGCGCTCCGGTCGAACAGCTCCTGGACCCGCTCACGCGTCCCCCTCAGCGGCTCCATTGTGGGCACCTTTCGGAGCGGCTCGTCGCCCACGTCGAAGATCAGCGCATCCCACGACGCCGCCACGATGTGATCCGAGAACCGCCGCAGGCACTCGCCGCGGAAGAATGCCCGCGTATCGTCCGGCGGATGGTCGACGGCGAACTCGATCTCGTCGTCCGACACCAGACGCTCGATCTTCCCCGTGCGCGCCATCCTGTAGTACAGCCCCTTCGGCTCGCGCACGTCGTGGTACTGGAGGTCTATCAGCTTCAACTTCGGATGGTCCCAGGCGAGCCCATCGCGCTCACGGTAGGCGTCGAGCACCGAGAGCTTGGCCACCCAATCGAGCTGGGACGACAAAGACATCGGATCGCGCTCGAGGCCTTCGAGCACTGCCTCCCACCGGTCGAGAACATCGGAGGTGACGGAGTCCGTCTCGTTCTCCTGCGAGTACTTCTTTGCGAGCTTGAAGTACTCCCACTGGAGCTCGACGGGAGTCAGCGAGCGGCCGTCCGCCAGCTCAATCGTCTTCTGGCACGTCGGATCGTGCGAGACGGATCGCATCGACCTCACCGGCTCGGTGAGCGAGAAATCGTCGGTGATGAAATCGTCTTCGATCAGCTTTAGCAAAAGTGCGGTTGTTCCAATCTTGAGGAAGGTCGAGACCTCGGACATGTTTGCGTCGCCGACGATGACGTGCAGGCGCCTGTAACGCTCCGCGTCGGCGTGCGGCTCGTCGCGTGTGTTGATGATCGGACGCTTGAACGTCGTCTCGAGTCCAACTTCGACCTCGAAGAAGTCAGCGCGCTGCGAGATCTGGTAGTCGACGTCTCCCCCACCGTTCTCCGAGCCGACTTTGCCTGCGCCGCAGAAGACCTGGCGCGAAACGAAGAACGGTATGAGGTGACGCACGAGGTTCGGAAACGGCGTCGTTCGCGCGACGAGATAGTTCTCGTGGCAGCCGTAGGAATTGCCCTTACCGTCCGAGTTGTTCTTGTAGATGAAGACCTTCTCACCGCTGGGGACGATCGCCTGAGCAGCTTCGATCGATCGCTCGAGAATCCGCTCCCCCGCCTTGTCCCAAATCACCGCGTCCCGAGGATTCGAGCACTCCGGACTCGAGTATTCCGGGTGGGCATGGTCGACGTAATAGCGCGCGCCGTTCGGAAGGATCACGTTGACGAGCCCAGAGTCGTCTTCCGGCGGACCGTCGGCACCGGGGCGCTCAAAGCCACGCGCGTCGCGCAGCGGGTTCTCCTCCTCGTAGTCCCACTTCACCCGCTTGAACGCGGGCTGAGCGTACGCGTTTATCAACAACGACGACGTCAGGATGGGATTGAACTCCGGAGCCTCCCTGACCGAGATCCCGTATTCGGTTTCGATCCCGCAAACCTTCGGCAAAGACATGCGTTCAGGGTACGACGCCCGGCGTCAAACTGTCGCTAAACGCGCCGGACCTACAGGTACTGGCCCGCCTGCACCGATTCGACCTGCCTGCTGCCTTCCCCGTCTTTGTGCTCGCCGACCAAAGTCCGGATGTAGACGATGCGCTCGCCCTTCTTGCCGGAGATCTTTGCCCAGTCGTCCGGGTTCGTGGTGTTCGGCAGGTCCTCGTTCTCCCGGTATTCCTGAAGGATGGCGTTGATCATGTCGTCTCCGTTTATGCCTTTGGCTTCGCCGGCGATCGTCCGCTTAATTGCAGCCTTCTTCGCGCGCCGGACGATGTTCTCGATCATGGCTCCGGAGGAGAAGTCCTTGAAGTACAGCTCCTCCTTCTCGCCGTTCGCGTATGTGACCTCAAGGAATCGGTTCTGCGGCTCCTCCGAGTACATGTGTGCGACGGTCGACTTGATGATCTCTTGAACAGCGGTCTTCGCGGACCCGTGCGTCTCGATCTCCGATTCCGAGATCGGGATCGTCGTCGTCAGGTACTTGGAGAAGATGTCGGCAGCTGATTTCTCATCTGGGCGTTCGATCTTGATCTTTACGTCCAGCCGCCCCGGCCTCAGGATGGCGGGGTCGATCAGATCCTCCCGGTTCGAAGCGCCGACCACGATCACATTCTTGAGGCTTTCCACTCCGTCGATCTCGGCGAGGAGCTGAGGAACGATCGTGGATTCGATGTCGCTCGAGATGCCGGAACCGCGGGTCCGGAACAACGAGTCCATCTCGTCGAAGAAGACGATGACCGGAACGCCCTCTTCGGACTTCTCCTTAGCACGCTGGAAGATGTGCCGGATCTGCCGTTCCGTTTCGCCCACGTACTTGTTTAGCAGCTCGGGACCCTTGATGTTCAGGAAGTACGAGCGCCGGTCGTCCCGTCCCAGCTTCGCGGCCACCTTCTTCGCAAGCGAGTTCGCCACCGCTTTTGCGACCAGGGTCTTCCCGCAGCCCGGAGGTCCGTAGAGCAGGATCCCCTTGGGCGGCTCGAGTTCGTGCTCCTTGAATAGGTCGCTGTAAAGGAACGGCAGCTCGACGGCATCGCGGATCTCCTCGATCTGATCGGCAAGGCCACCGATGTCCTCGTATGAGATGTCCGGAACCTCTTCGAGGATGAGCTCCTCGACCTCGGGCTTGGGCAGCTTCTCGAGTGCATGACCAGACTTGGGCTCGAGCAACAGGCTGTCGCCGGCTCGGATGACGGTGCCGAGCAGCGGGCCCGCCAGCTCGATCACGCGCTCCTCATCGGTGCGGGCGATCACCAGAGCGCGCGCACCCCCGTCCATTAGCTCTTTGACGGTTACGACCTCACCCTGGATGTCGAACTCCTGCGCCTCGATGATATTGAGCGCCTCGTTCAGCACGACTTCCTGGCCGCGCTGGAGCTCGTCGATCGCCACCTCACCCGCCATGTTCACGCGTAGCTTGCGGCCATTCGTGAACACATCGGCCGATTCGTCGTCATAAGCCTGAAGGAAGACCCCGTAGCTCGCCGGCGGCTTGCTTAGGCTCTCGACCTGCGCGCGCAGCTCCTCGAGCTTGTCGCGCGCTTCGGCGAGGGTGGAGTGCAGGACGGCATTGTTGTCGCGCGTCACGCTGAGCTGAGCTTCCGTTTGAGCGAGTCTCTTCTCCAGAGACGCTATCTGCGCGGGAGCCGCCTCTAGGCGGCGACGACTGAGGGAGAGCTCTTCCTCCAGGAGTTTGAGCTGGCCGCGCAGCTCCTGGATCTCCCTGTCGTACTCCGCGATCTTGCGCTCTAGCTCACGCTCGCCGACTGCAACCACCTCCCTGCGCACAAGATTACTCTCCTCATCCCCCAGAAGGGTCGCAAAAGCCCCATCATTCTCATTGCCATCGGCGGGGGGTATCCGGGTCTGAAGCCGGCGATCAGGATTCTCCGAGACGTGAGGAGACGGACTTGCGCCCCACCACGATGAACCCGGTGTGGGCAACCATGCGGTGATCGGGCCTCACGGACTGCCCTTCGACGTTCCACGTGCGCAGGAGGCCCTCAAACGTGCTCAGGAGCGTGAAACCGCCCGCCCGCATCGCCTCGGTCGCTTGTGACACCTGGGGCACCGTCGGCAGATAGCAGCACATGATCCCTCCAGGGGCCAGCGCTTCGGTGGTCGTCCCGACGGCTCTCCATGGTTCCGGCAGATCGAGCAATATCCGGTCGACCCCACTCTCAGGAACCTCCTCGAAGATGTCTCCGAGGCGCAGCTCGAGGTTCTCGGGCTTGCCCCCGAGGCCCTCGTACCACGATGCGACGTTCTCCACTCCCCTGGCGTGATGGTCCTCCCTCACCTCGTAGGAGATCACCCGGCCCGATTCACCGACCGCCCGCGCCAGGGCGAGCGTGAGTGATCCGGAACCGGTGCCGGCCTCCAAGACGGTCGCGCCCGGGAAGATGTCCGCGTAGACCAGGATGAGCCCGATGTCCTTCGGGTAGACGACCTGCGCGCCTCGTTTCATCTTCAGCGTGAAGTCGGCGAGGGTCGGGCGAAATACAAGCAGCTTCGAGCCCCCCGTCGTCATCACCGAGGAGCCTTCCGGCGCGCCGATCAAATCGTCATGGGCGACGCTCCCGAGATGTGAGTGGAACTGGCGTCCGCTACCGAGCGTGATCAGATAGCGCCGGCTGCGGGCATCGACTAGAAGAACGCGCTCGCCTGCCTGGAGCTCGGTACCCATTACCGCTCCCGCCGGGCAGGCCTCTGAGCACTTTCGCGCCGCCGGTATGCGAGCGCCTTTGTTTTACAGAACGAGCAAACGGGTTCGGCCGCAACGTCCCACCGAACCGTCGGCGCGCCGCACTGCGCGCACGGCACAACCTCGGCACCGTCGTCGCCGGATGACGAGAAGTTGCTCTGTGCCCGTTTGAGAAAACCAAAGTAGAACTGCTGCTTGGTTCCGGGAGAGTTCTCCTCGAGGAGCGTCGCGGCCTCCTTGTAGCGATGCTGCGTGTTCCCCTCGACCATCGGGCACTCTTCAACGACGTAGCCGATTCCTTTCAGCAGTGCATATGCGGCCGTCTCCCGTTCAGCCAGGCGGACGAGGGGCTTCACCTTTTTCACCAGCGCAACATGCGCGGAACCACCGCTTCCGAAGATGCGCTCCTGCAGCACGGGCATCTGACGTCCCAGCATGTCCGTGTTCCAGTGAAGGACATTGCCGAACAGAGTTGCGACCTCGTCGTCGAGATTGTGGCCGGTGACAAGAACCTCGAAGCCTTCCTCGATCGCAGCTCGATTGAACTCATACCGCTTGTTCAGGCCGCACCCGGAGCATGGGACCCGGCCGGTGAGGCGGGCCAGTTCCGGAACCGTATAGCCATGCTCCGCCGCTAGTGAGCGAAGGATGAGCTTTGCTCCGCGCTCGTCGGCGAATGCGATCGCCGCTTCCTTCGACCTGTTCGAGTATCCGCCGATGCCGAGGTCGAGATAGAAGCCGGTCGTGTCGTAACCCAGGTCGAGCAGAATGTCCCACAGCGCGAGGGAGTCCTTGCCGCCCGATGCCGCGATGAAAAGCCGGTCCTCCGGCCCGAACATCCGAAACTCTTTGATGGTGCGAGCCACCTGACCGCGAACGTGGTCGAGGAAGTGCTCGCGGCAGAACGCCGCATTGTGACGCCGGATGTCGACGACCGCGTGACCGCGGCAGACCTTGCACTTCACCCGGCCCCTCCCGACAGGACCGGACGGACTTCGATCTCGTCATCGTCGGACAACCGCTCGTCGCGCGTCAGCAAGGTCGATTCGCGGATCACAAGCACGGCTTCGGGAACGATCTCGAGGTCTTTGAGTAGATCGAGCACGGTCGAAGCCCCGGAGACGTCGACAACCCGATCGGGATTCCGGAGCTTCACCTTCATGCGTCAAAGCGTAGCCGTTGCACCCCGGATGTCTATTTGCCTAGTCCTCCCCCGCCGGGAATGTCGCCGGCCGCTGATCGAGCTCGACCGAGACGGTTCTTTCGCCGTCGGTGCCCACGATGGTGAGGGTCACTTCGTCGCCCGGTCCGTACTCGCCGAGCGTTTCTATCAGGTCGGTGGGGCTTGCAACCGTAGTGTCGTCGACGGCAACGATCACGTCCCCCTGCTCTATGCCGGCGCTCTCTGCGGGGCTCCCCTCGAAGGCTCCTGCAACCAATGCCCCATCGCTGACCGGAAGACCGAGCTGCCCCGCAATCAGCTCGTTCAGCTCGGCCGTCTGAACGCCCAGCCAGGCGCGCTCCTCGGCCGGCTCGCTGAGGATCTGTTGGACGATCGGCAGGGCCTCGTCGATCGGAATGGCAAACCCGATGTTCTCCGCCGCCGCTGCCGCTGCGGCTGCGCTGTTGATGCCGATCAAGCGCCCGTTTGCGTCCACCAGCGGGCCGCCGGAGTTGCCGGGGTTGATGGCCGCGTCCGTTTGGAGCATGTCCGTCAGCCGGAAGCCGTCGGACGGAGTGATCGTCCGGTCGGTGGCGGAGAGGATGCCTTTCGTCACGGTCGGGCCCCCGATGCCCAGGGGATAGCCGATGGCCACCACGTCGTCTCCCAAGCGGAGCTCTTCGGACCTCCCCAGCTCGATGGGTGTTAGATCGTCGGCCTCCACCTGGATTACCGCGATGTCGCGCTCGGGCACGCCCCCGATGACACGGCCTTCCATGATCTCGCCGTCGGTGAATCCGATCTGGACGTCGACCGCTCCGGCCACGACGTGGAAGTTCGTAAGGATGATCCCCTGCTCGTCGAGCACGACGCCGGAGCCGTGGCCGCCGATCTCCTCGTCCCCGCCCAGGACGTCGAAGTTGGCCTGCTTGACCTGAACGTTGACCACCGAGGGTAGGACCTTATCGACGATTTCGGCGGTGTCCGACGCGGGAGGACTCGTGTCGTTCTGCTGCAGATCTACGGATTCGATCGGGGCCTCGCCGCCCCGCTCGTTCTCCGGCTCGGACGTGGCGACTATCCCCCAGGCGAACAGGACGATAACCACCA
>Ga0299907_10002361_pt1 | contig 11567 bp, 9 predicted proteins | sample RVTome_16_FD_198680 | JGI IMG/M metagenome (GOLD analysis project Ga0299907, IMG submission 198680) | Soil microbial communities from uranium-contaminated site in the Upper Colorado River Basin, Wyoming, United States - RVT152D67 (version 2) ...
GAGACCTTCAGCCGGATCGCGACGATGCTCGAGGGTGTCCGCGTCGACTTCTACGGCGCGAAGCCACCCGAGAGCGCCCTCGAGAACTTCCGCCGAGCCGGCAGCGAGATCGGCATCAAGCCCACCCACCTCGCCGGGTTCACCCGTGCAGGGACGCCGTAGGGAGGACCGGGGACTAGCGCAACTCCGTATTCGCCCCGGCGACCCTACCCCTCCTTCAGCGCCTCCAAGACCTCCGATAGACGGCGCACCGCAGCGAGAGTGTCCTCCATGTTCGCCACTCCAAGCGCGCCCGCCAGCCTCCCTGCGAAGGCCGCGTGCCCCGGCGCGATGCAACGAATCGCGTCGCGCCCGGCCGACGTCGCGGTGAGCAGCTTTGCCCGGCGGTGACGCGGGTTCGGTTGATAGTCAGCCAGTCCCTGCGCGACGAGCAGGTCCGCGACCCGCTGGTGCCGCCAGGGGGATCGGCTCGACGGGCTCAAAACCCGCCACCACAACGGTCCTGTCAGGATCTGCTCCGCGAAGGGATTCGCGGAGCAGCCTCGACTTCCCGGTCCCCGGCTCCCCGGTGATGAGACCAGCCGTCGGGGCGCCGCCACGCCGCGCCCCCGAGATCAACGTGCGCAGTGCCCGCAGCTCGTCCGCGCGGCCGATGAATGGGACGCTCATCGACTGAGAGTATTACGACCGCGCCGGCGCAGCGCAGGCGGGAATTGTGAGAGGAATCGCCTGGCTGACCTGGCTGAACCGGCCTGCTGCGGCGAGCCGGACGGCCCCTGGCCAAGCGCCCGCACGCGCAGAGCGGCAAGGAGCCGCCGACGGGCAACCCATGGCAGAACGTCGATAGGCTGCGGAGCCAATGGCTAGCGGACTTTGACAGGGACCCGCTGGACGGCTTGATGCCGAGACCGTCCGGACACTGAGGCTCGCCTTCTTACGTCGCCACCTGCTGGAACACAGCGGTGGAGTGATCGACGAGCGCTACCGACGCGAGACTGGCGAGGGAAGCATCGGCCGGCGCATCCGCATCGTGCCCGCATTCGTGGACAAGGTGGACGATGCCGTCGTACCACCCGCGGAGCGTTAGGGGGCGACCGCGCTGAGCTCGGTGGTCCCTCATCTGGACCCTTATGAATCCTGTCTCATGCGTCTCATGCGTCTCTTGGATGTACTGGGTGAACGCGGCTGAGACGCATGAAACGTTTCACTGGGAATCCGGTATGCGGTACCAAGTCTCATCTTTAGGCCCGATCTGAGCTCAGATCGGGCCGTCGAGCGTCCCTCGGAGCCCTTATCTGAACCCGATCGCCATCGAATCGCCCACATCCAGGTCTCGCCGTGCCGCGCGGCTCGGTATCAGGTCGGCGTAGCCTGGCGGGCTTCGCCGGGCCCTCGACCAGCTGTGGCTCGCGCGGTGGCCATCGTCGACGAACATCACCCACCATCCGGAGTCAGCGCCGAGGCGACGGTCGACCAGAGGGCGGCGAACCGCTCGCCGAGGACCTGGTCGGGATGGTCGGCGAGGGGCGCGTGCCGGGGACCTATTCCCGTGGTGACGGGGAGCTATTCCCGCGGTCGCGGGGAGCTACAAGGGCCGGGTCCGATGCCCTCACGGGGTATGGCCCGTCGGTCGTATGCTGGGCTCGTGACCCCGGAAACCCGCTACGCGCGTGCCGGCAACATGCACATCGCGTATCAGCTGCTCGGTGAGGGACCGGTCGACGTCGTCCTAGCGGACCAGTGGTTCAGCAACATGGACGGCCAGTGGGATGTGCCACCGTTGGCAGAATTCCGTCGGCGCCTGGCGTCCTTCAGCCGGCTGATCATGTTCGACCGGCGCGGCATGGGACTCTCCGATCCGGTCGCCATCCAGTCGCTGCCGTCCCTGGACGCCTGGATGGACGACTTGCGGGCGGTCATGGATGCGGCAAGCAGCGATCGCGCGGCGCTGATCGCGAACATCGGCGGGGCCATCACCAGTCTCGTGTTCGCTGCCTCCCACCCGGATCGGCTCAACTCGCTTGTCATCGTTGACGGCTTCGCCCGCGTCCGGTCGGGGCCCGACTACCCGATCGGCATGTCCGCCGAGGAAGGGGAGCGCCAGCTCGGGCACATCGAGCCGAACTGGGGCCGCGGATTGATGCTCGACGCCTTTGCGCCCACCATGCGCGCCGTACCCGGGCTGCGCGAGACCTGGGCACGCTTCGAGCGGATGGCGACGAGTCCGGGCAGCGCGCGGGCCATCGTCGGCTGGATCTTCGACAGTGACGTCCGTGCCTTCCTGCCGACCATCAGCGTCCCGACGCTGGTGATCCAGCATCCCGAAGGGAGGATGTTCCCACCCGCTCTCGGCCAATACCTCGCCGAAAACATCCCCGACGCGAAGTACGTCGAGATGCCCGGGCCGGATCAGCTCATATGGGGCGGCGACCAGGCCCGCACGGTGGCAGAGATTCAGGAATTCATAACCGGTGTGCGGCCGATGCACCCCACCGATCGGGTGCTCGCGACCGTCCTCTTCACCGACATCGTCGACTCGACCCGGCGGGCCGCCGAGCTGGGCGATCACGACTGGCGCGAGCTCCTCGGGAAGCACGACACACTGGCACGCCAGGTTGTGACGGCAGAGTCAGGCCGGGTAATCAAGTCGACGGGCGACGGAATCCTTGCCACCTTCGACGGACCGGCTCGCGCAGTCCGGGCTGCGCGCGAGCTATCGGACCGCGCTCGGGAGCTCGACCTGCCCATTCGCGCCGGCCTCCACGCCGGCGAGGTCGAGCTCAGCGACGGCGATGTGGCGGGGCTTGCGGTCCACATCGGCGCACGGGTCGCCAACCTCGCATCCGCCGATGAGGTCCTTGTCACCAGCACGGTGAAGGAGCTCGTCATCGGCTCGGGAATCGACTTCGAGGATCGCGGTAGCCGCGTGCTCAAGGGAGTCCCGGGGCGGTGGCGCCTGTTTGCCGTCACCAGCCGCTAGACGGACAACTCCGACTCCGCCCCTGCGTTCGCTAACCGGTAACCTCACGGGGATTCGCGCCCTGATCCGGCCACCCCAGCGCTTCCAGACCGGCTGATTGTCCTTGCCGCCCCACGAGCGGATCAGGTCGGAAGCGCGAGAAGCTCGACGAGGCCGACCGCCCGCTCGCCGCATTCGCCGCTGTCGCCGCGGTCCCGTCACTCGACCGTCTGTGCGGACGGACCGGGCAGGGAGCCTTGGGAGCCCTTATGGCTCCTGTGTCCTGTGTCTCCGTCTCTTCTTGAGATGGGCGGAGCACAGCGACGATCGACATGGCGTCGATCAGTCCTCCACCGATTGACTCGACCGCGCGCGAAACCGCCAGGTACGGCGATGCATCACAGCCGAGCGTCGGGCCCTCCACCGTGTCGACGGACGCCAGCCATCCGGCGAGGAAGCGGACCAAGCGCAGCCGATAGGTCGCGCCACGCAGCTCAATGCGATGCGCCTGCGCACGCCATTGCTGGCCGGATGCAGAAGCGTTCGGTTGCAGATCACCGGCACGGACGAGGAAATCGCCGAGACGCTCGCTTCGTTCCGAGGGGAGGGCGCTGACGAGGTTCTACTGCGGCTCTTCCCGAACGATCACTCGACGACCGAGCGTTTCGGGCGGATCCTCGAGCGAATCGGTTCGAGCGCACGCTGATACGCCGACGATGAGCGGAGCGAATCTCGCGAGCCTCATCAGGCGGCACATGGACTGATCCGTTGGTCGTTCTCTGACGGGACGCCGCGCTGCCGCCCCGTTAGGGGGCGACGGCGCCGTGAGCTTGGGTGGCCCTCTTATGGACCTTATGAATCCTGTCTCATGCGTCTCACCGTCTCCTGGATGCACTGGATGAACGCCGGTGAGACGTATGAGACGAATTACCAGGAATCCGGTATGCGGTACCAATCTCGCCATTTTCCGGCCCGATCCCGCGCGGATCGGGCTTCTTCGTATCCCGAACCCGGCTCGAGGAATCCTTATAGGAACCCTTATGGGAACCCTTGTGGAACCCTTGTGGCGGGTGCGAGGTGCATCGGGGGAGGCGGCACGCTCCTCGTCGATCCACAGGTTCGTGTCCGGTCCAAGCAGCCTGCTCTCGGGCGACCGACGATGGAGCGCCGCCGGTCAAGCCGGCGGCGCAGCTCCATCAGCGAACCGATTCTGGCCCGGCTGATCCTTGATCAGCCACCGCGCCCCGCCCGACTGGCAAGACGGTCGGACCGATGCGTCGGATAGCGGCGGATCCATCGTCGTGCTCGCGCTTGACCGACGGTCGAGCCGGGCCGACGATGATCGGCGACTGGAGTCCGATTCGAGGGTGCGAACCGATGGGCGATGCCTACGCTTCCGGGTCGTGGCACGTGCGGAGCGGCCATGACGACGAGTTCATCAAACGATGGCTGGCGGTTATCGAGTGGGGTAGGACCGCACATCCAGACGGCTTCGAGCGAGCGCGCCTGCTCCGCGAGGATGGGTCTCCATCCCACTTCGTCTCGCTTCTCGAGTGGGACAGCTCTGAAGCGCGGCACGCCTGGCGGGAAGACGCTGCATTGCCGGAGCGGATGAGGGAACTGGCAGAACTCTGTGACGACACTCACACGGGCGCCTACAGCGAGGCCGTCCGGGTCGGCTCGAGTGAATCTCTGGGCTAATCTCAAGGCGCGGCCAAGTGATGAACGCCGCTATCCGTGTGTATGGCCGCGCGGCTTCATGCGCGAGAAGGTTGTCAGCGCCTCTGCCGTGCTGCCGGCACCCAGGGCGCGGCGCGCCGATGCCAGGCGCCGGTCCGCCGTCCGGCGCGATAGATGGAGGCCGGCCGCCGCCTGGCCGAGGGTCTGCCCGCTGAGCAGCCGGTCGAGCAGCGCGTGCTCATCGGCCGGCAGCGATGGCCGCGCATCGGCTTCATCGCGGTGCTCAAGGCGTCCGAGTCGTCGCACGTCATCGCAGAGCCGGTCGATCAGGTCGTGATCCGCCGCCGCTTCGAACACGATCCCGTGGCCGGCGACCGCTGCGAGCAACGCTGCCGAAGCGTCGGCGGCAGACTCGACGCGCCCGACGCAGACGACCTGCTTGGCTCCGGCCGGTGGATGCCATCCGCAGACGACCCTCCAGCCGGCGGCACGCGTTTCGGCGGCGGCCTCGGCGAGCCCGCTGCCTTTGGTGATGACGATGTAGGGCGGCGCCCGGCGGTCATCAATCACGCCGCTCCTCCGTCAGTGATGAGGGCCGCGGCCTGAACTCGGGTCTCGGCCCCGAGCTTCAGCATGGCCGAGGCGATGATCCGGTCGACGGTGGGGCGGCCGACCCCGAGCCGCCGTGCGATGTCAGCGCTCGTCTGCCCGGCTCCCGCCAGCTGGAGCAGCTCTCGTTCTCGCTCGGTCAGCCCGACCGCCATCCGACGTGGGACGGAGCGACGAACGCCGAGCAGCCGCAGCGAGCGGCGGATACGACCGAGCAGTGGCACGAACCCGAGTTGCTCGGCGCGCGTCTCGACCTTCAGTAAGCGCTCGATGGCGAGCGAACCCGCGCCGCTCCGTCGAAGCGCCTCGCCCTCTCCCCAGCGGCTCCGCAATTCGCCGCGCATGTGGCGGCCGGCCCAGGCCTCGGCCGCTCGGCGGAACAGCGCCACGGCCTCCGCGTGGTGTCCCGTGGCGAGCTTGCGGAGCGCCTCGACCTCGGGGATGGCTCCGGCGATGATCGGCCGGTCGTCCTCATTGGGCACGTGATCGGGCACTCGACCGACGTCGACGAGTGCCCACGCCCGGCTGACCTGCAGGAAGCTCGTGGGTCCGGTGCGTCCGAAGCGAGTGAGTGCCTCGTCGGCAACTGCCACCGCCTCCCGGGCGCGCCCGGACCAGTACTCGACGTCGGCCCTGCACCACAGCGCATTGCCAAGGTCATCCCAGCTGGGATGCGCCGTCGCGACGAGGTCGTCGACGAGGGACCGCGCTTCATCCAAACGACCGGCATCGGCGAAGGCCTGACCCACGTAGAAGGCGACGCTGCGCCGGGCGGCCAGACTCCCGGCACCGATCAGGAGGTCTTCCGCGGCGTCCATCACTTCCGCAGCCGGGCCGGAGGCATGCCACATGGCTCCGACCGCCTGAGCGCGCGCCGCACGCTCTGCGCCCGGCAGCCCCAGCGCGCTCGCTCGCTCGGCGAGGGCCGTGGCCTCGTCGCGTGCATCGCCCGGTCGCCCTTCGATCAGCAAGCCGAATGCGAGCCTGCCGCGAGCGGCGAACTCCGTGCTGATCTGGCCATCCTCGCGGGCCGCTTCCGTGGCCAGAAGCAGGTTCTCCCGCCATCCCGGCTCCCGCGTCATGAGCTTGACCTGCCCGAGGGTGAGCCGCGCTTCGGCACGGTGCCGTCCGAGGCGCTCCGCGGCAGCCGTCGCCTGCAACGCCTGCGCCCGCGCGGCGCGGCGGTCTCCCTGGAACATCATCGCCTTGTCGAGAGCGGCGCCGGCACAGGCAATCCGCAGCCGGACCTCGACCTCCGGAGCGATCCCCGCTGCGATCCCCAGGCCGGACGCGCATGCCTGCGCCACGGTGGCGTGGTCGCCAATGTGCCGAGCGGCATTCACGCGCACGAGCTGGATCGCGGCGAGGTCGGCTGGGTCTCGACTCTCGACGCCGGCGAGAAGCGAGGCCGCCCGAGCGTGCGCACCGATGTCGCTGAGAGCCCGTGCGGCCCGCAGACGGAGGTCCACGTCTTGCTTGTCGTCGGCGGTCTCCGCAGCGAGGGCAAGGTGCTCGGCGCGTTCCACGGGGAGGGTGGCTTCCTCGAGCGCCTGTATGGCGGCGCTGTGCGCGGCCCGACGGTTCCCGGCGGCCGCGTGATGGCGAGCCACCTCTCCTGCATCATCGAGTCGCTCGGCGAGCTCTGCGTGCAGCGCCCGGCGCTCGTCGGCGGGCAACGTCTCGAGATACGTCTCGGCGATGAGCGCGTGGCGGGGCATCATGTCGCTGCCCTCGGCCGCCCCCAGCCCGGCGGCGCCGAGCTCTTCCGCTACCACCGTATCGATCCCGTCGAGCGGTATCGGGCGGCCCGCGAGGGCGAGAAGACCAAACGTCCGTCGCGCCTCGACCGTGAGCTTCCGCACTCGTGCCTCGATCACCAGACGCAGATCGGCCGAGGGCTCCTCGTCGATAGCCAGCTCGGTCAGGAGCAGCGGGTTGCCGCCGCTGCGGGCGACGATCCTCTCGACCCGCGCGCGTGTCATGCCTGGCGCCCACCGCCGGACGACATCCGCCGACGATGCCGCATCCAGCGCGCCGAGGTCGAGACGGGAGTACCCCGCCTGCTCGAGCGTGGCGAGCACATGTTCCGAGGCCGGCTCGCCGGTGCGTACCGCGGTCAAAGTGCAGCTGGTCCCCATTAGGAGCGCGAGAACCTCGAGCGTCGCGGCGTCGGCCCACTGGAGATCGTCCACCACCAGGATTCCGGGGCCGACAGTCCGCTCAACGAGCTGCGCTACTGAAACCGCGTCGGTCGAGCCGGGAGCCGCGCCGAGGGCGCGCTGGATTGGCAGGTACGCCATCCAGGACAGCGTCGACAGCGCGCCGCCCTCGAAGGACTCGCGGCCGTCGGCGAACACGGCAGCACGGATCACCGACGTCTTTCCCACACCTGCCTCGCCGACCACGACCGCGGCGCGGTCCGATTCGAGCAGCTTGCCAAGCTGCTCCAGCTCCGCCGCGCGGCCGATCACCCGCTCGTGCTCGGGCATGGACCGATCCTGAGGCAGGTGGACCGGTACCGCAAGGAGGTCGGGCGCGATATTGGCGCACTTTCAGGATGACCGGGCGGCGCCTCGCGGGCCATCGTCAGCCGATGCGGGACGACCGTTCCGCTCGGCGTAGCGGAGGTGCAGCTGGTGTCGATGGAGCAGACCCGGGCGGTGATGGAGCGCTATCTGGCCTCGGAGCATACGGACCTGGACGCCCTCGCGGAGGATGTCCGATTCACCGTCATGGCGACGGGCCAGGAGGTTCGGGGACGCGATGCCGTGACGGCCATGCTGGGTCACTTCTACCGCGGCGCCTTCGACGCGGTCGCGGAGCCGCGGAGCCTCGTCATCGGCGATGGCACTGCCATCGGCGAATGGGATTTCGTGGGCACGCACATCGGCGAGTTTGCCGGCGTGGCCGCCACCGGGCGCGAGGTTCGGGTTCCCCTTGCCGTCGCATACGACGTGGTGGACGGGCTCATCTCCCGAGGCCGGGTGTACTTCGAGACGCCCGCGTTCCTCGCCCAGGTCAACGCGCCGGCGGCGAAGAGTCAGTGAACAAGGAGCGAACGATGCGATTGATGCGAAAAATCACCCTCTTGGCCAGCATCGGCATGCTGGCCGTGGCCGTGGCGACGCCCGTGGCGGCGGCCCCCACGAGCTGTGCCGGGGCGGGCATCGTCTTCCCGGTCTCAACGCCGGAGATCCACGTGGCCGACGGAACGACCTTCGTCGAGTTCGACTTCGCCGGCGAGCACCCCGTGTGCCTGGCGGACGGAGCCCGGGTGCAGGCCACCGTGAGCGGTCACCTGTGGGAGAAGATCCACGCCGATGGGTCGGGCTCACTCCGCTTCATCGAAACGCTCTCGTGGGGTGGTGGCGAGCTCGACTACAGCGGCAATGCGACGTTCAACGCGTCCGCCTGGAAGGGCCACGTTCGGACGGTTGGCAACGGTACTGGCCCGCTCACTGGAATCAACGGGCAGGGCACGTTCTCGCCCATCGACCCGCTGACCGGAACGTTCACCGACGAGATCTTCTACGTGTACCGGTAGCAACTAGCTGGCGCCCGGGTCACCGACCAGGTGGGCGAGGTGCCCGTGGCGGGAACTGACGTCACCCTTCTTTCGAGAGTGTGACGGGGAGGGTTGATCATGAACCAGAGCACATCCATGCCGGCCGCACCGGCTATGAGTCGGGGCGCGCAGAGCAAGCGGGAGACCGACATGGCGCAGGTGGACCGGGCGGTGCAGGCGGTTCGCGAGAAGGCGCAGGAGTTCGCGCGGCTGCCCATCACCCGCAAGATCGCACTGCTGCGGTCCGTAATGGCGGGCGTGGAGCGCGTGGCGGCCGACTGGGTGCGCTCCGGGTGCCTCGCGAAGGGCCTCGATTTCGAGAGCTCGTCGTCCGGCGAGGAGTGGCTGGCGGGACCCGCCGTCACCATGCGGAACGCCCGCCTCTTGGAGGAATCGCTCACCGCGGTGGCGCGGGACGGGAAGCCGCCGCTGGGCACCGGGCAACGCGTGCGCGCGGACGGGCGGCTGGAGATCGACGTCTTCCCGGCGCGGCTGGAGGAGTCGGCGCTGTTCGCGGGTTTCCGGGCCTACTGCCTGATGCTGCCGGGCGTGGACCTCAAGGCGGCGCGAGAGAGGCAGGCAGCGTTCTTCGGGCTGCACGATCCGGCGGGGATCGTGGAATTGGTACTGGGCGCCGGCAACGTGTCCGCGATCCCGCCCACGGATGTGCTCCACAAGATGTTCGCGGAAGGGCACGTGTGTGTGCTCAAGATGAACCCGGTCAACGAGTGGGTCGGACCGCACCTCGAGCAGGCGCTCGCGCCGCTGATCTCCGCCGGCTACCTGCGCGTGGTCTACGGAGGCGCTGCGGTGGGCACGCACCTGGTGAACCATCCGCAGGTGGACGAGGTGCACATCACGGGATCGGACAAGACGCACGACATCATCGTATGGGGGCCGCCGGGGCCTGAGCGCGAGCGGCGCATGGCGGCCGGTGAGCCCCTGCTGAAGAAGCGCATCACCTCCGAATTGGGCAACGTGAGTCCGGTGGCGATCGTCCCGGGCGAGTACACCGAACGCGAGCTTGAGTTCCAAGCGCAGAACGTGGCCAGCATGGTCGTCAACAACGGGTCATTCAACTGCAACGCCGGCAAGGTCATCATCACCGGCAAGAGCTGGAAGCAGCGGGCGGCTTTCCTGGGGAAGCTGCGGCACATCCTGGCCACCATCCCGGTGCGCGAAGCCTATTACCCGGGAGCCTTCGATCGCTACGAGAGTCTGGTGGGCGGGCGCGCGAACGTGGAGCGCTTCGGGACCGGGACCCGCACCGCGCTGGCCTGGGCCTTCGTGCCAGACCTGGACCCGGACGACAATGGCGAGATGCTCTACCAGGTAGAGCCGTTCTGCGGCGTGGTCAGCGAGACCGCGCTGGGTTCAGCTGATCCGGTGGAATTCCTCGCGGCGGCCGCCACGTTCATGAACGAGCGCCTCTGGGGCACGCTCAACGCGGCGATCGTCATCTCGCCGCGGGACGAGGCCCAACCCGCGGTGGCGGCGGCACTGGACCGCGCCATCGTGGACCTGCGCTACGGTACGGTGGCCGTAAACCACTGGCCCGGGCTGGGCTACGGGCTGATCACGCCGGCCTGGGGCGGGCATCCCAGCGCCAGGCCGGAGAACGTGCAGAGCGGCATCGGGTGGGTGCACAACACGTTCCTGCTGGCCGGCATCGAGAAGTCCGTTGTGCGCGGGCCGATCAAGCTCTGGCCCAAGCCGGCATGGTTCCACGACAACCGGCAGGCACATGCCATCGGCCGGCAGCTGGTGGCCTTCGAGCGCAGCCCGGGCTGGCTGAAGGTCCCGGGCATCGCGTTCGCCGCCCTTCGCGGTTAGGCGGACCTCGAACAAGCAAGTGAGAGTGGCGCGTCGCGCGCTGCGATGGGCTACCACCGAGAGGAGCAGACTGTTGATTGAACGGGTACCCTCGCCCGGTGAGGGCGTGAGGAAGAGGCGAGCCATGTCATCTCCGGGTCTTGGACTTGCAGCAGAGGGCGTCGTGGGCATCGGATTGGGTTTCATCTTCCTGCTCATTCCAAACGTCCTCCTCGAGATGCTCGGGATTCCGACGACGGATGAGCCTTGGATTCGTGCTGCCGGGGTCTTCGTGATCGCGCTAGGGGTGCACCACGTCCTTTCGGGCAGAGCTGAGGCGATGCCCCTCATCCGCGCCTCAGTGCCGGAGCGTATCGGAGTTGCCGTCGCGCTGGCCGTATTGGCCGGGCTCTGGGGCTACTGGCCCTTGCTTCTGTTGGCCCTGGTCCCCCTTGCCGGGGCGGCATGGACCTGGTTCGCCCTCCGTCGCCTTGATGGGGCGGCCTCCTCGGCGTAGGTGTCCGAATCTGGCTAGCGCGCTGCGTGCGGTGTGGACGCGCGCGGAGTCGTTGCGCGACGCCTGAGGCTCTGCAGCGGCCATAGCGTATGAAGGGTGCAGGGGCGCAGCCGGCAGCTTCGTGCCGGCGGTACACTATGCTGCCACGATCAGCGGCGAGCTTCAGATCCTGACGAGGAGGGTGGGCATCTGATCACACACTGAGTTGGCGTGGGCACCAGACTAGTCCGAAACGTGAGCTCTATACTCACTGGGATTCAACCCCCAGTCGGGTCACTCGGACGGCGCGGTTGAGCAGAGATGGGGGAGCGAAGCGGACTCCAGGGGCCTCGGACTTCGGATCAGTTGCTGCGGACGCACCGCATGATTCGCACTCAGACGCTCGGACGGCCGAATCGCGGACGTAGCGAATCATGGCGACGCGG
>Ga0299907_10002362_pt1 | contig 11565 bp, 12 predicted proteins | sample RVTome_16_FD_198680 | JGI IMG/M metagenome (GOLD analysis project Ga0299907, IMG submission 198680) | Soil microbial communities from uranium-contaminated site in the Upper Colorado River Basin, Wyoming, United States - RVT152D67 (version 2) ...
CATCTCACCGCCTGGAGAGAAGGCGGGCCAACCACCCTCACCAACACCGGACCCAAATGCCGCCACGACCACCAACTCAAAGACCACGGCTGGACCCACAGGCGCCAAAACGACCAAGACCACTGGACCAGCCCCCACGGCCACACCTACATCACCCAAGGCCAATCCCCCTAAAACCAGGGGGCGACAGCCCTAAGAAGTAGTAAGCGCCGCGGCCGTTCGATCTGTCGGCGTGCTCGGGATTCGCGAGATGCCGGGTTCCCTAGTAGCAGAGAACTCGGTCGGCCTCGAAAGTCAGCTCCACCAATTGCGGAGGACCTGCAAACTCGATGCCCTTGCCCTCAAGGTCATGCTCGGTGACACCCCGACTCTTCGAGGACATGCCCGACACGAATATCGAAGCTCCGGCGTCGATAAGGGCCGGAAGCGTTTCACGCAGCGCTCCGGTACCGATCCCTTGAAGGTTCTCGATCACTTCGTCTTTCACGAGATATGCCGCATCTCCAGCGAGAAAGAGGGTCACGCTGTGTCCAGCATCAACGGCGGCCTTGGCAACCGTGACACCCAGCGCTGCTCGGGACGGTGCCTCCGGTCCGTGTGTCACGTGTACGAGTAGTGAACCCAAGTCGACCTCCTTTGGCTGTCGTCGGAAGATATCGAACGCCCACGACTGACGTACAGATGTGATGCCGATATCGGGCGATGTCGGACGTGGACGCGGCAGCGGTAGCGTCTGGCCGTGCGGTATCCGATCGAGGAGGCAGCGAGGAGAGCCGGGGTCGAGGACGACTCGGTCGCCAGATACGCCGGTTTGCGGCTGGTCGATGTCGGAGGCAAGGGCGGATTTTCCGACGAGGACATCAGGAGGCTTCAGGTTTTCCACATGCTCGAACAGGCTGGCCTGCCCATCGACGGTGTCGCGATGCTGGTTGAGGCAGGACACCTGTCGCTCGAGTTCATCGAAGCCGCCGGGCAGTACGTGTGGGTGCCTCTCACCGATCGCACTTTCGCTGAGGCCAGCGAATCGACGGGGATTCCCATGGAGACACTGGCCAGCATCAGAGAGTCACTCGGTGGTGTCCCACCCAACCCGGACGACCTTCTGGGTGAAGAGGAGCTCGCCATCCTGGACTTGGTCGAATTCCAGAGGTCGCTGGGCTTTCGCCTCAGAGCCATCGAGCAGGCTCTTCGTGTTCACGGAGAGAGCCTGAGACGGATGGCAGAGACCGAGGCGGAATGGTTCCGAAGCGAGATCGTGGGTCCCATATTGGAGAGCGGGCGAACTGAGCAGGACGTCGCGGAGTTCACCAGTGAGATCGCACCCAGGCTCGCCGACCTGTCCGATCAGGCGGTCTTGGCGATCTATCACCGGCAACAACGACACGCATGGTCGGTGAACATCATCGACGGCATCGCCATGGCTCTGGAAAGGGCGGGTCTGCACCAGCGAGCCCAAACCATTCCGGCGATGTGTTTCCTCGACATCACCGGATACACGCGGCTGACCGAAGAGCGCGGTGACAAGGCGGCCGCCGACTTCGCGGAACGAATGAGACGCCTGGTCGAGAGACCAGCCGTGGCTAACGGAGGGCGAGCGGTCAAGTGGCTGGGCGACGGTGTGATGTTCTACTTCGCCACGCCCAAGTCTGCCGTGGAAGCGGCAATGGCCATGATCTTCGCGGTCGCCGAGGCCGGTCTGGCGCCCGCTCATGTCGGGATCCACGCCGGCCCCGTCGTCTTTCGTGAAGGCGACTACTACGGCCACACGGTTAATGTCGCCGCCCGCATCGGCGACTTCGCTCGTCCCGGGGAGATCCTGGTGAGCCAGCAAGTGGTCGATCTCGTGGACTCAGAGTCCGTCACGTTCACCCCGATTGGGCCCGTGGAGCTGAAGGGCCTAGGAGACGCTCTGTCTCTGTACGTGGCGGATAGGCAGCACGAAGGCCTGATCAAGTAAGCCCCATTCCGCAATAGGCGAGCTGATGCTCGTCTTAGCTCGATAAGTGTCGTTCTGGGTTTACACCCGCCTGGTCTTTGCTGGTGTGTGCTGACGGGTCAGTCCGTACGATACTTCCCCAGGTCCAGCGGGGCCGGCAAGCCTCGTCGTCACACATTGGCCCCCATCGGTGTCTTTAGGGGTAACGACAGGGAGAACCTCGGTTGCCAAAGCGATCTTCAATCGACGAGTGGGAGAGGGAGCTGATCACTTCCCTCTATCCGTCTCTGCGGAAGTTCGCCGCGGTGGCAGGCTCAGTCGATGTCGAGCCAGATGATCTGGTTCAGGAGGCGTTGATGCGCACGTTACGAAGAGGCCCGATATCGGATCTCGACAACCCGCTGGCGTTTCTCCGGAAGACGATCGTGAATCTGGCCTCGAATCAGCGTCGGAGCCTGAGTCGGAAACGGAAGGCCCTCGGTCGGCTCTCAATTGAAGAGGGCTGGTCGCCAAGCTATCCGGCCGACATCGAGGCGATCCTCGATCTACCTCCAAGGCACCGGGCCATCCTCTACCTCGTCGAGGTGGAGGATGTGCCCTACGCCGAGGCGGCTGAGCAGCTGGGGATGACCACGGGCGCAGCAAGAGCGATGGCCAACCGGGCCAGGAGAAGAGCGCGTGTCGCTTTGGAGGTGGCTGGTGGCTGACTTCGAATCCAAGCTGCGCTGGCTCAGTGATAGAGGCAACCTTGTCGGCGCGGAGGAGTTGATCGAGCGGATCGAAGCCGATCTGGCCGGAGATCCCCTTGTCGTCGTAGCCAAACGACGAGAAGGAACACTCATGACCAAGACACAACAAAGACCGACGACCGAACGACCGAACCGACTCAGGGGGCCCACTTGGGCGGTGGCGACATTCGTTGCCGTCCTTGCCGTGGCCGCGCTGTATCTCGCCTTTGGAGATGACGACGGCGAGGTGGCCAACTCGACGCCGGACACTGAGACCATGACTGATCTCGAGGTGATTGAAGCTGGAGTGGCTGCGTTCTACTCCGGCGGTGCCGACCGGGCGGCCGACCTGTTCGAGTTATCGGATCGAACCGACGAGGAGATTCGCGCTGAGGCGGCCTATCAGGCGGCCATCGATGGGCGACTCACCCTGAACTGCTTCGAGCAGCCTACGACCGGGCCGTTCACCTGCAATACGCCCTATCACAACGCGCTGACGGATGCGATCTTTTATCGCGATTCCGGGGACACAAACCGTGTCGTGGTCGAAGACGGCGTGATCACCGAGTTCGGATTCCCCGAGCACTCGTTCATTGTGGCCCAGATGGGGACCTTCCTCGCCATGGAAGGTCGCTTCGACGGTTATGAGAGCTGCAGTTTCGGCCCGTTCCCCGAGTCATGCGCCACCATCCAACTCGAAAATCTGGATTCTTGGATTGAGTGGCGACAGACCGTGGAGCCGGCGAGCTTGGTGGAGTTCGCAGTCGAGTCCTGGTACGGAGGAGACTGTGTGGCCGCCCGGCACGTCGGCAGCATAGAAGCCGACGCTTGCTCGACACCGGACACCACAAACCAGACCATCGAGTACGAGTCGATCCTGGGGGCCAACGTTTCCGTCGAAGACTGTCAGCCGTCCTCTGTCTCTCAAGGGGAGGTGAACCTCTCATGCGAGCTGCATTACGCGAATGCCATGAACACCGCAGTGGGCAAGCAGCCGTCGGTAACCGTCAGAGAATTCGCCGTCTTGAACCTCGCAGTTGTGCGACAGCCCGGAGGAGATGAACCGTGGTATGACGATCGGGGTGATTACCCCGAGGACACCGAGTTGCGTGAGAGCTTCACGCTGTTTGCCGAGGGCGGCGAGCTGGCAGAAACGTATGCAGATGCAGGCTGTGCTTCTGCTTCTGCACGCACGCCGGAGTGCGCCAACCTGATCCTGGACAACCTCGACGAGTGGGTCGCCTGGTACGAGACCAACAGCTGAACCGACATCGGCGAGGGGCGTTGCATACGCCCCTTGCCGGTCTCCCCGGGCGATCCGTTCCCTCAGGGCGGAAAGGGGTTTACTCGAAGTGCTTGATGTCGGGTGGACTCGACAAGTAGGGATTCAGTATCCCGAGGAACTCATCAACATGAGCCTGCTGCCATGCTTGATGGTCACCGACGGAATCCCATTTGGCGAGGAGTAAGAACCGGTCTGTGGTTTCGATGCCCCGGAGTAGATCGAAACCGTGAAAGCCTTCGACATTCTCGAACAGATGCCCGGTGGTGCCTAGAACGTCGCCGAATGCTTCAGGGTTAGAGGTGTCGAGGTAGATCACAGCTGTGACCATGCTGTTCCTTCTCCTTGTTGGCGGACGTTGGATCTGAAGTCAAGCAGGTCGTTTCTTCCGGGCCTATGAGAAGCCGAGATCCGGCGGTTTTCTCTCTTGGCCGCTTGTTGCACTCGGCGTCGCAAAGGCGAAGGTAGGACGAGGGGATAGGCTCGGCTGGCGAATGGCTCGTCGTAATCAAGCAATCTGATGATCCACGCATAACCGGCATCTGCGGTGGTGGAGAACCCGGTGAGGCGAACCCCTATCCACCCACACGAAATAATTTGCACTACGGCGATAGTGCTAATACCTTTGCCGATCGTTAGCTACCAAACGACCTAGGAGCACGCGTGAAGCGCTTGATCGCTGCCCTCCTCGCCGGAATGATGATCATCTCCGCCTGCGCAGACACCGATGATGCCGAGGGCCCGCTCGTCATCTACTCGGGTCGGGGTGAGGAGTTGGTGCAACCGTTGATCGACGAGTTCGAGATCGAGACCGGGATCGACGTGGATGTCCGCTATGGCGAGTCGACCGAGATGGCGGCGACCCTAATCCAGGAGGGTGACGGCACCGAGGCAGACGTCTTCTATGCTCAGGACCCGGCGTCGCTGGGAGCGGTTGCCGACATGATGACCCAGCTCGACTCGTCCGTCCTCGATCTGGTCGATGCTCGGTTCGCCGATCGCGACGGTCGTTGGGTTGGGACATCCGGAAGGATCCGCACCTTCATCTACCACACCGACACCCCCAACGAGCTGCCGCAGACGATCGACGACGTGATCGACCCGGCTTGGGCAGGCCAGTTGGGTGTGGCCCCGACCAATGGCTCGTTCCTGGCCTTCGTCAGTGCGATGATCCTCGAGCGTGGGGAGGCGGGGACACTCGAGTGGTTGCAGGCACTCGCCGCCAACGATCCGCAGGACTTCTCGGGTAACAGCCCGATTGTCGACGCCGCCGACTCCGGTGAGATCCAAGCCGGCCTGGTCAACCACTATTACCTGCTGCGTCTCCGCGCCGAAGGGGAAGGTGAGAACGCGGAGAACTGGTTCATACCCGCGGGCGACGTGGGTTCCCTGGTCATGCCGGCCGGCGTCGGAGTCCTGTCCGGCACCGACAAACCGGATGCGGCCCAGCGATTCGTGGAGTTCCTGTTGTCGGTCTCGTCGCAGGAGTACTTCGCCAACGAGACCTTCGAGTTCCCGCTCATCGACGGAGTGCCTGCCGCCGAGGGGCTACCCGCACTCGATGAGATCGCAGCGCCCGACATCGACCTGTCCCAACTCGCCGATGTGTTGGACGACGCCACCCGTCTGGTTTCCGAGGCCGGGCTGATCTGACGATGACGGCTGGGCCGCTCACCACGCCGGTCCGGCCCGCCGCTGCGACCCGACGCACCTACCGAGCAGGTTGGGGCTGGTGGGTCGCGGCGGCCGTTGTCATCCTCCCCGCGCTGGTCCCCCCGATCAGCCTGGCTTGGCAGGTGGCGACCCGTGGCATTGGCCCTTCGATACCCTTCCCTCGGCTCCTCGAGCTCTTCGGCGGCACCCTGGTACTGACCTTGGCAGTCACTGTCACCGCACTCGCCATCGGGACCGGGACGGCCTGGCTCACCACCCGAACGAACCTCCCGGCCCGCCGGTTCTGGATGATCGTCGCTGCCCTGCCCTTGGTGATCCCCTCGTACATGGCGGCGCTGTCCATCATCGGCGCCACCGGACGGGGTGGGTTGGCCGAGACCTTGCTCGGCGTGCGGATCCCGACCCCCTATGGGTTCGTGGGTGCCTGGCTGGCGCTCTCGGTCTTTCTCGCCCCCATGGCCCATCTCATCGTCGGGCCTGGGTTGCGGGCCATCGATCCGGCAACAGAGGAGGCCGCCACTGGTCTGGGGGCGAGTGGCCTGAGAGTCTTCTTCACGGTGACCCTCCCCCAACTCCGCCCGGCCTTGGTGTCGGCCGGGCTCATCGTGGGGCTCTATACGATCAGCGACTTCGGTGCGGTCTCCCTGATGAGGTTCGACACCTTCACCCGAGCCATCTTCACCCTGTACGCCGGCCAGATCGATCGGCAGCCGGCTGCCGCGTTGTCCCTGCTGCTCATGATCCTCGCCTTGGTCATACTGCTCCTGGAGAGACGGACCAGAACACGGGCCGGCTATCAGACCTCATCCACCAAGCGGGAGCGTCGCCCGATCGTGATGACTGCACGTCAACAAGGCGGCGCTCATCTCTTCCTCGGCTCATACGCACTGCTCGGGCTGGTGATGCCGGTGGCGGTCTTGACTTTCTGGCTGACCCGGGGCCTCGGTGCCGGGAACGAGATCGGCCGGCTCTGGGACGAGATCGGCCGGTCGGTTGGGGTCTCGGTCGGGGCCGCGGTGCTTGCGGTGATCGCCTCGTTCCCAGTGGCGATGGTGACCACGTGGAGGCGGCGGCGCCACCTGTCGGCGGCCGTCGAAACCACGGTCTGGTCCATCTACTCGCTCCCCCACATCACTGTCGGGGTGGCCGTGATCGCCTTCGCCCTCCAGCTCGCCCGGCCTCTCTACCAGACCCTGACCCTGCTCTTGCTGGTCTATGTGGCCATGTTCATGGCGCAGTCGGCATCCACGATCCAAGACTCTCTGATCAGGGTGAGCCCTGACCTCGAAGACGCCTCACGAGGTCTGGGGCGGAACGCCCTGCAGACGTTGGCCAGGGTGACCGCCCCACTGACCCGGCCCGGCATCCTCGCCGGGGCAGCCCTGGTCTTCCTGTCCGTCATGAAGGAGCTGCCGGCCACGCTGTTGCTGCGACCGACTGGGTTCGAGACACTCGCGATCCGCATCTGGTCGTCCACAGCCGAGGGCTTCTACACGCGAGCGAGCGCCGCTAGCCTCGCTCTCCTACTCGTGTCGATCGTGCCACTCTTGGTAACGACACATCGTGACCTCAGCCCCTGATCGACTGACAATCCGCGCTCGCGGCCTCACCAAGGCATACGGGGAGGTCCTCGCCCTCAACGACTTCAACCTGGATGTATGGGAGGGGAGCCTCCTCACCCTTCTCGGACCTTCGGGCTGTGGCAAGACGACTGCACTACGGGTGATCGCAGGCTTTGAGTCGGCATCGGGAACAGTCGACATCCGGGGCCGAAGAGTTCTCGGCGACGGGGTGTTCCTCCCACCCGAGGAGAGACGAGTGGGGATGGTGTTCCAGGACTACGCCCTCTTCCCCCATATGACGGTGGCTCGCAACGTTGGGTATGGGCTTAGCTCGGATCATGGCGGGAAACGGGTGGGCGAGGTCCTCGAACTGGTCGGAATGACCGGGATGGGCGATCGGATGCCCAACGAGCTGTCGGGAGGGCAGCAGCAACGGGTCGCCCTGGCTCGGGCGATGGCTCCCGAGCCGGACGTTGTCCTGCTCGACGAGCCCTTCTCCAACCTCGACGCCAATCTCAGAGACCGGGTCCGCCGCGAGCTGAAGCTGATCCTGGCCGAAGCGCGCACCACCGCAGTGCTGGTGACCCACGACCAGGAGGAGGCGTTGGCCACATCCGATCTGGTGGCAGTCATGTATCAGGGGCGGGTGGTCCAGTTCGACTCTCCGGCCGACCTCTACACCAAGCCCGCCGACCCGTGGGTCGCCGAATTCCTCGGGGATGCCGACGTGCTGCGGGCCACGGGCCACCGCGGCTATGCCGACACCATGCTGGGCAGGTTCAAGACCGATCTCAGGGGGCCAGTCCTGGTCGTGGTGAGACCGGAAGACGTCCAGCTGTCGATCGGTGAGGCGCCGAACGCGGTCGTGGCCCACACCGAGTTCTTCGGTCATGATCAGCTGGTGACCGTCGCCCTGCCCGGGGGAACGAGAGTGCGATCACGGATCGGCCCGAGACCCACCTATGCCCCCGGCGACAATGTCCGGGCGCGAGCAATCCACGCCCGGGTCTTCCCCGTTCGGACCTAACCTCGCCCTGGGATGGAATCACTCATCGCCGGCGTGGCGGGGACAGCGGCCACCCTGTTCGCCCTCGACCTGTGGCGTGACTACCTGAGACGCCCCCGGCCCCACGTGGCCGCCTATGCCTCGGGAATGACCCTGTTCGCCATCGCAACCTGGTGTCTGTTCGTCGGGCTGACCTTCGGCTGGAGCGGACCGGTCTACCGCACGTTCTTCCTGTTGGGTGCGGTGCTCAACATCCCCCTGCTCGCCCTGGGATCGATGTTCCTGGTAGTAGGCAGGCGCTCGGGTCACGTGATGACGATCGCGATCGGTGCGATCACCGCTATCGCCACCACACTGACAGTCACGGTGCCCTTCGAGCGGCCGCTGCCCGCCGGCGGGATCCCCCACGACATCTTCGCAACAGGCTTCGGGCCGAGGCTCTTCGCCATCATCGGCGGCTCCACCGGAGCCACGATTCTGATCGTGCTGGCGCTGGTGAGCGTCTTCCGCTTCTGGAATCGAGATCGGCAAATCGTCTGGGGAAGCGCCCTCATCGTCGTCGGCACCTTCTCGGCGGCGTGGGGAGGCACCGGTCTCGCGCTCGGCGAGGCCAGCGGGTTCGCCCTGTCACTCCTGCTCGCGGTGAGCTTCATCTGGGCGGGTTACCGGGTGGTGGCCACAGGCAGGCGCGGGCGCGCCGGGGCTGCATCCGAGCTCGCAGAGACAGTCGCTCAGCAGCCGATGTAGGACATCGGGGCATCCAATAGGATCCAAATCCGTCGCCATCGAGGAGATGGACCAATGAAAATGCCCGAAGAGCTAGCCCAAGCCTTCATCCGACAGATCGACATGGAGTTGGCCTCCTTCTTGGCCTATCTGCAGATGTCCGTCTACTTCACCGATCGCAATCTGACCGGGATGGGTGACTGGATGAGATCCCAGGCTGAAGAGGAGCGCAACCACGCATACCGCTTTCTCGACTTCGTCCTGGACCGGGGCAATCACGTGCAACTGGGCGCCATCGACGCGCCCACGACAGACTTCGACACCCCCGAAGCGGTGTTTGCGGCGGCGCTGGAGCAGGAGCAAGATGTCACCAGGGCGATCCACGAGCTCTACCGACTGGCCGGCGAGCAAGGCGATCTGGCCAGCTTCCCTTTTCTCCAGAGCTTCATCGAGGAGCAGAACGAAGAGGAGGCTTTGGTAGAGAGAATCCTCGAGCGGGTCAGGCTCGCCGACGGCAACCCCAGCGCCATCCTGATACTGGACAACGAGCTGGGCACCCGGCGGCCGCCGGGATAGCGGACTCTCAATCCGCCCTGACCTGTGTCGGGTCCCGGCTGATGACGGTGCAGCTCAACTTCGAGACGGTCGGCTCAGCCTCCGATATAGGACATCTCGACCGGGACCGCTAGGCGCGCGGTATTCGAGGACCGAATCTCTGAGTACCGGTCATCCCGCTTGGCCCAAACGTCGTCGATCGCCTGACCGACATCGCCACCTGCACGGATCACGTCGCGGAGACTGGTGCCCGACGAGGCGAAGAGGCACGTATAGAGCATCCCCTCCGCCGAGACTCGGGCTCTCGTGCACGAGCCGCAGAACGGCTTGGTGACGGAGGCGATCACACCGATCTCGCCCTGACCGTCCAGGTAGCGGAAGCGATTGGCCACCTCACCCGGGTAATTGGGCGGGATCGCCTCGAGAGGGAACTCGGTGTCGACGATCTCCACGATCCGATCGGCCGGCACCACATCGTCCAACCGCCAGCCATTGGTGTTGCCCACGTCCATGAACTCGATGAACCGGACGATGTGACCCGTGCCACGGAAATGGCGGGCCATGTCGAGGATGGCGTGCTCGTTGACCCCGCTCTTTATCACCGCATTCACCTTGATCGGGCCGAGACCTGCTGCGGCGGCGGTGTCGATGGCCTCGAGGACACCGGACACCGGGAACCCGACGTCGTTCATCCGCTGGAAAGTGGGATCGTCCATCGCATCGAGGCTGACAGTGACTCGGTCGAGCCCGGCCACGGCCAGCGCCTTGGCCTTACGGGTGAGCAATGACCCATTGGTGGTGATGGTCAGATCCCGCACCCCATCGACCTCGGCGATCATCGCGATCAGCTCCTCGATCCCCCTCCTCAACAACGGCTCACCACCGGTGATCCGCACCTTGTCGACACCCCGAACGATGAAATGGTTCACCAGGCTCGTGATCTCATCGAATGTCAGCAGCTGGTCCCTGGGGAGGAACTCGTGATCCGGGCCGAAGACCTCCTTGGGCATGCAATAGGTGCATCGGAAATTGCATCGGTCGGTGACCGATATGCGGACATCGCGGAGCCCGCGATCGAAGATGTCGGTGACGAAGGCCATCTGTCACCAAAGACTAAAGGTCGTCTGCAGGTAGCGCCCCGATGGGTCGTCTGACCCACGCAGTCACCGGCGAGATCGACCGATCAACTGAGGATGAGTCTCACCCGGCGCATCAAGAGAAAGACCGCCTACAACTGCCGTCATGACTCGAAGACCCAGAGCCGAATCGCGGGTCTCACCCGCGTCGTGTGCGACCACTGCGGCTACATCGCACTCATCGATATGCAGGAACCATCGAACGCCAGAGAGCCTCAGGAGGCGGTCGACGGGACCGCCTGACGCCGGAAGGCCCGCATCCAAGAGCCGAGACCGGTCGGCAGCACGACCAGCGGGACCAGCCAGCCGATCCAGGGCAGGAACCACAGCACACCCACGACGATCGACCCTGCCAGGATCGAGGCGTAGAGATCGAGCTTGCGGAACATCATCTGTCCCAGCCGGCCCACCATGGGCACACCGGCCACCAAGGCCAGCGCGAGGTCCAGCCCGAACATGGCGAGGATGAGTGGGACCAGCACCGCCAACAGCGGGAAGGCGGCCGTAGCCGGCGCCAGGACCAGGATCAACCAGGTGATCCCGATCAACAGGAGTGGCGAGAAGAGCACCGCCGCACCACGTAGCCAGTTGGCGATGGGCCGCCGTCCCACGGCCTCGACAGCCTGCTTCGTCCGCTCGGGCCAACCCAGGGCGGTCAGTAGCGCGGCCACCGAGAGGAAGAGGAGGATCATGAGCCTCCCGAGCAGGCCGAGCGCCCGGATCCGCAGATTGGGGGGCAATGGCGTCTTCTCGACCACCGCACCGTCGACGTGGGCGAGGTCGAGACCCTCGATCTCGTTGCGCGATCGATAACCGAGGTCCCCCGCAAGGACCAGCTCATCGGTGACCCTGATCCTGGAGACGCTGACATCGACGTCCCCACCGATCTCTCCGGCCAGGCTCAGGTTCCGCTGGCTACCGGTCACGTCCTGGCCGACCACGCCGAGGGCAGTGGCGGAC
>Ga0299907_10002364_pt1 | contig 11563 bp, 8 predicted proteins | sample RVTome_16_FD_198680 | JGI IMG/M metagenome (GOLD analysis project Ga0299907, IMG submission 198680) | Soil microbial communities from uranium-contaminated site in the Upper Colorado River Basin, Wyoming, United States - RVT152D67 (version 2) ...
ACTAGCCGCTCGACCGGGCGCGGCCAAGCGACGCCCCTTGCCCCCCGAGCCGCAAGATGTTACAGGTGTAGCAGACTGCCACATGTGTGGCACCGGATCCGCGCCCCGGCGACGCCGCGGGGCGCGGATCCGCCGCACGGGCCCGGTCCACCGGAGGTGTCGTGTCACGAGCCGAATCCCCGGCCCTCAGCCGCCGCGAGCGACAGATCATGGACGTCCTGATCCGGCGAGGGTCCGCCACCGCCTCGGACGTGCGCTCCGAGCTCCCGGATCCTCCCGGCTATTCGGCCGTGCGCACGATGCTCAGCCGGCTGGAGGACAAGGGGCACGCGACGCACCGGCAGGACGGGCCTCGTTACGTGTACCGGGCGACGATCGATGCCGACGAGGCGCGGGAGAGCGCCCTCGAGCGCATGGTCCGCACGTTCTTCGAGGGCTCCCCGGGGAAGACCGTGGCCGCCCTGCTCGACCGTTCCTCGGCCGATCTGACCGACGCCGAGCTCGATGACCTCGCCGGGTTGATCGAGCGGATGCGAGAGGAGAGACGATGATGTTCGACGCCGTGGTCCGCCTGCTCGGACCTCTCGCCGGTGACGCCCTGCCGCTCCTGCTCGACGCCGCGCTCAAGTCGTCGGTCGTCCTCATCGTCGCGGCCGGCGTGACCGTGGTGCTGCGCGAGCGATCCGCGGCGCAACGGCACCTGGTGTGGAGCGTGGCGGTCGTCGCCGGGCTCGCCATGCCCTTCCTCGCCCGGGCGGTGCCGCGCATCGAAGTGCCGGTCCCGCTCCCGGTCCTCACGGCGTCCGGCACCTCGGCCGAGCGCTCCGCGGAGACGGCCGACGTCGGGCTCGCGTCGGACGTGAGGGGCCGCCCGCACGCCGGCGCCGCCGCGGACGGCGAGGCCGCCGGAGCCGGGGCGGCGAACGAGCGCCGCGAGCGGCTGTACCGCGCGCTGGGGATCGGGGAGGAGGAGGCCCGGGCGGCGGACCGCCTGAAGATCGAGTGGCTGGATGCCCGGACGCGCGCGCTCGACGCCCGCACCGGCGTGCTCCGGACACGGATCGAGAGCCTCGAGGACCGCGTGTCCGCCCTCGAGGGCGCGGCCCCGGCGGGGCCACCTTCGGACGGCGCCGGCCGACCGCGAGAGCGGCAGCGGGAGGCCGCGGAGACGGGCTCCGGCCGGAACGCCGCTCCGCCGCCCGGCGCGGCCTCCGCCGACGTGGATTCCTGGGCCGCCCTGCCCGGCGCGCTCGTCGGAGCCTGGCTCCTGGGCGCGGCGTTCGTGCTCGCGACGCTCCTCGTGGGCGCGCTCCGTCTCCGGCGGATCGCCCGCCGGGCCACGCCGATCCGTACCGGTCGTCTGGCCCGCACCGCCGGCCGCATCGCGACGCGCCTCGGGCTCGCCCGCGTCCCGCTCATCCTCGAGGGCGACGAAGCATCGATCCCCATGACCTGGGGGCTCGGCCGCCCGGTCGTGCTCCTCCCGCCCGGCGCGGCGGAGTGGCAGACATGGCGTCTCGAGGCCGTGCTCCTCCACGAGCTCGGACACGTCAAGCGCCGCGACTACCTCTCGCAGGTGGCGGCGCACGCGGCGTGCGCGCTCTACTGGTTCAACCCGCTCGTATGGATCGCCGCGCACCGCATGCGCGTCGAGCGCGAGCACGCGTGCGACGACCTGGTCGTCTCCTCCGGCGGCGAGGCGGCGCGCTACGCGCACGATCTGCTGGCCCTCGCGCGCGCGTTCCGCCCGCGGGGCCGGGCGGACGCGGTGGCGCTGGGCATGGCCCGGCCCGACCACCTGCGCGACCGGCTCGTCGCCGTCATGGACACGCGCCGCAGCCGGAGCCCCCTCACCCGGGGCCGGGCCTGGGGCGTGGGGTCGCTCGGTCTGGCCGTCGCGGTCGGGCTCGCCGCGCTGGCCCCCACGGCCGCGGCCGCCACCCGCGCGTCCTCGTCGACCGCGGCCGACGGCACCGGGCCGGCCACGGACCGGGCCGCGCAGGCCGAAGGGCTCGCGGCCGTGACGGTCGAATCCGCGACGCGGACCCTCGACGTGCCGCTCCCGGGTGTCCGCTCGCCCCTCCGCGAGCTGCTCGGCGTCCTGCGCGAGACCGTCGCGCCCGGCGCGGGCCCCGCGCTCGCACTCCGCCGCGCGCAGGAGACCTCGGCGCTGTGCGGTCCGGCGGACGGAGAGTCGCACAGCCACAGCAGCATGACGAACGACGGGCTGCGCATCATCGAGATGGAGTACGGGTCCTGCCGCTCCTCCATCCGCATTGAGGGGGACCTCGAGTTCGACGACGCCTTCACCGAGCTCACGCGGATGTCCTCGGGCGCGTTCCTGCGCATGGAGGTCTCGAGGGACGGCACGCGGCGGCGTCTCGAAGCCCGGCCCGGCGCCGGGGGCCGGCCCGAGTACGCGTGGTCCGTGGACGGCCGGAACCAGGAGTTCGACGCGGAGGCCGAGGCGTGGCTCTCGGCCGCCCTGCTCGACCTCTTCCGGACCAGCGGGTACTTGGCGTCGGAGCGCGCGGCCTGGATCCTGTCGCAGGAGGGCCCCGACGGAGTGCTGGCGGAGGTCGAGCGTATGCTGGCCGACCACGCGCAGGCGCGGTACCTGGCCATCCTGCTCGAGCGCGGCCGTCTGTCGCAGCCGCAGGTCCGCCGCGTGATCGAGGTCGCGGGGCGCGAGATCGAGTCCGACCACTCGCTGGGCGAGGTGCTGCGCGCCACGGCGGCCTCGTATTCGTTCGACGGACCCACGCGCTCGGCCTTCCTCGAGGCCGCGCGCACGCTCGAGTCGGACCACCAGCAGGGCGAGGTGTTCAGGACGGCCCTCGCCCGCGGCGATCTGGACGAGGAGAACCTCTCGGTCATCCTCGAGGCCGCGGCGACCGACATCGAGTCCGATCACCAGCTCGGCGAGATCCTCATGGAGCTGAGCGAGCGCTACCCGCTCGAGCCGTCGCTCCGGGGTCCGTTCCTGCGGGCGGCGGCGACGCTCGAGTCCGATCACCAGAAGGGACGCGTGTACGGCTTCGTGCTCCGCCAGGAGGGCCTCCGGCCGCAGGAGATGGCCGCGGTGCTCGACGCCGCGCGGGGGATCGAGTCCGATCACACCCTGGCGCAGCTTCTGGTGGAGACCGCGGGCCCGGGCCTCTCGGCCGCCGATTTGCGGCGCGCGTTCCTCGAGGCCGCGGCCACCATCGAGTCGTCGCACAACCGCGGCCAGGTGTACCGGGCCGCGCTCCGGCTCGACCTCACCGACGAGGAGCTGGCGAGCATCCTGACCGCGAGCGCGGACATCGACTCCGACCACGAGCTGTCGTCGCTGCTCACGGAGGTCGGCGACCGGATGACCACCCCGACGCTCCAGCGGGCGTACCTCGACGCCGCGGCGCGGATCGGGAGCGCCCACAACCTCGGGCAGGCCCTGTCGCCGCTCGTCGGTCTCGAATCGCTCGGGGAGGCGGAGCAGATCCGGCTGCTGCGGACCGCGCGGCAGCTCGACAGCGATCACACGCTGTCCGAGATCCTCATCGAGTTCGCGCACGCCCGGCCCGTCACGGGAGACGTGCGGGCGGCCTTCCTCGAGGCCCTCGACGAGATCGAGTCCGAGCATCAGCACGGGCGGGTGTCGTCGGCGCTCCTCGGACGCGGATCGAGCGGGAGCTGAGGGAAGCACTGCCGCGCGCCGCGGGTCGGTCGCGCGGCCTGCCGAAGGAGGTGCTCGGGCCGGTCCGGGGTCGGGCCGGCCCGCTCGGATCAGCGCCCTCCGCCGGTGAGGAGATCCTCGAGGAAGTCGAGGACGCGGGGGTCGTCGCCCCGCTGGCCGAGCCAGAAGATCGCGCGCTTCCGGAGCGCCGGCTCGGGGTGCGCGCGCGCGATGCGGATCAGCGCGTCGACGGCTGTCGTCTCATCGCGCTGCGAGAGCGCGAACACGGCGTGCTCGCGGACCTCGAGCTCGTCCTCGTCGTCGATGATCGACGTGAGCCCCTCGGTGGCGCGCTCGCTCGCTTCCTGGCCGAGCCAGAAGACGGCCTGACGGCGGACATCGGTCCGCGCTCCGCCGCGCGCGATCTCGAGCAGGCGGGGCCACGCCTCGACGCCCCGCGCCAGCGTGGCCGGGAACACCGCTTCCTCGCCCGCCTCGGTCCGCGAGCTCTCCGCGAGCGAGAAGAGGTACTCCGCGGCCTCGTCGGGGGGGACGACGCCCAGATCGGTGACATCATCCCGCTCGCGCCACACCCGGCCCACCTCGGCGTCGAGATCCTGGGGCTCGCCGTCCCGCACCCGCATCTCGATGCGGACCGGACCCTCCTCGCACGCGCAGTCGCAGCCCCGGTTCCAGTCCCCGGTCGAGCGCCGCCCGTCCTCGCCGACGTCGATCCAGCGCCCGTTCCCGCACACGCCCGGCCTGGCCTCGTACTCGAAGCGGACCCACCCATCGGGCGCCGAGGCGACCCGGGATTCCAGGCTCTGCGCCGCCGCGCCCGCGACCCCGGTGGCGAGGGCGAGCGCCGCCACGATCGCCGGCGCCAGCCGTCCCGCGTCCCGGCCGCTCATCGGGGGGGATCCACGAGCTCGAGCAGGAACTCGATGGCCCGCTCGTCGCCCGTCTGGCCGAGCCAGAACACGGCCTTCTTCCGGAGCTCGGGATCGGTCTCGCTGCGCGCGATCTCGATGAGCTGCTCGACGGCCTCGGATTCGGAGCGCTGCGAGTAGAGGAAGATGAGCTGCTCCTTCATCTCCCGGTCCGAGAGCCGCGTGTACAGCCCCGACAGCCGCGCCAGGTCGATCGACGAGTGCTGGCCGGCCCAGAACAGCGCCTGCTTCCTGAGCTCCAGCGACTCGCTCTGGTCGAGGGCGCGCTCGAGGATCCACTCGATCGCCGCCGGATCGCTGAGCTGCGAGACCGAGAAGAACACGTGCTCCTTGAGATCCGGCGACTCCAGCTCGTCGTACAGGTCGATCAGGAAGCTGGCGTCGGCGTAGTCCGGGTTCTGGCTGAACCAGAAGATCGCGTTCTCGCGCACCCGGTCCGGCTTGGACGAGTCGAGCGCGTAGGAGCGCAGGATCTCCGCGGCCCGTGAGCCTCCGTGCTGGGAGAGCGCGAAGATCGCGTTCTCCTGGAGCTCGGTATCGTCCGTCGTGGACAGGATGTCGGCCAGCGCGTCCACGGCCCGCTCGGACTTCACCTGGGAGAGCCAGAAGACGGCAGCCTCCTTGACCTCCGGATCCGGGTCCTGGCGCACGACCTCGAGCATGATGTCCTCGACCTCGTTCGGCTGGTGCTGCGAGAGCACGAACACCGCCTGCCGCCGGAGCGGGGCCGAGCATTCATCCCGCCGCGCGAGCACGCGCCTGAGGATCGGGAGGGCGCGGTTGGTGTCCATCTGCATGAGGGCCTGGATCGCCGCCTGCCGGACCTCGTCGTCCTCGCACTCCTGGCGCTCCCGCGGGCGCGCCGCCGGCAACGGCACGTCGCCCATGCGGCCGGCGATCGCGGCCGACGCCATCGCGGCCCGCTCGATCGCGATCTGCGCCACCATCTCGCTCTGGACCGCCGCCCGCTCCGCCGCCACGAGGCTCGCCTCGAGGCTCGCTCCCGGCGCGAGGGCGATCTCCGCCTCGCGCAGCGCCCGCTCGGCCGCCCGCGCATCCCCGCGTCGGCCCAGCGTGGTCCGGATCCGGAGCTCGAGATTGCGCGCGTCATCGCTGACCCGCGCCCTCGGGTACCGGTCGACCTGCTCCTCCAGCAGACGGAGGGCTTCGCGCAGCTCGCGCTGTCCATCGAGCCGGTAGAGCGAGAACGCCTGCCAGTACATCGACTCCGGCGCGTACCGCGTGTCCGGAAACCGATCCCGGAGCTCCGCGAACAGGGCGGCGGCGCGCTGGAACCGCTCGCGCGTGACCGCCTCGCGGCCGGCCCGGTAGGCCGCCTCCTCTTCCGTCTCCTGGAACGCGAGGAGCGTGGCCATCGACCCGCCGGGTCGGACCGCATCCCCCGCCTCCCCCCTCACGGCCGCATCGGAGGCTCGCAGCCCGGGAGCGGACAACGCCCCGAGCGCCAACCCCAGCGCGAGCACGCCTGTGATCCTGGTATTCATCTCGAACCTCGGCATCCTGATGGTCTATCCTTCGAAACGCCTTCGCGTGTGTCGAGCTTCTTTCCTCGCGGCCGGCGATCCGGCCACGTCCTCAGGTTCCCGTCGACTGGCCGGTCGCGGCGCCCGGTGACGCCGCCCGGAGCCTCGCGATGGTCCCCTGTCGTTCGATTCCGTGTGAGATCATGTCGCGCTCGAACTCGGGCGCCTGCGGCGACAGCCCCGCGATCTGCGCGAGCACGAGCTCGAGCTCTTCGAGCAGGGCCCGCTGCCGGGCCGACCTCGGGTCGGACGAGTCCAGCAACAGTCGGGTCTCTCCCAGGAGCCGCTTGGCCCACGACGCGAGCGCGGCGCTGTCGTCGTCCTCCTCGAGACCCGCCTGGAACACGGTGAGCAGCGTCTCGGCGCGACCCATGTGCTGCGCCGTCGCGTACCTCATGGCCACGTCGCGGGACGACGGCCGCGACGGCGTCGTCGCCGGACGCGCGCCGCCGGGGCCGGTCTCGCCGGAGCCCGCGGGCTCGCGCCCCTCCGGGTCGATCGACGCCAGACGGAGGCGCGACTCGAGCGGCTCCGCGCCGGCGTCGTCCGGTGTCGGGCCCTCTGCGCCGGGGTCCGCCACGGTGGTCGTTCCCGCCGCCGGCGCGTCCGGCGACGAGTCGCCCGCCGCCATCCCGGGACCGGCGGTCCCGGCGTCGCCCACCGAAGAGCGCCCGATCGCGATCCCGATGACGAGCGAGGCCGCCACGGTGACGGCGGTGGCCCAGCGCGTGATCCGGGCGCGGCCCGTCGGGCGGGCCGTCTCGGCCGGCGCCGACCACGGCGCCGCCGGAAGCTCGTCGAGCCCGGCTTCGCGGGCGCCTTCGGGGGCCCCGCTGCGGAGCGCCCAGGCGGCCTCGATCCGGGCCCACATGTCCTCGACGGGTGCCGCGGGCGGCTCGTGGTAGGCCGCGGCCGCCGCGATCAGCGGATCGCCCGCGTCCTCGTGCGCCCCAGCCTCGAGCGCCCGCTCGATCGAGGCCCACATCGCCTCGCGCGGGGTCTCGGGCGGGGCGTGGTACGCCGCGCCGACCCGCAGCAGGAACCGGGTGAAGCGGTCCATGTCGCTCACGAGGCCCACTCCTCGGCGAACTCGGAAAGGTGTTCGCGCAGGCGGGCCCGGGCGCGGAACAGCTGCGACTTCGATGTCCCGGACTGGATCCCGAGCATGTCGCCGATCTCCTCGTGCGTATAGCCCTCGAGATCGTGGAGGATGAACACCGTGCGGTAGCCCTCGGGGAGATCGTCGACCGCCCGCGTGAGCTTCGCCTCGAGATCGGGCTCGAGACGCGACGGGGGCGGCGCGGCCCGGAAGTCGTCCGCCAGCTCGGTCTCGCGGCCGCGGAAGCGCTTCACCTTGCGGAGCCCGTTGAGCGACACGGACGCGGCGATGGACCCGATCCAGGTCCCGAACGCCGCCTCTCCGCGAAACGTGTCGATCTTCGTGAAGGCTCGCACGAACGTCTCCTGCGTGAAGTCCTGCGCGAGGTGGTCCTCGCCCGCGAAGCGGTAGCAGATCCGGAAGACCCGATCGACGTGCGCGTCGTACAGTTCTCGCGCGGCCGCGTGATCTCCATCCCTGACTCGTTCGACGAGTTGTGGTTCCGTCACCGCGTGGGTCTCGCTTCCTCGCTGTGGCACCCGTGTTCGTACGGTGGACACGGCCTTTACGCGGAAGGTTGCGCGTCCGATCTCCCTCCGAGGGGTCAGCCCGGCCCCTCCTGGAGGGCCGCGCGGCGGGTCCGGACGTCCCGGAAGAGGGGGATCGCGTCGAGCGCCGCCCCCCACTCCTCGAGCAGGCGATCGTAGCCGGCGATGGCGACCGCGGTGTCGCCCCGGAGCTCCGCGATCCGGGCGCGGAAGTAGTCCCGGTAGCGCGTCTCGAGCGGCGGGAGGCGCTCGAGACCGGACAGACCGGTGGCGACCACGAGATCCTCCGTCCCGGTGGCGGCGGTCTCGACATCCCCCGTGGCGAGCGCGGCACGGATCCCCGGATAGCCGAACTGTACGACGCGCGGGTTCTGGCTCCGGGCCTCGCGCAGGCGGTCGAGGACCCGCTGGTGGTCGCCGCGGTAGTACGCGACGAGCATGTCCATCCCCGCCGCCGCCTGGCCCGCGAAGCTCTGGAGCCCCGGCGTGTCGCGGAAATAGGCGACGACCTCGTCGCGCACCTCCTCCATCTCCTCGAACCGCCCCCCGCTCCCGAGGAGGTGGAGCCGCGCGGTCGACGTCACGGCGTCGGGCCCGCGCACGGCACGCAGCGAATCCGCGTAGCGGACGGCCTCCGGGTAGCGCTCGAGCAGGACGAGGGTGCGGGTCATCTGGTCGAGGGCGAGGCCGTGCAGGTCGGCACGGCCCGTCGCCGCGGCCACCGCGACCGTCGAGTCGTACGTGGCGACCGCACCTCGCACATCGCCCTCCCACATGCGGGTGTCCGCCGTCAGCCACCATGCCCATACGCGCGTGTCGGCCGCCTCCGAGGCGCGATATCCGGCGAGCTCGCCGCGCGCGTCCGCCGGCCGCCCTTCGCGCAGGTAGGACCGCGCGAGGTGCTGGAGCGAGATGAAGAAGTCCGGCCGCAGGGCGAGCGCGGCCCGGTAGGAATCGCGCGCCTCCTCGTAGCGTGCCGCGATCTCGGCGATCTCGCCCCGCGAGTCGAGCGGGTTCGGCTCGCCGGGTTCGAGCGCCGCGTACCGGTCGATCAGCGAATCGGCCGCCTCGAAGTTGCCCCGACGCGCCTCCAGATATGCCAGCAGGTTCCAGCCCGGCCCGTAGTACGGATCGAGCTCGACCGTCTCCCGGATCAGACGCTCGGTCTCGCCCTGCGCGCCGGGGTCCTGCTGGAGGAAGCTCCACAGGATGAGGCGGGCGTCCTTCTCGTCCGGATACTTCGCGACGAGCTCGCGGAGCTTGGCGAGCCCCGCGTCGCGGCGGCCCTGGATGAGATCGACGAACCCGCCCACGTACAGACGGTCGCGCTCGGACGCGATCCCGAGGTGGCGATCGGCGGCCTGGAGGTGCTCGATCGCCTTCCCGACGTCCCCCTGCTGGAACAGGAGGCCGGCGAGCTGGAAATGGGCGAGCGCGAACGTCGAGTCGAGCTCCACCGCCCGCTCGAAGTGCGATCTCGCGTCCTGGAGGTGGAAGCGGAAGCGCGCGATGCGCCCCCGGTCGTACTCGCGGAACGCGTCGAGGCTTCGGGTCGTCAGCTGCGTGACCGGCGCCGATTCCCCCGGGCCGAGCTGGCGGCCGAGGAGGTCCGACGAGAGCTCCGCGGACACTTCGTCGATGAGCCGGAAGATGTCCGCGCCCCGCGCGCGGGCGCTCGCGAGCGTCACGCCGGAGCGCGTGTCCGACAGCTCCGCGACGAGCTGGACGTCGTCGGGCGAGCCCACGACGCTTCCGGTGAGGAGGAAGCGCGCGCCGGCGCGCCGCGTCACGCGGGTGTGGAGCTCTTCGGGGATCTCCTCGTCCTCGGCGACGCCGAACTGCCTGAGGAGATCGAAGATGCGCTGGCCGCTCACGACCCTCAGCGTGTCGAGTTGCGACAGGTCCGTGGCGAGCAGCTCGGCGACGCCCCGGTCGAGCCAGGCGAAACCGGGGGCCTGGATCTCGTTCCGGAAGGGGAGGACCGCGATCGAGTTCGGGCCGAGGTCGACGGCCGCGTCGATGTCCTGTCCCGGGCCAGCCACGGACCGGGTCGCGAGCCACGCCGTGCCCATCACCCCCACGACCGCCAGCGCGCCGAGGAGGACCGCCTCGACGCGCGGGATGCGCTGGTGTCCCCGCTCGCCGTGATACCAGGCGAGCGTCAGCGTGACGAGGAAGCCGATGGCGAGCAGGAAGAGCACGATGTCGAGGACCCGCGGCGACCAGCCGTAGTTGTCGAGGAAGAACTCGACGACCTGGGCCACGACCCAGGCGGACCCGACGTAGAAGACGAGATACCGGAAGACACGCCGCTCGCGGGCGGTCTCGATGAAGCGTCCGAGACCCGTCATGCGCGCTCCCGGGGCGCGGCGCGTACGCCCCGCGGGGCGCCACGGCCAAAGCCGCGGCGCCCGCCCGAGCGCTCGCGAGGTGGGATCAGCGTACGCCCACGCCCGCGCCCTGCACGACCTCGGCCACCTGCGGGACCACCCACGCGAGGGTCTCCCGGTCGATGACGAGAGGCGGGGCGAAACGGATCACCTGCTCGTGCGTCTCCTTGGCGAGGATGCCGCGCTCCTTGAGCGCCTCGCAGAACGGCCGCGCCGGCCCCGACTCCTTCCGGATGACCACGCCGATCATGAGACCACGGCCGCGGACATCCGCCACGTGCGGGGAGTCGATCTCGCGCAGCTGCTGCGTGAACCACGTCCCCAGCCGGTCCGCGCGCTCCGCGAGCTTCTCGTCGCGGATGACGGCGAGCGCGGCCCGCCCCACGGCCGCGCCGAGCGGGTTCCCGCCGAACGTCGACCCGTGGTCGCCGGGGTGGAAGACGTCCATCACCTCGGTGTTCGCGAGGATCGCCGACACCGGGTATACCCCGCCCCCCAGCGCCTTGCCGACGATGAGGACGTCGCCGCGCGAGCCATCCCAGTCGCCGCAGAACAGCCTGCCCGTTCGTCCGAGGCCGGTCTGGATCTCGTCGTTCAAGACGAGCACGCCGTGCTCGTGGCAGATCTCGACGCAGCGGGCGAACCAGCCTTCGGGCGGCACCACGACGCCGCCCTCGCCCTGGAGGGGCTCGACGAGGAAGCCGACCGTGTTCGGTCCGATCGCGCCGGCGAGCGCGTCGGCGTCGCCGTAGGGGATGAGCTTGAAGCCGGGCGTGAACGGCCCGAACCCCTCGCGGTACTGGGCCTCGGAGGAGAACCCGACGATCGTCGTCGTGCGGCCGTGGAAGTTGTTCTCGCACACGATGATCTCGGCCTGCCCCTCGGGCACGCCCTTGACCGTGTAGCCCCACTTGCGGGCCGCCTTGATCGCCGTCTCGACCGCCTCGGCGCCCGTGTTCATGGGCAGCGCGCGCTCGAACCCGGTCATCGCGCACAGCTCCTCCAGGAACGGCCCCATCTGGTCGTTGTGGAAGGCGCGGGAGGTCAGCGTGAGCCGGTCGGCCTGGGCCTTGAGCGCCTCGATGATGCGCGGGTGCCGGTGGCCCTGGTTCACCGCCGAGTACGCGCTGAGCATGTCGAGGTACTCGTTCCCCTCCATGTCCCACACGCGGCAACCCTCCGCGCGCTCGATCACGACCGGCAGCGGGTGGTAGTTGTGGGCGCTCCAGCGCTCGACCTGCGACAGGTATTCGTTCGTCTTCGACATCGCTCGTTCCTCGCGTCCTCGGACGCTTCCGGTCGGCGCGGCCGGGCGCTCCTCCGACCCGGACCGATCCGCTCCCTCGGCCGAGCGGTCTCCCGTCGGCTCGCCAATCC
>Ga0299907_10002366_pt1 | contig 11561 bp, 8 predicted proteins | sample RVTome_16_FD_198680 | JGI IMG/M metagenome (GOLD analysis project Ga0299907, IMG submission 198680) | Soil microbial communities from uranium-contaminated site in the Upper Colorado River Basin, Wyoming, United States - RVT152D67 (version 2) ...
CCACCGGATCCTCCGTTCCCACGAGGACGTCGTCCGCAGCTCCGTGGCCGAGCACGACGGCCGCGAGGTCAAGGCTCTCGGAGACGGCTTCATGATCGCCTTCGCCTCAGCCCGCAAAGCGGTGTCGTGCGCCGTGGCCATCCAGCAGCGTCTCGAGGAACGGAACCGGGTTGTGCCCGGCGAGGAGGTCCTCGTCCGCATCGGGATCAATACAGGGGAGGTGGTGGTCGAGGGCGACGACCTCTACGGCCAGGCCGTCAACGCCGCCGCCCGCATCGCCGCGCGCGCCAGGGGCGGGGAGATCCTGGTCTCGGAGTTCGTCCGGCACCTCATCGGCTCAGGACCCGAATTCTCGTTCAACGATCGTGGACGCTTACGCCTCAAGGGTTTTCCCGACCGCTGGCACCTCTACGTCGTCATGTACAGCTCTGGGGAACCGTCCGACCTCGTTCGCTTCGCAGAGCGGACACCCTTCGTGGGACGGGAATCCGAACGGGCCGAACTCCGGCGGCTCCTCGCCCGCACCCTGGAGGGGTCGGGCGCGGTGGTCATGATCGGCGGTGAGCCCGGGGTGGGCAAGACCCGCCTCTCCGAAGAGCTCATGCGCAACGCGCAGCGGGAGGGGCTGCAGAGCTTCGTCGGTCACTGCCACGAAATGGCGGGCGCCCAGCCCTACATCCCGATCATCGAGATCTTCGAACAAGCACTGACCCGGGCGCCCAGCCCCCAGGCTTTCCGGCAGGACCTGGGCGAGGACGCCCCCGAGGTGGCCCGGCTCCTCCCCCGGCTGCGTCAGCAATGTCCCGACATCCCGCCCCCGCTGGAGCTACCCGCCGAGCAGGAACGCCGTCACCTCTTCAACAGCATCTGGGAGGTGCTGGCCCGCACGGCGCGGAGCCGGCCCACCCTCCTCGTGCTGGACGACCTCCACTGGGCCGACGAGCCCACCATGCTCCTCGTCCAGCACCTGGCCGAGCGGGCGGCCGACGTTGGGGTATTGATCGTTGGGCTGTACCGGGACAGCGAGCTCGACGCGGGCCGGCCGCTATCAAACACCTTCGAGGATCTGATCCGCCGGCGGCTGGCCCGGCGGATGACTCTGAAACGCCTTCCCGAGGAGACCGTGGCGCAGATGCTGGCGGCGCTCGCCGGCCAGAATCCACCGCCCCGCCTGGTCGAGGTGCTCTACGGCGAAGCCGAGGGCAACCCCTTCTTCACCGAGGAGGTGTTCAAGCACCTGGCCGAGGAGGGCCGCCTCTTCGACGCCGACGGCCGGTTCCGCACCGACCTGTCGGTTGACGAGCTTGACGTCCCCGAAGGCGTACGGCTGGTCGTCGGACACCGGCTCCGCCGTCTGGGCGAGGACGGCCTCAAAGTGCTGGGCAGCGCGGCGGTGATCGGTCGTGTCTTTTCCTTCGAGCTGCTCCAGGTCGTGGGGGAGACGCTGGAGGACCCGCTCCTCGACGTCGTTGAACGAGCCGAGCGGGCGGGCCTGATCGTCCCGGTCGAGGACGGCTCCGCCGAGGATCGTTTCATGTTCGCCCACGAGCTCATCCGCCAGACGGTGCTCGCTGAGCTGTCCGCCCCTCGGCGCAGGCGTCTCCACGCCCGGACGGCCGACGCCCTGGAACGGGTCTCCGCCGGGAACCTCAACGCGCAGGCGGCGGCCATCGCCCATCACCTCCTCGAAGCGGGACCCGCCACCGATCCGAAGCGGACGTTCTGGTACCTCGCCATGGCTGGGGAAGCGGCGCTGGAGTCGGCCGCCTACGAGGAAGCGCTGCGGTACTTCGAAAGGGCCCGCTCGATGATGGAACGAGCCACGCCGCGGGAAGTGGCCGACCTCCTCTTCGGGTTGGGCCGGGCCCAGCGCAGCCTGGGGGACTGGGACCGCGCCATGGAGAACTGGCGAGAGGCGCTCGACGCCTACGCCTCCCTCGGTGAAGCCGAAGAGGTGGGCCGGCTCTGCTCGGAGCTCGCCTGGCAGATGATGTGGCAAGGCCGCTTAGCCGAGGCCGTGGAGATGGCCCAGCGTGGGCTGGCCTCGCTGGGGACACGCCAATGCCCCGCGCGGGTCGGACTGCTCGCCCTCGCCGGGCTGGCGCTCGGTCTCGGAGGAGACCACGACACCGGCGAAGAGAAGATCAGCGCCGCACTCGAGTTGGCGGAAACGGTGGATGACCGCCTGGTCCAGGCCCGAGCATTGAAAGCCGCCGCCCTCCTCCGCTGGGCCTACTGCCAGTTCGAGCAGGCCGTCGACACCGGATTACGGGCAGCGGCGCTCTTCAAGGACGCCGGTGCCCTCTGGGACTACTCCGACACGATGATCTTCGTCCAGATCTCCCTGCACCCCCTCGGTCGCTGGGACGAGGCCGCGGAACTCGATGCTGAAGTCGATCAGCTCGCCGACCGGCTCGGCAATCACTTCGTCCGGATGGTCTGCCGACGGGAGCGTGCCGCCCGCGAACGGAACCAGCGGCCTGACCTAAGGCACTACGACGCCTTCGCCCGAGCCGACCTCGAGATCACCCGACGCACCGGCATGGGCTGGATCGCCGCTTCGTACATGTTCCTCGCCATGGCCGACTTCTGGCAGGGAAGGTGGAAGGAGAGCCTTGAGCATGCCGGCGAGGCAACGTCGCTGGAGCCGCCGGGCGTCGTCTCCCTGTGGTCGCGATCGGCAGAACTCCTCGTGACCGCCTACGCCGGGGATCCGAGCGTCGCACGGCGCATGTTTCACGAGCTTTCCGCTGAGCTGCCCCGCGCCGGGCAGACGGCCGCCATTGGCAGTTGGATGCTGGTGTTCTCGGCGGTCGAGGCGCTGGTGGTCATCGGCGAACGGTCGGAAGCGGCCGCGCTCTATCCGCTGGTCGTCGAAGCGATCGAGACGGGAATGGTCCTGGACGGCTACGGAGGTGATATCCAGGGCCGGCTCCTCCACACGCTGGCCGGCATGGCCGCCGGCGCCGGCGGCCGATGGGACCAGGCGGAGACGCACTTCCGCCAGGCGCTCGACCAGGCGGAGGCTCTCGGACTGCGCATGGAGCGTCCCGATCTCCTCCGGTTCTACGCCGGAATGCTCACGGAGCGCGGCCGTCCGGAAGACGAGCCGCGCATCCGAGAGCTTCTACGGGAGGCGTTGGAGACCTACGGGTCACTGTCGATGCCACGACACGAGGACGTGTGCACGCAGCTGCTGGACGCCCTTCAGCCGTGACGGGCGAGCCACTTGTCGACGGCGGCGATGGTGGTCGGCAGGGTGGCTTCAAGCATCGGGAAGTGTGACGTGTTGGGGATCATCTCCAGCGTGACTTCGGGGCTGCCGACATAGCGGGAGGCCTGCTGCTTGGCCGCGTCGGGGCTGAAGATGGCGTCCTTGTCGCCGAACACGAGGAGGACGGGGACGTCGATGCGGGCCAGGTGGACCTCGCTGCTGAAGATGGCGGGCGGGATCGACCGGGCCTGACCGCAGGGGTCGGGGTTCGGGGCCGGCACCGCCGCCCGCACCTCGGGCGTGGCCGAGGCGAAGTAGAACTTCTCCTTGCTGTTCTTGGCGAAGGCGGCATAGCCGGGAGTGCCGGGGTCGCCCCCCTCGAAGCAGCGCCGCATGAGGTCGTTGTACTCGTTGAAGGCGTACTCCGAGATGTTGTGGTCACCCCAGCCGAAGTTGATGATTCCGTCGGTGCTGTTGGTGCTGTAGGCCTCGACGTTGGCGGTCAGCCCGCCGACCGAGGACCCGGCGGTGAAGACCTTCTTGAAGGCGACCGGGTCGTGTCCGTCGAGGCTGTACTTGCCGCTCTTCAGCTGCTCGACGATCTGGTGGGCGACGTCGGCCTCCGAGCCGAAGCAGGTGCCGGCGTTGCCCTCCGGCTTCGGCGACGACCCGTAGCCGAGCCGGTCGATCGTGACGGAGACGTGGCCCTTCTCGGCCATGAGCGAGGCGTAGTCGTAGCCGGGCACGGCCTTGAACCGCCAGTAGTACTCGCCGAACGTCACGGCGTGGAGGTAGAGGGTGGCGGCCTTCGCCTCGTCGAGCGCCGAGGCCGGCGCAATGACGTGGCCCTTGACCGTGTAGTCGTTCCCGTCGGCGGGGCAGGGCACGAACGAGTGGTTGTGGTTGTTGACCTTGAACGTGACGGGCAGTTCGACGATGCCGTCGGCCGCTCCGGCCGGCGGAGTCGCCGTGGGGAGCAGGGCGGTGGCCGCTGTGAGGGCCAGCGCGCCCAGGATTGGAATGGATCGACGCATGCTGTGAGCTCCAATCGGTGGGGTTCGGTTGCGGGTTGTCTCTCCCGTCCGAGTCAGAAATCTTACGAGCCGCTCACGGGCGGATTGCGACCGAAACGGCACCGATCACGACGAAGTAGGCATGGATTGCGACGGAGTCGGTACCGTTCTCGACATGCGGGTCGCCGTCGTCCCAGTCACCGGCTGCTTCACCTCGGGTCTGAGCACGCTCCTCGACGTGCTCCAGACGGCCGAGGCGCTCCGGCAGTCCCTCGACGCCCAGATCCCCAGCATCGAGGTCGAGATCCTCGGGGTCTCCGACACGATCGTCACCCGCAACGGCCTCACCGTCGCGGTGAACCGCCGGATCGATCGCGACGGCTGCGACGGCGCCGACGCCCTCGTCGTTCCGAGCCTCGGCGCCGGCGCCAGCGCCGACGCCCTGGAGAGCGCCCTCGGCCGGGACGACATCCGGCTCCTCACCGCCGTACTCCGGGACGACGCCATGCCGCAGGCCGTGGCCGCAGCCTGCAGCGGCACCTTCGTCCTGGCCCAGGCCGGGCTTCTCGACGGCCACATGGCCACGACGAGCTGGTTCCTCACCAGCACGTTCCAGCGCCGCTATCCCCGGGTCGCCCTCGACATGTCCCGGATGGTGGTGCGCAGCGGCCGGTTCACCACCGCCGGCGCCGGCTTCGCCCACATCGACCTGGCGCTGTCGCTCGTCAGCGGTGTCAGCCGGGAACTCGCCGCGATGGTCGCCCGCTACATGCTCATCGACGAGCGCCCCTCCCGCAGCCTCGACGCCGCCCAGGCCTACCTGGGCTCCACCGATCAGTTGCTGACCGAGTTCGAGACCTGGGTCCGGGCCCACCTGGCTGAGCCGGTCGCCATCGCCGACGCCGCCGCCGCTCTCGGCACGACCCGAAAGACCCTGGAACGCCACACCCGCGAGCGGGCAGGCACGACTCCCCATGCCATCGTGCAGCGCATCCGGATCGAGCAGGCGGTCCATCTACGCCGCACCACCGGGTTGAACATGACGCAGATCGCCCGCGCCGTCGGCTACCGCAACGCTTCAACGCTGCGGGCGCTGCTCCGCTCGGCGCCGGCCCATTAGCGCTCGACAAACTTTGGGTAAGGTGCTCAGTCAGTGGACAGGACAACCAAGCTTTCTCCGAGGGCCCATCAGCGGCTGAGCGAAGAGCTGGCCGAACGCTCCGGGCCGACCCGCCGGCACATTTCCGAACTGATCGAGCGCGCCCGCGAACTCGGCGACCTCAAGGAGAACGGCGACTACCACGCGGCCAAGAACGAGCAGGGCCTGAACGAGGCTCGCGTCCGCCAGCTCGAAACGATGCTGAAGTACGCCGTGGTGGTCGAGGCAAGCACCGCGGATCGGGTCGAGACCGGGACCGTCGTCGAGGTCATGATGGCGGGCGACGACGAGCCGTCGACCTACCTCGTCGGTTCCATCGAGGAGCGCGGCACCGGCTACGACGTGATCTCTCCCGGCTCCCCGCTCGGCAAGGCCCTCCTCGGCCATGCCCCCGGCGACGTGGTCGCCTTCGAGGCGCCCGGCGGGCGCTTCGACGTCGAGATCCTCGCCGTCCGCCCGCCCGACTGACGTCCCGCCTCAGCGGCCGTGGCAGAACTTGTACTTCTTGCCGCTGCCGCAGTAGCAGGGGTCGTTGCGGCCGGGGGTCTTCTCGACCCGGACGGGGGCCTGGACCTGCACCTCGACTTCGTCCACGGCCTCCTCGTCGACGAGGCCGCCGGCGGCCCGTTCGGCCACCGCCGTCTGCCGTAGCGCCTCCGCCCCCTGGACGGGCCCTTCGGGGGCCGAGTACTGGAGGCGGCGGGGGCGCTGCGGGGCCGGCTCCTGCTCCTTCACCACCTGGAGGTGGAAGACGTAGCGGACGAAGTCGTCCTCCACGGCGCCCATCATGGCCTCGAACATGTCGAAGCCCTCGCGCTGCCATTCGACCAGCGGGTCCTTCTGGCCCATGGCCCGGAGGTTGATGCCCTCCTGGAGGTAGTCCATCTCGTAGAGGTGCTCCCGCCACTTCTGGTCGATGACGGAGAGCATCACCCGGCGCTCGATCTCCCGGAGGTTCTCGTCGCCGACGGTGGCCTCTTTCTCCTCGTACCTGGCGAGGGCCTCCTCGGTGAGGTGGTCGGTGATGTTGTACCGGTTGCCGATCTCGTTGAGCTGTGCCTCGGTCGTCTCCGTCGGGTAGTACTGGGCGACGTAACGGAGCAGCTCCGCCATGTCCCACTCCTCCTCGTAGTCACCGGGGAGGAAGGTGTCGATGGCCCGCTGGATGGCGTGCTGGACGGCCTCGAGGGCCTGATCCTTGAGGTCTTCTCCGTCGAGCACCTGCTGGCGGCGCTTGTAGACCACCTTGCGCTGCTCGTTCATGACCTCGTCGTACTTCAGGACGTCCTTGCGGATCTCGAAGTTGCGGTCCTCCACGGTCCGCTGGGCGCGCTCGATGGCCTTGGACACCATCTTGGCCTCGATGGGGACATCGTCGGGGAGGGCCTTGCCCATCACCCAGTTCATCGCCCCGGTGGCGAAGATCCGCATGAGGTCGTCTTCGAGGGACAGGTAGAAGCGGCTCTCCCCCGGGTCCCCCTGGCGGCCCGAGCGGCCGCGGAGCTGGTTGTCGATCCGGCGGGACTCGTGGCGCTCGGTGCCCAGCACGTAGAGGCCGCCGAGGTCGCGCACCTTCTCGTACTCCTCCCGGCACTCCGGCCTGAACCGCTCGAGGAGCTGGTTCCACCGCTCGGGGTTCTCCGCCTTGGAGGAGCCCTCCCGCGTGATCTCCTGGTCGGCGAGGCCCTCGGGGTTGCCCCCGAGGAGGATGTCGACGCCCCGGCCGGCCATGTTGGTCGCCACCGTGACGCCTCCGATGCGGCCGGCCTGGGTGACGATCAGGGCCTCCTTTTCGTGCTGCTTGGCGTTGAGCACGGCGTGAGGGATGCCCCGCTTCTCCAGCTGGCGGGACAGGTACTCCGACTTCTCCACCGAGATCGTGCCGACGAGGACGGGCTGGCCGGTCTCGTGCCGTTCGACGAGGTCGTCCACGACGGCGTTGAACTTGGCCTCTTCGGTCTTGTAGATGAGGTCGCCCTGGTCGTCCCGGACCATGTCCCGGTTGGTGGGGATCGGGACGACCTCGATGTTGTAGGTGTGGGCGAACTCGCCGGCCTCGGTGAGGGCCGTGCCGGTCATCCCGGACAGCTTGTCGTAGAGGCGGAAGTAGTTCTGGAGCGTGATGGTCGCGAGGGTCTGGTTCTCCTCTTTGATCTTCACGTTCTCCTTGGCCTCGACGGCCTGGTGGAGACCCTCGCTCCACCGCCGGCCCTCGAGGATCCGGCCGGTGAATTCGTCGACGATCTTGACCTCGCCGTCCTGGATCACGTAGTCGACGTCGCGCTTGAAGAGCTCCTTGGCCCGCAGCGCCGCCTGGAGCTGGTGGACGAAGTTCTGGTTGATGTTGTCGTAGAGGTTCTCGACGCCGAGTGCCTCCTCCACCCGGGTGATGCCCTCCTCGGTGGGGGCGACGGTCTTCTTCTTCTCGTCGACCTCGTAGTCACGCTCCTTCTGGAGCGGAGTGACGATGCGGGCGAACTGGGTGTAGAGGACGGCGGCGTCGTCGGTCGGCCCGGAGATGATGAGCGGCGTCCGGGCCTCGTCGATGAGGATCGAGTCGACCTCGTCGACGATGGCGAAGTTGTGGCCCCGCTGGACCATGTAGTCCCGGGCCGAGGCCATGTTGTCGCGCAGGTAGTCGAACCCGAACTCGTTGTTCGTGCCGTAGGTGATGTCGCAGCCGTAGGCCTCGCGCTTCTCCTCCGGCTCGTCGAACTCGTCGGGGATGATCAGCCCGATCGTGAGCCCGAGGAACCGGTGGACCCGGCCCATCCACTCGGCGTCGCGCTTGGCCAGGTAGTCGTTGACGGTGACGAGGTGGACGCCCTTGCCGGTCAGGCCGTTGAGGTAGGCCGGCAGGGTGGAGACCAGGGTCTTGCCCTCACCGGTCTTCATCTCGGCCACCCACCCGAAGTGGAGGGCCGCCCCGCCCATCACCTGGACGTCGTAGTGGCGCTGCCCGAGCACCCGCAGGGCCGTCTCCCGGACGGTGGCGAACGCCTCGGGCAGGAGGTCGTCAAGGTCCTCCCCCCGGTCGAGCCGGTTGCGGAACTCCACGGTCTTGGCCGCCAGCTGATCGTCCGACAGCTTCTTGATCTCGGGCTCGAACGCCCCGACCTCGGGGACGATCCCCTCCAGCGCCTTGAGCTTCCGGCCTTCGCCCAGGTGGAGGATCTTGTTGAAAACACCCATAGGCAGGTGAGTCTATCGACGGCTCCCGCCGCCGCTGCCTCGGCTTGGGACGAATCGCCAGGTGACCCCTGGGGCTCTAGTTGATGTCGAGGATCTTTTCCCGCACGGCGTAGACGACCGCCTCCATGCGGGAGTGGAGCTGGAGCTTCTCCAGGATGTTGCGGACGTGGTTCTTCACCGTGTTCTCGGCGATGAACAGGGCCTCGGCCACGTCACGGTTGCTCATGCCCTGGGCCACCAGCTTGAGGACCTCGAGCTCCCGGGTGGTCAGCCTGGGCGCCTGGAGCCGAGGTTTCTCATCGGCCTGCTTGGCCAGGGTGTTGAACTCGTTGAGGAGCTTCGACGCCATCGACGGGGAAATCAGGCTCTGGCCCTGCACCACCGAGCGGATGGCGTCGGCCACCTCCTCGATGGAGATCTCCTTCAGCAGGTAGCCGTTGGCGCCGGCCTTGATGGCGTCGAAGAGGTCGTCCTCCTCGTCGGACACCGTCAGCATGACGATCTTGGCCGACGGCACCGACTCCCGGATGGCCCGGGCGGCCTCGATGCCGTTGAGCTTGGGCATCCGCACGTCCATGAGGAGGACGTCGGGCACGAATTCCTCGGCCTTGCCGATCACCTCGGTGCCGTCCTGGGCCTCGGCCACCACCTCGATGTCGGGCTCGGCCTCCAGCACCATGATGAGGCCGCGGCGGAACAGCGCGTGGTCGTCGGCGATGAGGACGCGGATCCGGTCGGTGCCGGCCGCTGGCATGTCCGTCACGAAACCTCCTGGCGTGTGAAGCTCAGGTTACCCCGCCGTCTCGATGAGGCCGAAGTTTCCGTCGTTACGACGGTAGATCACAGCTGCCCGCCCGGTCTCGGAGCTGGTGAACAGGAAGAAGTCGTGGCCGAGGAGATCCATCTGGAGGACGGCCTCCTCGGGGGTCATCGGCTTGATCGTGAACTCCTTGGTCTTCACGATCCGGGCCGTCTGAGACTCCTGTCGGTCCTCCTCCTCGTCTTCGAGAAGCGGCATCTCGACCCGCTGGGTGCGGACCCGCTTGGGGTGGGACCGGGCGACGCGCTTGTCCTTCAGCCGCTTGACCTGGTGTTCGACCTTGTCACACACCGCGTAGAGGGCGGCGAAGGGCTCCGACGCCGAGGCGTGGGCCTTGAGCAGGTGCCCCTTCACGTGGACGAGCACCTCGCACTTCTGGTTGTCGGCGATGCGTGGATTCCGCTCCTCGGAGAAGTCGACCTCCGCCCGGGCGAACCCGTTGGCGAAGCGGTCCAGCTTGGTCAGGTGCTCCGTCGCTGCCGTCCGCAGCGACTGGGAGACTTTCACGTTCTTGCCCCGGATCACGACGTCCATGGGTAACCCCCGCGTCCGCGCCGACGAGTGACAACAACGGCCCAGGCCGTGCGTAGCAGGCCGGATGTATCCCTCAGCCGCACCAGGCTCCAGCAATGCTTCCTAGCGGCGCAACCACAGACCCGCACAAGGCCATACGCCAGTATACGTTCCTGTTACCGATGTGACCTCGGGGCCTCTTCGGAGGCGCGGCGGGCCATGACGACGCTGAGCAGGCGGTTGACGAGCTCGTCGACCGGGGGCTGGTAGGCACCGTCGGCCACCTGCTGACGCAGGCGGACGATGACGTCGTGGCGGTCGGCGCTCATGGGGTTGGTGCGTTCCATTCATAGTGGATCTCGGCGCCCCGCCAGAGTGCCTTGAGCGGCCGGCGACCGATCCGCGCCGCTCGTCTCCGCTGGCCCGCTACGCCGCGGTGTACGGGCCACCGTGGCCGCGGCCACCCACTCGGCCCCGGCCGACCGGAGGGCCCGGGCCGCCGCCGCCAGGGTGGCGCCGGTGGTGGCGACGTCGTCGACGACCAGCACCCGCAGACCGGCCACCGGACCTGCCCCGAAGACCGGGCCCTGGCGGCGCTCCTCGGCCGACCGGCCCGTCTGGGACCGGCCCGCCGACCGGGCCAGGCACCGCCGGACGGGCACGCCGAGACCCCGGCCGACCGCCCGGGCCAGATGCTCGGCCTGATCGAAGCCCCGCCCCCGGCGCCGGACATCGGTGGTCGGCGGCCAGGTGACGACGTCGATCGGGCCCAGCGGCTCGGCGCGGAGCCGGCCCACCAGGGCCGAGGCCAGGGCCGGCAGGGCCGATCGGGCGTTGCGGTACTTCAGCCGGGCCAGTGCCTCCCGCACCGCCCCCTGGTAGGCAAAGGCCGCCACCCAGCGGTCGACCGCCGGTGGCGGCGGGGCCGGCGACACCGCTGCCCGGCGGGCGGCGTCGAGACAGGCTGGGCACAGCCCCGCCGGCGGCCGCCCGCAGCCCACGCACCGGGCCGGGAAGAGCGTCTCGAGCAGATGGCGGAGGACTTCCATGGCGCCGAACCTACCGATGGGGTGTGACGGCCTCGCCGGCGGCGCGACCGGGTGGCCGCCATCCCCACCCTGTCGGACAACACGGTGGAGCTGGTCACGGTCCCCTAGCCAGCCCCCTCTGAGCCGGGGTTTCTGCGCAGTGCCCCAGCGCAACTGGTTGCGCCCGAGGCCCTCAGAGGGCCCTGGCAGCAACCGGTTGCGGTGAGGAACAGCGGCGGAAGCCCGGGCGGCTACGGCCCGGCAGCAGGCTTCAGCGGGAGGCGGTGGGGGGCGGCCTCCACCAGTCGACGAAGACTTTGGTCGTAGGGCGGATGGGCCACGCCCAACTCAGTGATGATGGCTGTGACGAGGTCGGCCGGGGTGATGTCGAAGGCCCGGTTGAGGGCGGCTACCCGCGGCGGGGCGAGGCGGGAACGGCCGACCTTGCGTACCTCCTCCGGGGAGCGTTCTTCGACAGGGATGTCGGCCCCCGTGCGGGTGGCGAGGTCGATCGTCGAGGTGGGAGCCGCCACGTAGAAAGGCACTCCGTGGTGGGCGGCCAACACGGCCAGGGAATAGGTGCCGATCTTGTTGGCCACGTCGCCGTTGGCGGCCACCCGGT
>Ga0299907_10002367_pt1 | contig 11560 bp, 8 predicted proteins | sample RVTome_16_FD_198680 | JGI IMG/M metagenome (GOLD analysis project Ga0299907, IMG submission 198680) | Soil microbial communities from uranium-contaminated site in the Upper Colorado River Basin, Wyoming, United States - RVT152D67 (version 2) ...
GCGGGCGGACGCTCGACGTGGCCAAGTACGCGGCGAGCCTCACGGGCCTCCCGATGGTGGCCGTCGCCACCAACCTGGCCCACGACGGAATCGCGTCGCCTGTCGCGTCGCTCGACTACGACGGCGGAAAGGGGTCGTACGGCGTCCACATCCCGATCGCCGTCGTCGTCGATCTCGACTACGTGCGCGGCTCCCCGCCGGAGCAGCTCCGCTCGGGCGTCGGGGACGCGCTCAGCAATCTAAGCGCGCTCGCCGACTGGGAGCTCGCCGCGCGCGAGCGAGGCGAGCCGCTGGACGGGCTCGCCGCGGCCCTTGCCCGCTGCGGCGCAGAGTCGCTCCTGCACAGGACCGACGACCTCGGCTCCGACAGGTTCCTCACAGCGCTGGCCGAGGCGCTCGTGCTCAGCGGGCTGGCGATGGCCGTCGCGGGCTCGAGCCGTCCGTGCAGCGGGGCGTGCCACGAGATCTCGCATGCGATCGACGCCCTGTACTCCGCCGGTGCCACCCACGGTGAGCAGGTGGCGGTCGGAGCGCTCTTCGCGTCGTTCCTCCGTGAAGACGAGACGTTCGGAGCGCTCGAAGCGGCCCTGCGCCGTCACGGAGTGCCGCGGCTGCCGAGCGACCTCGGGCTCACGGACGAGCAGTTCGCCCGCGCCGTCGCCTACGCCCCGTCGACCCGTCCCGATCGATACACGATTCTCGAGCACCTCGACATGGACGAGGACGAGACCCGGAAGCGCGTGCAGAGGTTTGTCGGCGCCGTCGATCGCTGAGCTCCGGGCCGTCACCCAGCCCGAGTCGCTGCTCGCGCGCCCGGGAGCCGAGCACTGGGCGGGCCGGCTGTACATGCGCCGGCTGTCGCCGTACGTGACGCGGCTGCTGCTCGCGACGCCGCTCTCCCCCAACGCCGTGACGGCGCTCATGATCCCGGTGGGCCTGCTCGCTGCGCTCTCGCTGAGCTTTTCCGGCCTCGTGCCTGCGATCGGAGCCGTCCTGCTCGTGCAGGTCCAGCTGCTCCTCGACTGCTGCGACGGCGAGGTCGCGCGCTGGCGGCAGAAGTTCTCGCCTGTCGGCATCTACCTCGACCAGGTCGCCCACTATTCGACGGAGGCGGCGCTCCCGGCTGCCCTCGGCGTGCGGGCCGACGGCGGCTGGGACTCGATCGGCGGCTGGACCGCGGTCGGCCTCGCGGTCAGCGTGCTCATCCTCCTTTTGAAGTCGGAGACGCACCTCGTCCAGGTCGCGCGCGCGCGATCCGCGCAGCCCGTCGCGGAGAGGGCGCCGGACCCGGCGGCGCCGGAGAGCCCGGGGGGTCTCCGGCTACGCCACGGCGTGAGGCTGCTCCCGTTCGTCCGCCCCTTCCAGGCGGTCGAGGCGACGCTGCTCGCCCTCGCCGCGGCCGTGGCAGACGCCCTAGCGGGCGGGCTCGTCGGCAGCCGCGCCCTCCTGCTCGTGCTCGTCGGCGCGGGCCTGATCGCCGTCTGCGGGCACCTGCTCGCCGTCCTCGCCTCGGACCGGCTGAGGTGAGACCGTCGGGCGAGCGACTAATCTGAGGAGGATGACGCCCGAGCCAAACCGTGCGGCACGGTCCGCGGCGACCCGATGAGCACCGTCGCCGATCACCGGCGGGTCCGCGACGACGAGTTCACGGCCGAGCACCACGTCTACGAGCCGCATCGGGTGGGTCTGCCCCCGCTCGGACCGTACGTTCGGGAGCTCTGGCGCCGCCGGCACTTCGCGTTCGAGCTCGCGCGGACGGACCTGCGCGCCCAGCACTTCAATACCGTTTTCGGCCAGCTCTGGCTCGTGATCAACCCGCTCTTGCTGGCGCTGGTCCTCTTCCTGCTCGTCACGATCGTGCGGGGCGGAAGCCGGGGAACGGAGTTCCTGGCCCACCTGATGCTGGCCCTGTTCGCCTTCCGCCTCGTGAGCGTGTCCATGAACCAGGGCGCCAAGTCGGTGGTCGGCGGCGGGCGGCTCATCCTCAACACGGCCTTCCCGCGCACCCTCTTGCCGCTTTCCTCCGTGCTGACTGCGTTCATGCGCTTCCTCCCGACCCTCGTCATCTATGTCGTCATGCACGCGATCGCCGGGCTGCCGATCGGACTGCACCTGCTTTGGGCGATCCCGGTCTTCGCCATCCTCCTCGTCTTCGCCTCGGGGGCGACGATGCTCGTCGCGACCGTGCAGGTCTACTTCCGCGACCTGAGCAACTTCCTGACCTACTTCCTGCGCATCTGGGTCTACGCGTCCCCCGTCCTCTACTACGCCCACGAGGTGCCCGAGCGGTTCAAGCCGATCATGGCCGCGAACCCGCTCTACCCGATGCTCGGCTCGCTCAGCGAGATCGTGAACGAGGGCCAGACCCCGAGCCCCGGATTCCTCGCCGGGGGGCTGGCGTGGGCCGTGGGCGCCCTGGTCGTCGGCGGGATCTTCTTCGTGTCCAGGGAGCGAGAGTTTGCCGTCCGCCTCTGAGGAGCGCGCCCTCACGCTCGAGCAGCCGTCGACGCGCCCACGGGACTCGGCCGTCAAAGTCGAGCACCTCTCGGTCACCTACCGGACAACGTTCGAGAAGAAGCCGACGCTCAGAAGCGCCCTCGTGCGGCTCGGCCGACGGCAGCGGACGGTCCGCGAGATCAAAGCGGTCCGCGACGTCTCCTTCGAGGTGCCGCACGGAACCGTGCTCGGCATCGTCGGCGTCAACGGCGCCGGCAAGTCGACGCTGATGCGAACCGTGGCCGGCATCCTCCCGCCGACCGACGGCAGGGTGGAGGTTTACGGGCGGGTGAGCACGCTGCTCGCCCTCGGCGTCGGCTTCAAGGGCGACCTCAGCGGACGGGAGAACGTCGTCCTCGGAGGGCTCGCCGCGGGGCTCACGCGTGACCAGCTCGCGGCCAAGTACGACGAGATCGCGGAGTTCGCGGAGCTCGGCGACTTCATGGACCTGCCGATGCGCACGTACTCCTCCGGGATGTACGGCCGTCTCGCCTTCTCGGTCGCCGTGAACATGGAGCCCGACATCCTCCTCATCGACGAGGCCCTGTCCGTCGGCGACGCCCGCTTCAAGCAGAAGTCGTTCGAGAAGATGCGCGAGCTCTGCGAGCAAGCGCGGACGATCTTCATCGTCAGCCACGGGCTCAAAGGCATTCGCAAGCTGTGCAACGAGGTCATCTGGATGCACGACGGCCGGGTCCAGATGCGGGACGAGCCGGACACCGTCGTCGACGCCTACAAGCGGTTCCTCGACGTCAGCGAGACGGACGACGCGCTCGACGACGACGACTGAGTTCCGCCGGTCACGCTGCCGGCCGACATCCGCCGGCGGCTCGGCCTCCGTGAGGGTGATGTCCTCATCGTCGAGCCGTCCGGACGCTCCATACTTCTGACACCCGCCGTCGTCACGCCCGTCGAGCTACAGCGACGAGCGGATCATCGAGTTCGAGCGAGTGCGGAGCTCGCCCGACGAGGTCGCGCCGGCGCGCGCCGAGCCTGGACGACGAGAGCTCGTCCTCGGCGGTGAGCGGTCGGCCGCTCGTCTTCCTCGACGCCAACATCCTCTCTCGGCAGCGCTCGGCGGACCCGTCTTCGAGCTCCCGCTCGAGCTGGCCCGGGGGCGGACGATCCGACGCGAGCGGACGAAGCCGGCGGGCAGCTCCGCAGGCGCGGTTATGATCGCGCCCGTGCCGACGATGCTCAGGCGTGTGAAGAAGTTCGTCCGCCCTCACCGGCGCCGCTTCCGAGTGGCCACGAGGCGGGCCCGGATCCTGCCGTCGTTCCTGGTCATCGGCGCGCAACGGGCAGGGACGACGTCCCTCTTCCAGTCCCTCCGCCGGCATCCGGACATCACCGGCCCCGCGAGCCTGGACGAGTCCGTCACGTGGGGCAAGGAGCTCCACTTCTTCGACGAGAAGTCGTGGCGCGGGATCGACTGGTACCGCTCGTTCTTCCCGACGTCCGCCAAGCAGCGCCTCGTTCGCCTACTGGGCCGGGACCTCCTCGCCGGCGAGGCGACCCCGTACTACATGTTCCACCCGGCCGTGCCCGAGCGGGTCGCGGCCGCGCTGCCAGAGGTCCGTCTCATCGCCCTGCTCCGCGACCCCATCGAGCGGGCGTACTCTCACTACCAGCTCATGCGGCGCACGGGCCGCGAGAAGCTCTCGTTCGAGGACGCGCTCGCAGCCGAGGAGAAGCGCCTCGCTGGCGAGAGGGAGCGACTTCTCTCCGATCCGCACTTCCGCGGTCACCACCACCGCCATCGCGCGTACGTCGGGCGCAGTCTCTACTCGGATCAGCTCGAGCGCTGGCTGGCTTTCTTCCCGCGGGAGCAGCTCCTCGTGGTGCGCGCGGAGGACTTTCTCGCCCGGCCGTCCGACATCTACGCGGAGACGCTCGCCTTTCTCGGGGTGCGTCCGTGGCAGCCGGACGACTTCGAGCCCCGCAACCGCAAGTCATACGCGCCGATCGACCCGGCGCTCCGGGCCCGCCTCGAAGAGCGGTTCGCCGAGCCAAACGAGCGGCTCGCGCGCCTCCTCGGGAGGGACTTCGGATGGGGCTCGGCGACGGCTGGGCCGGCGAAGGACGCCGCCGAGCTCGGCCGACGCAACGGCCTCACGGCCGCGTAGCCTTCCCGTGCAACCGTGCTCAAACGACAGCACCAGAGCTCAAGCGTGTCGCCAGCGCGGTAGATATCGTGTCCAGCTGCGTGAGCACCGGCACTGAGCGGTAGCGCCTTCGACATGCCGAATCGCCCCGACATCCCGAAAGTCGTCATCACCATGCCTGCCTACCGTGCAGAGGGGACGCTGGCGAAGACGGTCGCCGAGATCCCTCCGGGAGTCGCGGACCTCGTGATCCTCGTCGACGACGCTAGCCCCGACAACACGGTCGAGCTTGCGCGTGAGCTTGGGATCCGCGTCTACGTCCATCCGGAGAATCGGGGGTATGGGGGCAACCAGAAGACGTGTTACACGAAAGCGCTCGAGGAAGGAGCGGACGTCGTCGTTCTGCTCCATCCGGACTATCAGTACGACCCGAAGGCTGTCCCCCTACTGGTGGCGCCGATCCTCGCCGGCTACGCCGATATGACCTTCGGATCCCGCTTCGCCGGTCTCAGCGATCCACTCGGAGGCGGCATGCCGATGTACCGCGTCGTCGGCAACCGGCTGACGACGACGCTAGAGAACCTCATGCTCGGCTCACGCTTCACCGACATGCACAGCGGCATGCGAGCGTACACGCGCGACTGCCTCCTGTCGCTTCCGTTCCTCCGTTACACGGACGACTTCAGCTTCGACTCCCAGCTCCTCATCGACGCCGTTACCTCCGGACGGGCTGTCGTGGAGGTGCCGATCCCGACGCGCTACACACACGAGTCGTCCTCGATCTCGATCGCTCGCTCGCTGAAGTACGTCGGCCAGACGCTCGGGTACTGCGCACGCCAGTCCCTCGCACGCGGCCGCCGTGGCCGCCGTTCGCCGCTCTCCTCGCCAGGCCGGCGGGAGAGGCGGAGAGCAACCGGGCCTACGATCGCCCGCCGATGCGTCGCGTGCGGAGCCGAGGAGCAAGTGCTGCTCTATCCGGCGAACGTCAGCGAGGAGGCGCCGGCCAGCGAATACAGCTGCACGAGCAGTGCGGTCGCGCGGCACGACGACATCCTCGAATGCGCACGCTGCGGGATGGTCAGCTCTCGGCCGACGCTTTCCGCCGAGGAGATCCTCGAACGCTACGCCGACGTCGTCGACGAGGCGTACCTGAGCGAGGAGGAAGGCCGGCGCCAACTGTTCGAGTGGCTTTTGCATGTGATGAGCGGCTATGCCGTGCGCGGGGGTCGCCTCCTCGAGATCGGCTCCAACGTGGGCCTTTTCCTCGATACGGCCCGGGCGGCGGGCTGGCGCCCACGAGGTATCGAGCCGTCGGAGTGGGCGGTCGAGGTCGGACGCGAGCGCTTTGGGGTCGAGCTCGAGCAGAAGACGCTCGAGGAGCTGGACGAGCCGACGGCGAGCGCGGACGCGATCGTCCTCCTGGACGTGCTCGAGCACGTTGTCGATCCACTCGAGGCTCTGCGGCAACTGCGACCCCTCGTCGACGACGAAGGAATCCTCGTCCTGTCCACGATCGACTTCTCAGGGCTTCACGCGAGGATGAGAGGCGAAACGTGGCCGTGGTTCATCCGCCCACATCTCCACTACTTCACGCCGGCGACGCTGCATTCGCTGCTTGCGACCGCGGGATTCCAGATCGTCGAATGGTCCCTCGTTCCCCGCTCGTTCCATCTCTCGTACATCGCGAATCGCGCCGGGTCGAACCTTGGCCTTTTGGGCCGGGCCTCAGCGGTCTTTTCGAAGGTGCTCGACGTAAGGCTCCCGGTCGGCTGGCTCGGCGACGTCGTCCTCGTCGTCGCGCGGCCGGCCCACGCTACCGCCGACCTGGCGTCCGCTCCGAGACGGCTCGACGGCTCGACTCTCGAGAATCGGCGGTTCGACGAGCCGCTCGCGTCTCCACGACGGCTGGAGGACGCCGCGCTGCAGGTTGAGCACGAGTAGCCCCGTCACGATGAACGGGAAGACATTGAGCGCGTGGACGACAAGGGCATACGAGAGGGCGCGCGCCTCCGGAACCTCGTAAGCGGACAGCGCGATGATCGCCGCCCCCTCGAAGACCCCGACGGCAGCGGGGCCGGAAGGTAGGACTAGCGAAAGGCCGGTCGCGATTAGCACGAGCAGGCCGGCTGCGGGCGAGAGCCCGAGATCGAATCCGAGCATGACCACCCAGAAGGACCCAGCCAGAAGGAGCCAGGAAACTACGGTCCAGAGGAAGGCGACGAGACCGACTCGCAGGCTTCGCAACGCGACGAAGCCCCTCATCAGGTTGCGCACGGCCGCCTCGACCCGCGCCGGGAAGAGAAATGGCATGCGCGCAAGTGGACGCAGGACAAACCGGAGGGGACGCTCGCCGTAGACCCGGAGGACGACGATCGCGGCGACCAGGACGAGCGTGAGCGCAATCGCTAGAGCTCCGGCGGCGCGGATCCAGGCCACCTCGGGGAACCATGGAAGCGCGATGAAAAGGAGCAGGAGGAGCGCGAGCACGTCGAAGAAACGCTCGATGACCACCGTGCCGGTCGCCTCGGCTCGCGACCGGCGCGCGAGAGAGTGCAGCGCGAGGACACGAACCGCATCGCCGGCGCGAAGCGGGAGCACGTTGTTGAAGAACTGGCCCACGAGAAGCGCTTGCGTCGTGGGCCAGAGCGCGGGTCTCGTCCGAGCCGAGAAGAGGACGCGCCAGCGAAGGGCGCGGATTAGGAAGGCGAGCGCGAGGAGCGTGACCGCCGGAACAAGCGACCAGTAGTCGCTCTCGCGAAGCGATCGGACGAGCTCGTCGAAGTCGACGTTGCGCACCGCAAGGTACGCGAACCCCACTGTGACGGCGATCGCGAGGGCGCCGGTGCCGGCCCGTAGACGGCCCATAGCACGTGGCGGCGTCACCGCGACGGCTCCGCCGCGACACAAGCGAGGCTGTAGACCTTGAACCTCCGGCCCCGCCACGTCTCGCACGGCTCGGGCAGACGGAGAGCGGCGGGCACCTCGACCGAACGAAGGAGACGGGCAACCTCGGCGGTGAACGGCGCCATGCCAGGCCACGGGCGCTCTCGGATGGGGGTTTCGACGACGAAGTAGTCGGCTCCGTAACGCTCCCGGAGCTGGATGATCGCACCGACCGAGGGGCCGTAGTAGGCGTCGACCGTCCGGAACATCCGGTCGCGAATCACGCGAAAGTATTGCGGGTCCCAGGGCTGGTAGAGCTTCCTCGAGATCACGACCGGGCGACGGGCCGCGATCGGGATGCAGCCAACGTCGAGAGCGTCGCCCGCAATGATGGCGTCCTTCGGCAGCGTGCGGAGATGGCGGTAAAGCTTGGTATCCCTGCACGAGGCCGCGCCCGGGCTCCGCCCCCCGTCCGCGAACGCCACCTCCGCGACGAGCACGGTGCCTGCGAAGACCGCCGCAGCCGCAGCCGCCGTACGTACTCCCTGCTGCCCGGCCGTTCGTCTCCAGACGAGCAGCGCTAGCAGGAGTCCGAGGGCCAGCCCCACGAGGAGATACGATCGTGCGTCCGCGAGCCAGGAGCCGATGTCGGAGATGGACAGTTGCGGGCCGAGCGGAAACACAGTCAGAGCGACCAGGACGACCGCCAGCGGCAAACCCGCAGCCGCGAGCAGCGAGAGACGGGTGCGCCCCGCCCAGGCCTCGAGCGTGGGACGCAGAACGATTCCGATCGCAATGCAGAAGAAAGGCAGGAGGGAATACGTGTAGCGATGCGGGAGATACAGGCGAAAGAGAAGCGCGTGCGCTGCCGCGAAGAGCACGAGCGACGCGATCGGCATGCACCACACCTCCCACCGAAGGAGCGTCACGTTGCGGAGCCGCACGAGCAACAGGAACAGCGCCGCGACCGCGAGGATGGACCCCGAGTCCCCGAGGTTGAACCCGCTGTAGTTCTGTCTCAGGTAGTCGAGCGTCGACGAGGCGAAGAAGTGCATCTGGCCGCCGGGCTCGAACTCGGGATAACGGCGGGCCTCGGCAGCAGTGAGCAGCTCTTGGGACCCCACCAACACCCGCGTCAACAAGAGAGACGCCGCCGCGCCCAGGACGCTGAGCGCAGCCCAGGGGGCTCGCTCCATGTTCACGAGATGCGGTCGCTTCCGATCGACCACCGCGAGCAGCACGATCGCGAGAGCTACGACGCCCGCGGGCGGGTAGAGAAGTAACCCGACCGGCGGCACGACCGCCGCCGCAAGATTGCGCCTGCGCAGGAGGAGGAAGAGGGCCAGGAGCACGATCGGCTGGGCGAACGCTCGCGGATGGCCGCCGCTGAAGCGGTGAATGTCCCATGGCACGAGGAAGAGGGCAGCGGCTGTCCAGGCAGCCGGCCGCCAGACCACATGGTCTCGGACGATCCGAAAGACGAGCCACACCGCGAACGGCTGGAGGACGAGCGGCAGGAGCTCTCCGAAAAACACCGGGTCGACAACGTGGCTCGCAAGCCAGTAGAGGAGGCGGAAAGACGGCGGGCTGTAGCCAGTTGCGAGCAGCGCCTCCGTGAGCGGGTCGTCGAACAGGGCAGGGTCCTGAAACCTCCGCATCCAGAACTCGTGGATGAACGCGTCCGTCTGAAAGGTGAGCGGGTCCGCGATCATGCGCCACTCGGCGTGGAGCGTCGCCAGAGCGGCGCCGACGAGGACGATCGCGTCCTCGGCCCACCTCCGCGCCGCGAGGAGTGCCAGAAGGGCCGGGCGCCGTATCGCACCTGCATATCGTGTGGCCGAGATCTCGGTGCTCATGACGGGAACGGCGTCGTGGAACGGCGATGCCTACCACGATGGAAGGAGGAAAGCGGTCGCGTGTTAGGCCTCGCCGAGGCTCGAGGGCTCGGTGAGGCCGGTAGACTCCGCCGCCGGTGCGCAAGGCCCTCATCACCGGCGGCGCCGGCTTCATCGGCTCGGCGCTCGTGCGGCTGCTCACCGAGCGCGGCCATGCCGTTCGCGTCTACGACAACCTCTCGACCGGGAGCGCCGAGCTCCTGGAGGGCACCGACGCCGAGCTCGTCGAGGGCGACGTCCGCGACGTGGACGCGCTCGCGCTCGCGGCGCGCGGCTCCGACGTCGTCTTCCACCTTGCCGCGGGCACGGGCGTCCTTCCGTCGATCGAGGACCCGTTCGGCGACTTCGACCTGAACGCCGGCGGGACGCTCGCGGCACTCTGGGCGGCGCGGCAAGCGGGCGCGGGCCGTTTCGTCTTCTCGTCGTCGAACGCGCCGCTGGGCGCGGGCGCCTACCCCGCGAGCGAGGAGAAGCCGACGGCTCCCCTCTCTCCTTACGGGGCCGGCAAGGCGGCGGGCGAGGCCTACTGCTCGGCCTTCCACGGCGCCTACGGGCTCGAAGCGGTCGCGGTCCGCTTCTCGAACGCCTACGGGCCTCGCTCCGCGCACAAGGGCAACGTCATCCCTCTCTTCATCCGCCGGATCCTCGAAGGCCGGGAGCTCGTCGTCTACGGCGACGGCGCGCAAACCCGCGACTTCGTCTTCGTGACCGACCTCGCCGACGGCCTCCTTCGCGCGGCCGAGGTCGATGGGATCGGCGGCGAGGTCTTTCAGCTCGCGAGCGGTGTAGAGACGACCCTGAACGCCCTCGTCACGCTGCTCGGGGAGACGTCCGGACGTGAGCCGGAGGTGCGGCACGAGCCGCCCAGGCCCGGGGAGATCCTCCGAAACTACTCCCTGATCGAGAAGGCGCGGCACCGCCTCGCCTACGCGCCCGCGGTGCCGCTCGAGGACGGCCTTCGCCGCACCTACGACTGGTTCTCGAGCTTGCACGCTGCGGCAGCGTCCTGACCCGGCGGCCCGGCGGCGACGTCGAGCGCTAGCGAAGCCAAGCCCGCACCAACGCGTTGGCGAAGCCAAGGCCGTAGCGGAAGTGAGGCGGCTTCTTCGAGGCGCCCGAGATCCGGCTCGCCACGGTGACGGGCACCTCGCGCATGGCGAGCCTGCGCTTCGACGCCTCGACGATGAACTCCGAGTTGTGGAACTGGTCCTGGTGGAACTGGAGGCCGCGCAGAGCTTCCGTGCGGACCGCCCGATAGCCGCAGGCCGGGTCGGTGATCCGGCGCGCCGTGAGCAGCGAGAGAAGCCCCGCGAAGACCTTGATCCCTAGCGTGCGTGCGGCGTGATTGGGGTCCGCCGCGCCGAGCACGCGCGAGCCGTTCACGACGTCCGCCTCCCCGTCGAGGATCGGCTGGACGAGGAGCGGAAGCTCGGACGACCGGTGCTGCCCGTCCGCGTCCATCGTGACGACGAGCCGCGCGCCGGTGGCAAGCGCGAGGCGGTACCCGGTACGCAGCGCCGCGCCCTGGCCGCGGTTCAGGGGCAGGTGCACCGCCGCTGCCCCAGCCGTGCGTGCCAGCTCCGCCGTGTCGTCGGAGGAGCCGTCGTCGACCACGATCGGGCGCACGGGCAACCCCGACACGTCCTCAGGTAGCGCCGCGAGCACCTGGTCGATGTGAGCGGCCTCGTTGTAGGCCGGGATCACGAGCGCGATCGCTCCCGCGAAGTCCTCGAGCCGTGCCGTCGCCCGGAACTCGTTGAGCGCGAGGTTCTCGATGAGTCGCGTCAGGTCGCGGCGCGTGCGCTCCTGGCGCGCCGCCATCAGGTACGAGAAGAAGTAGAGGACGGCGACGGCAACGACCGCCGCGCCGAGGATCCGACCACCGCCGCCCTCGCGGAACGAGAGCCCGTCGAGGAGCCAGTTGAAGACGGCCGGCTCGAGGGCGACCACGAGCAGCGGCAGGACGAACACGGCGAAGCGAAGGAGCAGGTCGCCGTTGCCGATCTTGCCGCGGCGGTATGCCCACACCGCCACCAGGGCGAACGCGAGGGCGGCTAGAAGGCCGGCGGCACGAAGCGGCGTGAGGTCCATGCAGCTACTTCGTCGGCTCCGCGATCGGGGTCGGCCGCCACTGGGTCACCGGGGCGATCACGTCCACCAGAACGCGGTCCTTGTGGCGCC
>Ga0299907_10002368_pt1 | contig 11560 bp, 8 predicted proteins | sample RVTome_16_FD_198680 | JGI IMG/M metagenome (GOLD analysis project Ga0299907, IMG submission 198680) | Soil microbial communities from uranium-contaminated site in the Upper Colorado River Basin, Wyoming, United States - RVT152D67 (version 2) ...
GACGACGACCCGCAGGTGGGCCCAGCTCGCCGGGTCGGACGTGGTGGGTTGCGTCGGCGCGAACACCCGCAGCTTCACCAACCGGGCCGCACCGCTGTTGATGCGACCGCCGCTGCAGCTGACGACACCCGAGGCCTCGGTGCAGCTGAACGCAGCGCTCGGATCACCCTGGTCGTCGGCCGAGATGAACTCGGTGCCCGACGGCAGCGTGACCTTGAACGAGGTGCCGAACGCGTCGGCTGAGCCGTGGTTCTCGATGGAGATGTCGTAGGTGAGCACGCCGCTCGTGGCCACCGGGTCCGGGCCGTCGACGATGTCCTTGACCTCGAGATCGATGTAGGTGCCCTGGACTGCGGGCGCCTCACCCGCCTGGATCTGCGTGGTCTCGTCGGCTGTGTTGTTGGCCTCGTCCGCCTCGCCGATCTCGTTGTTCGGGTCGACGATCGCCTTCAGCAGCGCGACACCCGGCGTGGGCGGCGCGAACGTCTGCAGGCGGATGCCGCGCGTGCCCAGCGCTTCGACCGTGCCACCTGCGCAGGTGACGATGTTGCCCGCTGCGCTGCACGTGAACGCGCCCTGGCCCGCGCCGAGGAGGTCGTTGGCTGCACGGTACGTCGAGCCCGTCGGGAGCTCCATGCGAACCACGACGTTGTACGCCGCGGCCTGGCCAGCGTTGGCGATCGTGAGGTCGTAGTCGAGCACCGCGCTCGTCGCGTACGGCGGGGGGTCCTCGACCGTCTCCTTGACGTTGTCGATGTACAGCTCCTTGTACATCCCCGCGCCGGTGTGGGTGTTCTCCACGACCGTCTGCTCGAAGTCGAGGTTGTTGGTCTCGTCCTTCTCGGGGATGGCGCCGTACGGGTCGACGCGGACCTCGTTGTGGTAGGAGCCGGGCTCGTCCGGTGCGAACACGTCGATCACGATGACGGCGAAGTCCGTGGCTTCGAGCTGCGGCGCCGGGGCGACGCCCGAGTAGGTGCCCTCGATGGAGCCGCCGAGGCACTCGACGACGCCGCTCGCGTGCGAGCACGTGAAGTTGTGCAGCGTGGCCTCGCCCAGTGGCCCGGCGACGGTGTCGCTGGCCGAGCGGAAAACGGTGCCAGCCGGCAGCACGTCGCGCACGACGATGCCGGTCGCGTCCTGCGTGCCGTTGTTGGTGACCGTGATCGTGTACCGCAGGGTGCCGTTGCGGGCGACGGGATCGGGCGAGTCGGTCTTCTCGACGGTGAGATCGACGCCGGTAAGGACGTCGGTGGTGGTCGTGAAGGTGTTGTTCGCCTCGTCGTTCTCGGGGATGGCGTTGGTCGGGTCGACCGTCACCGTGCTCGTGATCGGGCCGATGGCCGACGACACCGGTGAGCTGGGCTTGGTCTGCGGCGCGATCAGCTGGAGGGTGATCGTCTCGAGGTCACCCTGGATGTTGCCGCTGTCGACGGCACCGCGCACGCGCGGGATGAGGCAGGTGACGACGCTCGCGGCGTCCGCCGAGCAGGTCGTGGCGCCGGGGACGTCCATCGGGCTGGCGGTGAAGCCGTCGAGGAACACGCCGGCCGGCAGCGGTTCGCGCACAATGACGTTGTTGGCGTTGTAGAGGCCGCTGTTGCCGACGGTGATCGCGTAGTCGAAACGATCGGCGGCCCGCACGGGCTCGGGCGGCACCGGCAGCGTGCGGTGCTGCGTCACGCTGAGATCGATCGACGGGCGGACGGTCGTGATGGTGGACGCGGTGTTGGTCACGCCCTTGTTCTTGATGTTGCCGTTGACCGTGGCCGTGTTGATGATCGTGCTGCCAGGCGACGCGATGACGAGACCCTTGACGGTGATCTCCGCGGTGGCGCCCGACTGGAACCGCGTCGTGGTGCACGTGACCTTCGGTGCGCTGACTGTGCAGGTCATCGGCACCGATGTGCCGGCGACCGTGGCGGTAGCCGTGACGCTGGCTGCGTCCATGCCCTGCGTGCCGTCGACGACCTCGATGTAGTCGGCGCGGTAGGCCGAGGTGTTCTCGAGCTTGAGCGTGTAGGTGAGCGTCTCGTACGGCGCGATCGGGTCGGACGCGTCGGTCTTCTTGAGCAAGAGCGTGTCTGGCGGCGGGACGTTGCCCACCTGCGTGGTGGCCTGCGTGTTGTTGTTGAGCTCGTCGGCCTCGGGGATCGCGTCGAACGGGTCGGCCGCGGTGGTGACGGTGACGATCGTGTCGAAGCTCGGGGCGACCACGCCCACCTGGACGGTGGCGTTGGTGCCAGCGTTGATGGCGCCGCCGGTGCACGTGAGGGTGGTCTCACCGAACGGCAGGTTGCAGTCGAAGAGGCTGGTCGCGGTCGACGTCACGAACGTGACCGACGACGGCAGCGTCACCGTGAGGACGACGTCACTCGCCTTCGTCGCGCCGACGTTGTCGATCGTGACCGTGTACACCATGTCGTGCGACGGCAGCGTGGTCGTCGGACCCTTGATGGTGGCTAGCAGGTCCGGCAGCGGGCCGCCCGCGCCGTTGACGACCTGCGTGGTCACAGTGTCGGTCGACGTGAACGTGGTCGCCGACTTCGTGCCCGTCACACTCACGCTGTTGTTCAGCGTGGTGCCGTTGGCCGCGGTGACGACGCCCCTGATCGTGACCGTCCACGACTGGAAGCCCTGGAGGGTTCCCGCGTCGCAGGTGACGGTGTTGCCGGTCTGACCGCAGCTGCCGACCGTGCTGGTGAGCACGAGTGCGTTCGTGCCGTCGACGCCGGTGAGGCCGTTGATCACGTCGGTCAGCACCACCTCGGTGACCTTCGCGCCACCGGTGTTGGTGACCACGATCGTGTACGTCAGCTGCTGGCCGTTGGCCACTGGACTGGGACCGGACGTCACGTCGACGGTCACCGGGTTCTGCGCGAACGCCGCCCCCGGTGTGAGGACCACGCTCAGCATGCTCAGTACGAGCACGGCCAACGTTGCAATTGCCGCGCCGCGTCGCCGCGACCCGGAGTGAGTTCCCGCCATCCTTGGGCTCCCCTCGCCTAAAGCCGGTTGTGTCGGGCAGGGAGTATTGCGTCGCGTTGCGCACAAAGCAAACCCTTCGTCACGAAGTGTGAACTTCGTGACAGTTCGCCCGTTCGTCCAGTTCGCGGTGTTGTCGGGTCTGCCACGATGACGGCTCATGGCGCGCCCCATCCTCGCTGTTGCGTTCGCTCTCACGTTCGCGTTGGCGTCGCCTGCCGTGCACGCGCGAGCGGACGGCTTCGTCGCGGTCGACGATCTCCCCCAGCGCCCGTCGTCTGCGCGCATCGTTCTGTTCTCGTTGCCCGACGAGTTCGACGCGTGCTTGCCGCTACAGGGTGCGTGCCCGCAGGACTCGTCGTCGCTGCTCGTCGTGCCCGCGCCCGGACGCAGCATCATGTGGCAACCCGAAGGCGCGGAGCTGCCGCACGTGGAGCTGCCCAGCGCGCCGTTGCCCGCCGTCGGCACGCCACCAGCCGGCGCGACGTCGGCGCACTACCTCATCCCCGTGGCCGACGGGAGGGGTGCGGGCTTGGCGTTCATGAAGCGCGACGTCGCCGACGGTCGCTTCGTCGTGTCCGATCGCAAGACGCCTGGGGATGTGGCGCCCCACGTGCCGGTGCTGTCCGGTCCCTCGCTCGGGGGCGCAGCACCGTCGGGCGCCGAACCCGAGCGGTTGCTGGCCGAGCCGGTCGTCGTCGACGCGGGCGAGCTGACGACGGCCCCCTTCCCCGTGCTCGTCGTGCGGCGCGCGTCACCGAGCCGCGTCGCGTTCGGCGTGCGACCCGACCCGTCGTGGCGCATGCAGACCGACGTCGTGCCACTGCTCGGCGACGGCGGCATCGCCGGACTCGTTCGCCACGAGGGGCAGGTGCGGCTGGCCGTCGCCGCGCCTGACAATGTCGACCTCGATGCCGTACGTCGGGGCACGCCGCGCAGCGGAGATGCGCCCGTCGCCGGGAGCGACGACGATGACGGTGATACCGGCGGCAACGGCGACGGAGGCGCGGCAGCCGCACTCGTCCTTGCCGTCGCCATCGTCGCCGGTGGGGTGACGGCGTTGGTGCTGCGCAGGCGGGGCCGCCGAGCCATTCGCTGACGCACCCTTGACGCCACGAAATGGAGCGGCCGCGCACCTGCGCCATCGGCCAGACTGCCCGGCGTGCCCGGCATCCCTGACAGCCCTGGCGTCGAGCCCGCCCGCAGTGGCTTCGTCGACGTGAACCGGACGCGGCTGCGCGTCTGGGAGTGGGGCGACGAGCACGACCTACCGATCGTGTGCCTGCACGGCGCGTACGACCACGGCCGCATGTGGGACGGGTTCGCGCCACGGCTCGCGGCGTTGGGCTATCGCGTCGTCGCGCCCGACCTGCGCGGCCACGGCGACAGCGGGCGGATCGGTTCGGGGATGATGTGGAACGCGAGCGCGCTCGACATCGCCTGCCTCGCCCGCGATCTCGGTCCGCCGATCGGGATCGTCGGCCACTCCTTCGGTGGCGGCCAGGCGCTGTACGCGGCCGGCGTGTGGCCCGAGCTGTTCCGCTGGGTCGTGAACATCGACGGCCTCGGCCCACCGAGCGAGGCCTTCGTCGAAGACGACATCGTCGAGATGGCGACGCGGTGCGTCACCGCGGCCGACCGAGTTCTCTGCTCACCGCCGCGCCGGTACGCGTCGCCCGAGGAGATGGTCGAGCGCCGCCAAGGCGTGAACGTCCGGCTGCCGGCAAAGTGGACGCGCCACCTCGTCGCCCACGGCTCCCGCCCCGCCGGCAACGACGGCTGGGTGTGGAAGGCCGACCCGCTGTTCGGCGTCGGCTTCCCCGGCGAGTTCGACATCGAGCACCTGCACGCCGAGCACGAGCAGGTGACGGTGCCCGTGCTGGTGCTCACCGGCGCGGAGCACGACACGTGGAGCGACTTGTCCGCCGACGAGCTCGAGCAGCGCCTCGAGCACCTGCGCGACGCGCGCCACGTCGTCGTCGAGAACGCGGGTCACTACATCCACATCGAGCAGCCCGACGCGGTGCTCGCCGCCATCGCCGCGTTCCTCGACGAGGTCGGTCGCTGACATGGCGGCACCCATCGTCGTGCTGCACGCGTTCGGCGACGAGCGCGGCGGCGGCGCGTGGCGGGACGCGCTCGCCTCCAGTTGGGATGGGCCCGTCATCGCCCCCGACCTCCCCGGTCACTGCAGCACACCCGCTCCCGCCGGAGGCCACTACGAAGTGGCCGACGCGCTCCTCGCGGTGCTTCCTGCACTCGCAAGCCTCGACCCCGCACTGCCGCCGGTCGTCGTCGGGTGCGGCGTGAACGGATGGGCGGCACAAGTGCTCGCGCTCGCCGGTCGCGCATCTGCAGTGGTCACGGTCGACGGTCTCGGCGGGCCGTGGACGACACCGCGCCAGCGCGTCACCGCGTGGCGCGACACGCTTCGCGCAATCGCGGGCGACCTTGCGGCGATGGCCGCACCGCCCACCGAGGGGATCGACCCGCGCCTGCGGTACGGGCTCGACCCGCACGGCAGCCGGCGGCTCGCCGAACGCGGCGCGGTGGCGACGCCGGTGCCCGCGCTCATCGTGGAGAGCCCGGCGTCGCCGTTGCCCGCCGAAGAGGTGGACGCGCTCGCCGCTGCGTACCGGTCCGGTGCGACCGTGGAACGCGTAGCGGCCGCCACCGCCGAAGCGGTGACGGCCGTGGTCGTGGGTTGGGCGTCGGCTACGCGGCCGGCGGCTGCGACGCCCGCCCGCCCCATCGCCGGCTGACGAGCAGCAGGCCGAGCAGCAGCAGCGCGGCGCCGATCGTGGTTAGCGCCGCGAGCGTCGTGCCCGCACCCGTGGCTGCCAGCGCGGCCGGCGCGACGGCGGCGGGTGCTTCAGCTGCCGCAGCCGCGACGGACGCCGGTGCGGTGAAGCTCACACCGAGCACCTCCGCTCCACCCGGGGGCGGCGAAGGAACGGGCGGCGAGGACGACGACTGCACGGTGACACAACCCGTGTGCGCGGGGTTGGTCTTGCCGATGCCGTTGTTCGCGTCGCACTCGTAGCCCTTGTTCGAGTCGCTGCCGTCCGGGAACTGTCCGGCGGGGTTCTTGTTGTCGGCCTTGCCGACGCAGCCCGCGCACGGCTTGCCGACCGCGGTGCCGCCACCGTTGCCGTTGGCGGACGGCGAGCCGTCACGCGTGCTGTCGTACACGCCGTGCTGGTTGGCACCGTGACCGGTGAAGTCCGCGTTCGACGCGGGCTGGGGCGAGTTCACGTCACCGGTCGTGCTGGCATTGCCGTCCTGGTGATCGGCGCTGCTGCTCGCGCTGGAGGTCGAGCTCGCGCTCGCCGTCGCCTTGCCGCTGTCGTTGTCGCTGCTGTTGCGCGCGTGCGCGTTGTCGTCCCGGCGATGCTCGGCCGACGTGCCTCCCGCGCCGTCGTTCGGTGCCGCGAGCGCGCGTGGTGCCGCGAGTCCCAGGATCAGCACGCCCAGGGCTGCGGTGGTTGCGATCTTGCGTCCGGCAGTGAGACTGGCTTTCATCGTTGCTCCTTCGGTCGCGGCCGAGGGCCCAACGTCTCACGCCACCCATCCGTTCCATGGATGGTCAGCCGTTCCCCCGGCAGCAGGCCCCTACCCGAGTCCCGCGAAGCCTGAACTCTCGTCGCGGCGAGTGGCGAAATTGCTGCGCGGCGCGTTCGTGGGATCAGTACGGTCGCCGGATCGTGCCTGAGCGGCTGCACATCGAAGAAGGACCGTCCGACCCGCTTTGGCGGGCCTTCACCCTGCACGCCAGCACGGGGGACGCACCAGCGCCGATTGGCACCGCCACCGCGTGGGTGCGGCCCGACGGTCGGTGCTTCGTGTCGTTCACCGGCGATGCCCGGGAGCCCTTGCTCGACGCGATCGTGAAACGCGTCGGCACCGTCACGTTGCACGCGACCGCGCCGGCGTCGGACGACGAGCAGCTGGCTCGCTACCAACGCCTCGGGTTCGCAATCGAGCGGCGCGAGCGCGTCTACGCGATCGACGTCGCCCGCGCCTGCCATGTCCTGTCGCGCGCATCGACGCCCGACGGCGTCACCTTCGTCTCGCCCGAGGAGGCCGACCTCGACCGCCTCCGCGTGCTCGACGACACGCTGCGCGGCGACGTACCGGGCACCGACGGGTGGAAATGGACGGCCGAGCAGTTCCGCGACGAGACGTTCGGATCGCAATACGACCCCGACCTGTACGCGGTCGCCGTCGATGCCGCGACGGGTGACTACGTCGGCATCGCGCGCGTGTGGAACAACCCGTCAAGGCCGCGCCTCGGCATGATCGGCGTCGTCCGCTCGCACCGCCGCCGCGGCCTCGCCCGCGCGTCGATGGCGCGCGTGCTCGCGGTGCTGGCAACGCGTGGCACGCCCGAGATCACCACCGAGGTCGACGTCACGAATGAGGCGTCGTCGTCGCTCATGCTGTCGCTCGGCGCAAGTGTGACAGGCGAGCTCATGGAGCTGGCTCACCCGCCGGGTTCGTAGGCAGCGGCGCTCTCGACGACGACGAAGTCGACGATCACGTGGATCGGGTCGAAATTGCCCTCCACCACGACGGCGATGCGGTGCCGGCCCAAGGCCGCGTCGTGCGGCACGCGGAAGCTGATGTCACGCTCGTCGCCGAACCACGAGGGCGCTTCGCGCACGATCCATCGTCAAGGCGTCAGCCGGCGACGAGGTCGAGGAGCTGCGCGCGCGTAGGACCCGCGTGCTTCGGCAATGGCGCGTCCGCCGGCAGCTTCGCTTGCACGACCGGGTCCGCGAGCAGCTCCTCGGGTGTACGCGACAGGAACGCAGCGCAGTCGACGAACAGCACGCTGGCCTCGAGGTCGCTCCCGAGCAGTGACATGAAGCGCACGAGCTGGTCCCACCGCTCGTCGCCGCTCGGCGCGGGCGCATCGTGGTGCACCGCGGCGGCGTAGGCGTGCAGCTTGTGGCGGTCCTGCCACACCGTCGAGCGGTACCAGGGCGTGAACACGCGCTCGGTGACCTCGTCGAGGGCGAGCGACAGCGTGAGCGGGTCGTCGAGGTGCTCGCGCACGACGTCCCGGAACGCGATCGCGTGCATCGTGCCGAGCGTGATGCCGCGCCCGAGCGTCGGGTTGGTCGCGGCCCACGCGTCAGCCACCGCGACCACCCCGGTGGCGACCGGCATGCCGTCCACCACGAAGCGCCGGTAGCAGTCCTCGATGCCGGCCATCGACACCAGCGGCGAGATCGGCTCGCTGCCGACCAGCGCCTCACCACCGGGAAGCGCGGCGAGCACGCGCCACCATGCGTCCTCCTCGCGCAGCGGCCGCAGCGAGGCGTCGTCGGACGTGCCGATGATGCCGATGCCGCACGTACCGTCGTCGGCCGGGAGCGCGAGCAGCCCGACAGACCCGAAGTCGGCAAGTCCCGGCCTCACGACGAGCTGGCTGCCGTCGCGGGAGCGGAGGTAGCGGCCGTAGTAGACGAAGCCCGAGTCCTCCTTCTCCTCGTGCGCGGGCTTCGCACCAAGATCCGCGAGCCAGCGCGTGAGCGGCGACCGCCGCCCAGTGGACGCGACTACGAGGTCGGCGGGGACGACGTCACCCGCTTCGGTGCGCACGCCGGTGGCGTGGGGGATGCCGGGCGCGACTGGCGTGGCCGCGACCTCGAGACCGGCGATGGCGACGCCGCGGCGGATCTCGATGCCGGGCATTCCCGCTGCGACCGCGGACAACACGGCGTCGAGGATGGGGCGCCGCGCCGTCATCACGTCGAAGCGCTCCGGCGACGGCACGACCTCGCGGAACGGGCCGAAGAAGTTCACCTCGTACGCGCCTGCTGCAGCGAAGGCGTCAAGCACCTCCGGCAGGGCGTCGGCCATCTCGTGGCGCCAGCGCGGCATCAAGAAGTGCGCGAGGCGGAACTGCGTGACGCCGCGCCGCTCCCACGCGTCCCACGCGTCAGCGGGCGCGGGCGGCTCCATGGGATCGCGCTCGAGCACGACCACGTCGTGCCCGTCCTTCGCCAGCAACATGGCCGTGACCAACCCGCACGCCCCGGCCCCGCACACGACGATGTCCGCCATGCGCAAAGACTACGGCGTACCCTGCTGGCCTTGACAGACGAGCCGTGGATCGAGCGGGCTGCGCAGTGGGCCTCCGCGTACCTCGCTTCCGTAGGCGGCGCGCCGGTGCTGGCCCGCACCGCGCCCGGCGAGCTCGCCCGCAACCTGCCAGCCAATCCGCCCGCGCAACCGGAGTCCTTGCAGGACGTGTTCGCTGACCTGGACGAACTCGTCGTCCCCGCACTCACGCACTGGAACCACCCCCGGTTCTTCGGGTACTTCGCGAACTCGAGCGTGCCGCCCGCGATCGCCGGCGAGCTGATCGCGGCCGTCACCAACCAGAACGCCATGCTGTGGCGAACGTCACCTGCCGCAACCGAGCTCGAAGCGGTTGTCGTGCGCTGGCTGGCCGTCACCCTCGGGCTCGAGAGCCACCCGTTCGGCGTCATCCACGACACTGCATCCACGAGCACGCTGTGCGCGCTGCACGCGGCGCGCTGGCGCGTGCACCCCGACGTCCGCACCACCGGCGTTGCGACGAGCCCACCCGTCGCCGTCTACTGCTCGGACCACGCGCACTCCTCGGTGGACAAGGCCGCGCTGGTCCTCGGGATCGGCACCGGCAGCGTGCGGCGCATCCCGTGCGACGCGGCGTTCCGCATGGACGTGCGCGAGCTCGACGCCGCTATGGCGCGCGACCGCGAGCGCGGCATCGTTCCTGCCGCGGTCGTCGCGACGGTCGGCACTACCGCAGTCACCGCGGTCGACCCCGTCGCCGACGTCGTCGAGGTGGTACGTGAGTACGGCGCGTGGGTACACGTCGACGCCGCGTACGGCGGCGCGGCCGCCGCGTCGAAACGCTTCCGCTGGGTGCTCGACGGCGCAGGCGACGCGGACTCCGTTGTCGTCAACCCGCACAAGTGGCTGTTCGTGCCCATCGACTGCAGCGTGCTGCTGTTGCAGGACCCGGAGACGACGCGCGCCGCGTTCTCGCTCGTGCCCGACTACTTGAGCACCGACGACGAAGCCGTGAACTACATGGACTACGGCGTCTCGCTCGGCCGTCGCTTCCGCGCCCTCAAGCTCTGGATGACGATGCGAGCCATGGGGACGGACGGCATCGCCGCGCTCGTGGAGTCGCACGTCGACATGGCGCAGGAACTCGCGGCGCGCGTCGAAGCGAGCGAGGAGTTCGAACTCGTCGCACCCGCGCTGTTGTCGGTCGTGAACTTCACGTGCGCGGTGGGCGACGATGCCGCAGCCAGCGCGCGAAACCGCGCAGTCGCCGACGCCGTCAACGCGAGCGGCGAGGCGTTCGTCACGACTGCGGCCGTCGGCGGGCGCACGGTCATCCACGCCGCCATCGGCAACGCGGCGACGACGCCGGACGACGTCGACCTGCTGTGGGATGCGCTGCTGCGGGCAACCCGGGCGCCCTCACCCTCGCCAAGCTCCAAGTAGCCCGTTCACGGGTAGAAGGCGGTCCGTGCGTCGTCACAACATCCGTCGCGTCCGGGCCGCCTTCTACGCGACGGTCCTTGCTGGCGCCGTTGTCGCTGTCACCGTTGGTGGTGCCACCGGCGCCCCGCCAGGCGCGACCGTGCTCACGTTCGGCGACGCCCGCGCGCCCGGCGACCCTGCTGCGATCACCGCTGGACGCCACGTCGTCGCGATGGCGTCGGCGCCGGACGGCGGCGGCTACTGGCTCGCCGCGCGCGACGGAAGTGTGTTCGCCTTCGGCAGCGCGGTCGCTCATGGCTCGTCGGATCCCCGGCAGCTGAACCATCCGATCGTCGGCATGGCCGCGCGCAGGGACGGCAGCGGCTACTGGTTGGTGGCGAGCGACGGTGGCGTCTTCGCGTCGGGCGCAGCCGCGTTCCTGGGCTCAACCGGCGGCATCCGGTTGAACCAACCGATCGTAGGCATGACCGCGACGCCCGACGGGCAGGGCTACTGGTTGGTGGCGCGTGACGGCGGCATCTTCACGTTCGGCACGGCCCGCTTCCTCGGGTCCGCTGGTGGTCTGACGTTGAACCAACCGATCGTGGGCATGGCCGCGACGCCCGACGCGCAGGGCTACTGGCTCGTCGCCCGCGACGGCGGCATCTTCACCTACGGCACCGCCCGCTTCCTCGGCTCGGCTGGTGATGTGCCGCTGAACCAACCGATCGTGGGCATGGCCGCGACGCCCGACGCGCAGGGCTACTGGCTCGTCGCCCGCGACGGCGGCATCTTCACGTTCGGCACCGCGCGGTTCCATGGGTCGGGTGTGGGCTCGCTCGGCGCCGGGCGGGTCGGTGCCGGGATCGTCCCCAGCCCCACCGGCCGCGGCTACGCGCTGCTGGCGGTCGCGGGCTCGGTGCGCGTCGGGTTCGGTGGCGACGTGCACGGCGTGGACCGTGTCGCCGTGTTCATGGAGCGCGGTGGCGACCCGCTGGCGGGCATGCGGCCGGTGTTCGCCGCGCACGATGCCATCATCGTGAACCTTGAGACGGCGGTGGGAAGCAGCGGGCGCGCGCAACGC
>Ga0299907_10002369_pt1 | contig 11558 bp, 10 predicted proteins | sample RVTome_16_FD_198680 | JGI IMG/M metagenome (GOLD analysis project Ga0299907, IMG submission 198680) | Soil microbial communities from uranium-contaminated site in the Upper Colorado River Basin, Wyoming, United States - RVT152D67 (version 2) ...
TTTGCTTATCGACAAGGAGACTGGTTGGGAGACCTGGTATTTCACCGCTCTGACGAGGTCAGCCTGCTCACCGTGTTCGGACTCACACTTGTCGTAGCCGGACTCGCTGAGGGCGTCAACATCTCTGCTGCAGTCGGAGCATTCATCCTCGGGATCGCGCTTTCTGGAGAGGCAGTGGCCAGGGCCGATGCACTCCTCTCACCGCTGAGAGATCTCTTCGCGGCCGTGTTCTTCGTTTTCTTCGGTCTTTCGACCGACCCTCGGGAGATCCCGGACGTGCTTCTCGTGGCAGTTTTGCTTGGAGCGGCTACCGCCGCCACGAAGCTCGTCGGAGGCAGATGGGCAGCGCGTCGTCACGGAGTCGGACGTGCGGGCCAGCGTCGCGCGGGCCTTACCCTGGTGGCACGGGGCGAATTCTCCATCATCATCGCGGGGTTGGCCGTAGGGGTATCCGGAGCTGAAGACCTTCCCGCCCTGGCCGCGGCATACGTTCTGCTGATGGCGGTGACCGGGCCACTCGCGGCAAAACTCGCCGCCCCTGGACGTTTGAGAGCCACCATCGGCTGACTCAGCTCCTTCCCTCGTATGCGCCCCGGGAACAGTCCGTGGCCCCTGGGTGACGCTCGCATGAGAACGTCATTGACCGGGCCCGAAAGCGAGGTTGGTGTCGCGTTTCCGGGACTCGCTGCTTGCCTTCGTTGAATTGCTTCTGCGAGTTGCTCGTCGAGGTACCGGTTGATGTCTGACGGTCGGTCGCGGATCTTTCGGCCGACGCGGATTCCAAGGGCCCCGGGTTTGTCTCCGCGGTGACGCTGTGTGTAGATGGCGGCGGGTTTGGCAGACCGTTGGAGACTGTTGAGAGACTCCGCTCGGAGAATCCTCATTGTCGTTGACCGAGGAGAACGCCTGTGATCAGGCTCCAGCTAGTCGACCCGACCAGGGGCCGCAGGCCCGCGGAGCACCGGATCCTGAGCTCGTCGACGGCGGAACGACAACCCGGCGAAAACACGCCCACTCCAAATTGAAGGTTTACTCGATGATCGATTCGGGTACGGGCTGAGATCATTTGCGCCCCGTAGCAGCGCGGTGGCCACGATAGAGGAGGAGACGACCGGAGATGAGAAAGCGCACTCTCATTTCTGTCACGATCATCGGTCTGCTGATCGGCGCGGGAGTAGCTCAAGCGGCGATAGCGGAGACTGAGGTGACCGTCGGCAGCGACGACACAATCTTTAGTCAGAACAAGCAGAACGAACCGGGATTGGCGGTCGATCCAACGAATCCCAATGTGTTGGTGGCCGGAGCCAACGACAACATCGACCTGGAGGCGTGCAACGCCGGTGACCCCACGACATGTCCGTTCACCGCTGGTGTCGGCTTGTCGGGGATTCAATTCTCGCTCGACGGCGGCACTACGTGGCAGCAGCCAACCTATTCGGGGTACTCGGCACGCGATTGTCTCGGCCCCGAGCCGTGTGTCCCCGACGAGGATGGCGAGATCGGTACTCTGCCCGGCTATTTCGCAAACGGTCTGGTGTCGAACGGCGATCCGATCGTGGCGTTCGGGCCCCAGCCCAACGAGGCCGGCGAGTTCTCATGGTCCAATGGCTCTCGGCTCTACTACGCCAACATCGCCACGAATTTCCCCGGGAATCCCGGGTTCAGCGGCGCCGGCGCAATCGGAGTGTCACGTACTGACGACATCGCAGCCGCCGCGGCCGGCGACAATGCCGCCTGGATGGACCCCGTGATCGTCAGCCGCCAGAACATGTCATTGTTCAGTGACAAGGAACAGTTGTGGGTGGACAATGCCGAGACCAGCCCGCACTTCGGCAACGCCTATGTGTGTTATGTCGGATTCCGCGGCGCAGCGGGGTCCGAGCCAGTGCTCTTGGCACGTTCGACCGACGGTGGAGACACGTGGAGGGTCCGCCAGCTCTCACCCGCCACCAATAACGCTCAGACCGGTGGCCGGCAGGGTTGTCAGATTCAGAGCGATAGCGCGGGCAACGTGTACGTGTTGTGGGTCGGCACCGACATCGTCACCCGTGACGATGTGATCTTCCAGGCCCGGTCGTTCAACGGCGGGGCATCGTTCGAGCGGCCCCAGCCCATCGTCACACAAGGTGGGATCGGCCAGTTCGACCCGGTTCAGCTGCGGTTCACCATCGACGGTGTGGCCGGCTCCCGGACCAACACGTTCCCGAGTGTCAGCATCGCCAACGGTGCGCCCACTGGCACAGACGCCACCGACCAGATCGTCGTGACCTGGTCCGACGACAGCCCGGGCGAGAACCTGGAGACGGCGTGGGTGATCACATCAACCGACGGAGGCGACACATACTCTGATCAGGTTGCCGCCTCCGAGTCCGGGGATCGCGCCAATCAGCCAGCTCTGGCTATCTCACCGGATGGCGAAGACGTGTACCTCGTATACAACGCCTATCTCGAACCCTGGCAGGCGACAACCGCTGAGCCGCGCCCCATGCTGGGCGTGGTCCGTCATGCCAATACCGCCGACCTGGGAGCGTGGACCACCCTGCATCGGGGGGCCGATGGCGACGCGAGGGGATCGAGCGCAAACGGACTGACGTCTGAGTTCCTCGGCGACTACAACTACGCAGTCGCGACGAGGGATTTCGGGGCGGCCATCTGGAATGACTCCCGCGAGGCAGCCGAATGCCCGGCGATAGATGCATTCCGGCAGTCGATAGTCGACGGAAGCCCGATCACCCGTCCGGCACCCCAGGCGGACTGCGCCGCGACGTTCGGCAACACGTCGCATTTCGCTGGTGTCTACTCCGATCCCACCCCGTGAGCTGACGGCGAGTCGAGCTCTGCTCGTGTCGGGGGAGGTCACCCTTCGCGGTTTGGCCTCCCCCACTGTGGCTTGCCGACCGCCACGAGAGCGGTGCTGAGGACTCGACGAGCCGTGGTCGAATTCAGCCAACCAGCACCTGGGGAGTCACTCCGGGGTTCGACCGGGGGAGATCACGAAGTGCATGTACAGCAATAGCCCCGCACAGATCCTGGGTTCGAGGTCGACGTCTAACTTCAGGGTTCCCACCAACCGTTCCCGGGGCGCGCCACCGGCGATCCGTCCTCTCATTTCCGTGAAGAGAGCACCGAATCTCGCCATTGGATACACGGGAGACCCGTCGCCTTCTGCCAACACCCCCACAGTCAATCCTCTGATTGTCACATCCCAGATCCCGCTCAGGGACGCTCGGATCTTGTTGGCGGTCCCCCTTTCCTCTGCCTCGGGCGGCACAAGGGTGGCGATCTCCGCGCCGTGAGCTGTCTCAACCCGACGAGCTGCGCCGTCGACTGGTCCCGATATGCGCCGCGTGTTGAACATCGCCAGACGTTCCCCCGATTGCGTGTCCAGGAAATGTTGGCTCGTGAGCCAACCGGCGATTGCCGCCGATTCGGAATTGCGTCTGTCCCTCCGCATCACAGAATTCGATAGCCGGTTTGGTGAGATAGCCGCGGCGTCCTTCTCCGAAATAGGTCACGTCGGGTCCTGCGATCCGGCACTGGACGAGACCGGCGTTGCGTACCCAGATCTGATACACGTGGCGCATGTGCCACATCGTATTGTTGAAGGTTCGGGTTCAGTGCTGACCTCAGCGCTCGGTCTGTCCGCCGCTGATACGCTCGGCGGGCATGACGGGCGACGGCGCAGTCATCGACTGGCTTCTCGACCCAAATCATTCCGATCCGTGGATCCGTTGGCAGGTGATGCGCGATCTGGTCGACGCCCCCGAGTCGATGTGGGCGGGGAAGCGGACCAAAGTTGAGACGGAAGGTTGGGGAGCACGACTCCTCTCCCACCAGGACGAAGACGGCCAATGGGCGGGCGGCGCTTTTATCCCGATCGACTTCGAGGCTCGAGAGGGGAAGGAGATCGGCCAACCATGGACGGCAACGACTTTCTCATTGTCTCAGCTCCGGGAGTTCGGTCTCGAACCGTCATCGGACCGGGCTCAACAGACCGTCGAATCGATCGGCCCCAACTCCCGTTGGGATCATGACGGTCGCCGCACTGGGAAGGAGAAGTCGAGGAGTGCATCAACGGCCGGACCGTCGCCAACGGGGCCTACTTCGGGGTGCACGTCTCATCCATCGTCGACCGGCTGGTGGGCGAGTGTCTCGACGACGGCGGATGGAACTGTGAGAGGGCCAATGGCTCCACTCGTTCCTCATTCGCGAGCACCATCAACGTTCTGGAAGGGCTGCTGGAGTTCGAGAAAGCGACCAGAGGAACGGCCGGGTCAAAGGAGGCGCGCATGACGGGCGAGGAATATCTCTTGGAGCGCAACCTCTTCCGGAGTCTCAGCACCGGCGAGCGCGCCGACGAGCGATTCCTGTGGCTCCTGCACCCAAACCGTTGGCGCTACGACATCCTGCGAGCGCTCGACTACTTCCGTGATGCCGCAAGTCTCACCGGCGCCGATCCCGATCGTCGGCTCGGCGAGGCCATCGACCACGTGCGTTCCAGACGTTTGGAGGACGGCACGTGGCCACTCGACTGGAGTCTTCCGGGGAGGGTGTGGTTCGACGTCGACGATGGCGTGGGCAAGCCTTCTCGATGGGTCACCCTTCGGGCCATGCGGGTGCTCAAGTGGTGGGAGGAGTCAGCTGCTGCGCTCTGAGCTCGGGCAGCCACACCAGATGGTGGACACCGCGGTTGGCCGAGAAGATGTCCAATGGAACCTAACCGGGTGGGTTGTGCGTCTAGGTGCGGATGCTTGAGGAGAGCAAAGTCGAAGCGCCGTATCTCCGGATCTCGACGTTCGAGACCTTCTACAACCTGAATTGGTCGAAGGTCCACCGAGCCGTTGCCGTGGTGATTCGGGACCCGGACCTGTCCAACGAGGCGGTAGACGAAGCAATGGTGCGCGCCTACGAGAACTGGAAGAAGGTCTCTGCGATGGCCAACTCCGAAGGCTGGGTCTACCGGGTGGCTGTCAATTGGGCACGGTCTCGTCTGCGTCGCAGATCACTGTGGAAGCGCCTCATCCCCCCAACAATCGTGGCCCACGATCCCGAAGTGTCTGACCCCGCTGTCGTACGGGCGATAAGACAATTGTCACCCCGCCAGCGGGATGTGGTGATTTTGAGATTCCTGCTGGACATGTCGGAGGCCGACACCGCGGAGGCCCTCGGCATTCCGCAGGGAACCGTAAAGAGCCGGCTCAGCCGTGCAGTCGACGCGCTGAGAGAGGAGTTGTCATGACTGTCGATGAACGGATACGTGAGGACTTGAGGGCCGCTGCCTCGGGGGTGAACTCTGGCCGGCCTGCGCGGGTCGACCTTGTCATACGGCGGGGACGACGACGACGTCAGATGAGAAGGGCGAGGTGGGTTCTGCTGTCGACCATTCCACTGGTCGTGTTCCTCACCATGGCCGGACGTTTCGATCCGAATGCCGTCGACCCCGCGGGCATCCATGGCGTCGAGACCGTAGAGATCGCGGACCTCGCGGTTCCGGTCGTGGACAGTGAGCCGATTCTGACCGATCCCGACGTATGGTTGGGTCTGCCCGGTCCGTCGCCCCGGTTCGACACGACCCCGTATGGACCGGATCGCAGCTTTGCACCGGGCCAGCCACAGTCGGATCTGGACGAAAGGCTGAGCAAGGCGGTCTATCTGGGCGAGCTCGACGGGGAGCCCTTCTATGTCTATTCGCAATCGGCACCGTCGATCTGGGATCGGATATCCGAGATGGTGTTTGGAAACCTCTCCGCCGACACCCTGGGGACAAGCCTCAACTGCTGTTCGGGGGGTGACATGGATCATGAGGGTGGTCTTCCCGGCATGAGTATGAGCTCCGGGACCGGGTTGCCCGATCTCAATGTCGTGGAGTGGCTTGGTCTCACCGCAGAGGTGTCCGTGGTCGCCTTTCAGATCGACGGTGCGTTCATCGGCTGGCAGACCCCGGTGGGTGGAACAGTCTCGCTTCGTCTCGACGATCGCCCGAACAACGTCGCAATGGTTGCGTTTAATCAGGATGGTGAGGAACTTGACCGTTTCGACCCTGGGGACATTGCTCGGAGCGAGTCATCGACAGTCGATGGCCTGGAGGAGACCTCGCCGGATCTGGAAGACTTCGTCTCGGACGAGCTGCGGATCGAGCTCAGCGATGTCCACCCTCCGGAATTGCGAGAGCTGATCGAGGTGAGCTCCGACACCCGCCTCTTTGCGGTGCCTATCGATGGGAGCCACGTCTATGCCGTCGTTGGCATTGAGGAAGGCCATTTCTATTCGGAGTCGTGCGAAGTGTTGGAATCCGCCGCGATCCCCGATGACCTCGAGGCCACCTGTTTGATGCGAACAGTGAACGGCGTGACCGAAAACGGTGTCTTCAACCTCCACGAGGGCACTGGCTAAGGCGAATGACGACGGCGGCATCCGAGCCGCTTGGGTATTGACTCACACAGGAGTCGGGCTTAACGTGCCCACCAATGAATCGTTGCGTGATGCATGCCGCAGGATGTTGCTGTTCCTGTACCTGCCTGGAGCAGGGCCAGGAACCGGCGCATGCCTTCTTGTCTGCGTAACGATTCACTCTCTCCCGAGTAGCTGACTCCCCGGTTCCAACAGCACCCGCTGGGTGGCATCCACGTCACCGCCCTCTTCAGGAACCAGACGGACCATCCGGACTCTAAGGAGAGATCAGTGACCGACATCATCACCATCGAAACTGTCTTATCGGGCGGAATCGACCGACACACCAAGATCATCGACGTCAGACCCACCGCTGCCTACAACGGCTGGGTGCTGCGCACCGAGGAAAGGGGAGGCCACGCTCCCGGCGCGATCGCCTTCCCGGCTCTGTGGGCGCAGAAGGCATTCGACCGCGAGCTCGTCGGCAAGTTCGAAGACAAGGGGATCACCCCCGCCGATCGCCTCCTCATCTATGGCTACGGCGACGAAGAACCGCTGGCATTCGCAGACCGATTGGAGACGCTGGGATACGACCAGGTCTCTGTCCTCAAGGGGGGCTTCTCGGAGTGGGCGGGCCGTGCCGATCTCGATGTCCATCGGCTGCCACGATTCGAAAAGCTGGTCCATCCCGACTGGCTTGCTTCCCTCCGCATCGGAGAAAGTGTCCAAGAACCGCCGTCGGGTGAGGCGCTGCTCTTCCACGTCAACTTCGGCGTCCCGGAGGACTACGCCCGCGGCCACATCCCCGGGGCTTTGCATCTCGACACCAACCTCCTTGAGTCCTCGGTCGACTGGAATAGAAGGTCACCCGAGGAGTTGGAGGCGGCGTTGCTCGGTCTGGGTATCACTGCCGCAACGCCGGTCATTCTCTATGGGAACGACACAGCGCGAGACCCCCGTGAGAACCATCCCGGTCGCCGGGCCGGACAAATCGCCGCCACCCGGGCTGCGGCGATCCTGACTTACGCAGGGGTCCGGGACGTCCGTCTCCTCGACGGTGGGCTCAACGCATGGAGATCTCACGGGTATCAGATCGAGATCGAAACGCAAGCGCCACTGCCTGCCGAAGCGTTCGGGACGACGATCCCGGCCTACCCGGGCGTATTCATCGACTACGACGAAGCTGTTGAGTTGCTCGCCAACCCCCGCGGTGCCCTGGTCAGCATTCGCAGCAGGCCGGAGAACGAAGGAGTGACCAGTGGATACAGATACATAAGCGACCGCGGTGACATCCCCGGTGCGATATGGGGTGATAACGGGTCGGACGCTTATCACATGGAGAACTACCGGAACATCGACAACACGATGCGCGACTTCAACGAAATCGCAGGCAATTGGGTGCGGGCCGGGATAAGCAGCGACAAGACGGTCTCGTTCTACTGTGGGACGGGTTGGCGAGCCTCCGAAACGTGGTTTTACGCCCATCTCCTCGGTTGGGACGACGTCTCGATATACGACGGTGGCTGGTTCGAATGGAGCAGAATCAATGGCTCTTCGCTCTGATCTCGACCGGGCGACCGACGCCCGTGTGTACGAGTCGATACTCGACCTGCTCCCTGACGTCGACAACCCAACACCTTTGGTCAAGCTCAATCGGGTGACGCCATATTTGCACACCGAGGTATACGCCAAGCTCGAGTGGTTCAATCCGTTCGGGTCGGTCAAAGATCGGGTTGCTTTCAACATGGTGCGCACTGGCCAGCTCGATGGGACGGTCGATGAGAACCAGAGACTCGTCGAGCCAACCTCTGGTAACACCGGGCTCGGGTTGGCCATGGTGGCCAACGCCAACGGCTACCGACTGACTACACCCCTCTCCAGCGCCATCCCCGAGGAAAAGCGAAGTCTCCTCCGTTTCTTCGGCGCCGACGTGGAAGAGCTCGAAGATGATCTGTGCCCTGCGCCTGGGGCTCCGGATGGTGCGATCGCACAGGCTCGGCACATCGCCAACCAGCCCGGCTTCCGGATGCTCGACCAGTACTCCAACGAAGCGAATCCTGACGCCCACTACCGGAGCACCGGTCCGGAGGTCTGGCGTCAGACCAACGGCGAGGTGACCCATTTCGTCGCCGGGCTGGGCACTTGCGGCACGATCACCGGAGTGGGCCGCTTTTTACGCGAGCAGGATAAGACCGTGAATCTCGTGGGTGTGCACCCCGGCGAAGGACACGACATACCTGGGGTGAGGAGCATCCGTCAGCTTGCTCAAACCCGTTTCTTCGATCCCGATTTCTTTGATGAATTGGTCGAAATCGACGATGCCACCGCCTATGAGCTGTGCACTCGTCTTCACAGGGTGGAGAGTCTGCCCGCCGGGCCGAGCGCCGCGCTCGCACTGGCGGGGGCGTTTAAGGTCATACCCGACGAGCCGGGGATCAAGGTCGTCGTCATCTTCGCCGACAGCTCGACCAAATATGCCTCGTCGTTCAGACGCCATGTGGCCGGTGTCGCCGCGGGATCCGGTCAGGCGGCCAACAGCCGTCGCGAATCATTCCTCGACTCGATGGTGGAAAACGCCAGAGTCAACTCCGATTTGACCGTTGACGTCGAACGAGCAAGAGAGCTCGTCGATCAGGGAGCATTCGTCCTCGATGTGAGAAACGAAGCGTCGTTTGTCGAAGATCATGTACCAGGGGCCTGGAACGCACCTCTTCTCGATCTCCCCGAACGGGTCCTGGAGCTGCCGGAGGACATGGGCCAGCCAATCCTGACGATCTGTCAGAGGGGCAACCTATCCCTGTCCGCCGTCCTCTACATGAAGAGTCTTGGCTATCGAAACGCGTGGAGCGTTATCGGTGGAACCAACGCCTGGCAACAGGCGGGGCACACAACCGTTGCTGGCTGAAAGCAGGACCGAACCGCGCGTGTCGTAGCCGGGGTGCGGCGCCACCACGACGGCCGCTAACTTCGGCTGCGATGACTGAGAGACTCGACGAATGGATGGACGGATACGTCCTTGCCTGGAGCAGCAACGAGAGCGGCCATATCAGAGCCCTTTTCACCGACGATGCGGTCTACGACCCGCAGACCGATGATGGCGAGTGGGAGGGCATAGACGAGATCGTCGCCCGATGGCAGGAGATCGACGACAAAGAGGACAACTGGGATTTCGAGTGGCTTCCGGTTGTGGAGACCGATGACATTGCCGTGGTCACGGGTCGGACTCACTACTTCGATCCAGAGCTCACCTATCGCAACCTCTTTGTCATCCGCTTCGCCGAAGACGGGAAGTGTTCCGACTTCACCGAGTGGTACATCGAAGAAGACGCCGGATGACGACGGCGTTCGTCCTCGGCGGCGGCGGGAAATGGGGGGCCGTCGAGGTGGGGATGATCCGCGCATTGGACGAGGCCGGGATCAAGCCGGACCTGATCCTCGGCACGTCGATCGGCGCGTTCAATGGTGGGGTGATCGCCGACTACCCGGGCAGGGAAGGTGTGGAACGGCTCACTGGTTTCTGGGAGGAGGTCACCGGCGCCGACCTGTTTCAGACCGGGCTATTGGATCGAGCGTTGCGAGTAGCCACGCTGAAACCCGCACTTCACGGGACGAACGAGCTACGGAAGCTGCTCGAGCACGCAATTCATCCCGAAACTCAAATCGACGACCTCCACATTCCCTTCCAGTGTGTTGCCGCCTCAATCGAGGCAGTCACCGATCATTGGTTCGACTCGGGTCCTCTCGTCGACGCCGTTTTGGCCTCTTCGGCGGTGCCCGGGCTGTTTCCACCCGTCGAGATAGATGGTGAGCACTTCTATGACGGAGGTCTGGTGGACTCGGTTCCGTTGGGTCGTGCTATCCACCTCGGAGCGGACATCATCTACATCCTCCAGGTAGGTCGGATGGAATCGCCTCTCCGCCCCCCGCAGCGTCTCCACGAGGCTGCCCTCATCTCGTTCGAAATCGCCAGGCGGCATCGATTCGCCACGGCGATGCGTGACCTTCCCGACGACGTGGACGTCCATGTTCTGCCCACGGGCAGCCCGGTGGCTTGGGACGATCGAAGTCAGCTGAGGTGGAAAGACACGGGAGGTATCGAAGAGAGGATCACCTCCGCCTATCGGGCGACAGTCGACTATCTCGGGTCGCGTACCAATTGAGACCCCCTCCCAGACCGTTGCGTCGCCTCGTCATCGCTCCGGCGGTGGTGCTCGGCGTGCTCGCGGTGGTGGTCACCCTGCCCGTGATCCTGATCGTTGCCGCTTTCATCTCACGATACGTTCCGGGGAAATGGCGGATCTTGCGCATCGTCTGGTTCCTATTCCTCTATCTGCTGGTCGAGGCGGCGACCCTGACGATGATGTTCTCACTGTGGGCCCTTTCGGGATTTGGTCTGAAGATCCGAAGTCCTGTCTTTGTCGACGCCCACTATGTGCTGCTCGCCTGGATGCTTCGCCGGGTCGTGGCGTCGGCCAAGTTCACGTTCAGGCTCAACATCATCAGAGAGGGTGATCGTCCGCGGACGGTGGGCACCGAGCCCAGACCGGTCATGGTGCTCAGCCGACACGCCGGTCCTGGTGATTCGATATTGCTCATGGATGCCCTGGCCAACCAGAACCGGCGTCGACCCAGAATCGTGATGAAGGAATTCCTGCAATGGGATCCGATGGTGGACGTGATGCTCAACCGGGTACCTTCGGCCTTTGTCCCATCGGGGAAACGGGGGAGAGGGGGTGTGATCGACGCCATCGCTGCGATGGCCACGACGATGGGCAGTCAAGACGCCTTTGTGATCTTTCCTGAAGGGGCCAATTACACCGAGCACCGGGCGAGGCGGTCGATCGAGAAGCTCGTGGAGATGGGACGTCCTGATCTAGCCGAGAGGGCACTTGAGCTGAAGAACACCCTGCCGCCGCGGTCGAAAGGGGTGATGACCGCCATTGCGGCGGCTCCGCCCGGCACTGACCTCTTCTTTGTCGGCCATGCCGGTCTGGAAACGTTCGTGACGCCGGGTGACATCTGGCGCGGGATCCCAATCGATACGAAGGTGGCTGTGCGGGTGTGGTACCACCCGGCTGACCGGATCCCGCCGCCCGATCAGCAGGAAAATTGGCTGTTCGACGTCTGGGCCGAGATCGACGAGTGGATCACCGCCCGGCTCGCCGACA
>Ga0299907_10002370_pt1 | contig 11558 bp, 8 predicted proteins | sample RVTome_16_FD_198680 | JGI IMG/M metagenome (GOLD analysis project Ga0299907, IMG submission 198680) | Soil microbial communities from uranium-contaminated site in the Upper Colorado River Basin, Wyoming, United States - RVT152D67 (version 2) ...
GGATCGGTCAGCTCCTGGAGGATCGGCAGGGCGCTCGCGACCGCGGCGGACTGCCCCTCGACGTTCGAGAGGTCGTGGCGCTCGACCGTCCGGCGGACCATGTACTCCACCAGCGGACGAGCGGACTGGGCCGCCTCCCGGACCTCGTCAGGCCCGTGCTTGGCCACGAATTCGGCCGGGTCGAGACCCTCGGGCATGATCATCACCACGGCCTGCACCGGGTACTGCTCCTGGAAGCCGAACGCTCTCTCCGCGGCGCGGGCCCCCGCCTCGTCGGAGTCGAAGGCCAGCACCGCCTGTTGGGCGAACCGGGACAGCAGCTTGAAGTGTCCCTCCCCCAGCGCCGTGCCGCACGTGGCGACCGCGTTGTCGATGCCCGCCTGCGCGAGCCCGATCACGTCCGTGTAGCCCTCGACCACGAACACCTGCCCGGACCGCGCGACCGCCTGCCGAGCCTTGTGGAGGTTGTAGAGGATCTCGCCCTTCTTGTAGATCGGCGTCTCCGCGGTGTTCAGGTACTTCGCTTGCTCTGCGGCGCGGGCGTCGCTCGGCAACACGCGCGCCCCGAATCCCAGGTACCGCCCCTGGAGGTCCTGGACCGGGAACGTCAGCCGCGCGCGGAACCGATCGCGAACGACACCGTCCTCGCCCTTCGTCGCCAGCCCGGCCTCGAGCAACGCGTCGGGGCCGAGGTCCTGCGCCAGCCGGCGGAGCAGGAAGTCCGGGTAGCCCGGCGCGTAGCCGATCCCGAACGCCTCGATCGACTCCGGCGACAGCCCTCGCTCCGCGACGTACGCTCGCGCGTCCTCCGCCTCGCGGCCGTCGAGCAGCATCTGCGTGTAGAGCTTGGCCGCCTCCTCGTTCGCGTGGAACAGCGCGTTCCGACGCGCCGCCGCGCGCCGCTCGGCCGCGGAGTCGCCCTCGTAGCGGAGCGTGACGCCGGCCTGCTGCGCCAGCCGCTCGATCGCCTCGACGTAGGAGAGGCTCTCCAGCTTGCGGAGGAACGCGATCGCGTCGCCGCCCTCGCCGCACCCGAAGCAGTAGAAGACGCCCTTCGCGGGAGAGACGCTGAACGACGCCGTCTTCTCTTGATGGAAGGGGCACAGGCCCGACAGCGAGTCGTGGCCCGTCTTCTTCAGGGTGAGGTACTGCGCGACGAGCGCGACGATGTCGGTTCGTTCCTTGACGGCGTCGATGTCCTCTTGCCTGATCCTGCTCATGTTCTCTTGGCCATGCCCCTACCCCTGGTCGTGCAACCACCCGTGGGGAAGGAACAGTTGCTCGTACGTCCGGATCGCGTACCGGTCCGTCATGCCGGAGATGTAGTCGGCCACGCGGACCGGCAGGTCACCCGGCGCCCGATGGTACTCCTCGGGCAGGTCGTCCGGGTGGTCGAGGAAGTGCTGGAACAGCTCGCGGATCAGCCGCGTGGCGCGCGCGTGCTCCCCCTCGGTGTCCTCGCGCAGATAGACCTGCTCGAACATGAAGTCACGGAGCCCGTCCAGGGCAGCGAAAACGGGCTTGGTGAGCTGCACCTCCAGCTGGTCCTCGCTCGCGGCCACCAGGTCGGTCACGAGGGTGTTGATCCGCGCCGAGTGCGTGGCGCCGAGGACCTTCATCGCCCCCGCGGGCAGCTCAGCCTCCGTGAGGACGCCCGCGCGGAGCGCGTCGTCGACGTCGTGGTTCAGGTAGGCGATCCGGTCCGCGAAGCGCACGATCTGGGCCTCGAGGGTGGACGGCGGCGGCATCGACCACGGGTGGTTCACGATGCCGTCGCGCACTTCCCATGTGAGGTTCAGCCCCTCGCCGTCGTTCTCGAGGTGGTCGACGACCCTGAGCGACTGCTCCGAATGACGGAACGGCCGCCCGAGGAACGGCGTCAGGGCCTGCTCCCCCAGATGCCCGAACGGCGTGTGCCCGAGGTCGTGACCGAGGGCGATCGCCTCCGCGAGGTCCTCGTTGAGCCGGAGCGCCCGGGCCGCGGTGCGCGCGATCTGCGACACGTCGAGCGTGTGCGTGAGCCGCACGCGGTAATGGTCGCCCTGCGGCGACAGGAACACCTGCGTCTTGTGCTTCAGCCGCCGGAACGCCTTGGCGTGCACGATCCGGTCGCGGTCGCGTTGATAGACGGTGCGGAGGTCGTCGTGCGGCTCGTCGCGCTCTCGCCCCTTCGTGGCCGAGGCGAGCTGCGCGCGCTCCGACAGGACCTGGCGCTCGATCTCTTCGGTTCGCTCACGGGGGGTCGTCATCGTTGCCCATGGTAGCGCCGGCCACCCACACGCCCTGCTACCCGCCGAACAGCCGGTAATAGAGGTAGGCGAACGTCTCGCGGACGTACCCCTCGAAGCGCGTTTCCTGCGACGTCGCGGCGGACTGCCACGTCGCCGACGCGTGCCCGTCGATCCCGAGGTCCCCGGCCATCCGCTCCACGCGAGCGTTGTGCCACGGATCGGAGACCAGGAACGCCGAGTCCATCCCGGCATCTCGCATCACCGGCGCGGCCGCCTCGAGCGACTCGAACGTCGTGTGTCCCTCGGGTACCGGGACGATGGCATCCCCCGGGACGCCGTGATCGATCAGGTAGGTCTGCCCCGCCTCGGCCTCGGTGAACCGGTCCCCGGGCTGCCCGGCCCCGAGGACCAGCACCCGTTCAGCTCTCCCCTGCTCGTAGAGGAGCGCGGCGTGGTCCAAGCGCCCCGCGAACACCGGGGAAGGCTCCCCGTCGTATTGCGCGGCGCCGAGGACCACGATCGCGTCGGCCCGGTCGATCTGCGATGCGTCGTCATGGTGGGCGGATCGCCATACGACGATCGCGCAGCCGGCGACGAAGCCCAGCGTCAGGAGGACGCCGAACGCGAAAGCTGCCAGGACCGGATGACGGCGGATCCACCGCACCGGGCCAGCCTATCGCCGCCCTCCGATAGGGCCTGCGCCGCCGTGATGCAGGCCCGCCTACCCGCAGCGGCTGGGGTAGCACTCTGCCGTCCAGCCCTCGCGTGCCACCGCCCGGTAGTCCGCATCCGAGCGGTACGGGAGATAACGGAGCTCGGTGCCCATCGTGTTGTTCCGCGCGTGCACGATGTAGTCGCTCCCGCTCGAGCCCTCCTGGTGGATCAGCGCGACGTGTCCCCAGTCCGGATGCCGTTCCGTCAGCGCATCCATGAAGGCCGTGGCCGAGTAGGCCTTGGAGATCAGGCGGAACGGATAGCTCGGCGCCGGGTCGTAATACGCCCAGGTGCTGTACGGGCCGTGGATGTTCTTCCGGTGCTCCCAGAAGTGGAACCCGGCGCCGCTCCCCAGCTGGCTCTTCAACGCCCAGGTCTTGAACGTGAAGCCGGAGCAGTCCGCGCCCTCGCCCCCACCGTCGGTGGCTGTGTTCGGCGTGTCGTCGTAGCCGTTCAGCTTGTAGCACCCGCCCCCGAACTCGTAGCCCTCCCCCACGGCGCGCATCGCGTAGTCGTCGGCCTGGGAGCGCTTCCACGTCTCGCGGCCCCACCCGCCGCCGTGGCAGTTCTCTGTGGCCCACGTCGCCAGGGCCCGTTGTGGGGGGAACAGCGCGCTCATCAGGAGGCCGACGCACGCCGCGATCTTCAGCACCTTCGTCACCATCGCCGTCTCCGTCGTTGCCTTCATCAGCCCTCCACCTCGAATCGCTCGAATCGGATGCCGTGCTCGTCCGCGAACACCGCGAGCACCTCGTCCGGCGCCCGGAACCGGAGCGCCGAGGCCGCCGCGTCCATCTCGTGGGTCGGTGGCGCGATCAGCTCGGCCGACGCCAGCCCGCCACCGGATGTGAACCGGAGCAGCGCCACGGCCTCGCCCATCTCGGACCAGAGGCCTCGGGCGGCGATCGCGCCGCCGTCGGGGAGCCCTCGCACGAAGTAGTCCACGCCCGGCTGGACACCGGAGGGGAGCCGGAGCACGGCCCCGGCCCTCGACCCGTCCGGCCTCGCCCACACGAACGCCACCCGACCATCGGCGAGGTCCTGCGAGAGCGCCACCGTCCCGTCGCGCCCGGGAACCGCCGACGCGAGGCCTCGTGACTGCGCCTCCGTGGGAAGTGCCACCCCCACCCTCGATCGCACCGGCGCCCACTGCGCCGGCCCGACCCACACGTGCGGCCCACCGGGCGTGAGCGCGATCCGCTCCGCGACGCCGGTCCCGACCCCGTATCGTCCGATCACGCGACCATCCACACCGAGCTCGAACGCCGTCGCTCCCAGTCCGAGGGTCGTGACGGCGAGCTCGCCGTTCGCCCCGACCGCGACGTCGACCGGACGTGACACCGGCAACGGGACCGTCCGCCGGTACGCCCCGCGGGGCGACAACACGAGGAGTCGTCGGTGCACCCAGTCGGCCACGTGGATCGAGCCGTCGGGCGCCACGTCGAAGCTCGAGGGGCCGAGCGGTTGCTCGTCGCCCACGCCACCCACCCGGCCGACCTGACTCGTGTCATCGCCGTACCGCAGTTGGGCTACGACGTCGTCGCTCGCACGGAGCGCCGCGAAGTCGAAGCCGCCCGGCCATTCCACCTCGGGCAGGCCCGCCGTTGTCACGACATGGAACGCGGAGGCAGCGCCGCCCTCCGGGAACGTCACGTGCCCGCCCCCGCCGATCGCGAACTCCAGCCAGTACGACAGACCGTCCTCCGCGACCGACGCGCCGGGCACCACGAAGCGGAACCCCCGGCCGTCGGGCGTGCCGTCGACGTCGGTCCAGCCGGTGGACCCGCTCGAGAGCACGTGCGCGACGGCGGAGTCGACCGCGCACGCGTCCAACGGGCCTCCCGGACAGGCGAGCCCCGCCATCAGCTCGAGATCGACGCCCGGATCCGCGAGCACGCGGGCCACGTGCAGGATGACCGGTGGAGCTCCCTGCGGACCCTCCGACGAGGCCCCTGTAAGGGACGTCGCCCCTACCGCCGCGCCGATCGCCAGGCCGGCCACCAGACCGGCCACCAGCAGGCGCCGGCGGCTGTTGCCTGCGCTCATGAGCCACCTCCTCCTGGCCACGGGGGAGGTGGGGGGCAGGCGACCGTACCTCTTCCAGGGGGTACGGACAGTGACGCACCGCACGGGGGACGAGATATCGGGCGAAGAAGGGCCCCCTCGGGCCGGGGGGCTTCACAGCGACGCCGAGAGGGGCGGGCCGAAGGCGCCCGCCCTCTTCCTTTGGCTTCGCGACTGTTCGCGGGCTGGGGTTCCGGGCTTGATACGGTCGGAGGGAGATGCCCCCGCGCCGCACCTTCCCGATCCGGTATTCGCGGATCTCCCGGTTCTGGCTCGAGACGCTCCGCCTCGGTTACCTCCTCGGGCTGCCGAAGGTCGAGCTCACCGACGACTCCCTCCGCGTGCGCTGGGGGATCGCGTTCCGGGCGACGATCCCCCGCGCATCGATCCGCCGGGCCGCGCTGCACCGTGACGTGTGGTGGGCGATCGGCGTCCACGCGGACCTGCGATTCAAGAGCTGGCTCGTGAACGCCTCGAAGCACGGGATCGTCTTCATCGACATCCTGCCGCCGGCCCGGGGCCGCTCCGGCCCGTTCCGCATCACGATCGAGCGGCTCGGTCTCGGCCTCGAGGACCCGGAGGGCTTCCTGCGTGAACTCCGGCGGGAGCTCCGGACGTGACCGGCTACTCGGGACGGAGGTGCCCGTCGAACCAGTCCTGTGTCCGCCGGATCGCGTCGAGGGCGTGCGCCCGCTCGACCGGCACGTGGCCCTCGCGCGGGTAGACGACGAGCTCGACCTCGGCGCCGGAGGACGCGATCGCGCGGTACAGCTCCTCCCCCTGGCCCGGCGGCGTGCATCGGTCCTCGGCCCCCTGGATGATCAGGGTCGGGGTCGTGCACACGCGCGCGTGCGTAACCGGCGAGCGCTCCGGGTACTGGCTGGTGGGATCGTCCCACTCCCCCTCGAGGATCGCCTGGTCGTACCACCACACCTCCGAGGTCAGGTGGAACGACACGTAGTTCGAGACCACGGACATCGCGACCGCGGCGCCGAAGCGATCCGTCTGGCCCACCGCCCACGCCGCCATGAAGCCGCCGTAGGAGAGGCCGGCGATCCCGAGCCGCCCCGGGTCCGCGATCCCCGCGGCGATGCAGTGGTCGACGCCGACCATGATGTCGCGGTAATCGATGCCGCCGCCGTCCCCGATCACCCCCTGCGCGAACGCGTGGCCGCGCCCGATGCTCCCGCGCGGGTTCGGGAGGAGGCAGGCGTAACCGGCGGACGCGAGGAGCACGGCGTTCGGCTCGGAGTCGGAGAAGTAGGCCCCCCAGTTCCAGGTCGGTCCGCCGTGGACGCACACGATGAGCGGGAGCGGTCCCTCGGCGCCGTGCGGCGTCATCAGGATCCCCTCGATCTCCGTGCCGTCCTCGCCGGCCCATCGGATCGTTCGCGCGCCGGGGAAGATGCGGCCCTCGACGATGTCGTCGTTGAACCCGGTGAGCCGCTCCCACGTGGCGGTGTCGTGGTCGAACCGGGCGAGCTCGGGGGGTTGTCCGTGCGCCTGGTGGGTGGTCCAGACATGGGTGGCGTCCTCCGAGACCGCGCAGGCGGGCGTGGTGACGGCGTCGCCGATGAAGGCGTCGTCGCGCCATCGCTCCTCGTGCGTGCCGTCGAGGAAGAGCCGGCCGCAGGCGTTCCCGGTCCCGTCGGTGCACGCGTACCACAGGGAGGTGTCGTCGCACCACGACGCGAGGCCGACGGTCTGCGGGTCCGGCCACGGATCCCGGGTGGCACCGGTCGCGAGGTCGATCACGACGATGCTGCCGGCGAGGAGGCCGTGGTCGCTCGCGTAGCCCTCGACGACGATCGCGCGGCTGCCGTCGGGCGAGAGCGCGAGGCTTCCCGTCTGCCAGGTGGGCTCGTAGAGCGTCTGAGACGTTTGGGCTGCGAGGTCGAGCCGGGCGACGACGGCCTGGTACCAGCCGGAGCCGGAGTGGTCTTCGGAGACGAGCGCGACGACGGTACTCCCGCCGTCCCAGTCGAACTCCCAGACGCTGCGGTCTTCCGGGCCGACTTCCTCGGCGTGGTTGGTCTCGAGGTCGATCAGGAACAGTCGCCGGCGGGCATCGCCGGGGCGTCGGACGATCGGATCGGTGGGTGGCGAGGCGCCGTTGACGGCACGGGCGCTCCAGTCCAGCCCGTAGGAGCCGGGGTCCGCGACGAGGACGAGGAGCCGAGTGCCGTCGCCCGACCAGGCGACGCTCTCCGCCGAGCCCGTCAGGGTGGCCGCGAGTGTGGGTCCGTCGGTCGCGGTGGCGGGAATCGTGTACGGGAGCTGATGGCCGGGGGTGATCCGGTCGGAGAGGAACGCGAGCCGTGATCCGTCGGGCGACCAGGCGGGCGTCCGGTCGCTCCACGGGCCGCTGGTGAACCGGGCAGGGGTTTCGTGGCCGCCGGTGTCGATCACGTAAAGGTCGCTCGGGACGAAGGAGCCCTCGTCCGCGACGGTGGCATGGAGCGCGAACGCGAGGCGGGTCCCGTCCGGCGAGAACGTGAGCTCCGCGGGCGTCCGGACATCGAGGAGCAGCTCGGCCGTGGGTGCGTCTGGCGTCATGGCGCGTATCTTCCCGGAGGTTCCGCCGGATCGCGAAGGATCCTGGGAAAGGTTCGTCCGGATGTGACGCGTTTCACTGCGCGGTCGAACCTCTGTTCATAGGGTTCTCGCATGAGCACGCTGCGATCGGCTCTGGACGAGCTCCGTGGGGACGAACTCGAGATGGCCTCAGATGAAGAGCTCGTCGATGGCCTGGTGGAGCTCGAGCGCGCGTCGCGGGTCCTCGACGCGGAGCGGTCGCGGCGGTTGATCGAAGTCGAGCGCAGAGGGACGTGGAGCGTCGACGGCCACCTCTCTGTGGTCTCGTGGCTGGCCGCGAAGCTGCGCGTGGGGTTCGGCCGCGCCTCCCAGCAGGTCAAGCGCTCTCGCGCCCTCCGGTACATGCCCGGCACCACTCGAGCCCTGGGAGACGGGGATCTGTCTTCCGAAGCGGTGGAGCTGCTCGTCGACGCCAGGGAGGCCGCCCCGGAAGCCTTCACGGAGGCCGAGTCGATGCTCGTCGAGGCGGCTGTGGCTCTCCCCGCCCGCGAACTCCGGACGGCCATCGGGTACTGGCGCCATGTTGCCGATGCGGCCGGAGCCGATGAGCGGGAGCGGCGTCAGCACGATGGCCGCCACCTGCACGTCTCCCCACTCATGAGCGGCATGGTCCGGGTCGACGGAGACCTCGACCCCGAGTCGGGGCAGACCGTGATCACCGCGCTCCGTTGCGTGCAGGACGCCTGGGCGAAGGACGGCGAACCGGACGGTCGGACGGCACCTCAGCGCCGAGCCGACGCGCTCGTTGCTCTCTGCCGGAGCTGGCTCGATCGCTCAGACCGACCCGAGATCGCCGGCGAGCGACCGCACATCGTTGTCACGGTCGACGTCGAGACGCTCGAGGGTCGGGCGGGGAAGCGCTCGGAGCTCGAGGACGCCGGTCGGATCACACCGGAAACCGCCCGGCGCCTCGCGTGCGACGCGGGCGTCTCGCGCATCATCACGTCGGGCCGCTCCGAGCCGCTGGACGTGGGCCGCAAGACCCCGGTGGTTCCTGTCGCGATCAGGCGCGCGCTCGTCTTCCGGGACGGCGGCTGCGCGTTCCCTGGATGCGGCCGTCCCCAGGCCTGGAGCGACGCGCACCACGTCGTGCACTGGGCCGACGGTGGCCAGACCGCGCTCGGCAACCTCGTCCTGCTCTGCCGGCCGCATCACCGGGTCGTCCACGAGTGTTTCCGGGTCGAGATGAACGGCCACGGTGCGGTGTTCTCGAGGGCCGACGGGAGCCGGCTCGGCGCGGACCGTGCACCGCCGTAGCTCAGCCTTGCCGTGCTTCCATCAGCTTCCTGCCGGCGCGCCACGCGAGCCAGGGTGACCGGAACGCGAACCGGTCTTCGTCGTCCACGCCCTCTTTCCTCCACCGCAGGACGAGCAACGACAGCTGCGGCTCCTCGATCGTCTCGTGGATCGGTTCGGGGATATGGGCGCCATCGGGGTCCACGACATCGATGTCGACGATCGCCGTCCTCGGGATGCGTCCCATCTCGACCACGTCGTCGTGTCCGTCGCGGATGAACGCGACGTCGTGAGGCAGCACGGCCGCGGTGACCTCCGCCGGGGGCGTGATGTCTGCGGGCAGGACGTTCAGTCGCGGCAGGCCCGTCGCGACCTCCCGTGGGTCGGGGACGAGCCCGCACGGGAACGAGCGCTCGGCCCGCTGCTCCTCGAGCCACCGGCTGCGATCGACACGGTCCTGCATGTCCTCGTCGCGACGCGCCCGCTCGATCCCATCCTGGGCGGCCATGACCCGCGGCTCGGTCGCCTCGACGATCGCGGCCACGAATATGGGCCCCAGAAGGACGTCCCGCCAGTCGTAGAAGATGGGCACGTTACTTCGAGGCGGACTCGGATGCGCCCACGGCCGCCTGGCCGGCCGCGAGCCGCGCCGTCTCCACCCGGAACGGCGAGCAGCTCACGTAGTCGAGCCCGATCTCGTGGCAGAACACGACGCTCGCCGGGTCACCTCCGTGCTCGCCGCAGATCCCGACGTGCAGCGCCGGGTTCGACGCGCGCCCCTCGTCGGCCGCCATCCGCATCAGCCGCCCGACCCCGTCGACGTCGATCGTGACGAACGGGTTCGCCGGCACGAGCTTGCGTTCCTCGTACATCCCCACGAATTTCCCGATGTCGTCGCGCGAGAACCCGAACGCCGTCTGGGTCAGGTCGTTGGTCCCGAACGAGAAGAACTCGGCCACCTCCGCGATCTCCCCGGCGGTGACCGCCGCGCGCGGGAGCTCGACCATCGTTCCCCACTCGAGGTGGGAGAGCTCCACCTCGCCGAGCGACTCCGAGGCGACCGGCTCGAGCTCCTCCCGCATCTGGCGCAGCTCCGGCGCGGTCGCGACCAGCGGGATCATGACCTCGACCTTCGGGTCGCCGCCCTCGGAGCGCACCTGCGCCGCCGCTTCGAAGATCGCGCGAACCTGCATCGCGTAGAGGCCCGGCTTCACGATGCCGAGTCGCACGCCACGGAGCCCCAGCATCGGGTTGGTCTCGTGCAGCTCATTCACCTTCTGCAGCAGGGCTTTCTGCTCGTCGACGTCCTCACCGCGCGACTCCCCCAGCGCCACCTCCACCGCGAGGTCAACCTGGTTCGGCAGGAACTCGTGCAGCGGTGGATCGAGCAGTCGCACGGTCACGGGCAGCCCGTCCATCGCCTGGAAGATGCCGACGAAGTCCTCGCGCTGCAGCGGCGCGAGCGCGTCGTATGCCTTCGCCTCCTCTTCCTCGGTCTCCGCGAAGATCATCGTCCGCACGGCACCCACCCGCTCCTCGCCGAGGAACATGTGCTCAGTGCGACAGAGGCCGATCCCTTCGGCGCCGCGTTCGCGGGCGTTCCGCGCTTGGTCGGGCGTGTCGGCGTTGGCCCGGACCCGCAGCCGGCGCACCTCGTCCGCATGCGCCATCAGCGCCTCGAATGCCCGCCAGATCTGCTCCTCCCGGGCCTCGGCGTCACCGGCGCGCGCCTTCTCGAGCACCGACTCCTCGAGCGACAGCTCGCCCACGTACACGTTGCCGGTGAAGCCGTCGATCGTGATGACGTCACCCTCCTTCACAGAGGTCCCGTTCGCCGAGAACGTCCGGTCGGCCGGCGAGAGTTTGATCGCGTCGGCGCCGCACACCGCCGGGATCCCCTCGCCGCGCGCGACGACCGCCGCGTGCGAGTTCGTGCCGCCGGCGCTCGTCAGGATCCCCTGCGCCGCGATCATGCCGTGGTAGTCGTCGGGCGTCGTCTCGCGACGAACGAGGATCACCCGCTCGCCCTGCTTACCGAGGCGCTCGGCCTCGTCCGCGGTGAACACCACCGTCCCGATCGCCGCGCCGGGCGACGCGTTCAGCCCCTTCGCGAGCGGCGTGGCGTCGTCTGCCTTCACCCGACGCTTGAACAGCTCCTCCAGCCGGCTCGCGTCTACGCGGAGCAGCGCCGTGTCGGCGTCGATCAGCTGCTCCTCGAGCATCTCGTGCGCCATCACCCATTCGGCGAAGGCCGTCCGCTTGCCCACCCGCACCTGGAGGATCCACAGCTTCCGCTTCTCGATCGTGAACTCGATGTCGCACATGTCGCGGTAGTGCTTCTCGAGCGTGTCCATGTGCTCGCGGAGCCCTCGATACGACGTGGAGTCCAGTTCCTCGAGCTGCACGAGCGGCAGCGTGTTGCGGATCCCCGCCACCACGTCCTCGCCCTGCGCGTTCGGGAGGTAGTCGCCGTACGGGACCTTCTCGCCGTTGGACGGGTCGCGGGTGAATGCGACGCCGGTGCCTGAGTCCTCGCCACGGTTGCCGAACACCATCGCCTGGACGTTCACCGCGGTGCCGAGGTCGTCGGGGATCTTGTTCTGGCGCCGGTAGTCGATGGCGCGCTTCCCGTTCCACGACTGGAACACGGCCGCGATCGCGAGGCGGAGCTGTTCCTTGGGATCCTGCGGGAAGTCATCGCCCACGTGGTCGCGATAG
>Ga0299907_10002371_pt1 | contig 11557 bp, 8 predicted proteins | sample RVTome_16_FD_198680 | JGI IMG/M metagenome (GOLD analysis project Ga0299907, IMG submission 198680) | Soil microbial communities from uranium-contaminated site in the Upper Colorado River Basin, Wyoming, United States - RVT152D67 (version 2) ...
CGGCAACGGCTACGTCAACCACTCGGATCACAAGGCGGCGGGCACCCTCGCGCTCTCGGCGGTGATGCCGGACGCGCCGACCCGGGTCATGTTCCAAGAGCTCGAGTCGGAAGGGCTGGAGCCGTTCGAGGTGCCGAACCTCTATCTCTCGATGGATGAGCCCGACACGTTCGTCGAGATCACGGACACGCTCGCCCTCAAGCTCAAGGCGCTGTTCGCGCACGAGTCGCAGCTGGGGCCGGAGATCGAGGACCGGGTCATCGAACGGGCACGGGAGATCGGGGAGAAGGCCGGATACGAGTTCGCCGAAGGCTTCAAAGCCTTCCGGTTCGCCGACGACGAGGATTAGATGGAAGACGAGCGCAACGAGCCCGAGCAGCCGTACGAGCTCACCGCCGAGGAGCGGCGCGACATCCAGGCCGACCTCGACGACCTGGCCTCGATGCGGTCGGTCTTCTCGACCCAATCGGTGAAGGGCGTCGTGATCGCGTGCCAGGAGTGCGGCGCGAATCACTTCTACGAGTGGGAGCTGCTCCGGGACAACCTCGAGCACATGCTGCAGTCGGGTGAGCCGCGCATGCACGAGCCGGCATTCGACATCATGGAAGAGGAATACATCCAGTGGGACTACGGGAAGGGCTACGTGGATGCGCTGACGGACACGGGGCTCGAGCCCGAACGGCGCATCGAACTCACGCGATGTCCCTGGTGCCAGTTCCCCTTCGCCGAGGACCACGCGTTCTGTCCTCGGTGTGGCCGTTCGATGGGTGCCGTCCGGCTCTATCAGGAGCTGATCGGCAAGGGGATGGACGAGCGAGACGTCAGAGCGCTGCTCGTGCGGGCCGGGTTCGAGCCGTTCTGATCCTCATCGCTTCTTCCTCACCTTGTCGAAGGCGGGCGGCTCGAGCACGCTCTCGTCCGGTGTCTTGTCGGGTCGAAGGCCACGGAAGGAGGGGGCGCGCATCTTTCCGGTGGACTTCGTGTATTCGAGGTACTCGACCTCGCAGACGAGCTCGGGCTCGACGAACGTCGCTCCCTTGAGCTTCCGCAGCGCCGGATCGTCGATCGGCGGACCGTCGCGCGCCAGGGGCGTGAGCTGTTCCATCAACTGCTCCAGCATCTTCTGCGTGAAGCCCGTCCCGACCTGACCGACCCATCGCAGCTCGCCACCGTCGATCGCACCGACCAGCAGCGCGCCGAAGCTTCCCGCGCGACCGCCCTGCCCCGGCGTCCAGCCGAGGATCACGCAGTCCTGGGTCGAGATCAACTTGATCTTCTGCCAGTCGGGCGATCGCCTCCCTGGGACGTATCTCGAGCCCTTCTTCTTCGCGACCACGCCCTCGAGTCCCAGCGCACGCGCGCCCTCGACGAATGCCCTCCCGTTCCCCTCCTCGAAGCTCATCAGTTGGAGCCTGTGGTTCTCTTCGACGACCAGCTTGAGCAGCTCCCGTCGTTCCTCGAGGGACAGGCCGGTCGTCTCACGGCCGTCCAGCCAGAGGAGGTCGAACGCGACGAACGCGACCGGGATCTGCTTCGCGATCCGTTTGATCTCTCGCTCGTTCTGAAGGTTCATCCGCTGTTGCAGGGCTTCGAACGAGTTCCGCCCTTCCGCATCGACCGCCACGAGCTCACCGTCGAGCACCGCGTTCACCTGATCGACGAGCTCATGGATCATGTGGACATCCGGGTACTGGTAGGTGACGTCGCGGCCCCTGCGCGTTCGGAACACCGTGCCGCCGGTCTCCATCTCCGCGAGCGCCCGGATCCCGTCCAGCTTGGGTTCGAACCACCATGCCGGATCGTCGAACGGCTCCCCGCCGCCCTCCGCGAGCATCGGTTGGTAGCGGACCGGGTGCGCGGGGAGCGGCGCGTCCTGCGCGGAGGCGAGGAACGCCAGCCAGTCGGTCCTCGTCTTCACGAAGTGGTACTCGATGCCGGGGTAGCGACGGCCGTGGAGCCGGAAGCTCACCTTCGTGTCGGTCCACTCGATCGGCTCGTACCAGCCGTCGTCGAAGATGCGAACCTCGCCGGCGCCGTAGTGCCCTTCGGGGATCGTCCCTTCGAAGGTGCCGTATTCGAGGGGATGGACCTCGGTCTGCACCGCGAGACGCTTGTCGCCTCGTTGGGTCGGGAGACCCCGGGGGACCGCCCACGACCAGAGCCCGCCCTCGTGTTCGAGGCGAACGTCGTAGTGGAGCCGGGTGGCCCGGTGCTTGTGGATCACGAAGGAGTTCCCCTCCCCCGGGGTGCCTCCGGGAGCCGGCTCCGTCGTCCCTTCCTCACCGAACTCACGTTTGCGGACGTACTCGTAGAGCGCGGGGTCCTTCGACGCAGCGACGATCTCGTCCTGGCTCTTCTCGGCGGTGCTCTTGGCCGCGGTCCGAGGGAGCGGTCCGCTCGCGCGGGGCTCGTCGTCCTCGTCACGCACGCCGAGCGCTTCGAAGGCGTTCGTCAGGTCCATCTCCTCGGTGCGGACCCCTTCGAACAGGTCTCCAAACTCCGTGAATCGATCCCACACGTTGTCGATCCGGAAGTCCTGCGGCTCGAAGCCGCCTTCGAACACCTCGTCCCAGGTCAGTGGCGTCGATACGGGCGCGCGGGGCTCAGGCCGGACGGAGTACGCAGCCGCGATGTTGGCGCCCTGCCGGTTCATGTTGTGGTCGATGAAGATCTTGCCGGTGCGATCCGCGATCTTCCACGCCATCGTGACGCGGTCCGGGTCGGCCTTCCCGATCATCCGTCCGCAGGCACCGACGAACGCGCGCACCTGTCCGTACGTGTAGGCGCCGCGCTTCACAGGGACGTAGATCTGGAGACCCGTCGCGCCCGATGTCTTCGGGTACGCGGACAGGCCCAGTTGATCGAGCAAGACCTTGATGTGGCGAGCCACCGTGAGGACGTCTTCGTACGTGTAGGGGTCGAACGGATCGAGGTCGAAGAACAAGTAGTCGGGGTGCTCGACGTCCTCGCACCGGGAATGCAGCGGGTGCATCTCGATGCAGCCAAGGTTGGCGACGAAGAGCAGGGTGGCCGTGTCGTCGACCATGAGGTAGTCGATCTCGCCCCGCTTCGAATCGTCCGAGCGGACCTTGCAGCGATGGACCCAGTCCGGCGTGTGGGCGGGCGCCGTCTTCTCGTAGAAGTGGGGTCCGTCCGCGCCGTCCGGCATCCGCTTCATCGTCAGCGGGCGTCCGAGCAGGTGGGGGCCGATCAGGTCCGCGACGTTCCAGTAGTACGCGAGGAGATCTCCCTTCGTGTATCCCTCGTTCGCCCAGAAGACCTTCGGCAGGTTGGAGAGACGGAGGTCGAGTCCGTTCACCTCGACCCACCAGGCGTCTCCGTCCTTCCGAGCTTCGAGCGACTTCGGCACCTCGAGCGTGAAGGCGGGACCGGATGACGTAGACCGCCGGCGTGATGGCATCTCCCCTCGATGCTACGCCCGAGGGCTACATCCCCTGTTCGGGGGTCAACCGGGTGGGGTCGTCGACCGATATCTCCTCCCACGGAGGAGAACACTCATGGGTGGATCGGATCGAACCGACGAGCAGCGCTGGCGGCCCCGGCCGCTGCTCAGCTTCGCGCTCCGGCTCGTCTCGGTGCTCGTCCCGGCGGCGGCCGGGGCCGCAAGCGCGTACGGCTACGTCGTCGCGCTGCCCGCGCCTGGTGGCCTCGCTCTGATCCCGTGGGTCCTCGGTCTCGCCCTCAGCTCGACGATCGCAACCGCGCTCGCCGAGCGGATCGGGAAGCGCTTCCTTCCTCTCGCGGTGTTGCTGCGTCTGTCCCTCGTGTTCCCGGATCGGGCCCCGTCTCGTTTCGCGATGGCGCGCGGGGCGGGCAACGTGCGCGTCCTGGAGCGGCGCATCCGCGAAGCCCGTGAGCGAGGAGTGGATCAGGCCCCGGCCCGGGCGGCGGAGCAGATCCTCTCGCTCGTCGCTGCGTTGTCCGCGCACGATCGCAAGACCCGCGGACACAGTGAGCGGGTGCGTGCGTTCACCGATCTCGTCGCGGGTCGGCTGCGGTTGTCCGGAGCCGATCGCGACCGCCTCCGCTGGGCCGCGCTGCTCCACGACATCGGCAAGCTCCACGTGCCGGCGAAGATCCTGAACAAGCCAGGCCGCCCGGAGCCGCGCGAATGGGAGACGCTCCAGGGTCATCCGGCCGCCGGCGCTCGTATCGCGGCCCCGTTGATGGCGTGGCTGGGACCGTGGGGTGCCGCGATCGAGCAGCACCACGAGCGGTTCGGCGGGGGCGGATATCCGCGTTCGCTGTCGGGGGAGGAGATCTCGCTCGCCGCGAGGATCGTGAGCGTGGCCGACTCGTTCGAGGTGATGACCGCGTCCCGGTCCTACAAGAAGCCGATGAGCGTGCCGGCGGCACGCCGCGAGCTCGCGGCGTGCGCCGGGGAGCAGTTCGACCCGGCGATCGTCCGCCTGTTCTTGAACGTGTCGCTCGGGAGACTGTGGTGGACGGTCGGACCGATGTCCTGGACCGCCTTGATCCCGGTGCTCGGTCCGTTGCAACGAGCGGGCGGCCAGATCGCCGCGGCCGCCAAGGGCGTGGCCGCGGCGGTCGTCGTCGGTGCGGCAGGGATCCTGCCGATGGTCCACGTCACCGCGTCGGCGTCGCCGCCTCCGTCGAGGGCGAGCGCCACCGCCGGCGTGTCGCTCGCTCCCTCCGGGGGCTCGTCGGTGGACGACGGCGTGAGGACCGGAGGGATGGGAGCTACCGACGGTACGGGCGATCGCCTCGACGTCCCGGGTGGCGAGGAGACCGGAGGGACGGGGGGAGACACCACCGATGGAGGGAGCGGGGGAGATCCGGGTGGCGACCCCTCGGACGGCGGAGCCCCCGTGGACGATGTGACCGATACGGTGAACGAGCCCGTGAAGGAAACGGTCGACGCCCTCGACGACACCGTGGAGGGCACCGTCGACACGGTGGACGCGATCGTCGATGGCACCGCGGACACGCTGAACGGGGTCGTCGACGGAACGACCGACGCGGTGGACGATCTCCTGGGGACCGACGTGTCGGGGGTCCTGGACGAGCCCGTGGACGATCTCACCGACATCCTCGGCGGGCTCCTCGGACGGTAACCTCCGGATCCACCTGTCTCAGATCCGAACTTGGCCGGTCCCCAGATCCGAACTTCTGGAGTGTCCTCGGGGCGGACTAGTATTTGGCCGACCCTCCTGAGCACGAGGGATCCGACAACCCTGGAGGACGACATGCCCAGAGCCATGTGGAAAGGAGCCATCTCCTTCGGCCTGGTGACGATCCCCGTGAGCGTCTACCCGGCCACCGAGGAGAAGACGCTCCGTTTCAATCAGTTGCACGACGAGGACGGCGGGCGGATCCGCATGAAGCGGACGTGCTCGGTCGACGGCGAAGAGGTCGGCTACGAGCACATCGTGAAGGGCTACGAGTACGAGAAGGACCGCTACGTGATCCTCAGCGACGATGACTTCGAGGCTCTCCCCGTCGAATCCTCGCGCGCGATCGACATACAGCAGTTCGTCGACCTCGAAGAGATCGACCCGATGCAGTACAAGAAGTCCTACTACCTCGTGCCCGAGGAGACGGGGGCCAAGGCGTACGCGCTGCTGCGCGAAGCGCTCAACCGCTCCGGCAAGGTCGGGGTCGCCAAGGTCAGCTTCCGCGACAAGGAGCACCTGGCGGCGCTCCGGTTCCGCGACGACGCCTTCGTCCTGGAGACCATGTACTGGCCGGACGAGATCAGGGAGGCGGACTTCGGCGGGGTCGACGTGTCGGCGAAGATCCGGCCCAACGAGCTCGAGATGGCGCAGACGCTCATCGAGAACCTCACGGCCGACTGGAACCCCACGGAGTTCAAGGACGAGTACCGTGAAGCGCTGTTGCGGATCGTCGAGGCCAAGATCAACGGTGAGGAGATCGAGGTTGTCGAGCCCGAGCCGACCGCGAAGGTCGTCGACCTGATGGAGGCGTTGAAGGCGTCGGTCGCTGCCGCGAAGAAGGAGCCGAAGGCGGAGCCGGCGCCCAAGAAGAAGCCGGCCGCCAAGAAGAAGCCCGCGCCGCGGAAGAAGGCCGTCGGGGAGTGAACCCGCTGCCGGCCGGATACACGGTCCGGCCGAGCACGCGCCACGACATCGACACCGTCGCCCGTCTGATACAGACGATCGATCGGCACGACGAAGGGATCGTCGAGCCCGTCCGCGGCCACATCGAAGACGAGTGGGCCAATCCCCTGTTCGACGCCGAACAGGACACGCTGGTGGTCGCCGCGGAGTCCGGTGGGCTCGCCGCGTACGCGAGCGCGTGGGGCATCGAGCCGTCGACCTCCGTGGAGGCGTGGATCAACGTCCACCCCGACCACCGTGGTCGAGGGCTCGGCACGTGGCTCGTCGACTGGGCGGAGGCTCGGTCGCGCCGCTACTTGTCTCGGCCCGGAACATCAACGCTGCTCCGGCCGAGCGTCTCCTCCGAAGGGGGCCGCGCTTTCCTGGATCGTCTCGGGTATCGCCACGCTCGCACGTTCTGGCACATGTCTCGGCGCCTCGACGGCTCGGAGCGGCCCGGCTCGCCTCCTGAGGGGGTGACGATCAGGGCGTACCGAGACGGAGACGGCCCCGCGTTGCATCGTGTCCTCGAGACCGCGTTCGAGGGGCATTTCGGCTCGGAGCCGATGGTCTACGACGCATGGGAGGCCGCGACCCTCAGGGCGCCTTCGTCGGACCTCTCGCTCGTGTTCCTGGCCGAGCGGGGCGGTGAGCTGGTCGGGGCGCTCACGACGGCGATCGACGAGGAGGAGCCGTGGGTGGCCGAGCTGGGCGTGCTCCGATCCCATCGTGGGACCGGGATCGGCCGGGCGCTCCTACGGAGAGTTTTCGCCGAGCTGGCCGCCCGGGGTTGGACGATCGTCAAGCTCAACGTGGACGGGGAGAACCGCTCCGGGGCCACTCGGCTGTACGAGAGCGCCGGGATGACGCGGGGGCGGTCGTGGCACTTCTACGAGAAGCAGATCGGCGCCGACTAGGATGCGGCGCATGAAGCTCGTCACCGCGATCGTGAAGCCTCACCGGCTCGATGAGGTGAAGGACGCGCTGCGGGAGATCGGCGTGAACGGGCTCACGACCACGGACGTGGAGGGATTCGGGCGCCAGCGCGGCCACACCGAGGTGTACCGGGGCGCGGAGTACCAGGTCGACTTCGTTCCGAAGGTGCGCGTCGAGGTCGTCGTCGACGATGCCGATGCGCAGGGCGTCGTGGACGCGATCGTGAAGGCAGCCCGCACCGGCAAGATCGGCGACGGCAAGCTCTGGGTGACCGAGGTGGAGCAACTCATCCGCATCCGGACGGGCGAGATGGGCCCCGACGCCCTTTAACGGCCGCGTGGGCGCCGCGCCCGATCCCGTCGCGAAGCTCCGGGCCGAGTACGAGGCCCTGGAGCGGGCGTACTCGCCGGGACACCACGGTGTGTGGGCGGCGCGCCGGCGCGCGGAGCTCGTGGACGGCACCCTCGAGCAGCTCTTCGAGCGCGCCGGCGCGCCGCCCGGAACGGCGGTCGCCGCGGCGGGCGGATACGGCCGGGGGTTGCTGCTGCCGCGCTCCGACATCGACCTGCTCGTCCTGCACGACGGCTCCGACGAGGACGCGGTGGCGCGCCTGGCCGACGGTCTGCTGTATCCGCTCTGGAACGCGGGGTTCGAGGTCGGCCATGCGGTCCGCACCCCTCTGGAGTGCGAGGAGGCGTGCGATCGCCTGGACGCGGCGGCGGCGATGCTCGACATGCGGTCTCTCGCCGGCGACCAGGGCCTCGTGACGGATGCGGCCGCGAGGGTCCGGGCATGGGCCCGGCGTGATCCGCGGGCGTTCGCGACCGCGATCGATCTGGACGCTGCGAGGCGGGCGGAGCGCTTCGGCTCCACTGCCCACCTGCTGGAGCCCGATCTGAAGGAGGGATCCGGCGGGTGGCGAGATCTTCATTCGATCTGGTTGATCGAGACCGCCGTCGGGACCCGCCTGGAGGATGAGGGGCTCCTCCGCGCCCGCGAGCGCGAAGCGCTCGCGGGCGCGGAGGAGTTCCTGGCTCGCGCGCGCAGCGCGCTTCACCTGGAGGCGGCGAGGCGGGGAGACCGGCTGGTGTTGGATCACCAGCCCGCGATCGCCCGTGCGATGGGGTTCGAGGATGAGCCGAGGCTCATCTCGACCGACGGGCTCATGCGGGCCCTGTTCGAGCACGCGCGACAGGTCGAGTTCATCCTCCGAACAGTGATCGAGCGCGTCCTGGGGCAGGGGTCTCCACCTCCCGACCCACCGGGATCTCCCGTCGACGTGCTCGAGGCGCTCGCGAACGAAGCGGAGGAGGGTCGAGAGCCATCGGCAGCCCTCCTCGACTCGATCGAGGAGATCGACATGTCCGAAGAGGTCGTGTGGGATGCAGACACGCGCAAGGCGTTCTCGCGCATCCTCCGGACCGGGGATCGAGGCGTTGTGGCACTCGAGATCCTCGACCGACTCGACCTCCTCGCCCGATTCATCCCGGAGTGGGCCGGCGTGCGGTGCCGTCCGCAGCGCGATCCGTATCACCGGTTCACGGTGGATGCGCATCTGACCAGCACGCTCCGGGCGATGGCTCGGAACCTCGCGGGGGAGGGCGCCGCCGATGACCCGATGCAGGCTGAGGCGGTGAAGGAGATCTCGGATCCCGATCCGATCCTCCTGGGTGCGCTGCTGCATGACATCGGGAAGAACGGGGAAGGTGGCCACGTGCGGGTCGGCGCCCGGGTCGCCGGTTCGATCCTCGACCGGATGGGCGTCGAACCGAACGTCCGCGATCTGGTGCGCTTCATGGTCGCCCACCATCTGCTCCTGCCCGACACCGCGACGCGCCGGGACCTTTCCGACGAGAACATGGTGCTCGACGTAGCCGCGGCGGTGGGATCCTCCGAGCGACTGGCGGCGCTGTATCTGCTCGCCAGGGCAGATGCGGAAGCAACCGGCCCCGCCGCCTGGACCCCCTGGCGACGCACACTGATCCGGGAGCTGGTGGCGAAGGTCCAGCATGTCCTCGATCGTGGCGAGATGGGCGTCGAGCTCGCGGAGGAACTCACCGATCGGGTGGACCGGGTCCGCGACCTCCTCGGCGGAGAGCCCAAGCCGGACGTCGACCGGTTCCTTCGACGGATGCCCCGGTCGTACCTCCTCAACGTTGAACCAGCGCGAGCGGCCAGGCACTTCGCGACGATCGCACCGTCCACCGGCGCCAAGGAGGTCCGTGCGGTCCATTTCGAAGGGATTCGTGCCGGCACGTACGAGCTGCTGGTCGTGGCGCAGGACCGATCCGGGCTCCTGTCGTGGATCGCGGGCTCGCTCGCCCTGGCGGGTATGACGATCCTCACCGCGCAGGTCTTCACGACTGAGGACGGAGTCGCCGCCGACCTGTTCGAAGTGGAGGGCGTCTGGGAGAAGGAGGTGCCCGACCGCCGGTGGCGCGAGTTCCGCGGGATGCTTCGCCGCGCGGTGGACGGCTCGATCTCCCTCGAGCGCCGGGTGGACGAGAAGCGCCGCTGGTACCCGGCGCCCAAGGTGCCGGCGCCCGTCACGGTCGCTGTCGACAACGCGGCGTCGGACTTCGCCACCGTGATCGAGGTGGGGGCGTCCGACCGGCTGGGCCTCCTCTACGACATCACGAGGACGTTCGCCGACCTCGGACTCGACGTCCACCTCGCGAAGGTGGCGACCTACGAGGGCCGGGTCGTGGACTCCTTCTATGTCCGGGATGCCGTCGGTCGGAAGCTGACCGATGATCCAGAGGAGATCGACCGCGCTCTGCGAGTTCGGCTCGAGGCCTAGCCAAGATGTGGCGGCCGGCTCATCCTGATTCCGCGCCCGTCATCAGATCGTCGAGCGTCGCGCGCAACCGCTTCGCCATCTTCGGACCCGCGGCATCTTCCTCGTGCTTGACGAGTCTTGCGCGAGGCCCAGATACCTTGCACAGCAATGGACCGTAGCACTCAACCACGCTGCATATCAAGCCGTCCACGACCAGCAGGTTTCATTTTGTCGCGTGTTTCGTGTTGCCTGGAACGTTGCCTGATTTGATAAATAGACCGGCCTTCGAGGGGTGTTCCCACAGAGAGAGAGCCCGAGTCACGACCTCTCGCATCGCCGACTCTGGCGCGTGAAGACGGTCACCACCTTGGCTCTCGGAAGGTCGCGGTACTCGGGATCGGGCGTTGCTGTGTCGTCCTGTGGTGAACGAGATGTGAGCAGAGAGGGCGCGCGATCGGGGCGTATTGGATGGGCAGGGCTTCTAGTCACTGATCTCGACGTCGCCGATGAGTCCCCATGTTCGGACCTCGACCTCGGGACCCTCGCCCGCTTCCACGCCAACGCGCTGATCGCCGAGGAGTGTGCTGCCGCTCGTGATCACCCGTGTCCCAGATGAGACACGCAGCCGGACGTCCCCGATCAGGTGGAAGACGCGAAGGACGGCTCCTTCACTGGGAGGTCGGTTGCGCAGGTCCATCCGCACGTCGCCGACGAGGACCACGATCTGCTCATCGGACCATCCGGTAGGGAGGGCGTTCTCCGTCACGTCGCCCAGGAGAGAGAACACCGCAGGTCGGGCCGAAGGTCCCCTGGACTTCCGCGAACGCCTCACCCAGAGCCAGCCCAACGCTGACCCCAGAACGAGGATCGAGAGGATCACCCAGAGCGTCGGGCTAGGCAAGAAGTTCACGTCCGCCTGCATGCGCGGAGTGTGGCCCGGTGAGTCAGGGACGTCAAAGCTGAGAACGGTATGAAGGGGGTTCGAACCCCCACGCCCCCTTCGGGCAGCGGATCCGTCCATGTGCCCGTTCAGGACTCGGAAGGCGTGTCTCGACGTTGCCACCTGGCCCGCCCCTCAGCGACGGCGATGAACAGGATGCCACCTCCGAGTGCCAGTGCCCCCCACCCGCGACCCGCGGATCCCCGGTAGGTGGGGAAGACCATGGAAGCGAGGCCGAACACCATCGCTGCCGTCCCGGCGCACCACGCGGGGATCCTCCATCCTCTCGTCTGAAAGGCGGCGAGCAGGCCGGTCAGGACGACGGCGATCGCCATGGCCACCATCGTCGCAAGGCGCTGGATGTGATGAGGAGGCGCGACCAACTCCCGGGCATCGGCGGCCATGCTCAGGGCGTAGGTGATGAAGGGGACGGCGGCCAAGACGGCGATCGCGGCCAGGGCTGGACTGAAACTGATGCCCGGGCGAAAGAACTCGCGGCGGGCGGGGTGAAGCGCCACCAGGACCGCAACCGCGGCGAGGGCGATCAGCCCCGGCACGACGTTCTGGGTATCGGAGGCGAGCGGGGCTGAGATGAGCAGTGCGAGGCTCCCGAGCGCGGCTTGCTGCACGCCGGCGATCCTCCGTTCGGAGTCGCGAAGCTGCACGAGCACCCCACCCGTGATGAGGATGCCGAGGAGCGCACCGTAGCCGAGATCGGTGACAGGGATCATGGGGCCGTCCTCGGCCTCGAACCATCCCAGCACGAGGGAGGTCAGACCGAAGAACATGATGCCCACGGTCGCT
>Ga0299907_10002372_pt1 | contig 11555 bp, 14 predicted proteins | sample RVTome_16_FD_198680 | JGI IMG/M metagenome (GOLD analysis project Ga0299907, IMG submission 198680) | Soil microbial communities from uranium-contaminated site in the Upper Colorado River Basin, Wyoming, United States - RVT152D67 (version 2) ...
CCTCGGCGTCGCAGCCGTCGGCTCCCGGTTCCACGGGCGTGCCGCCGTAGCCGGGAAGGTCGCAGCGCACCACCGTGCGGCGGGAGACAAGGGCGTCGACCTGGGCGTTCCACATGCGCAGGTCGGCAACGCTGGCATGGAGCAGCACGACGACCGGCCCGCAGCCCTCGACCAGGTGGTGGAGCGTTGTCACGTCGCGATCGTGGCACCGCGAGGGCAGTCATCGCACCCGTAATTCCGGTGCCGACCAACATCCGGACATGCCGCCGACAGCGTGACCGCTGAGGCGGCCATGCTCACCCGCAAGCGCAACTTTCCGCCCAGAATGTCGCACCCCTGCCTCAGGCCTTTCCCCGATGTGCGGCGGGCGGTCCCGTGCTCTTTGGGTTCTTGGGAAACCGACCAGCGAACGCACGCGTTCCTTCGCACGCTGCAAGCCGATAGCTAGGGTTGCCGGCTTACCGGGGGGTCGGGACTGAAGGGGGAAAGAATTATGCCACTGATCACGTGAACTTGCTCGAATGTGTCCCCCCGGCCCGGGATCAGGGCGGGACGGACGGTCCTGGCCCTTGTCCTCGGGGTTGGGGGTGGGGGTGGTAGTCACGATGGACTCGATTCCATGCACAGGTAGCGTCGCGAGTACAGCCATCTGCACTCGTGGCACGTGCCGTCATCTCGACACTAGGCCACTAGCACCGACTTGAACCGCCACGACCTGTCATGGTCTCGGTCAGAGCGCGAACGGTCTAGCGCTGTGCTGATGCGTCAAGAGACAAGGCAGTGGGGATTGTGCGTCACGTGCGACACCAAACGGGGTCTTCGGACTTACGCATGGTTCAGGGCTCGTCGGTAGTCGAGCTGGCCTGAGGCGGCGAGCAGGATTCTGAGTCGGTAGTGGTCGAAGGTTCTGAAGCCGTGGGCGAGTCGGCGGGTTTTCTCGATGATCAGGTTGACCGCTTCGGTGCCGCCGTTGGAGATCCGGTGGGTGTCGAACCGGGCCAGGACGTGTTGCTTCCACTGCTTGAGGGTGCGGCCGAGGCGGGCGACCTCGGGGTTTGGGCAGGCGGGGAAGGACGCGATGACGTGCTCGGCACGTCGGCGGCCCTCGGCCGGGCTGTCGGCCTGGTAGATCGAGCGCAGCTGCTGGTAGGCATGCCAGGCGACGGTGACCTCGACGCCGGGGTCGCCGGCGACCAGGCACGCGTTCAGTTTCGCGGCCTGCTTGTCGGATAGGTGCTCGCCGCCGCGGCGCAGCAGACCCCGGATCTTGTAGAGCGGGTCGTCCTTGTGACCGCGCCGGTTCAGGGTGTCTTGTTGGACACGGCGGCGGACCTCGTCGACCACGTTGGTGCCGAGCTTGACGACGTGGAAGGCGTCCAGCACCGCGACGGCGTCGGGCAACTCGTCGCGCAGGGCATTGGCGTAGCCGCGGAACGGGTCGAGGGCGGCGTGCTCGATGCCGGCGGTGAAGGCCTGCGGTTGGGCCTTCAGCCAGGCCGCGTACGCGGTGCCAGTCCGGCCCGGGACCACATCGAGCAACCGGGCGTGCAGGCAGCCGTTCTCGTCGCGGGTCAGGTCGACCATCCCGGTCACCGCCCGATCCTTGTCCCCGATCCTGCTCGGCCGCCAGATGTGCTCGTCCACACCGAGCGTGCGCACGCCGGTCAACCGGATCGGGTCTGCCACCCTGCGGGCGGCTTCGACCTCGACTGCATCCAGCAGGTGTGCCAGTCCACCCCGAGGTGGCGGGCCAGCGCGGACACGGTGGTGTCGTCATGAGCCAATGCGTCGGTGGCCCACAAGATCGCCCGAGTGGTCAGCCGCGCCCTCGGCGCCACCAGCGGGTGCTGCTCGGTGAACGTGACTGTCGGGCAGGCCGGTTCGGCGCACCGCCAGACCCGCATGGACCAGTCGAGCCGGACCGCGACACCGAAGCACGGCGCATCAGCCACTCGCCGTCGCCGCCGGCCGTGCCCGACAGCGACCACCCCGCACGACGGGCACCCGGCCAGCGTGGAGTCGGTCTCGACAGTCAGCACCAGCACATCGGCCCGCTCGACCTCCAGCACGTGCATCCCCGGCACGTCGAACAACGCGTCAGCCCGAGCGCACCAACGCGCGCCCGAGCCACACCTACAGTGATCCATGTCGGGGTCTTCACTTCTTCAGGCAGCTTGGTCGCTCCTGATCCTGAAGGCCCCGACACCCACTCAGCCGACCGCCGCGCCGACCCCACCACCCACGCTCAGATCCGAAGAGCCACCAAACGGTCAGGCCATTCGCCGGCCGCCGGTCGCGGAGGTAGACGTCGAACGCGGCATCGTCCACATCGCCCGGGATCAGGTTGAACGCGTCGGAGGTGACTGAGGAAGCTCGGCGCAGAGTTGTCCGGGACGTGCACTCCTCCTCCAACGGGACGAAACTGAATACCCCACGCCAGGAGGAGGCACGATGATGAATACGCAAGATGATTGGACGACCACCGCGCGTCGGTTGTGGCTTTGGCCGGTGTCGATTCTGATCGGCTTCCCGATCGGGGGACTTCTTGCAGACTTGGTCGTGGACGGAGTCGATTCCGTGGGAGCGGCGATCGGCGCCGGCCTTATCGCGGGCGCAATAGTCGGAGCGGCAGAGTGGCTTGCATTGCGCCGGTGGGTCTCGTGGCTGTGGATCCCGGCAACGAGTGCGGGCATGGCGCTGGGCCTAGCCGCCGGTGCGGCAATGGTCGACTACGGGATCAGCCGAGGAGACCTTGCCCTCATGGGTGCGGTGACCGGCGCCGGTGTAGGGGTCTTGCAGGCGCTCGTACTCGCACGACACCGGATCCTCGGCGCGTTCTGGTGGGCGGTCGCGAACCCGCCTGCCTGGGCGCTCGGTTGGCTCGTGACCTCGTACGTGATCGCGAGGAACATCGATGACCGGTGGCCGAATTTCGGCGCAAGCGGAGCGCTCGTATTCGGACTGCTGACCTGGCCGCTCCTGGCGATGCTCTTCCGAGGCACGGCACCCGAAGTCCGGCGCACGGCGCCCCCAGACGCTCGGTGAACATCGAACGCGCCGCAGGCGCATTCCTTATTTTCCTGCCACTCGCGTTCAACGCGTTCTTCCTCCTGCTCGCGCGACGCTTCGACTACCCCAACATCCTGCGCAGCCCAACCGAGGACATTCTGAGCCGCTTCCAGGCAGGCGGGGCCGGCCTGAAGCTGCTCTGGTACGGCTTCATGCTCACCGCCGTCCTGCTCGCCCCACTTGCCGTCCTCCTGGGACAGGTACTCGCCCGCGACGGCCTGGCCGTCGTTCCTACAGCGACCGTGGTCGGTGTCCTCGCGGCGGTGGTGCAGTTCCTCGGGCTGGCGCGCTGGCCGTTCCTCGTCCCGGCGCTAGCGCGTGCCTACGCCGACTCCGCTTCGACCCAGGCGACGCGCGAGGCGACCAAGGTCGCCTTCGACTCGTTCCACCGTTACCTCGGGGTCGGGATCGGCGAGTGCCTCGGCTACCTCCTCACCGGGGCGTGGAGTCTGCTCGTTGGCGTGGCGATGCTCCAGTCGTCCACGTTCGAGGCATGGCTCGGCTGGCCGGGCATCGTCATCGGCCTCTTCCTCATCATCGGGTCGCTCGAGTTCGTCGGCCGCTTCGAGGAGCAAGGCTGGAGGCTCGTGGGCGCAATCATCCCGATCACCTACATCGCCTGGTCGCTTTGGCTCATCCTCTCGGGACTCGTACTTCTGGTCGGGTAGGCGGCCCTCGCGGTCCAGCGCAGACCGTACGCGGTCTGCGCTGGGAATGGGCCGACGTCGGGGTCGTCCCGGTCGACAACAGCAGGGGCTAGCGGCGTCCTGCCAGACTCGCGTAGCTCCTGCGGGGGACCGCTGGCGAGGGCGACAGTCTCATCCGAAGACGGAGCCTGGCGTTCACCGAACACCTGTTCGACACTGTAGGGGTGCCCAGGTCGCCGGAAGCCGGACTCCGACAGGATCCTCTGCGCCCGACTATCCGGCACCGCGATCCGGCTCGCCCGTGCCGGCGGCCCAATCGACGAGGGCCGTACCGAGCTGCGGTCGCTCGGAGGCGGCCGTGGTGACTTGCTCGCCGAGGAGGCCGGGATCATGGCGGGTTGGTGGGTCGGTGCGGATCGACACCGGCGACTGCCTGCTCGCGGCCGGACTGCTCGTGCTGGCCGGCGCCGACCATGACCAGATCGCCCGCTGGGTCGAGGTGGGCCGTGAGCGCGTGATGACGCCGAAGCACAGCGTCTAACGCGCGCTGGACCGTACGCAGCGGCGGCAGCCATTGCGCGCGGTGACGTGACCCAGAGTCAGGGTGGGTCCGAGCCCCCGTTCCCGGGTCCACCGCCGGACCGGGGGCGGCGCCCTGCAATGTCAGGTCGACTGGCACGCCGTCGCTGCCGCCTGCCAGTCCGGAGCCAGCAGCTCTAGCTGGGCGGTACTGGCCTGCATGGCTGCGACGTCGAACTCCGAGGCGGCAGTCAGAACCTCGGTGGCGAACCCATGGCGACCATGCCGAGGATGCCGACTGCCAGGTTGGCAAGGCCAACCTCGAGCTGGAAGGGATTACCGGTTGGCCAGCCGATGGACTCCGCGACCGAGTCCGAAATGAAGATGTGACCGAAGAATCCACCTATTCCGCTTCCGGCGACTCCGATCCCGAAGAGATACAGCAGGAAGATTTCCAACCTGCGCTCGCGGGGCCGACTACGCCTGTCCAGGCCGAGATGGCCGGCAGCGATGATGACCGGCAAGATGGAGAAGATGAAGACGCGGACCGCAACATCGTCAATACATCTCATCCCCTTAGGACATCGCTCGGTTCGGGCGAAGTACCCACCACCAACGGCGAGCGACGAGGCGGTCGGCGAGACCGGCGCGGGCTTGCTTGGCCTCGTCGACCAGTCTCTGATGGGCGACCGCAGCGATGAGTTCGGCGTGACGTTGGTCAGCCAGTCGGTAGGCGATGTCTGGATGCATGGTGTCCTCCTCGGTATGTCTTCTGTTCGTCACGCGCAGCGTCGTCTCATCACCCGGTGTCCTGTGCCGCGTCAGCGGCGCGGGACGTAAGACTTGTGTTGGTTGTCGACCGTGATCGCGGCGTGGTTCGTAGCCATATCCGAAGACTTGCCGACCCATATGCGTGGCTACAGCATCGGTCGGTGGGATTTGTCGTCCACCGACCGGTGGACCTTGCCGTTGCTCGGAGCCGATCAGAGCGGGGCGGTTGAGGACATGGCCGCGCCTATTCGGGGTGCGAAGGTGGCGGCGAATGCGTCGGGTTGGCGGCTATCTGCCCTGCGGATGGCAGATCTCATCACCGGGCCGAGCAGTCGCACGGGACCGGTGATCCGGCTGTCGGCTACAGGCTCCGGGTGCGGCACGCTGGCCCTGACGTGTTGCCGCTGGCATTGGGCGATCACCGCGTTTTGTGCAGGCGCACTGCCTTAGCTCCACGTCGAGCACTTGGCCGCCGGCGAAGGGTCCACCGGTTGGTGGACAACGAATCCCACCGAGCGACGCTTCTGGCCGGGCGGGCAGTACGGCCAAGCTGAGGGCATGGCTACGAGCGACACCGCGATCGCGGTGCAGAACTTGCGCAAAACCTACGGCGACACCCACGCGGTCGACGGTGTCGACCTCGAGGTCCACCGCGGAGAGGTCTTTGCCCTGCTGGGGCCGAACGGTGCCGGCAAGACCACGACGGTCGAGATCCTGGAGGGATACCGGCGCCGCGACACCGGCATCGTCACCGTGCTGGGAGTCGATCCGGGCCGGCCAACAGCGGCGTGGCGGTCGCGGATCGGCATCGTGCTACAGACCACCGGGGGCCATGACGAGCTGACCGTCGAGGAGTTGGTCCGACACTTCGCCCGCTACTACCCCGATGCTCGCGACCCAGACGACGTCATCCGCGCAGTCGGGCTCGATGGCAAGCGCCGCACCCGCGCGCGCCATCTCTCCGGTGGGCAGCGCCGGCGGCTGGACGTGGCGCTGGGCATTCTCGGCCGGCCCGAGTTGCTGTTCCTGGACGAGCCGACGACCGGCTTCGACCCTGAGGCTCGGCACGAGTTCTGGGACCTCATCGTTTCACTGGCCGACGGCGGCACGACGATCGTTCTGACGACCCACTACCTCGACGAGGCAGAGCACTTGGCGGACCGCGTCGGCGTCATCGCCGACGGGCGGATCGTCGCCATGGACACGCCGCAGCGGCTCGGTGGCAGGGCCGACAGTGAGGCCACCGTCGCCTGGACGGAGAACGGCGAGGGCCACGCCATCGTCACGGCGGAACCGACGCGGACAGTTCAGGAATTCGCCGCGCGCTTCTCGGGCGAGATACCCGGCCTGTCCATCACCCGACCCAGCCTCGAAGACGTCTATCTCCGGCTGATCGGCGAGGCAACGACGACCAACGGAGCGCAGCGGTCATGACCAGCCACCCGGATCAGATCGTCGCAACGGCGAACGCACCGACTGGGTTCACCCCGTCGACGCTGTCGCTAGGTGCTTCGCGGACCATCCTCGAACTCAAGGCGTTCTTCCGGGAGCGGGACGCGGTGATCTTCAGCTTCCTCTTCCCGTTCATCATGCTCGGGATCTTTTCAGTGGTCTTCGGCGGTGAGGAATCGTCGATCAGTGGAGACGGTGGCCCGGCAATCGACTTCACGCAGTACTTCCTGCCTGGGATGATCGCCGCCGGGATCTTCCTGGTCAGCTTCCAGACGTTGGCGATCACGATCGCGCTCGAGCGGGACGATGGCACACTCAAGCGTTTACGTGGCACGCCGATGCCGCCGGTCTCGTATTTCCTGGGCAAGATCGGGATGGTCCTCATCACAGCCGTGGCGCAGACTGCGATACTGCTCGCGTATGCCGTGCTGGTGTTCCGGGTCCCGTTGCCCACCGCGGCGTCGAGTTGGCTTACCTTTGCCTGGGTCTTCGTGCTGGGAACGGCGGCCGGAACCGTTGTCGGGATCGCGTACTCGTCGGTTCCGAAGTCGGGACGAAGCGCACCGGCAGTCGTCACGACTCCGCTGCTGATCCTGCAGTTCATCTCGGGCGTCTTCTTCGCCTTCAACGACCTGCCGACCTGGTTGCAGCACATCGCGGCGATCTTCCCGCTGAAGTGGACCGCGCAAGGCATGCGCTCGGTGTTCCTCCCACCCGAGTTCGAGGCGGCGGAGGTCTCCGGTTCCTGGCAGCACGGCCTGACCGCAGTCATCCTGATGGTATGGCTGCTCGCCGGGCTGGTCGTCTGCATCCGGACGTTCCGGTGGCAGCGTCGAGACGCCGGATGACCGATCCGGCATCTCCGGCGCGCGGGTCGGTCGCCGAACTGGAGAACTTCTGGGTGCGGTCGAGGATCGGCTGGACCGCGGTCTACCTCGGCCTGCTCACCCTGGTAGCCCTGTTCACTGTCGTCCGCGACGACGTGACAGTCGGCGCGAAGCTCGTCGCCCTCGCTCTGCTGGCTGTGATGACGGTGAGCTACCTCCTGCGTGGGCGGAATCTGCTCGGCGAGGACTGCGGCAGGGTGTCACTGGTCCAGGTCGCACTGACGTAGGGGTGCTTCTACGGCCTGGTCATCGTCAGCAGCGGCACCACCGACGACTGGGGCGGACCCGAGTACGTCTTGCTGTTCATGTTGTTCCCGCAGATCTGGGCATACCTTTCGACCCGACGTGCCGTCGTCGCGACGACCGTCGCCATCGCCGGGCTCGCCGTGATCGCGATCGGCCGCGCCGGCTGGGACCGCCAGGCTGTCGGCGAGGTGCTGCCGTCAATGCTGCTCCAGCTCGGCCTGGCGCTGCTGCTCGGGCTGTTCATCACGGGAGTCATCGGGCAGGCCGAGCGGCGAGCTGTGCTGATCGACGAGCTCGAGCGCACTCGGGCGGAACTAGCCACAACAGAGCACGCTCGCGGTGTGCTAGCCGAGCGTGAGCGGCTGGCCCGAGAGATCCATGACACGCTGGCGCAGAGCTTCACCAGCATCCTGACGTTGAGCCAGGCCACCGAGATCGCGTTGCCCCCCAGCGCAACCGTGGCTCGGGAGCGGCTGGTGCTGATAGATCGCACGGCGCGCGAGGGGCTGGCCGAGGCGAGGGCGCTGGTCGGCGCGACCGGACCGGCCGATCTGCTGGACGCCAGCCTGACTCAGGCGGTCGAGCGTGTGGTTGCCCGGTTCGGCGAAGAGACCCGGCTACCGGCGAAGATGACCGTCGCTGGCCGGCCCCGCTCATTGCCTGCCAACTCCGAGGTCGTGCTGCTGCGCGCGACCCAGGAGGCGCTCGCCAACGTGCGCAAGCACGCCGCGGCTAAGGCCGTGCAGGTCACGCTCAACTTCCCGCCGGATGGCCCTGACAGCGCAACCCTGGAGGTTGCCGACGACGGCCGAGGGTTCGACCCACTCGCAGCCACCGGATACGGATTGCGGGGCATGCGGTCCAGGGTCGAGCAGGTCGGCGGCACGCTCGAGATCTCCAGCATCGTCGGCGGTGGTACGTCGGTGCGGGTTCTGGTGCCGTAATTCACTAGAGCCCTTACAACGGACTAGCGTTGCATCCGTGGCACTGCGCATCCTGATCGTCGACGACCATCCGGTCGTGCGCGCGGGACTGGCCGGCATGCTCGCCGCCGAGACCGACATCGAGGTCGTCGGGGAGGCCGGCGACGGCGAGGAGGCCGTTGTCGTCGCACGTCGCATGCGGCCGGACGTCGTGCTGATGGACCTGCGGATGCCCCGGGTCGACGGCGCCGAGGCCACCGCGCGGATCGTCACAGCAGATCCGAACATCAAGGTCCTGATACTGACCACATATGACACCGACTCCGACATCATCCGGGCCGTCGAGGCCGGTGCGACCGGCTACCTCCTCAAGGACACCCCACGGGTGGAGCTCGCGTCGGCCGTGCGCGCTGCCGCTCGTGGCGAGACGGTGCTCGCACCACCGGTCGCCGCCCGGCTGGTCAGCCACCTGCGCAATCCTGGTCAGGAACAGCTGACCCCACGCGAGGCCGAGGTTCTGGCTGAGGTAGCCCGCGGGCTGTCTAACGCCGAAGTCGGGCGGGAGCTGTTCATCGGCGAGGCGACTGTCAAGACGCACCTGTTGCGCATCTTTGCCAAGCTCGGCGTCGACGACCGCACTGCCGCCGTCACCCTCGCCTACGAACGCGGCATACTGCCCACGCCAGGTTCCGGCCGACATCTGGTGACATGAGCGTGGTCGCGCGTCAGACGGTGATGACGACCTTCCCTCGGGCGTGCCCGTGCTCCACGTACCGGATGGCCTGGGGAGCCTCGGCCAGCGGGTAGGTCCGGTCGATGACCGGTGTGACCTTCCCGGCTTCGATGAGTTCCTTGAGGACGATCAAGTCGTCAAGGACCTGCGTGGAGACGAATGTCGTCAGTTTCTGGCCGACGAATCGGGACAGCAACAGCGCCCGGAGTTGGCGGTCGGTGCCTCCGAGCCACCGGCCGCCGGTTTCGCCTCCGGTGATGACGAGCGTCCCCTTCGGGGCCAGGGCCCGGCGCAGGCGTGACAACGACGAGTTCCCGCCGATGTCGAGGATCAGGTCGTAGCGCTGCGTCCCGTCGGCGAAGTCGTTACGCGTGTAGTCGATGACGTGGTCGGCGCCCAGGGAGCGAACCAGGTCCACCTTGGTGGTGCTGCATACGCCGGTGACCTCCGCGCCGAACGCCTTGGCCAGCTGCACCGCGTAGGTCCCCACCCCGCCCGAGGCACCGATGATCAGCACCTTGTGCCCCGGGCGGACCTTCCCCTTGTCGCGCAGGCCTTGCAGGGCCGTCGAGCCGGAGATGGCCACGACTGCCGCCTGTTCGAAGGTGAGGTTCGCCGGCTTGGGCGTGAGCTTGTTCTCGGCAGCGGGCGCGTACTCGGCGAAGGTGCCCTTGCCGACGCCGAACACCTCATCGCCGGGGTGGAACCTGGTCACGTCCGCCCCGACCGCCTCCACGACCCCGGCCACGTCCATGCCTGGAACGGGGATCTTGGGTGCGCGGAGCCCGCGGGTCGCGAGGCGTATCGGGTACGGCAGGCCGGTCATGAGGTGCCAGACGCCCCGATCCACGCCAGCCGCATGTACGCGGACCAGCACCTCGTCGTCGGCTATCTCGGGCTTGTCGATGTCCCGAAGCGCGAGAACATCCGCCGAGCCGTAGGTGTCTTGAACGATCGCCTTCATACGCTTTCTCCTTGCTGATGCCGGGTTCAGGCGTCCTTCTTCTGGAAGAGCACCCAGGCCAGGCCGAGGATGAGCGCGACGAAGATGGCGAAGATCCCGCCGGAGGCCCACCGGCTGAAGTAGTCGTAGTCAGGCGCGCCGGGGCCGAAGTCGGGCGTCTCCATCGCCATCATCAGCCCACCAGCAGTGAATGGTAGGAACTTCACCACCGGCACCAACCAGTCCAGAGCCGGAATGTTCGACAGGCCCACAAAGAGGCCTTCGACGACTAGCTGTTGCGGGGCCGGAGGTTGGTGACGGGTCGAGCAGGCTGAGGTGATGGGAGGGCAGGCCCTTCGCGGCAAGGATGTGTAGCGCCAGCGACTCATCCGTGTCGAGCAAGCGAAGGGACCTGCCCTGGTGTCTCACCGTAATGCCCCGTTGTCGTTTGAAGGTCGGCTGCGTCTGGTGGAGCGTTGCCGGCGCCGTCCGATCAGCCATGTCGCCGCCGAGATGGGGATCTCGCGGGCGTGCGCGAGCAAGTGGGTCAATCGCTGGCGCCGGTATGGCGAGGTCGGCCTGCACGACCGGTCCTCGGCCCCGCGGCACAGCCCGCGGGCGACGCCGGCGTGGGTGATCGAGCAGATCGAGGCCTGGCGGCGGGAGAGGAAGTGGTCGGCGACCCGGATCGCCCACGAGCTGGCCGAGCTGGGGTTTCGGATCAACCGGCGCACCGTCACCCGGCACCTGGATCGACTCGGGCTGGGGCGACGCCGGTTCCTGGATCCGTGCGGGGAGTCCAACCGCAAGCCGGGCACGATCACCGCCCGCTGGCCCGGGCACATGGTGCACTTGGACGTGAAGAAGGTCGGCCGGATCCCCGACGGCGGAGGCTGGCGCATCCATGGCCGTGACTCCGACCAGCGCCGCGCCGTCGACCGGGCTAAGGCCGCCGGCGCACGCGGCGGCTACGTGTACCTGCACTCGATCGTCGACGGGTTCTCCCGACTGGCCTATACCGAGCCGCTGGACGACGAGAAGGGCGCCACCGCCGCCGGGTTCCTGGCCCGGGCCAAGGTCTGGTTCGCCGCCCACGGCATCACCCACGTCCACCGGGTGGTCACCGACAACGGAGCCTGCTACCGCTCAGCCGACTTCGCCAGGATCGTCGGCAAGCAGACCCGGCACCAGAAGACCAAGCCGTTCACCCCGCGCCACAACGGCAAGGCCGAGCGCTACCAACGGATCCTGGCCGAAGAAGTCCTCTACGCCCGCGACTACCTCTGCGAGGCGCAGCGCTCAGCCGCCATCGCGGTCTGGAACATCCACTACAACTACCATCGGCCCCACAGCGCCGCGGGCGGA
>Ga0299907_10002373_pt1 | contig 11553 bp, 12 predicted proteins | sample RVTome_16_FD_198680 | JGI IMG/M metagenome (GOLD analysis project Ga0299907, IMG submission 198680) | Soil microbial communities from uranium-contaminated site in the Upper Colorado River Basin, Wyoming, United States - RVT152D67 (version 2) ...
CTCCACGCGCCTGGCCGCGCTCAACAGTAGCCGAGCGGCGTCGCTGGGGCGTCGCTGAACCAACGCGATCAGTCCGCGCAGGTGCTCCACCTCGGCAGCCGAGAGGGCGTCAAGCGGCCCAGCCTCGACCGCGACCAGCAGTCGTAGGGCCGCGTCCAGCGCACCGGCTCCGCGCTTGGCCCGGGCCGCCGCCAGCAGGCGCCGGGCACGGCGAGCGGGTCCGGGCGTCAGCATCGACGCGCGCTCCAGGAACGCTGCCGCCGCGGCCAGGCCCCCGCGCGCCTGCGCACGTCCGGCCGAGCGCTCAAGCCCGGCGGCGACGTCCTCATCGGGCCCTGGGGTGGCCTGAGCCCGGTGCCAGGCACGGCGGTCGGGATCCAGCTTCGGATCGGTGACCTCGGCCAGCGCGCGGTGCAGGTCCTGGCGCTCCTGCAGCGACGCCGACCGGTAGGCCGCCGAGCGCACCAGCGGATGCCGGAACCGCACCCGGGCGCCGACCTCCAGCAGACCGGCCTCGGCTGCCGGCGTGGCCGCCTCCGCGGCGATCCCCAGCCGCTCGGCTGCCCGCCACACCAGCACCGGATCGCCCACCGGCTCGGCCGCCGCGACCTGCAGCAACAAACGAGTTTCCTCAGGGAGGGCCTCGAGCCGCCGCCGGAAGCTCCCCTCGATCCGCTCCGGGAGCGGCAGCGCGTCGGGGAGGGCGAACCCGCCCGCCAGCTCCGCCGGCGTCAAGCCCCGGGGCAGCTCCACCAGCGCCAGCGGGTTACCGCGGGCCTCGGCGACAATCCGGTCGCGGACCGGCGCGTCCAACGGCCCGGTCACCACTTCGTCCAGCAGTGCGCGCGCATCGGACTCGTGCAGTCCCTCGACCATCAGCTCCGGCAACCCCGACAACTCCTCGCTCGGGACGCGAGCTGCGAAGACCAAGGCGACCGATTCCGTCGGGAGGCGGCGAGCAACGAACCCGAGGACCTGCGCCGAGGCGTGATCCAGCCACTGCGCGTCGTCGACCAGGCAGAGCAGCGGGTGCTCGACGGCTACCTCGGCCAGCAGGCTCAGCCCGGCCAGGCCGACCAGGAAGCGGTCCGGCGCCGACCCAGGACCGAGGCCGAACGCGGTCCGCAACGCCGCACGCTGCGGAGCCGGGAGACGCTGGAGGCGGCCCAGCATCGGCGTCAGCAGCTGGTGCAACGCGGCGTACGCGAGCTCCATCTCCGACAGAACACCCGCGGTGCGCGCCACCCGGCAGGCCGACGCTTGCTCGACCAGGTAGTCCAGCAGCGCCGTCTTGCCCACGCCCGGCTCCCCGCGTACCACCAGCGCCCCGCTCTCACCTGCGCGAGCAGTATCGAGGAGCTGGTCCAGCACCTCGCATTCGCGGCGCCGGTCCCGCAACCCCCCGGCGGGTCCCCGCAGGCCTGATGGTCGGCGTCTACCCGGCACCGACACTACGCCGCCTCGCCGCGGAATGACCCGCGGCTCGCCCAGCCGCCCGGCCGCCCGGCCGTCCTGATCACGGCCTCGATGAGCGGTCTGGAAGCATGCACGAACAAGGAGTCGTTCGCCACGCCAGCCTCCAACCAACTCCAGGCAAATACTGTAGAGCGCCCGCGGCCTGAACACGACCCCCTGATTGAGGCAGACCGCTGTGCTCTCGCCATACCGGAGAAGCTTCGGCGCCTGTGCCATGCTGGAGTCGTCCGATCGCGTCGAGGACAGCGTTTCTTCAGGTCAGGCGACCATCGGCGATTTGGCCGGCAGTGGCGGGACGCTGATTGTGGGTCCATAGATGGTGTCGTGGCGTTCGTTTTTGTGAACCCGCTCCAGGTCATGGACTTGTCCGGCCGGACGAGTCGGGACGAGAAACGATATGGGTGAGGCGACGCCGCGGCGCTTGTCCGGGCGCACGGCATGGGTTCGTAACCTGGCGCGGCCCGTGCGTGTCTTTGTGCGACCGAGGTCGGCAGCGCCGTCATTCTGCTGGCGGCGGGCCTGGCAGCGTTGGTGTGGGTGAACTCGCCGTGGGGCTCCCACGTACGAGGCGGTGTGGTCGAGTGAGCTTTCGATCCAGTTGGCTGGCGCCGAGCTGTCGCTGGATCTGCGGGGAGTGAGTCAACGACGGCCCCTGGCGTTGTAGCCCGCAGGGCAGTCGACATCCTCGGTCGGCCAGCCACGACTGGCCACTTGGACTGTCCATGGGCGGATGCGAACGTGCCCGGCCGCCAACGACACTTGGCGGGCCGCATGCACCGTGTCGACACAGCAAATTGCGACCGAGGTCCCGGACGGTCGACAGGTTGCCCGTCAGGTTGTCCTGCACCGATTCGCCCGCCGGACCCGTGTCGCCGGCCTGACCCGCCACCGTCAGGAAGGAGACCACAACGACCGAACGCGACACCGTGCTGGAGGCCGCCCCCGCCATCCGCCCCTTCAGCGTCGACGTACCGGAAGCGGACCTCGACGACCTCCGCCGGCGTATCGCCGCGACCCGGTGGCCCGACCTGGAAACGGTTCCCGATCGGTCGCACGGTCCGCAGTTGGCCCAGATGCAAGAGTTCGTTCGGTACTGGGGCACGGAGTACGACTGGCGGAAGGCCGAGGCACAACTGAACGCCTTCCCGCAGTTCATGACGACCGCCGACGGCGTCGACATCCACTTCATCCACGTCCGCTCTCGGCACGAGAACGCGCTGCCGCTGAAGGTCTCGCACGCGTGGCCGGGCTCGGTCCTCGATCAGATCAAGATCGTCGGTCCGCTCACCGATCCGACCGCGTTCGGCGGTCGGGCGGAGGACGCCGCCGACGTTGTGATTCCGTCCCTCCCGGGCTTCGGCTTCTCCTCGCGACCGACCGAGGTGGGCTGGGGGTTGGAGCGTATCGGCCGTGCCTGGGACGTGCTCATGAAGCGGCTGGGTACACGCGCTACGTCGCGCAGGGTGGAGACTGGGGAGGGGGCCTCGTCGAGGTGATGGCGCGGCAGGCGCCGGATGGACTGCTCGGCATCCACACCAATCTGTCGGCGGTGTTCCCGCCCAACGCAGCTGAAGCGATCGGCCGCGGCGGGCCCGCGCCGGCGGGGCTCTCTGAGCAGGAGCGCGCGGAGTTCGACGCCCTGAGAGGGTTTCTCCAGAATGGGGGCTGGGCCTACCTTACGATGATGAGCTCGCGACCGCAGGCCGTCGGCTACGACCTGACGGACTCGCCCGCCGGCCTCGCGGGGTTCATGCTCGTGCACGGAGGGTTCGCGCAGGGGACGTACGGCAAGGACCCGAACCAGTCGCCGACGAAGGACGAGGTGCTGGACGACCTCCCGCTGTACTGGCTGACGAACACCGCGGTCTCGGCCGGGCGGCTGTACTGGGAGAATCCCAACGAGACCTCATCAGCACGGCCGCGCAGAAGACCGCCGAGATCAAGATTCCCGCGGCCATCACGGTGTTCCCGAATGACGATCTCTTCCGAGCTCCGGAGACGTGGCCCCGACGTGCCTTCCCCAGCCTCAACTATTTCCACCAAGCAGAGGCGGGCGGCCACTTCGCCGCCTGGGAGGAGCCCCAGCTGTTCTCTGACAAGGTCCGGGCGGCGTTTCGGTCGCTGCGCTAGCCGGAGCGGGGGAACGGGCGTCGGTCACAACCTGCCGCAGGAAGCACCCCAGGCCTTCACCGAGGCTGTCGTCAACGTCGACGGCTACTGAGGAGCAACAGATGGACCAGTACGCAAGCGGATGGAAGACGCTTGTCACAAGAGCTAACCAGCTCTTCCGCGCTACCACGCACCCCGCGGCGCTGTTGCCCGTTGAAGGAAGGATGCCTTCCCTCGACAGCGCGACCGAGTGGGTCAACTCGCCGCCATTGACGGCATCCGACTTGCGCGGCCACGTCGTCCTCATCAACTTCTGGACCTACACCTGCATCAACTGGCTCCGCACCCTGCCCTACATCCGCGCCTGGGCCGACAAATACAGGGACCAAGGCCTGTTCGTGATCGGCGTGCACACGCCCGAGTTCGACGTCGAGCACGACCTCGACAACGTCCGCCGAGCCACCAAGGATCTGCGGATCGACTACCCCGTCGCGATCGACAACGACTACGCCATCTGGACCGCCTTCGACAACCACTACTGGCCGGTTTTCTACTTCGTCGACGCCCAGGGACAGATTCGGCACCATCGCTTCGGCGAGGGCGACTACGAAATGTCCGAGATGATCCTGCAACAACTGCTGACCGAGGCCGGCAGCGGCAGCACCGACCAGGCCCTGGTCTCGGTCGATGCCACCGGTGTCGAAGCTGCCGCCGACTGGGACAGCCTGCGGTCCCCCGAGAACTACCTCGGCTACGAGCGCACCCAGAACTTCGCGTCCTCCGATGGTGCGGTCTTGGATACGCCGCACGTCTATGCCGCCCCCACACGGTTACCACTCAACCACTGGGCCCTTGCCGGTGACTGGACGGTGCAGCGGCATGCCGCGGTGCTGCACAAGGCAGGTGGTCAGATCGCCTACCGCTTCCACGCCCCGCGACCTGCACCTGGTCATGGGACCGGCAACGCCAGGGTGTGCCGTGCAGTTCCGGATGCGGATCGACGGGCAGCCGCCGGGAGCCGCGCACGGAACCGACGTCGATGACCAGGGCAACGGCACGGTCACCGAACCACGGCTCTACCAACTCATTCGCCAGGCCGGCCCCATCACCGAGCACACCTTCGAGATCACCTTCCTCGACCCTGGCGTCCAGGCCTACGCCTTCACCTTCGGTTAGGCCAATGACAACGACCCATCTTCCCCGGCTGGAACCCGTCCAGAGCGTGCGCGTCGCGGTCCTGGAGGTCGCCTACTACCAGGCCGCCCCGCCGACGGCGGCCACTCCAGCCTCGTGCACGAAAGTCCATCAATTCCTATGGAAAGGGATTCTCATGAGCGCACCATCGACCCCACTGTCCACCCCCGAAGGCCCCTCTCAGTCTCCAGCGCGGCGAACCTTCCTGCGGTATTCAGCGACACGTTCACCAGCCGGTACATCGACACCGATGCCCTGCGCTTGCACGCGGTCATCGGAGGCGAGGGGTCCGCCGCTGCTGCTAGTGCACGGCTGGTACGCTTGGCGCCTGCTGATGCCGGTGATGGCTCGGGACTTCCAAGTCGTCGCGGTCGACCAACGCGGCATGGGGCTCTCCGACAAACCCGAGGACGAGTACGTCGGCGGAGCGGAAAGCTGGGGTGAAGCGGCCGGGAACGGGATGAAGCCCGCCGCGGAGTACGTGCTCGCGTTCTGCGACGGCGGCTACACCACCAACCTCCCGCTCGAGGACGTCACCGACGGCAAGGCCTGGGTCGTCGACACCTACGACGGAGCACCACTGCACCCCGAGCACGGCGGCACGGCACGGCTGCTCGTCCCGCACCTGTACTTCTGGAAATCCGCGAAATGGTTCCGCGGGCCCTGAACCTCGTCGACGAGCCCGGCTTCTGGGAGAACTTCGGCTACCACAACTACGGAGACCCGTGGCAGGAACAGCGATACGCAGGCGACTGACCTGGCAGCACGAGGTCCTCGCGGTCAGTACCGAGACGCCGCGCGCACGCCGGATCCAGCTGCGCCCGCCCGTCTGGCCCGGCCACCGCGCCGGCCAGCACCTCGACGTGCGACTCACCGCACCCTACGGGTACACCGCGCAACGCAGCTACTCGATCGCGTCCGCTCCCGAGGACCCCGGCGTCGACCTGATCGTCGAACGGCTCGACGACGGCGAGGTCTCGCCGTATCTCACCGACGTCCTGATGACCGGCGACCTGCTCGAGCTGCGCGGCCCGATAGGTGGCTACATCGTGTGGCCCGAGCGTTCCGGCGTGCCGGTGCAGCTGATCGCCGGCGGCTCCGGTGTGGTCCCGTTCCTCGCGATGCTGGCGCACCACAGGGCGACCCGCAGCGACGTCCCCGTCCACCTGCTGTACTCGGTACGCACCGACGAGGACGTCATCGGCCGCGACGAGCTGCGGCCGCGACCGGCCGCCGACATCACCCTCACCTACACCCGCGACGCACCCGCCGGCTGGACCGGCCCGACCGGCCGCGTCGACAGCGCGCTGCTCGCCCGCCACACCGTCCCGCCCGAGCGGCACCCGGCCATCCTGGTGTGCGGGTCCACGCCGTTCGTGGAGACGGTGACCCGCGAGCTCGTCGCACTCGGCCACCCGGCCAGCGGGATCAAGACCGAGAGGTACGGCGGCATGGGAGATACGACATGAGCACACCCGACGACACCGAGCCCGCTCACCTGGACGGCAACGCCCTCGGCGGGCCGCTGGCCGAGCTGTTCACGACCGACCTCACGGCCGCGGTCGTCACCTGCATGCACTGCGGCAGGGTGGCACCGCTGGCCACGTACCACGTCTACGCCGACGCCCCGGCGCTCGTCGCCCGCTGTCCCGGCTGCACCGGCGTCGTGTTGCGTTACGCGTCGGACACGCGCGGCCTACGGTTCGAGATGACTGGCGTGCGACTGTTGACGATGACGACGCTACGAGACAGCGAGCCGTGACCTCCGCTACCCGGTGTCAGTTCTTGGTTCTGGCCCACTTTTCGTGATCGAACTGGCCCGGTTGAGCGTGTCGCCGAGGGCTCCGTGATCATATGGATGTGATCATGACCGCCAGATCGGCAATCATGATGCGAACCTCAACACCCGGCGCACTCGCTCTGGTGGCGTTGGCCGCTTCGTAGAGTTGGTCGGCGGTACGAGCGAGAAGGATGACATCGGCTCGGGCCTGAGCAAGCCCGGTCGCGATGGCTGCACCGATGCCCCGGCCAGCGCCGGTGATCGGGGCGGTCTTACCAACAAGCTCACCTATCTCATGAGCGTCGATCCTTCGCGCCGTCTTACCGACGACTTCGCTATCGCGCTCGTTCCTCGACGCCCTCGCGCACAACCTCTACCGATCAGCGTGGTAAGACGCCGAGGTCTGGCGCCGCTAACACTTGTGAACCGAAAGCGCCGTACAGGCGAGGACTGGATACAGGGAGGTGCCGGATGAAGGCGATTGTGGTGACGGATCAGGCCGCGGGAACGGCCGGGATGACGCTGGTGGAGCGGCCCGAGCCGGAACCGGCGACAAACGATGTCGTTGTTCAGGTTCATGCGTCGGGATTCACCTCGGGCGAGCTGACGTGGCCCTCGACCTGGACCGATCGCCTCGACCGTGACCGAACACCGTCGATCCCGGGCCACGAGCTGGCCGGAGTGGTCACCGCCCTCGGCTATGGCACGACGGGACTGTCGGTGGGACAGCGGGTGTTCGGCCTCACCGACTGGCATCGCGACGGCACCCTGGCGGAGTATGTGGCCGTCGAGGCACGCAACCTCGCGCCGCTGCCGGGCGACGTCAACTTCACGGTAGGCGCGAGCCTGCCGATGCCGGGTCTGACCGCGTGGCAGGGACTGTTCGACCACAGCCGCCTTCACGCGGGGCAGAGCGTCCTCGTGCACGGCGCGGCCGGCTCAGTCGGGTCGATGGTGACCCAACTCGCACGCGAGGCCGGCGCCTACGTCATCGGCACCGGACGCGCGGCCGACCGTCAGAAGACGCTCGACTTCGGCGCGCAGGAGTTCGTCGACCTCGACAACGACGCCCTGGAAGACGTCGGCGAAGTCGACCTGGTGTTCGACGTCATCGGCGGAGACATCCAAAAGCGGTCCGCAGGCCTGATTCGGGCCGGAGGAACACTGGTGACCATCGCCGGCCCGCCCGAGGCGCGGCCCGCGGACGGCCTGGCGATCGACTTCGTTGTCATGTCCGATCGTGGCCAACTGAGCGAGGTCGTGCAGCGGGTGCGGGACGGGCGACTGCGGACGAACATCGGCAACGTCGCGACCCTCGACGACGCCGTTGCGGCCCTCAACCCGACCGAGCGGCTCAAGGGAAAGACGATCATCCGCGTTCGTCCGTAAGGATTCGGGGACAGCGAGCGGTCCTGCCCTCCTTGTGGATCAGCGTCAGCCGCGTGGCCAGGTCGGGCGCCTTGCTCGACGCCGACACGGCATCCGCGGTCGCAGGTCCAGTGTGGAAAGCCGCTGACGGACGGGAAGACCCCCCGGTCGACGTCCTCGAGGACCGCGACGCCGACACGTTCACTAACTGGCTGGCCGACCATCCCGGTATCAGCGTGATCGGGGACCGCGTCGGCGCCTACGCTGAGCGTGGGCGCGTCGGCGCACCGGATGCGATCCAGGTCGCGGTTCGCTGGCACCTGTGGCGCAACCTCGCCGAGCGTGTGGAGAAGACCGTCGCTGCCACCACGGCTGCCTGCGACGAGACCAACCTGATCTGGAGGTTCCCACCGAGGCGGGTAGTCGTGCTGACCTGAACGAGGCAGCCCACACTGCACACGCTGAGCGCACGGAGAGCTCGGCGCTGATCACACGCACCAAGGCCCGCTACAAAGCAGTGCAGACGTTGAAAGCACAGGGCAAGGGCATTAAACCGATCATGCGGGAACTCGGACTGGCCAAGGAGACCGTGCGACGGTTCTATCGCGCTGCGAACGTCGACGAACTGCTGGCCAAACCGCCCGCTGGACGGCGGAGCAAGCTCGACGAGTTCAAACCGCACCTGCACCGGCGGTGGAACGAGGGATGCACCACGGTTCGCACGCTGGTCGACGAATATCCGGGCCCAGGGCTACCGCGGCAGCTACGCAACCGTGAGCACCTACCTGCGTCCCTTCCGTGCACTCGGCGTGGCTCCACCTGCCGCACCACCGGTGCCGAAGGTCCGCCGCCTCACCTCCTGGATGCTGCGCCACCCCGACGATATCGACAGCGACGACTGCACCGGTTCGATCGAGGACTCAAAAGCGACTACGACGCCGTCCGCAACGGATTGACACTCCCACACAGCTCCGGAGCCGGCGAGGGCAACGTCAACCGCATCAAGATGATCAAGAGGCAGATGTACGGCCGAGCCAACTTCGACCTACTCCGCAAGCGAACCCTCCACGCCACATTGAATCGCCCTGGGATGGCTGGAGACTCCTGAGCTTGGAAACGAGGATGGAGTCATGCCGAGAGAACAGAGTCCGGGTAAGCCGACCACGCGGCGGTACACGCCGGGGGAGAAAGCCCAGGCGGTCCGGTTGGTCCGCGAGCTGCGGCGGGAGTTGGGTACCACGCAGGGCACGGTCAAGCGCGTTGCCGATCAATTGGGGTATGGCGTGGAGTCGGTGCGCGGCTGGGTCGCGCAGGCCGATATCGATGACGGTCACGCGGCCGGGACGACCACGGTCGACGCCGAGCGCATCCGCCAGCTGGAGCAGGAGAACCGCGAGCTGCGCCGCGCCAATGAGATCCTCAAGCGGGCGTCGGCTTTCTTCGGAGCGGAGCTCGACCGCCAACAGCGCAGGTAGTCGCGTTCATCGACGTGTACCGCGAGGAGTTCGGCGTCGAGCCCATCTGCACGGTGCTGCAGGGCAGTGGGCAGTAGGTAGAACGCTACGGGCTCGCGGCCTCGATGACGGTCACTGGTCCGTCGAACAGTCGGCGCACGCGGCTCGGCAGGTCCATGCTCAGCCAGCGGGAGATGCCCGATGGCAGCGTTGAGAGCAGGATCTCGTCGAACTCCCGGCCCTGCAGTTCCATCTTGATCGCCTCGAACGGGTCGGGCGGTCCGATCTCGCCCGTGACATCGGCTCCCACCTCGGTGACGAGGCGGAACATCTCGTCCAGCCGCTGGCGCGCCACACGGGTGGCGTGTCGCGGCGCGTCCGACAATTCCGGGTTGATCGGCGCGATGAACACGCTGCCACTCTGGCCACCCGCGCCCGGGCCGAGAGCCCCTGCCGCGAACGATGCCTGGTCCTTCGCCGCCGTGTCGGGAACGAGGACGTAGAAGTGTGTGGGTCCAGACGCCGCACGCTCATGGATGGCGTTCAGCAGTTCCTCACCGCCGAGTGTCTGGTTGGCGACAACGAGGTAGCGCTTCATGGCTTCGTTCCCTTCTCGGCGTGACTGACATCGATGAGCCATACGGTGGTGTCTGGCGGGAGCTGACCACGGTCGAGATCAGCGCTCGCGATCGCGACGGTGCCGTTCGGTAGGTCAACCGGCGCGGTCCCGAAGTTCGTGATCGAGTGCCAGCCGTTGGGGCGCCTGAAGTGCAACACCGTGTCAGCACCGTCCTGCCACTTCAGCGATTCGGCGCTCTGCAAGGTCCTTCGGAGGTCGAGCGCTCGGCGGTAGAAGTGCAGTGTCGATGCCGGATCTGATTCCTGCGTCTCGACGGTGTGCCGAGCGAACCAGTCCGGTTGCGGGAGATGTGCCGGTCCGCCGAAGCCGAACGATGGTCCCGAGGCGGTCCAGGGCAGTGGTACCCGGCAGCCGTCGCGGCCCTTCTCGGTTCCGCCCGACCGTCTGAAGGCCGGGTCCTGGAGCACGTGGGCCGGCAGGTCTGCGACTTCGTGCAGCCCAAGCTCTTCCCCCTGGTACAGGTAGGCCGAGCCGGGCAGGGCGAGCATCAGCAGCGTCGCGGCCCGCGCCCGGCGTTCGCCCAGCTCGCGGGCGAGCTCGGGAGTCCTGCCGTCGCTGAGGAGCCAGGTCTTGCCATCCTGGATCGTTTCGTCGTCCTGGGGAAGGCCGTAGCGCGTCGCGTGCCGGACGGTGTCATGGTTGGAAAGCACCCAGGTGGACGAGGCGCCGAACTGCTCGGCTTCCGCGAGGCTGTCGGCGATGGCCGCGCGGAAGTCCGCGGGCTTCCAGCTGGCCTGCAGCAGGTCGAAGTTGAACGCCTGACCCAGTCCTTCGCTGCTGGCGTAGCGGGAACGGCGGGTGGGGTGGACCCACGCTTCGGCGACACCGATGCGCGGCGGCTCATACTCGTTGAACACCTGACGCCATTCGGCGTAGATCTCGTGGACCTCATCACGGTCCCACAGCGGGTGGCTGCCGTGTCTCAGTGCAGGATCGACCAGATCAGCCTGTGACGCCAGCGGTTCGACGAGGTTCTTGGCCAACCCGTGTGCCACGTCGACCCGAAAGCCGTCGACGCCGCGGTCGAACCAGAACCGCAGGGTCTTGAGGAAGTCGTCGCGGACCTCGCGGTTGCCCCAGTTCAGGTCAGGCTGTTCTGGTGCGAACAGGTGCAGGTACCACTGTCCATCCGGCGTCCGGGTCCACGCCGGACCGCCGAAGATCGACTGCCAGTCCGAAGGCGGCTGCGATCCTTTCGGGCCCGCGCCGTCCCGGAAGACGTAGCGATCACGGGCGGGCGACCCCTTTCGTTCGGCGAGCGCTTCGATGAACCAGCGGTGCCGGTTCGACGTGTGGTTCGGGACGATGTCGATCAACAGCCGGATGCCGGCCGCATGCAGCCCAGCGGTCATGTCATCGAAGTCGTCGAGCGTGCCCAGCACCGGATCGACGTCGCGGTAGTCGTCGACGTCGTAGCCGCCGTCGGCCAGCGCCGACGGGTAGAAGGGGCTGAGCCACACGGCGTCGGCGCCCAGCGACCGCAGGTAGGGAATGCGCGAGGTGACGCCCCGCAGATCACCCACGCCGTCGCC